>Ga0194057_10000299_pt1 | contig 25558 bp, 23 predicted proteins | sample SepL4415m_MetaG_FD_155474 | JGI IMG/M metagenome (GOLD analysis project Ga0194057, IMG submission 155474) | Anoxic zone freshwater microbial communities from boreal shield lake in IISD Experimental Lakes Area, Ontario, Canada - Sep2016-L442-15m | ecosystem: Environmental > Aquatic > Freshwater... | reverse complement strand
TCGGGTGTAGGCATCCATCGGCAGGTCGGCGAGCAGCACCTGTGGGTCGAAGTCGTCGATGGTGTCCCAGTGGACGCGGTCGCAGTCCAGCAGTGGCGCTTGGGCGAAGATCTCCCGCTCGTCCATCCCACGCACGACCAGGTTGGGAACCTTGCGACCGAGGCGGTTCGTCGCGGTGACGATGGAGTCGTCGGGGACGACTTCTCCCACCTCAGCTTCTTCGGTCACGGATCAGCCGACTGGGACGAGAGCCGCGTCGGCCGCCACCAGGGCGGGCTCAACGGTCCGCGTGCCGCGCGTGTGAGCGGTGGCGCGGCGAGCCTCGGGCGAAGCGGCGTCGGGCAGGGCCACCAGCGAAGGGTCGTACGCGGAGAGCTCGGTCACGAGCGTCTCGAGGAGCAGCACCGCTGCTCGGGAGCTCGGTGCGGCGACCTTCACGTCGTCAATGGACCCGAGTCCGATGGCCAGGGTGATGTGCATCCGGGAGCCTTCACGGCTCAGTCCGGCAAGTCGCACCGGGACGGCATCATCGCGGTCAAGGTAGCTGGCGGTCGCCTTCGCGACCGCGGCCGCGCTGGCAAGGGTCGGCGCCAGCCGCAGGCCGATCTCAATGGTGCGGTGCAGGCCGGCGTACTCGTGGATCCGAAGATCATTCATGATGCACTCCCACCAGAGTTCACGCGTCATTTCTGCGTGCACTGTCACGGTAGATCCAGGTAAAGGCCCGTTGCAGGGGTACTTAGTCCTTTTGGGGGATATAGCCGGCTAATCCTTTCCTGACCACTTTCTCCAGATACGCGTCTGGGCCGCCGCACCTTTCGGTGCGACGGCCCAGTCGAGGGAGCAGGTTACGGCTTGGCGAACAAGGTGGTTGCGGCGAGCTTCGGAGTAACTGTCTTGCCTGCCAGGCCACCGGCGGTGACGCAGGCAGTGCCCAAGAAGTTGGCGGGATTGGTCACGAGACCGCCGGTCGACGAATCGTAGAACCAGCCCTTGTCGGACTCGACGTTGCAGCCCTGGATGGTGAAGGCCGTCGTCCCGACGGGCACGATGTTGATGAAGTTGCCAGGCGAACTGACGATGTTGTTGTTCTTGAGCAGGAGCTGACCGGCCGCGTCGGCGGTCGGGTACGCACCCGCGTCGGTGTAGACGGTCTCCATGACCTTGGCTGCACCATTGATGTCCGCCTTCACCGATGCGTCACGGGCGCTCGCGCGCTGATTCAAGAACACCGGGATGGCGATAGCGGCAAGAATGCCGATGATTGCTACGACGACCAGAAGTTCGATGAGGGTGAAACCCGCGTCGCGGTCGTCCTTTGGCTTCATGATGCGAGTAAGCATCTTCTTCTCCTGATCCATGACCCCTCATCCACTGGGGGCGCCGGTCCACGGTGTCCCGACAGTTGTTGTTTCGGACGGCGAGGGGGCTAAATGAACCCCTGTCGCGAGAATATTTGGGTCCGAACGGCCCCGATTCGGCTACTTGATGAGCTCGAAGATCTTGAAGATCGGCAGGTACATGGCAACGACCATGCCACCCACGACCACACCGAGGACGACGATCATCAGGGGCTCGATGAGTGCCATCAACTGCTCCGTGGTGGCCTCCACCTCCTGGTCGTAGAAATCGGCGATCTTCTGCAGCATCGTGTCGAGCGCACCGGTGTCCTCGCCGACCGCGATCATCTGGACGACCATGTCGGGGAAGACCGGATGCTCGGCCAACGGCTTGGCCATGCCGGTGCCCTGACGCACGCTCTCCTTGACGTCGGCGACGGCACTGGAGATCACGACGTTGCCTGATGTGTCACCGACGATGTCGAGGGCGGTGAGGATCGGCACGCCGGCCTTCATCAGCGTGCCGAAGTTGCGCGTGAAGCGACCAAGCGCGACCTTCTGGAACAACTGGCCGAACACAGGGAGCTTGAACTTCATCGGGTCGACGACGGCTCGCACCTTGGGACTGGTCTTGTTGCGCCGGTACCACAGGACGAACACGATCAAGCCGATGATCACCGGGCCGAGGAACAGCGGGTTCTTCACGACGTCGGACACCATGACGAGGATGCGCGTCGGCAGCGGAAGCTCGCCGCCGAAGGCAGCGAAGAGTCCGGCGAAGACCGGGACGACGAAGATCAGCATGCCGGTCGTGATGAGGACGGCTATCACGCCGACAGCGATCGGGTACGTCAACGCGGACTTGATCTTGCCGCGCAGTTTGACGTCCGATTCCATCGACGCGGCCACTTCGAGCATGGGCGTGTCGAGGAAGCCGCCGGTCTCGCCGGCCTTGACCATGCTGACCATGATCAGTGGGAACTCCTTGTGCCGGCCGAGCGCCTCCGACAGGGAGTCGCCCTTCTCGACCTCGTCGCGCACCTCGACGATGAGTTCGCCAAGGCGCGGAGACTGCGTCTGCTCAGCGAGGATCGCCAGGCAGCGAAGGATCGGCAGGCCCGACGACAGCATCGTCGCGAACTGCCGCGAGAAGATCGCGAGGTCCTTGGTCTTCACCCGTCCCTTGCCGAAGCGGATCTCCCTCTTCAGGCCGGAGTTGGTGATCTCCACGGCGATGGGCGTCATGCCCATCTGCTTGACGCGGGTCAGTGCTTCGGCCTCGCTGACCGCGCGAAGCTTCGACTCGACCAGTCGTCCGGACCGCGAGCGCGCCTTTACGAGGTACTCAGTCTGAGGCATCCGCGCCAAGTCCCATCAGTTGCTGCAGTTCAGCCACGTCGGAGCACTTCTCCAGCGCCGTCTCATAAGTGATCTTGTCATCCTTGACCAGATCCGCGAGGTTCTGGTTGAGGGTGTGCATCCCGTAGCGCGATCCGGTCTGCAGCGCTGAGGGGATGGACTGAAGCTTCGCCTCACGGATGAGGTTGCGGATCGCCGGCGTGGCGACGAGCACCTCCGTCGCGGCGATGCGGCCCTTGCCGTTGATCGTCCGGCAGAGGGTCTGGCAGACAACCGCCTGGATCGATGCAGCCAACTGCGTGCGGATCTGCGACTGCTGGTCTCCGGGGAACACGTCGACGACGCGGTCGATGGTGGTGGCTGCTGAACTCGTGTGCAGCGTGCCGAACACAAGGTGGCCTGTCTCCGCTGCGGTGAGCGCAATCGCGATCGTCTCTCGGTCGCGCATCTCGCCGACGAGGATGATGTCGGGGTCCTGGCGCAGCGCGTGGATGAGCGCGTTCTCAAAGGACAGGGTGTCCTCGCCGACCTCACGCTGGTTCACCACGCACTGACGGTGCTGGTGGACGAACTCGATGGGGTCCTCGATGGTCACGATGTGACCATGCCGCGTGCGGTTGGCCCGGTCGATGATGGCCGCCAGCGTCGTCGACTTGCCGCTGCCGGTCGGTCCCGTGACGAGCACGAGACCGCGTGGCAGTTGCGCGAAGTCTCCGAGGACGTCGGGCATGTGCAGTGCCTCAAGCGGGAGGATGTCCCACGGGATCGCGCGCATGACCGCACCGGTGACACCCTGCTGCTGGAACACGTTCACGCGGAATCGCGCAGCGCCCGGCATCGAGTACGCAAGGTCGAGTTCCTTCGTCTCCTCGAAGCGCTGCTTCTGCCGGTCGGTCAGGATGGCGTACATGGCCTCGCGCACCTGGTTGCTCGTCAGTGCCACATAGCCGGGTACGGACTCCAGATCGCCGTGCACACGGATCATGGGCGGGGAGTTGACGCTCAGGTGGAGGTCCGAGCCACCCTGCTGCAGCAGGTAGATGAGCAGTTCGTCGAGGGCGATCTCCGGCTCGGTCCCCGGTGACCGCTCGATCGTGACGATGCCAACGTCGCTCGCCGCTGGCGGCGCAACAGGTCCCGACTCGGCGGGGAGGGTGAAGTCCGGCTCCTCGGGCTCGGGCCGCATCTCGCGCGGCGGCGCGATCGGGATGACCCCTGACTCCGTCCGCGGCGGGCTCAGCGGAAGGGACGACGGCTCATGAGTCGGCAGTCCGGCCTGCTTCGGCTCGACGACGTCGGCCAGCGGCAGGCTGAATCCCTCGCGCTCAGGCGATGACACGGAGCACCTCCCCGATCGTGGTCATTCCCTCGGCGACCTTCAGCCAGCCGTCCTGTCGCAGAGTTCGCATGCCCTGCTCGATCGCCAGGCGCCGGACTTCCTCGGACGAGGCGTTGCGCAGCGCGAGCTTGCCGATGTCCTCGGTCATCGGCATGACCTCGTGCATGGCCAGCCGACCCTTGAAGCCGGTGTTGGCGCACGTTGAGCATCCCACAGGCTCGTAGAACGTGGGCTCGACGCCGGGCGGGTACTCGAACTGCACGACGGCCAGCTCACTCGAGGTCTTCTCAACCCTCCGGCGGCACTTAGTGCAAAGCCGCCGCGCGAGGCGCTGTCCGGTCGCGCACTCGAGCGCCGAGCCGACGAGGAAAGGCTCCACCCCCATCTCCGTCAGGCGGGTGATGACGCTCGGGGAGTCGTTGGTGTGCAGGGTGGTCAGCACGAGGTGTCCGGTGAGTGCGGATTCGATGGCGATCTGCGCCGTCTCATGATCGCGGATCTCGCCGATGAGGATGATGTCCGGATCGGCACGCAGGATCGAGCGAAGCGCCTTGGCGAACGTCATGCCGGCCTTGGCGTTCGTCTGTACCTGGTTGATCCCGGGGATGCGGTACTCGACCGGGTCCTCGACCGTCACGATGTTCACCTCGGGCCGCGACACGGCGTTGAGAGTCGCGTACAGAGACGTCGACTTGCCCGAACCCGTTGGCCCGCTGACGATCAGCATCCCGTACGGTCGTTCGTAGGCCATCCGCCACTTCTTGAAGTTCTCTGGCGAGAAACCCAAGTCCGGCAACGCCATCTGCGCCGCGGTGTTGTCAAGGATTCGCATGACGATCTTCTCGCCCCACACTGTCGGCATGCAGGACACGCGAAGGTCGATCTTGCGGCCACCGCTGGAGACCGAGAGACGCCCGTCCTGCGGGATGCGGCGCTCGGCGATGTCCATCTCGCTCATGATCTTCAGGCGCGAGATGACAGCGGACTGCATCTCCTTCGGCGCGGGGGCCATCTCCTTGAGTACGCCGTCGATCCTGAAGCGGATGCGGATGTTGCTCTCGCTCGGCTCGACGTGGATGTCCGATGCGTTGTCGGAGATCGCCTGGTTGAGTAGCAGGTTCAGGTAGCGGACGAGCGGAGCATCGCTTGTCGACGCGACCGGCGCCATGATGTCGATCGTCTGCTCGTCCTCGAGCATGTCCCTGACGAGTTCACCCAGCTCGGCCTCGGCCCGGTAGAGCTGATTGATCCTGTTCTGGATCTCGGCCTTCATCGCGCACGCGAAGCGCACTGGGTGGCGCGTGATGGCCTGGAGGTCGTCCCGCACCTGCCAGTTCATGGCCGTCTGCGAGTCGGAGACGACCACGAGGACGTCCCGATCGAATCCGATGGGGACGACCTGGTACTTGCGCGCCTGGTCTCCGGACAGCAGTGCGATCGCGCTCGGATCGACCACCACGTCCATGATCTCGACGAACTCCAGGCCCGCGGCCTGGACGGTGCACCGAACAACGTCCTTCTTGGTCACGGCGCCCTGCCGAACGAGCACGGTGAGCACCGACTCGCCAAGCGCCTCGGCCGTCGCTGAGGCAGCCGAGAGCTGATCGGGCGTGATGAGGCCTTCGTCGATCAGTACGTCCACCACTGACGCGGTCATGGCCGTGCCTCTCCATCGCTAGGGCGTACGCCCAGTATCAGGTCGACGAGGCCAAGATCGCTTTCATACCGGGAGATGAGCTCGTTTGTGAGGGCCTCGACCTCCGACTTCAATAGCTCGATCGGTCGCTCGTCGACGCCCTGAGTCTGCCTCGCCCGCAACTGCAACAGCTCCAGTTGACTGCGCGCGCTGCGACGTCGCGCACGCAGATCGGCAAGCGCCAGTTCCGACGGCCGGGCACTTTCGGGCACGGCGGACAGCGACGTGTCGCGCGCAGTAGCGCTGGCTCTTGACATGTCCGCCTCCTTTCGTGGACGCCGATCTAGATGCGGTAGCCGGCCTTCTTGAGGGACACGTGCAGGTCCGCGACCCTTGTCACGACCTTCTCGGCCTCGGACAACGTGATGCTGTCGTCCATGACGCGCCGCACGGCGTCCTGCTGGAACGTGCGCATTCCGTAGTAGTCACCGTCCGTGACGATGTCCAGGATCAACGAGGTCTTATCCGGATCGACAATGGCCTCGCGGATGCGCGGAGTCGAGACAGCGACCTCGACCAGCACCGTGCGACCCTCACCCGATGCTGACTCGACCAGGTGCTGGCAGACGACGCCGCGGATCGACTCCGCCAAGGAAGCGCGCGCCTGCCGCTGCTCCTCGACCGGGAAGATGTCGATCACCCGGTTCACGGCATCCACAACGGTCCGCGCGTGCAGGCTAGCGAGGACGAGGTGCCCCGTCTCGGATGCCTGCAGTGCCGTACGCATGGTGGTCATGTCGCGGATCTCGCCGATGAGGATCACATCGGGGTCCTGACGCATGCCCGACCTGAGTGCGCGCGCGAAGTCCCTGGTGTCGGTATGCAGCTCCCGCTGGCTGATGGTCGAGGACTTGTCCCGATGCAGGAACTCGATCGGGTCCTCGATCGTCAGGATGTGGCAGGACCGCTCGGTGTTGATCACGTCGATCATGGACGCAAGCGTCGTGGTCTTGCCCGAGCCGGTCGGTCCACAGATGAGGACCAGTCCACTCTGCTTCATGGCCAAGTCCCGGACGACCTTGGGCAGGCCGAGCTCGTCGATGCCGGGAATGACTTCCTTGACATGCCTGAGGACCATCGAGGCATTGCCACGAGCACGGTAGGCATTGACGCGGAACCGACCGATTCCTCCCATCGTGAGGGCGAAGTCGCACTCGCGGTCCCGGAGGAACGCCTGGCGGTCCTCGTCCGTGGCTAGGGCAGAGAGCACCAATGCCTCGGCCGACTGGGCGTCCAGGGGCGCCACATCAAGCGGGTGAAGGTGGCCCGAGACCCGGATCAACGGCGGTGCACCCGCGCGGATGTGGACATCCGAGGCCCCATGCGCGACGGCTGTGGACAGCACGGCTGCAAGATCCGGCACACCGGCGTCGGCACGCGGCCCGTCAAGCCTCGGCGGAGTCGTAGGAAGCCCCATACCGGTGGTTTCGGCCCGAACGGGCGGATTGGTCCCCGCTTGAGGGGACCTTCCCGCGCCAACCGGGCCGATATCCCCATTGTCCACAGTCTTCGCGGGAGGTCAGTCACATGGCGGCCACGCACCCTACGACATGCGTCGGGCTGGACATTGGCACGAGCGGGATCCGCGCGGTCGAGGTCCGGTGGCGCCGACGGCAGCAGGCGTACGAGATCGCCCGTGCCGCCTCCGTCGACCTGCCGCCGGGTGCGGTGCGCAATGGCACCATCGCCGACGACAAGCTCGTGGCCAAGGCCCTGAAGAAGCTCTGGCGCAAGGGGCACTTCTCCACACGGAAGGTGGTCCTTGGCCTCGCCGACTCGACCATGCTGACCCGTCAGGTGGACCTGCCCTGGATGCCGGCCGAGGACTTCAAGGCCGCGCTGAAGTACCAGGTCGCCGACTCGCTTCCCGTCGACATGGCCACGGTCGAGGTGGACTACCACCTGCTTTCGGAGCAGCACCGCACTGATGCCAACGGCCAGGAGCAGGACATCAACCGGATCCTGGTCGTCGCCGCGAACACCGATGCGGTCCTAGCCGAGGCGAAGGTGCTGCGTAAGGCGCGCCTCATTCCGGTCAGCGCCGACTCCTCCGCCTTCGCGCTCATCCGCGCCGCCTGCGGCGGAACCCTCCCGGCATCGAACGAGGTCCAGGCCATCATCGACCTGGGTGCGGACCAACTCACGGTCGTCATCCATCAGGCCGGCCAGCCTCGGTTCATCCGGACGATCTCCAACCTCGGCGGCGACACCGCCACCGCAGCCATCGCCGACAAGCTTGGCATCTCGACCGAGGACGCCGAGGACCTCAAGCGGGCGACCGGCCTCAATGGGCCCGCCCCGGTCATCGCTCCGATCGCTGAGTCGAGTGTCTTCGGAAGCTCCGTCTCGATGGACGCCCCGGTCCTGGACTCCAAGACCGAGGCGGCCCTGACGGTCCTCAATCCCTGGGCGACCACGCTCATAGGCGAGATCCGCAACTCCCTCGACTACTTCCAGGCCACCGACTCCGACACCTCGGTGGGATCCCTCACGGTCACCGGACGCACAGCGGAGCTGGACGGCATCGTCGAGCGCCTCGCCACGCAACTGCCCATGCCGGTCTCGGTCATGGATCCCCTTGTCGGCCTGGCGGCGAGCCGACGCGTGGCCAAGAACCCTGCGCCCGACACCCGGCTCGCCGTCGCAACCGGCCTGTCCATGGCGGCGGCGTCATGAGCGCCCAGACTTCGCACAAGTCCCAGGCGAAGAAGGACAAGTCCGCCGCCAAGAAGTCGTTCTGGTCGATGGAGATCGGCAAGAAGGGCGCTGGCGACGAGCACGTCGAGCACCCGGCCTTCATTGCGTCGCTGCCGCGGGTCGACCTGCTGCCTGGCGCGGTCCGCCAGTCCATCGCACTGCACAACGTCATCAGGTGGTTCGCCGTCCTCCTGGCCGTCGTGGTTCTGGCCGGGGTTGCCCTGTGGTGGCTCCAGGGAAGCCGGATCGACGAGGCTGCGCAGGCCCTCACCCAGGCACAGTCCGAGAAGCAGTCGATCGACAAGAAGATGGCCGCGCTTGCGCCGGTCAAGGAGATGTACACGCAGATCAGGGGTCAGCAGGAGCTGGTGAACTCGACCCTGGCGGCACAGCCGAAGGCCACCGAGGTCCTGGTCCATCTGTACGACGTGGCTCGTCAGTCCACCGGACCGAAGGGCATCCAGTTCTCGTCGGCATCGGTGACGTACAGCGGCCTTCCCAAGCCGGGCGCCGTGACGAACCTGTGCCCGGACCCCCTCCCCTTCAGCAAGGGCGTGACGGTCGGCTGCATGACGTTCGAGGGCACCGCGATCGATCGCGACCACATCGCCGCCTTCCTTGCCGCGATGGGGGTGGACCCCATGTTCGTCGGCCCGTTCGTGGACAACAGCACGACCACCGTCGGTGAGAAGGGGCAGGACGGTCGGGTCGCCTTCTCGGGTACGAGCGGGATCTCCGTCGACGCCCTTCAGCAGCCTCTAACTCCTGAGCAGCTCAAGGCACTCACGGATACGCCGGCAGCGGACGCGACAGCGAATGGCAGCCCATCATGACCGGTCACCGCACTCGGAATGCCGCCCTCCTGGGCGTGCTCGTTATCGTGGTCGTGATCGCCATCGGGTGGTTCTTCCTCCTCGCGCCGCGGCTCGCCCAAGCGGACGACATCGCACTGCAGGCTCAGGAGCAGTCGGCCAGCAACGTGCAGTCGCAGAACCGCTATAACCAGACGCTCACTCAAGCGGCATCCGCGACGCAGGCGGCCTCCGAGGCCCAGGCCCTGTTCTCGACCATGCCCGAGGAGGCGGACCTGCCGTCAGTGATCTCACAGATCAACAACGCGGCAATATCGGCAGGAATCAAGGCCTCCGACATCGCGCTTCTGGGCACCAGCGTTCCCCGGCCACTGACGCCGATTGCGCCGACTGCCGGCGACCCGGCCGATGCCGCTGCGCAGCCAGGAGTGAGCCTGGCGCAGATGGACCTGACCATGACGGTGAACGGGTCCCACCAGCAACTGCTCGACCTCATCACGAACCTGCAGTCGCTCGACCGTGCCGTGCTGATCAAGTCGAACGAGTTGTCGACGTCCCTCCAGCCGACGGACGCCGGCCCGGGCCCAGCCCAGGAGACGCTGAAGCTGCAAGCATCGATGTTCGTGCTCCAGTCCAAGCTGCCCGATCTCGTGGCCCACGTCCAGGAGCTCCTCGCCCAGGCACAGAGCGGCAACCTCAAGTCAACTGCGTAGGCGGAAGGCAGCCCAGCCCGACCGGCTCCCTCGCGTTGTCTACAGCGCGATCAGCGCGTCACGCATACGGGCCCCGTCGGCCTCGCCAAGCCCGTCCGACAGCGCCACGCGGATCGCATTCACCGCGTCCGTGAAGTCCGACGGCAGCCCCTGCATCTCGCTGACGGCATGGGTCGCGAGCGCCCACCTCGTGACCACGGTGAACAAGGCGGTATCCCCCGCGGCGACGGCTGACTCCACCAGGTAGGCCTCCATGGCCAGGAAGTCGCTCTCGTACGCCGCCTGGATGGCCTCCGATGTCGCCCCGCGGACCCGGCGAGCCTGGGCCTCGAGCATCATCTGACCCGACGCGCGACGTCGGGCCGTCACGAACTCCGATGGTGTCAGGCCCTCGAGCCGGCGCACGCGCATGTCCTCGATGTCCTTGCCGATCGGCATGGGCACGTCGGCCAGGTGCTCGAGGGAACCCCACCGCGCATTCACCTCCGCGGCAAGCCCCTGGTCGAATGCCTCCACCATCCGGGCGCGCACGGCGCCGATGAAGGCGATCGCCGTGGTCGACTGCGTGTGGTCGAGCCCGACCAGGCCGTCCACCGAGGCAGCCACTGTCGCAACAGCCTGGAAGAACTGCCGTTGAGGCGCGCGCGGAGCGATGTTCAGCCGCTCCCACACGACGGACTCGAGCGTGGCCCCGTCGGACCCGAGGGCGCAGCCGACCGCCGACACATCGTCCCCTTCGGCGACGAAGTCGATGCTCGCTTCATGCAGGACGTTCGCGTTGGTCTGAAGACGGCTGAAGAACTCCTCGGCCGTGCCCTTGTCGACCCCCTGCACTCGCTTCTCCCATCGGCTGACAGACCACTCCCCCGAAGGATACTGACACGACACCGATCAGGCGGCTGGGTCGACCCAGATGACCACAGCACGCGACTCCTTCACTGTCTTGCTCGTGGTCTTGCTGCCGTGGGTGATGTCGTAGCGGAGAACCACGATCCCGGGCGCAGACGCCACCACGTTGGCCATCCAGGTGTTCGCCACGCCGTTGTAGACCTTGCTCTGAATCGATGGGACGGTCGCATTAGCGTTCTTGTTGGCGGCCGAGATGGTGGTGACCACCCGCATGTTGCTGATCGTGCTGGTGTTGTCCGAGGAGTTGGACAACGGCCACCACACGCCCGTGTCAGCCGCCTTCTGCTTGAGCGGGGTGATCTCGCTGAACGGCGCCTTGAGCTTGGCTTCGCTCGCAGACGTCTGGGTGCCCCAGTCCTCGTCGGAGAGCTCGAGCATTGCGGGCGGCACGAAGCGGGTGAGCCGGTCGTCGTACTTGTAGACCTTGTTGTATCCACCGGTCGATCCGACGACGCAGCGGTACTTCTGCGCCAGCGAGCCCCAGAAGAAGATATTGCCGTTGCGGGCGCCGTATACGCTGTCCGCCGGAGCCGTGGCCGTATAGGGGTCCTGGGAGGCCCAACAGTCGCTGATCGCCAGGACCGCGGCGTTGTAGACGGGATCGCGGGAGTTGATCTCCTTCCAGTCCCCCACCCATTGCTGCGCATTGCCGCTCACGGAGGCGGCGAAGGGCCGGTACAGGTAGGTGAACTTCTTGGACACGAGCCCGACCAGACTGTCCGACGTGGCGCTCGGTTGGCCGTACTTGCACGTCGGCGATCCGTAGGTGCCGGCCGCGCAGGTGGTCGTGTTATAAGTCGCGTCGGCGAGCGTACCGGTCAGGACGATGTTGCTCTCCGTCGACAAGGTGACGCGGCCCGTGTACTTTCCCTGCACGTACGCATCACCGACGGCGCAGTTGCCCGAGTACCAGGTCGATCCCGGATCGGCCAGTTCCGACGGGAAGCCCTTGTAGTGCAGTCCGGTGGCCGTCGCGTTGAAGTAGGTCGACTCGGTCGAGTCCGTCGTCAGGTTCGGGATCACGAACGGGTAGGTGTTGGTGCTGAACTTCGGCTGGCAGGTGGGCTCGGTCGGGATGGCCGGCGGGGTAACCGATGCCCATTGGTTGGGCACGTCATAGGCGAAGGTCGAATCGGGATCGGTGCCATTGGCGAGGGGCCGTGGTACGTCCTGGACGTAGAACACCGGATCGACGAAGTCAGCGAGATTCACCTTGGCTGTGGTCGGCGCCGTCGCCGTACCGCTCGACAGGTAGGCACCGCTTGCACCGCCGCCGCACGCGTTCGCGGTGAACTTGGTGTCCGGGCTCGTGACGTAGACGTAGCCGTCGCTGGTGAAGTGCAGTCGCGTGGGCCCTGTGTACACGCAGCCAGCGTCGCCAGCACGCTTCTTGAGCAGGGCGGGCGTCTCCGGCAGCTCGAGCACGGATGCGTAGCCCGTGAAGATCTTGGTCGGGTCAGGCGCGCTGTTACTCGGACGCCAGGTATTGCCCTGGTAAGTCGTACTCCCTGACCACTTGGCGTTCGCGCTGCCGTTGTTGTACAGCCCGCTCTGCGTTGTCGCGATGTACCGCCTGACCGTCCCGCAGCCGACCTCGCCGCTGAGGAGTCCGTCGTTGGTGTTGCGGCAGGACGAGGTGATGTTCCCGGGCGTCACCGTCCCGGACAGATCGACGGGGTCGAGGCGCCAGATGTCGTTGCTGTGCATCCGACCCCAGATCGACTCGCTCGAGTACAGGCCAGCCCACTGGCAGAAGTTCACGTTGCGTTGAGAGCCCTCAGTTCCCGTCGCATCCACCTGGCCGGTCTGGTACCAGCGGCGTGAGCACAGCAGACCGGCGAGTTCCTGAGCGGTCTTGCCCGTGCCACCGGAATTCGCCGCCGTCGAGTAGGCGCCCGGGAGAAGGGGCGCGGGGGTCTCGATGTCGCTCATGTAGACGTAGTCGAGGGTCGAGCGCTTCGACCACACGGCCTGGAGCGTGCGGACCACCTGATTGCGCGGAGTTGCGGCGCCGTCAACGCTCCTCGGGGAGCGTCCAACGGCGTACACGATCAGCTCTCCCGCGCTGCCCAGTCGGGTTCGGTCGACTCGCAGCGTGTACTCACTGTCCTCCACCGGATTGGCGGTGCCCGTGTCGCTGAAGCCGGGCACGGCAACCCAGGAGTGCAGTGCCGGGTTGTCCTCGTCAGCCAGGTAGTAGGTCGAATCGTCGAGGAGGTGCTTGTGGTAGTCGAAGATCCCCGCCTCAGCTGCGGAAAGCGCCGCATACGAGTGGTCGGATCGGGTCGAGGGGATGATCTCCCGAATCGCCGACTGGGTGACTACGAGGGCCAGCCCGAGCAGCATCACGCTGAAGCCGATCACAAGGATCAGCGCCATGCCCTGATCGTCGCCTGGGCGCGTCATACCGCGAAGCCTCTGCCGCTTGGTCATGACTACCCCGTCCCGAGTGGGTAGGTGTTCTGGAGCCGCACCTGCTGGGTGATTCGGTTCACCGGGTCGCTGGCGTCGCCGACGGTGACGACCACGGACTCGAAGAACTCCTTCGAGTCGATGGTGAGAGCGGTCTCCGTGACCGGCGTGATGTCACCGTTGACTGGGCGCGTCGGACACGGCGCAACATTGCACCGCACCCGGACGCTGAAGCTGACGGGAGAGGTCGTCGTGTCTGACTTCATGAGGACCCGAGTGTCCGCCGCTGTCGGGGTGGCCCACGTCCATGAGTCGGCCGTGCTGGCCAGGCCGTCGGTGTCCGGGTTCAGCACTGCGGGCATCACGGTCATCTTGACCAGCTTGGTGGCGGAGTCGAACCACACGTGCACCTTGTTGGGGCGGTCGTTCGCGGCGCCGTAGCCCGACGCCGAGTAGAAGGTGATCGCGTTCTTCCCCGCGGATGGGATCGCACTGATGGGTGACTCGGGCGACACCGTGTAGCGGAGCAGGCGGGAGACGGTCTCCGAGACCTGCTGGTACGTCACCTGCTGCTGGGTCCGCTTGGCGATGTGACCGATGCTGGTCATGCCGCCCAGCATGGTGGCGCTGATCATCGCCATCAGAATGCTGAAGATCCCCATGGCCGCGAGGAGCTCGACCAGGGTGAAGCCGCCGTCTTCCTGCCCGCTGAAGCGGGTTCGCAGGGTGGTCACGAGTGCGCGCATCACGGGCCCGTCACCGGTGCGCCGGGATCGGTCGGGCTCGGAGCCACAGCAGGCGCGGATGTGCTGAGGGTTGGGAAGTCCGTGGGATTGGGCGAAGCAGGAGAAGACGCTCCCGAGGGCAGCGGCGTGGGGGTCGGCGTCGGCTTGAGGTCGACCTGGAGCAGGAAGGTCACGTCAACCACAGCGGACGAGGCACCTGGGGCCGGGGGCACCAGCGGCGCCAGTAGGGGGATGACCTCGGTGTCAGCGGTGAAGGTCCAGTCGCCGTAGGGCAGACCCATCTTCAGCACGCCCTTGTCGTCGGCTTGCCCCAGTGGCACGACCATGGGCGCGGAAAGTGCGTTGCCGGCAACGTCCGCGCAACCGGCAGCGGCATGCGTGGCGGTGACCGCCTGGGAAGGTTTGAGCCCGACGATCCGCACCGGCGCGACAGGCAGGCCGGCGACGGTCGTGTCGCCTGCCGAGAGCGAGTACGACGGTCGCGATGCACCCGTCGCCTTCGGATCAGCATCGGCACAGTTGCCGGCCCACGCCTCGACGTCCTCACCGGGCCACAGGTTCGAGACCGAGCCGGTAAGCAGGTTGGACTGCACGGAGCCGCTGGTGCCCTTGACCTTCCAACGGACCTGCGTGCCCGCCGGCAGGAGGTAGTCGGGGTCGCTGTCGGAGAACATCAGGCTGGCCGCATTGGCGTACTCGAACCCGACCTTCGTGACGGTGTCGGCGCTGATCGAGAGGGTCTTCGTGGTGCCGGTGGAAGTCGACGACACGTAGCCCGCACGCGAGATGGTCACGATCAGGCTGGCCGTCGGCTCCAGGTTCGGGACGAACAGGCAACCGTCGAAACCGGTGGTCATCGGGATGTGGGCGTTCGTCGGGTGGAAGGTGTCGCTGAACGTCACCACGACGTCGCCGACCGGAACCGACGACTCGTTGACGATCGTGATGGCCGCAGCACCGACCGTGGCAGCGGCGCCCGCTGCCGGCTTGCTCTGCTGGGTGATGTTCGTCTGGAGCGAGACCGGCTCCTTGAGGTCCGGGCTCGAGACGGTGACGACGACCCTGAGATAGGCCGCCGTTGCCGAATCGCCCGCACAGGCAGACTGAGAGGCGCCGCCCGCGGCCACCGAAGCGTAATCGACCCAGTTGCTGGTCGTCTTGATCGTGTAGCGCGTGGTCTTGAGGACCGGATCCAGGTAGTTGGGATTCAGCGTTGCGGCGTACTTCGCATCGACCGTCGGCGGGATCGGGCCCTCGAACTGGCCGATCGGGAGGATGCCGGGATCCTTGCGGGCCAGGTCGCGCAGGTACTCGATCTCCGACCGGGCGACGTTCGCGGCCGACACCCGGTCCTGGCTCTCACGGATGGTCTGGAGGCCCTGCATGAGGATTACGGCCGTGGACGTGGAGACCATCAGGAAGAGGAACATGGCGGCCATGACCTCGATGAGGGTGAAGCCCTCATCGACCTGCGGGCGTGGCGCATTTACGCCTGTCGGCGTCAGGCTCCTGCGGCCTGCAGGACCTTTCCTCATGGCATACCCCTAGTCACCGCGGTGCGGTCACTAGAGGTATCGGTTCGAGCTCGTTGGAACTGGTGGATGTAGCCGGCTAGTTCTTGCTCGCTTTGCCCGGTTTGGCCGGCTTCTTCGCCGGCTTCTTGGCCGGCTTCTTCGCCGGCTTGAGCCCGGCGTTCTTGGCGAGCTTCTTGGGGATCGAGAAGACGGTCTGGATCTTCTCCCCCGCCAGTGCAACGACGCGGCGAGCGCCGAGGAAGTTCATGGCGTCCGTTCCGATAAACGGCTCGATGTGAGCAACGAGGCCGCAGCCGTTGGTGTGCGCCATCATCGGCACCCCGCCCTTCTCCATCGGGCCGAGGTACATCACCACGTGGCGGTAGGCGCAGGTCTCGCCAGCCGGGCAGGTGTCATAGAGAACGAGGTCGCCGGGCTTCAACTGACTCGGAGGAATCGGCGCGTAATGCTGGTCGAGCGGAACGCCATCCCACGGGACCATGTTCCGCGTCGACGGCGCCCAGGTCTTGCCGGCCGTCCGCAGGCCAGCGCCTTCGGAGTAAGCCCGCGAGACATAGGACGAGCAGTCGTACCGCCAGGGGTTGAGCCTGCCGATGCCCTCGCAGGCGTAGGGAGCGCCGAGCCTGATGAGCGCCCACTTGATCGCGACCGCGGCCTGCGCCGTGGGGGCATGCTTGACGGCGTTCTCGCACAGCTTCTTGATCTTCACGTCCACGGGGATCGTGCCCTCGAGCACCGCCTTCGGGCAGCCGTCCTTGCTGATGACGGTCTGCGGCGCCGAGACCGCGACGAGGCGCTGCAGCTCCTTCTGGTCCTTGACGAGGTGCTTGCGGCCACTGGACAGGGCTGCGAGCAGTTCCATCACGCGGTCCTGGTCGTCGGCCGCGCGGATCATCGCCTGGGCTGCCGCCGACTGCGCCTGTACCCAGGTCTGCTGGGCGGCGACGTAGTCGCCGGACTTGGAAGACGTCTGCGAACGCAGGTACATGAAGGAGTCGATGTTGCGCAGCACGTCCTCGGGCTTGCTGCCCAGGACGCCCAGCACGACGTCCACGTCGGTGGTCCCGGTGATGTAGAGGTCGCGGATCGAGAGCCCGAACTTCACGTCGGCCGCAGCCAGGTTCGCGTCGGACCGGCCACGCTCGCGCATCGCCGCCTGCATGTCGACCGACGACGCCGCCACCAGGCGCCTGGCCGCGGCAAGGGACTTCGTCGTCTTGGCGATCTTCTTCTTGTCCGCCTCCACCTGCTTCCAGGCCTTGCCGTAGTTGTCGACGAAGTTCGGGTCGATGGGCGGCGCGGCGTCGCTCGTGCGCGGATCGGCTGGCGCACCGTCGGCAGCCAGGCCGTCGGCGTTCAGCCCGGAACCGGGCTTCTGGCCGGGCAGGTTGCCGCCGCCGGCCTGCAGCGGGGGTTCGGCATCAGAGAATCCGGCGGAACCGGCGGGGGGGCCACCTACGGAGCCGCCGCCTTCTTGCAGTGGACCGGTCGACGAGCCGGCGGAGCCGTTGTCGGCACTGGCCGGGAGAACCGCCGAGCCGCCGAGACCGAGCAGGGCGACAGCGAGGGCGGTGCCCAGCACCACAGGCAGGCGGGTACGCCTGGCCCACCCCACGTGTTCCATGACTCCATTATCGGACCGTGTCTCAACGAGCGGTCGTCGGGTCCGCGAGCGCTACCATGAACCATGACCCGCGTCAGCGGTGCTCGGGCGACCCTTGGTGCCTTCGTGCACTTCCTGGGGGCGTGGGTGCACCCGGTATCCGGATTCCACCCGCGCAGCGACGCGGAGCGGAGTCTGCAGACGCGCGTGGGAATCGTCAGCCTGTTTTGCATTGCCTCGGGCGTGATCGCGATGGTCGTGGCCGGGATCCTCGTCCTGCCCGACCCGGTTGACCCCCAGCACACGACCAAGTTCGGCAACGGGGCCTTCCTCGCGGCCATCGCTCTGGTCTGCCTCAGCGTGTTCGCCCCGATGGCGATCTTCCGCACCAAGGGCGCGGCGACGACGCGTGAGGTCCTCAGCAACCCATCCGCGCCCATCCTCCCCTGGCGATCCACGACGATCACGTTCGACGCCGTGCTCGTCGGCGGGATGTTGGCCGGCCTGTACTTCGACGCCGAGGTGTCCCTGCTTCTCTTCGGCCTCGCCCTCATCGCGCGGGTCGTGTTCACCACTCGCCACAACCTCGAGTCCGATCCGAACGCGCGCTTCCACAACCTCACGCGAGCGTGGACGTCCGGAGTCACGGGTGGCGTGGCGTTCTTGATCGTCAGCCCGTTGTCGGGCTTGGTCTCCGTGCAGAGTTCGGTGCTGCCGCTCGTTCTTGCCGCTCTGGTGGCCATGTACGTCGGCCTCGCATTCAATGCCGGCGAGCGCTGGGTCAGCGAAGACCGCACCAAGTGGGCGTTCGCACGCGACGCCGTCGACACGCGCCGCCTCATCGTGGCCCTGATCAGCGCACTGATCGCCTGGCTGGTCGCCGTCATCGGCGAGCAGTTCGGCAGCCTGTTCAATGCCAGCAGCCTGACCCTCGGCACACTTGCCGGCCTGGGCACCTACCTCGCGTGCTGGCTCGTGCTGTGGTTCGTCTCCATCCAGTGGTGGACCCGCGACGCCACTCGAACGCTGATGATGTGGGGCAAGCACCAGGCCGAGGTCACCGCGCGCATGGCAGACGGATCCCTGAGCCCGGAACTGGCCGCTCGCGCGTCCATCCCGACCACGGCGCGCATCGCCGCGACAGTATTCGCCGCCACGAAGACGATGGTCGTGCTCGCGGATCAACGCGGGCACGTCACGACCCACCTCGTCGGCATCGACCTCTACGAGAACTCCCCTCGGCCTGAGCCCGGCGACATCCTCATCGAGCCCAGCATGCGAATGGACATCTACCCCGCACCCGATCACCCGAACACGTCCAGCATCACCGTCGCCGGGTGGCTGTGGACCGGCTGGTTCATGACGCGCTCGCGGCGGATCGTCAATCTGTTCACCGACATCGCCACGGCGGCGCTTTTGTCTCCGGTCCTCGCCAGCGACGAGGACCACGTCGCGCACGCCTTCGAGACGATGTTCGATTCCGTCAACCGCTGGCCCACCCTGGCCGCCTTCGAGCAGGCCGTCGAGCGGATGCAGCAGCGCGCCGACGAGAACCCGCACACGGACTCGCTGATCGTCGGCGTCTACGCCATCGAGGACTTCGGCGCCCTCGAGGGCGGGCGCTTCGAGCAGGCGGCCATTGCCCAGGTGATGCGCATGGCCTTGGGGCATCAGGACTTCGCCGGCAACGATGTCTTCGTCGCGTACGACGCGCCGGGGCGCCTGTGGCTGGCGCTCAGCGGCGGCCCCATCATCCGCACCGGCATCGCGCAGTTGCGCAGTCTCCAAGAGCACATCAACGACCACGGCTCGGTCCCGTCCGCGCGCCTGGACCTCGACGTGCACGTGAGCGTGTCGTTCGGCTACGCCGCCCACCAGGTCGACGACTTCTCGTTCTCCGGACTGGTGGCCACCGCCATCAACCGCCTCGCCATCGACCAGAGCTCGCGCGATCCGTTCAGCATCGACAACCTCCTCACCTACGACATCACTCCCGAGGACATCACCGGCGCCGGGCAGACTCCAGTCACCGCCGTCAACGTCCTCAACCTGCTCATCGCCGACCACGGCACCACGACCGAGAACCCCTTCGTCACGCGCTTCACGCCGGTCCGTCAGGTCCTCGATGGATCCACGCAGGCCCTGGCCGTCGACATCGGCTGGCACCGCTCGTTCGGCACTCTGGACCTGTCCGACCCGCAGGCTTTCCTCGGGCTGGTGAACAGGCAGCAGGTGCTCGCCGCCGAAGCCACCCGGGTCATCGTCGAGCGACTTAAGACGGTGTTCGCGGAGGCAGACCATCTGGGCCGCAACGAGTTGCCGGTGATCGTCGCCATGCCCCCGACCCTGCTTCACCAGGACGCCCGCGAGTTCTCGCTGCCGAACCTAATCACGCCCGCCCTTGATCGTCGCGAGTGCGCTCGCACCGTCCTGCTGTTCAGCACCATCCCGCCGGGTGCGGTGCATGCGCTGCGCCTGCTGGTGGACCGTGGGCTGCACATTGCCGTCACCGCGGCGGCCGCCGCTGCCGCGGATCCCGCCGACCTGTACGGCTGGCCGCGTTGGGCAATCGTGTTCCCGCAGCATGTTGTCCAAGGACCCAACGGCCTGGATGCCTTGACGATCCAGCAGACGTCCACCGCCATCGCGACCCGCGACACGCACCTGATCGGCATGGCCGACGACTTCGCTGACGTGCGCGCACTGGCCGAGCACTCGGTCCTGTGGGCCCTGGATCCGACCCAGACGTACGGATCCGTGCGCGAGTCGCTGGGCTCGACCGCCCGCCCCAGCATCTGACAGCATGGGGGCTTGGCCCCCCGGCCAGAGCCCCGAAGCAGAAAGAGGGGATTTCACCGGCTATACCCGCAAAGGGAACGACATTTCGTCAGCGGATGAGTCCGGGACATTTGGCCGATAGGCTCACGCGCGGGAGGGATATCCGTGGATAAAGACCGCTGCGCGGCGCTGGGATACTTCCTGCGCTTCCTGTCAGGGAATCCCGAAGGGGACGCTGCTGCGCGCGCCCTCATCCAGGGCGCGCTCGCACCGGTCGGCGTCACCGCAGGCCAGATCTACGCGCTTGCTGGCCCGGACATCCTCGAGCTCATCGGCAACTTCGGCTACACCGAGGACGAGGCCGCCGCCTTCCGCGCGCTGCCGCTGGGCCTACCCCTGCCGATCTGCGACGCCGTGACGTCGATGAACGTGGTCATCCTCACGCCGCAGGAACTGCTGCCGCAGTACCCGATCCTCCAGAGCCAGCCCACGATGTTCGACGGTTCGTCGGCCGCGTTGAGCGGGCAGCACATCATCTGCGTCCCGGTCGTCTACTCCGGGGTCGCGATCGGTGGCCTGTCCATCCTCCAGACAACCGCGGATGTGTGGGAGGCAGGCGACTGGAGCTACCTCGACGCCGTGGGCTCAGCCGTCGGGATGTGGATGAACAACCAGCGGCAGATCCTCGTGGAGAAGTGGCGCCGCAGTTCTCCCGCGCCGCAGCGTGAGGTGCGCATCACCGACCGCCAGCGGCAGATCCTCGAACTGATCGGCAATGACTGCACCAACGGCGAGATCGCGCGGGAGCTCGGCTACTCCATCCCCACGATCAAGAAGGACCTGCAGCAGATCATGCGCATCCTGGGCACCGAGGACCGCCGGACCACCGCCGGCCGCGCGCGCGAGATCGGCCTGCTGCCGGAGCGGCGCGCCCGCGACTAAGGGCACGGACTACGGATGCCCGAACACCGCTTCGATGCGGGGTCCTTCCGACGTCCAGAACACCTTCAGCGGCGGATGCCCGACAACGGGCAGACGAAGACGCACACCTTCAGACGTCACGATCGCCGTCGATATCGCCTGGGCGCGGGCCGGGAAGTGCAGGATCAGTTCGCACGCATCAAGAACCGCGTTGTAGACGTCGGGATCGGCTCCCTTCTCCAGGGCGTCCAGTTGCCCATCGGCGACGCTCGAGTACGCGTCCGTGAAGGTCACGTTGCCCGACGCTTGCGTTCACGGTGGACGGTCGGGCTCGCCGAAGCTCGGGCCAGGAGTTCCTGAAGGGCGGGATCCCCGTCGTACTCCGCCTGCGCTAGCGAGACCACGACAGCGGGCACCAGCAAGATGCTCCCGTCGGAGTTCTCCTGCAGAAGGAAGCGCTCGTTGCTGCGACCGGGCAGCACTACTCGACTGCGGCTGTCTGACTCAATCACGACGTCCACGATGGCCACCTCACGCTCATGCCGCTAGGGGGATTCCTTGCCTGTGAATCTAGACCCTGGCACCCATAGTGGGAAATTGGGCCGATCAGCCAAAGGCCGCGACGAACCGGGCTAGGCGGACTTCTCGCGACGCTCGCGGCGAGGAGTCTCGCGCGGGACGAGCGTCGGGTTGACGCTGTCGCGCACGACCTCGGCGGTGATGACGACCTTGGCGATGTCGGTGCGGCTGGGGACGTCGTACATGACGTTGAGCAGCACCTCTTCGAGGATGGCGCGCAGGCCGCGGGCGCCGGTGCCGCGCAGGAGCGCGAGCTCGGCGACCTCGTCGAGGGCATCGGTCTCGAACTCGAGCTCGACACTGTCGAGCTCGAAGAGTCGCTGGTACTGCTTGATGAGGGCGTTGCGCGGCTCGGTGAGAACGGCCACCAGCGCCTCCCGGTCGAGCTTGCTCACCGAGGTGAAGACGGGCAGGCGACCGATGAACTCCGGGATCATGCCGAACTTCAGGAGGTCCTCGGGCATGACGTGGCTGAAGATGTCGTCGGGGTCGCGCTCGTCGTCGACGCGCTCGCCATCGACGAGGTCGAAGGTGAAGCCGAGGCGCTTTTGGCCCAGGCGCTGCTCGACGATGTTGTCGAGGCCGGAGAACGCGCCGCCGACGATGAACAGCACGTTGGTGGTGTCGATCTGGATGAACTCCTGGTGCGGATGCTTGCGGCCGCCCTGCGGAGGAACCGATGCCGTGGTGCCCTCGAGGATCTTCAGCAGTGCCTGCTGCACGCCCTCGCCGGAGACGTCGCGGGTGATCGACGGGTTCTCGCTCTTGCGGGCGACCTTGTCGATCTCGTCGATGTAGATGATCCCGGTCTCGGCCCGCTTGACGTCGTAGTCCGCGGCCTGGATCAGCTTGAGGAGGATGTTCTCGACGTCCTCGCCGACGTAGCCGGCCTCGGTCAGTGCGGTGGCGTCAGCGATGGCGAACGGCACGTTGAGCATGCGCGCGAGCGTCTGGGCGAGCAGCGTCTTGCCGGAGCCGGTGGGGCCGAGCAGCAGGATGTTGGACTTGGCGAGCTCGACGCGCTCGTCCTTGGTGCGCTCGGGCGCGGAGGTCTCGGCCTGCACGCGCTTGTAGTGGTTGTAGACGGCGACGGACAGCGACTTCTTGGCAGCGTCCTGGCCGATGACGTACTGGTCGAGGAACTCGAAGATCTCCCGCGGCTTGGGCAGGTCGCCCCACGAGGACTCGGACGCCTCGGAGAGCTCCTCCTCGATAATCTCGTTGCACAGGTCGATGCACTCGTCGCAGATATATACGCCGGGGCCCGCAATGAGCTTCTTGACCTGCTTCTGGCTCTTCCCACAGAAGGAGCACTTGAGCAGGTCGCCGCTCTCGCCGATGCGTGCCACGCGCGTGCCCCTTTCGCGCTCGATGGCGCTGATCCCATGCCGAACCGCCCCCCAATGGGCGGGCTATGCCTGACCGTACCTTGCGAGGGGGGCACATGCACCCCTGCGGCACGCCGAACGAACCCCCTGGCGGTCAGGATCGGTCAACTGGCGACGACGAGCGGGCTGACGCGGCTGAGGGCATCGAAGTCCCGGTCGGCGTGGAGCACGGGGACGTCGTGGTCGATGGCCACCGCCGCGATCAGGCAGTCCACGAGGCGACGGACGGTGACTCCCGACCAGCGCGCGTGTCGATACAGCCCGGCTGCGTGCTCATAGTGCACAGGCGTGGTCGTGAGCATCGTTGCTCGGGCGAGCAAGGCGCGCAGGGGCACCGGACAGGGCCTCGCCCTGGCGCAGGGTGAACAGGCGCGGCCGGCACCCCGGAACCAGACGTGCGCACACGCCACGTCCGGCGCGGTCCGCCGTGACGACGAGATCGGCGCGCTCGAGCTGGGCCGACTCGACCAGCCGCGACCGGATCCGTAGCGCAGATCGCGGCGCTCTGGCTGCACATCGGCTGCCCGGGATCGGCGAGCGTGCCGGCGGACTCGACGACGATCAGGTTTGCCGGGGTGAGCCCGGCGTCGACCGCGGTGCTGATGCGATCAGCGATGACCCGCGCCGCCAGCGGCGAGCGGCACACGTTCGCCGTGCACACCACGAGGATCCGGAAGGGCTCGGCCATGTCGCAAGGCTAGCCAGCGAGGACATCCCCGGCATGACACAGGATCGCTCAGGACACCCACGCTGGATGCGAGCACACTCATGAGATGAGCGCATCGCCCGACGGTCCTGACCTTGCCACGAACGCCACCAATAGCCACGTCGATGCGGAGATCACCCGGTACCTCAGGGCGATCTTCCTCGTGCTCGTGGCCGGCGTGGTCGTCGGCATCGCGGCGGCCGCGGCGGCCAACGTCCAGCAGCAGAACTACGTCAGCTGCACGACGCTTGGCTTTGACTGCTCCACGGCCTGGCCATCGGCGATCCTGGCGGTCGGCTTCGGCCTCGCCGTGATCATGGTGGGCGTTGCACTGCTGAGGACTGCTCGCCGATAGCTGACGCGTTCGAGGGCGTCACGGGCCGGGACCCCAGGCACGGGTTGACAGGGTTGACATCTTCGTTGAGACTGGGGTTGACGACGTTGACGCCTCGACGGGAGATCCCATGACCACAGCACAGCACGAGGCGCTCGTCGCGGCGTTCGCCCACGAGCTCGAGCTGCGCGACCCGGACGGCCGCGCGGCGGGCGCGATCCCAGACCCGGGCTCGGTGATGGAGCAGGCCGTGGCCCGCGTCCTGATGGCCTCGCACGCATGGGTCGACCAGCTCGGCCCGCTGTACGACGTGCGCGGGGTGATGCAGATCCTCGGGGTCACCAAGCAGGCCGTCAGCAAACGTCGCCTGCTCGCGCTGACCACCGGCTCGGGGCGCGTGGTCTACCCAGCGTTCCAGTTCACCGGCAGCGGAGTGGTGCCGGGGCTGCCTGCCGTGCTGGCGATGCTGCCCGCCGAGCACGTCTCGCCCTGGACCGTCGCCGCGTGGCTGACCTCCCCCGCCGCGGAGCTCGACGACGACCGTCCGATCGACGTCCTCGCCGGCGGCGACACCGCACCCGTGCTCGCCCTCGCCGCCGACTGGGCGCAGGCACTCGCCGCCTGATGCCCGCCATCACCGTCACGGGCATCCCCCGCCAGGCGCTGCGCACGGGCACGTCGATCCACCGGATCTTCCGTCGATTCGACGCCGACGGCCGACGACGCGGCCCGTGGTTCTTCTCCTCCGCCGGCGCGGCCACGGCGGGCCGCTTCGACCTCGCTCCCCCGCACGGCACCTGCTACTTCGCCTCGACACCTGTCGGCGCATGGCTCGAGGTGTTCCGCGGAGCCCGTCTCGTCGACCCGATCGACGTGCGGCGCCGGCACCTCGCGACCGCGACGCGCTCGGGATCACCACTGCGGCTCGGCGACCTCGCATCACCTCGCGCCGCCGCGGCCGGCGTCAGTGTCGACCTGGCCGCGACGAGCGACTACGGCCCGACGCAGTCGCTTGCCACAGCACTGCACGAACGCGGTGACGACGGCGTCCGCGCGCTGCTGCGGCACGACCCCAGCGGGGCATCGCGCAACGTCGCGCTGTTCGGCCACGCGGGCGCGCCGTCGCGGCAGTTCGGCTGGCGAGTGGCCCGGTCCGAGCCATGGCGCGATGCCGCGCTGATGCGGGAACTGTCGTCGATAGGGATCCACGTGGCCGAGATCCCCTACGACGTGCCGGTGGACTCGCCTACGTAGCGGCCGGCCGCTCCGCGAGATCGGCCGCCGAATCGATCAGGCTTTCGCGGGAACCTTCACCAGGACGGTGTTGTTCTTCGCGACCCGGTCGCCCACCGCTGTTGCGGTGAGGCCGACGGTGCGCTTGGCGCCCTTGGTCGTGGTCACGGTGTAGGTGAGCGCGGCCTTGGCGGTGGGTGCGAGGGCATTCTTGGTGGTGCACGTCCAGTTCTTCTTGACCGGCTTGCACGTCCAGCCCTTCGGCGCCTTCACCGACGCCACCGTCACGCCCCTGGACACGCTCGTCACGACCGAGACATCGCCGGAGGTCGCGCCCGTGCCGATGTTCGTGAGGGTGCCGGTGACCTTCCACGAACGCTTCGACGTCCGCTTCGAGGTTGCCGTGACCTTGAGGTCAGGTGCGCTCCCATCGGAGGTACCGGGCAGCGCGCCGTTGG
>Ga0194057_10000298_pt1 | contig 25587 bp, 20 predicted proteins | sample SepL4415m_MetaG_FD_155474 | JGI IMG/M metagenome (GOLD analysis project Ga0194057, IMG submission 155474) | Anoxic zone freshwater microbial communities from boreal shield lake in IISD Experimental Lakes Area, Ontario, Canada - Sep2016-L442-15m | ecosystem: Environmental > Aquatic > Freshwater... | reverse complement strand
GCAGGCCGGGACCCAGGAAGCTATCAGGGACAGCAGGAAACCCTGATGAACATCGTGTTTATTCAGGCCCGTCAAGCAGGCGTGACATTGCCCATATTTCAACCCCCTACAGTAACTCAAGGACACTTATGAAACGTCGCAAAAAGACAAACCGCCCCGCCCGACGCCCCGAGGACGCTCATCTGGCCTTCGGTCCCATGAAAGACCCGGCCGCCTGGACTGCGTCGATCGCCATCGACGCGGCCGATGATCGCCGCTGGCTCGCAGCGAATCCGACCGCAAGATGCCGCAAGCGTCTGATCAGCCGTCTTGAAATACAGGCCACGGGCAATCCGCCGGACACCATCGTGATCGTCTATCGCGGGGAGCAAGGGTCGCAGATTCGCACGTTTCATCCGCCCGAGGATGCAATCCCGCTTATGAACCCCAAGTTCTCGCGGAATTGATTCGGCGGCCGAGGCGGGGAGAGCCGCGTTGGTGCAAGGCCGTGATAACTCAGGTTCTGCTTGGGGGTAGCCACGCCAACCCTTGGAACCCAGGTGTTAGCGGGCCGCCAAAATCGCATCTGCGGTAGTGCTGCGCACGGCGATCAGCGTGTGGTTAGGTACTGAAAGCCCCTTCAGGCCATGCTAGACGCCGCCATATTGCTAGACGTTGGCCACGTTTCATGGGTCTGCGTCTGGGACCATGCTCAGGTACCGTGCCCAGGGACCAGCTTGTGAGACCGTGCCCAGGGACCGGGCTCAGGGACCAGGCTGTGAGACCGTCGTACATGCTACACCGTGCCCATAACGCTCCGGTCGTCAAGTACGTCCGCCCGCCAATCCGCTGGGGCGCGACCTTGAACGCGGAGCTTCACTCCCTCCTGGGGCTTATTGAATGAACTCCCATGAGAATCAGCATGTCCACCTTCTTCACGCCCTTACCCCCATTCCTGACCAGTTGCAACGGGTTTTCAGGCGAAGAATCCACTCAGAAATGCGCGATTAAGTAGACAGATTGGCCGATTTGGAGGACTGCAAGGTCTAGGGGAATTCAGCGTTGCCCAAACCACCACGAATTCACGCCCGAGCTGGCATCCCCAAACTGCGTCATGTGGCACACAGCAAATCGTCGTCTATCGTTCCGACATCCGTACGCCCAGAGCTTCGGTTAGGGCATCATGTTAAGGGGGCTAGTTAAGAGACCGCACACGCCTCTAACCAGCGACAACGTGCGATCGGTGAGCCTCTCGCCAAGCAATCGTCCCGGTCAGTGAGCAAGAGCAATCCACTTGGCGCGGAGCAGTCCTGCCTGAATTGAGCCTATGCGCTGGTACCCTGGGCAGGCAATGTGTCGCCGTGAGGTACGCCTTTCATCACGTTTCGAGGTCCTTGGAGCGAAAAATTCGTACGGAATCGGGCAAGAGTTGGCTGTTCGGATAAACAGCGTAGTTTCGGACCAATTTGGCCTTTCCCATGTTCTCAAACTGCACCTCACGGGCTCGCGCACACCAGTGGGCGTAACACGGTGGGCCTCAAAGGGCCGTTTTCAACGCCACGTCCCTCAAGAAACAGCAACGATATTGTGCGTACCCGCCAGTCTTGCATTCGCCTAACCGTTGATTATCGAGACAACGGAATATCTAGTAAATGCCCGGGTGCAGCATCGCCCAGCGTGTTTCCCAGTCAGACGCGACGCTAGTCTGGCCGGGGCGTTTTGTGGCCACCCGGCTCCACACCTCACGCCAGGGTGAATTTTTTAGTGAATTTTTTCAAAATGCTTGACAAAACTGAAAAGGCATGCTAGGATGTCATCTTGTACTGGTTGTAGGGATTTCACGAATACGTTGGTTTTCCTACCTCCGAGCGGGTTGCAATCGGTTTTGCGACCCTTACGCGTAAACAAATATATAGTAGGCAGCGTTACAGCCTGAGCCTTACGTCCGTGGCAGCGCAACTCGAAGCGGGAGTTGTTTTTTCGTCTGCGTGCGTCCGCTGGCTCAATACGGTGACTCCACAAGAGAGCCTCGTGCTGCGCGCCCTTCTTGGCCTGGTACGTCTCTCTTTGTACTCGTCACGCTCCGTAAAAGTTGTGATTACGCCGCATCTTGTTGATGCGGTTAGGAGAAGTTCAGATTTACTTTACTCGGGAGATGCAGAAGATGTTTTGCAAGACGATGATTCGAGGATTTTTGGCGGTGGCCCTGGTGGCCTCTGCCGTGACGGTGCGGGCGGGCACGATTACCATTGACATGGTGCCCGTGGGCAACGTAAACAACACAGCCGATACGCGAGTCATGAACGACTCTACCACCGGATACGGATCGGTTTCCTACAACTACAGCATTGGCAAGTACGAAGTGACCAACGCCCAGTACACGGCATTTCTCAATGCGGCGGATCCAACCGGTGCGAATGCCAATGGCATCTACAATTCCAGCATGGGTACCGACCCGCGGAGTGGGATCACCTACTCCAGCGGGGAGGCCCCCGGGGCGAAATACACGACCCGTGCCAACATGGACAACAAGCCGGTGAATTGGGTGAGCTGGTATAACGCGGCACGTTTCACCAACTGGTTGAGCAATGGGCAGGGCACGGGCAGCACCGAAACGGGTTCCTACACGCTCAGCGGCAACACGGGAATCATCACCAAGAATGTAGGGGCCAAGGTTTATATCCCAAGTGAGGACGAATGGTATAAGGCGGCATATTTCAACCCTGCGAATTCCAGTTACTCGCTCTATCCGACGCGGAGCAACACGGAACCGATATTGGCTACTGCCGATACGTTGGGCAATATCTCGAATTCAGGGACCAACGTGGCCAATTACGGCTACGGGGCGGATTGGAATGGTCAGTATGGCAACGTGACGACGGTGGGGAGTGCTGGAGCCGATAGTGCGAGCTACTACGGCACTTTTGATCAGGGCGGCAATGTTTGGGAGTGGAATGACTCTATTTTCTCTGGTTCTGGGCGTGGTGTGCGTGGCGGGTCGTTCTACAACAACACGTACCGCTTGGCCTCGTCCTACCGCGACATCAGCAGCCCCGCGTACGAGACCACGCCGTATCGGTTTCCGTGTTGCAAGTGTACCTGAGCCCGGCAGTTTGGCTCTGCTACTATCCTGCGCCGTAGCGTTTGGAATCTGGTTGCGGGTAAAACGCATAACCCTTTTCCCTTTCTCCCTTTTACCCTTAAAACTTAGGCACGAGGTTGGCCCTGCTGAATAGGCAGCCAACCCAAGCCGAGCTTGCTCGGCGCGCGATATAGAATTTTGGAGCACTACCCCCTATGGTGGGTGGTATGGGTGGTGTTAGGCCGTAAGTTAGGGTGGGCTTTGGGAGTGCGGTGACGTTGTGCCCCTCTACGCCAACGGCGTTTCTTTCCTATTTTTCTGCCCCTCATATCTCTGTCGAAAGATTTTATTAGTATTCACCGCGAGAGAACACAAAGGGCGCAAAAGAATGATTCTATTCTTTGCGTTCTCTGCGCACTTTTGCGGTGAATCCTCTTGGATATTATGGCCGCTGAATCGCCCGTCGTCTTGGTGAAGTGGTACGATCTGGTAAAATGGTTTTTGGAGCGGGTGGACAGCTTCCCGAAAAACCAGCGGTTTGTCTTTGGGCAACGGCTGGCGGATCGTGCCATCGACGTTCTGGAACTGCTGGTCGAGTCGGCCTACAGCCCGCGCAAGGCAGACCTGCTCAGCCGTGCCAACCGCGATATCGAGGTCTTGCGTTGGCTGGTGCGACTAGCCAAAGACCGCGACCTGTTCACGATGCGGCAGTACGGATTCGCCTGCAAGGGATTGACGGAGTGCGGGCGGATGGTCGGCGGCTGGCTCAAGCAGTCGGCCGGAAAAGAAAGTAGGTCAGGCTTTCCAGCCTGACAGTGAGAAAGAAAGTAGGTCAGGCTTTCCAGCCTGACAGTGAGCCGGACAAAGTCAGGCTCGGGCACCATGTACGCATGGTCGGCCTGACCTACAGGAAAGCACTTCCCATGCACAGCCACCACCACCTTTTTGAGAAGATCGCCACACTGGAAAACCTGATCGCGGCGGCGCATGCCGCGTTGCGCGGCAAGCGGATGCGGATGCCGGGCGCGGCGTTCCTGGCGGACTTTGAGAAGGAAGTTGTTTTGCTGCACGAAGAGCTTTGGGCAGGAAGCTACCGACATGGCGGCTATACCTACTTCACGATCCACGAACCGAAGGAGCGGCTGGTGGCCGCCGCCCCCTTCCGCGATCGGGTGGTACATCATGCCATCGTGCGGGTCATCGAGCCTATCTTTGAAAACCGATTCATTGAGGATTCCTTCGCCTGCCGCCGCGGCAAAGGCACCCATGCGGCGATGCGCCGTGCGGCCGAGTTCGCTCGGCGGTTCCGCTACGCCTTGAAATGCGACGTGCGGAAGTATTTCCCCTCGATTGACCACGGGGTGCTTGTGGGACTATTGCAGAGGGTGATTGCCGATAAGCGGCTGATGGCCTTGATCCAGGCTATCCTTGAAACTCATGCCGACGGCCAGCGGCAGGAGTGGCCCGTCGGCGGCGACCTGCTGGACGTGCGAATCCAGAAACGCGGCCTGCCCATCGGCAACCTCACGAGCCAGTTCTTCGCCAACGTCTATTTGAACCCGCTGGACCATTTCGTCAAACACGAACTTCAGGTGAAAGGCTACGTGCGCTACATGGACGATTTCCTGCTGTTTGGCGACGATCGCGGAACCTTGCGACGGCAGGGACGTGAGGTGTACGGCAAGTTGGCCGAGCTACAGTTGGAGATGCACCCCGACAAATACCGCCTATTGCCGACATCGTGCGGCGTGGATTTTGCGGGCTACGTTGTATTCACGGACGGGCGCATACGGATTCGCTCATCCAGCGTGCGGCGATTTGATCGACGTTACAAGAATTTGCTCTGGGATCTGCGCTGCCGACGTACCAAGGCGGCGCGGATCACGCAGAGCGTCCGCGCGTGGGTGGCACATGCCGAACACGCGCAGAGTTACGGACTTCGCCGCTCGGTATTGACCGGGCGGCAAGAAACGGGCGGTCGGGAATAACGCTCTGGTTCTGGGCGTGGTTTGCGTGGCGGGTCGTTCAACAACAACACGAACAACTTGGCCTCGTCCAACCGCAACAACAACAGCCCCACGAACGAGAACAACAATATCGGTTTCCGTGTTGCAAGCCCCTGGAATGTGTGCAGGCCGCAAGGTCCTGAATTGGCCAGATTTTCCTCGCGTGGAATTTGAAGCCGAGGAAACCGTGCTAGGCTCAGGGACTACCCGGTGCGTCCGGCGTGTCCGCCGTTGGCGGGCAGGCAAAGAATGAGTCCCGACCGCAGTGAGTAGCTCGTCGAAAGGCGTGGTCGGATCGAAACGCAAACGGGCCACCCATCGGTTTTCGACGGGTGGCCCGCGTTTTTTGGCTGCCCAACAGGAATTTGCCGAAGGGGCGAGCGAGCCGGGAGTCAAGCCAATGTGTTCGGGGCGAAGCCTCGCAGTAATTGTGACGCGGACCGGTTGAAGTGAACGGTTGGGGCCAAGCAGCGAAAAAGCCCGTTGCTTCGCCTGAACGGTGTGTTGTGCCTTCTACCAAGCACTCAATGCCTAAAAAAAACGACCCTCCCCACCCACGCCGCGCCACAACTGTGGCGGCGGCGAGAGCGAGAGGAGCGGTGCTTCTATCCCGCCCAACTGCGGCAAGCTCCGCTGCGATGATCGCACATGCCACACGTGAAACCGGGCCGGTAGTTGAACCGTCCAGCATCGAGCGCGTCAATGTACTCGTGCAATACGGCAAACAACCGTCGGAAGTGGGCATCCAACAGTTCAGCCGCGAGGGACTGATGTAACTGTCGATGCCGCCTCGCCGCTCCTGAACCGACTCAAATCCAAGTAGGCCGGTACTCATGCTGCGTTTCCTTCCAGTACGCTGTTGAGGTCAATGCGACCTTCTTTGATGGCCTTGAGCGAGTCGATCAGGCCCGAAGCGTCGAGCGTAGTCAAGGAGACGAGAGGTTTGCCGAACATCCTTTCGGCCAGGCTTTCCAAACGGCGGATGCCCAAGCCCTGGATGCCCTTGGAAAGCTGGCGGGCAAAGGCCAGTTGTTTCTCTGAGGCACCATGGCCAGAACTGCCGTTGTGGCCGCCGTTGCCGTTGGTGTGGCCGTTGGACGCTCCGTTGCTGCTGGCCGCTCCGTTGCCGTTGGTGGCCTTTGCGGGCTCAGGCACCGTGGTGCCGTTGCTGGCCGGTACATTCAACTCGCGACCCAGTTCGTCTTGGACGGCCTGACGGCAGGCAACGAAGGCGTTCTTGACCTTCTGGTGGAAGCCAGCCAGATCGCTTTCCAGCAGATCGTGACCGGCCTCGAAATTGACATTGCAGGTGGCACCGACCGAACCGTAGTTCGCCGTGCCGAGTTTCTTTGACAGCCCCACGTTGATCGTAATGGGCATGGAATTGTACTCCTTGTTGATGGGTTGATGGTTTGTCGGAAACTTCGTCTGTTACTGGGGTGAGGACGCCACCTTCTGGGCTTCGCTGGGTGGGCTGGCCCATGTCACGCGCACCTGCCAGCCGACCTCCGCATAGAACGAGCGGATCATGGTCTCCGCGGTCGTTTTCGCCTGCTGGAGGTTCTCGGCCGAAGCGGCGGCATGGGCTACAAGTTCCTGGGCCTGACGCATGACGGTATCGCGCAGCGAGTCCTGGTCGCTCGTCCAGGGAATCCAAGTGGTCGTCTGGACCTGCCAAGTCCTGGTCCTGCCGTGATCGACCCTGGCCTGAAGGATTTCCGGCAGGAGAAGCCGGATCGTGGCCGTCTTGGCTTGTTCATCCTTGGCGATGACGGCCGCCTTGCTCATGTCCACGGCGATCAAGGCGTCACCGCGAATCAGCCAGGCACCACGGCAGCCTTTGCCCTCGCCGATCAGCACGTCTGCGATGTAAACCCTTGCGGTGACCAAGTGCGACAGACGTTCGAGGCGCTCGATGGTCGGCCCCTGGGAGTGGATGATGACCGGCGGCGACGGGGGCGGATAATGGGCGAGCGGCAGTACCCACAGCAGAGCCGCCGTGAGGGCTGCCAGGCCAAGGACAATAAAAACAGTCGTTCGCATGTTTGAAGATTCTCCAGGTTGCGTTAGTCTTTGGCGGCTGCGGGATGATCGGCAGACGGTACGACCGTTGTGCCGTCGTAACCGGTATCCTGGCCACGCCAGTGAAGTACACGGGGCTCGGCCGGTTCAGGATCGCTCTTGGTGCAGCCGACGCTGGCCGCCAAGGCGGCAAGGATCTGGGCGGCGACCCCAAGGGCGCGGGAAAACATGAATTTCATAGGGGGACTCCAAGGAGATAGGCCGCCCTGCCCGCATTGCACGAACAGGGCGGCCATTGAGACAGATGACGGCATTACGCCGCCACGGGGACAGCGTCGCCGTCCTCGTCGCCGACGAACTTTTTCCAGCTCTCGGCCAGCTCGCGCCTCAGTTGGCTGATGCGACCGGCACTGATCTTGAACTTCTTGGCCACGTCGGCGGTGCGGTTGCCTGCGGCCAGAGACTCGGCAATTCGCCGGTCTCGACGTTTCAACGAATCCAGCCAGTCGCTAAAGTCGATGCGAACGCTGGCGATCTCTGCTGGACCAGCATGGCGATCTTCCACAACGATTTCCGTCCATTCGCTCCCTTTGTCGGTGTAATGATCGAGCTGCTCGACCTTGAAGCCTTTCAGCCTCTGTGCGTAGGGCGAAAGCACCTCCTGGCAACAAAGTGAATTTCCGACGCGGCGGCCGTCCTTGATCTGGGCGACGGCGTAGCGAGCCAACACGGTCGGATAGGCAAGGCTCATTTTTCTGCGTCGGACGAGGGCCACGAACGCGACCAGGGCGTTGGCAACAACCTCCTGGATGGCGTCCTGGCGGGCTTCGCCGCGAAGGTGGCGGAACGCGAACTTCGCGTGTTTGACAATCTGCGGCAAGAGGGCAAAAAAGGCTTTGTGCCAGCGGGGACGGGGAGCCGGACAAGCAGAAGCAATGCAAACCATTAAGCGATCTCCTCAAGAAAAGACCATCCCCAGCGGGGAACGGTCGTGTCGGTGGGGGCCGCCCCGCGCAATGCGAGGCTGAAGGCCGATCGGCGAGTCGCCCGAGGGCAACTCACCGGCATCAAGAAACAAAAACCCCTGCGATCCAGCCGAATTGCCGGTTGATCGCAGGGATTTCGAGCCTAGAAGAGGCTTCGTGACAGCTAACTGGAAGCCATCACCTGAATATGCCCGGTTACGAGCCGTTATTCAGCAAATTGCCAATTTTTGCCGCGCGGCAAAAATCTCGAATTTGGCCTGGTGGGCTGATGCCCCGGATTGCCTTTTCAGCGCGTTGCAATGCCGAAAGCGGCGTGGTAGACTGAAAGCTGTTCGATGTTCTTTGACAATGTGGCGTGTGAACTGTACCTCGAAATTGAAAATGGGGCTGTGGCGGGTCTGTAACAAGAAGAAAGGTAACCTATACATGTGTATTGGTTCCCAGTCTCAAATGCAACCTGTGAGTGAGGAAGAGAAAGAAGCCTGGGCGATCATCAACCCCGAACTCGCCGCACTTGCGGTCGAAGGGCGTCAGCATGATCAGAATGGCTTTGAGTACTATTATAAGATCGGTGTTTTGCTCAACCGTGGTTTGGGAGATCCCGCCAAACGCTTGGCGTACGGCGGAAATATCCTTCTTAACGCGGCGATCACGCTGGGCCGCCATCAGTCCGATGTCAATCGGGCGCGTTGGTTAGCCAGATTGTTCACGAGCGTTGCTGATTTCCTTCAGCAGCGGCCCGATCTTAATACCTGGACCGCCTTCAAAAAGGCGCTGCCGACCCTGAAAGGCCGCGAGGCCCCGAAGGAGACGCGTACCTCGAAGAAGCCGACGGCCGCGGCCAAGTTGGCCGGTGCCGTCAAATCCGTGTCTGGACTCACCAAGAAGCTCAGCCAGATCTCAAATCTGGGTGAGAAAAAATTGGTGAAGCCGGTTACAAAGTTGCGGGAGAAGGTCAAGGTGCTTTGTGAGTGCCTTGGATTGATTGTTGCGTAAGACCGAAGGTTCTTTGCTCGCCTCTGGCGAGCATCATTGGCGGCGTTAAAGCCGCAATACCTTTTTTTTTAAGTTAGTCATAAGACCTTCCACAGCCCCTACTTTTTCACCCTGGCCGGTCACGCGACCACAATCTGCTCGACGTTGCGGCGATCTTGCCGCAAGAGCGTTCTACATGGCACTTGCCAACCATCTATGGCTTGGCATACTGCTGACGATCACCGGCGATACGGCATCAGGAAGCAGATAACCTCCGGAGTGGCTGGCGGTAAGCGTTGGCTGGGGTCTTCATCCTGCTGTCCAAACAAAATTTCGGTCGCTTGGTAGTAATCTGACCATCCCCACTGCTAGATTGGGTGGCGGTTGGCATTCCAAACCGCCCCCTGGCCATTCCAAATCCGGGGCTGGGCAGCCTACTTGCGGGCGGGTGTGCGAATTGGTAAGGTTTTAAGTATCGTAACATGCTGGACATTTTTCGCCCATTTGCGGAGCCAAACCATGAAAACCAAGGATGACGAATACCTGCGGGTCAAGCAGGCGTCGGCAATGCTGGGGCTTTCGCCCAACACGGTCAGAAAGTGGGGTAGTTTGGGTAAAATCCCCGAGTTCCGGCATCCGGTCAACTCGTACCGGCTGTACAGACGCTCGGACCTGGAAAAACTGATTGCCCAGGTCGAGAAGTCGCGGACGAAGCCGCACCCGAAACACAAGCCCCGTTAGCCCATGAAACTCATCAAGAACACAGGCAGCGACCGCGTGATCGACGAACTGCGACAGACGCTTGCGCTGTCATCGTCGCTCGACTTGGCCTCACCTGCGTTCTCCCTGTTCGCCTTCGCGGAGCTGCGCGAGGTCTTGGAGAAGCTCGAAACCTGCCGCGTGGTCCTTCCCGAAACCAACAGTGCCGATCTCGGATTGACCGGCTCTGACAACGACCGCGCCTTTCGCAACCGCCTTCAGGTCCGCTGGCTGGCCCGCGAATGTGCTGCTTGGCTCAAGAAGAGGGTGGAGCTGCGAACGGCACCGGCCTCACTGCCGCAGTCGATCCTCATTGCCGGGACGCCTGAGTCGGAGCTTCAGCGGGTCATCACCGGCAACTGCGCATTTACGACCGAAGGATTGGGGATCACGCCCGGCAATCAGTTCAGCTTGATCCAGTGTTCCGAGCGGCCCGACGAATCGGCCGTCCTGGGCGCGTGGTTCACGAGCCTTTGGAATACGTTGCCCGCCTCCGATCAGCACAAGGCGGTCTTCCTTTCTCGCCTTCAGGGCATTGTCGATCCGAGAGCCCCCTCACTTATCTACTACCTGACCCTCTTCCATGTTTTCAAGGATCTCGGCGACGAGTTGGACGAGGACCGCATCATCAAGTCGGCCACCGGCATCCGCAACACCACGGTGTGGAAGAAGCTCTACAAGTTCCAGCGCGACGGCGTGGTTGGGGCCATTGACAAGCTGGAACGGCTGGGCGGCTGCATCATCGCCGACAGCGTTGGCCTCGGCAAGACTTTTGAGGCCCTGGCCATCATCAAATACTACGAGCTGCGAAACGACCGCGTGCTCGTGCTGGTGCCGAAGCGGCTCCGTGACAACTGGACGCTCTACAAGGCCAACGACCGCCGCAACTTCCTTGCCTCCGACCGCCTCAATTATGACGTACTGAACCACACCGATCTTTCCCGCGATGGTGGTAATTCCGGCGACATCGACCTGGCCCACGTCAACTGGGGTAACTACGACCTAGTGGTCATCGACGAATCCCACAATTTTCGCAATAAGGGCAACCACAACGACCGCGAGACCCGGTACGACCGCCTCATGCGGCGGATCATCAAGGAGGGCGTCAAGACCCGCGTCCTGATGCTCTCGGCCACGCCGGTCAACAACCGGCTCGCCGACCTGAAAAACCAGATTGCCTTCGTAACTGCGGGTGACGATACGGCCCTGCTCGACCACGGCATCCCAAGTATCGAGGCGTCGGTGCGGCAGGCACAGCTTCAGTTCAACCGCTGGCTCGCCCTGGAAGACGCCGATCGGCGTCCAGCGCGACTCATGGATATGCTCGGATTCGACTACTTCAAGCTCCTCGACTTGCTGACCATCGCCCGCTCCCGCAAGCACATCGAAAAATACTACGGCACCGCTGAAACCGGCCGATTCCCGGAGCGTCTAAAGCCCATCAACATCAAGCCTGACGTGGACATCGCCGGGGAATTTCGCTCCATCCGCGAGATCAACACCGAGATACGCCGTCTCAACCTTAGCTCCTATGCACCCCTGCGGTACGTGCTGCTGCACAAGCAGGCGGCCTACGACGCCAAGTACAGTACCAAAATTCGCGGCGGAGAGAGCTTCTTCCGTCAGGTGGACCGCGAAGAAAGCCTGGTCCACCTTCTGCGGGTCAACGTCCTAAAGCGCATGGAGAGTTCCGTCACGTCCTTTGCCCTCACGCTCGCACGCCAGCTTACTGACGTACAATCCACCCTTGCTAGGCTCGATGCCCAGGCCGATTCGGTCGAGGAGATCGACATCGAAGACGTGGACGTGGATGATCCGGCGTTCGAGAGTCTGTTGGTCGGGCGCAAGGTCAAGGTGCTGCTCCGGGACGTGGACCGCGTTCGCTGGCGGCAGGACCTCATAGAGGATCGCAACCGGCTCGCTACGCTCTTGTCGGCAGCGAAGCAGGTGGGTGCTGCGCGTGACGCCAAGCTCGATGCGCTGCGGGAAGTCATCCGCTCCAAGTGCCACCAGCCCATTAACGAAGGCAACCGTAAGTTCCTTGTCTTCACCGCGTTCGCCGACACTGCCCACTACCTGTATGGTGAGCTTTCCGGCTGGGCACAGAAGGAACTCGGCCTGCAATCGGCTCTTGTCACAGGCGCGGGTCACAACCAGACCACGTTGTCGCATCTCCGCAAAGACTTCACCAGCATCATTACCGCCTTCTCGCCCCGCGCCAAGGAGCGTCCTGAAGACCTGGCCAGTGAAGGCGAGGTGGACCTGCTGATCGCCACCGACTGCATCAGCGAAGGTCAGAACCTCCAGGACTGCGATACCGTCATAAACTATGACATCCATTGGAATCCCGTCCGCATCATCCAGCGATTCGGCCGGATCGACCGCATCGGCTCGTCCAACGAGCGCATCCAGCTCATCAACTTCTGGCCCAATATGGAGTTGGAGGAGTACATCAACCTCGAACAGCGGGTCAGCGGCCGGATGGTGCTTCTGGACATTTCCGCCACGGGGGAAGAGAACGTCATCGAGCACCAGTCCGGCAACCAGATGAACGACTTGGAGTACCGCCGCAAGCAGCTTCTCAAGCTCCAGGATGCCGTCATCGACCTCGAAGACCTGAGCAGCGGCGTCTCCATCGCCGACCTTACGCTGAACGACTTCCGCATCGACCTTTCGGGTTTCCTGAAGGAACACGCCGGACGGCTTGAAGCGATCCCACCCGGCAGCTTCGCGGTCACTACCACGCCCCGCAGCGACGAGGCCACCGTCCCGCCGGGCGTTATCTTCTGCCTGCGCGTCGTGGGGGATGCGGCACTGAAGGCCATTGAACCGGGCTACCCCTTGGCACCGCATTACGTCGTACACATCGGCGACGACGGTGCGGTCCTGCTACCTTTCACCCAAGCCAAGCAGGTGCTCGACCGCCTCAAGCGGCTGTGCATTGGCCGTGACATGCCCGATGCCGGGGCCTGCGCCCGCTTCGACAAGACGACCAAGGATGGCCGCGACATGCGGGCTACCCAGGATCAGCTTGCTAAGGCGGTTGCCTCCGTCGTGGGCAAGAAGGAGGAGCGGGCTATCGCCAGCCTCTTCACACCCGGCGGCACTCACGCCATGAAGGGCGAGTTCCAGGGCATCAACGATTTCGAGGTAGTCGCTTTCCTGGTCGTCCTGCCCGAAGCCAACGGGGGGGCGGTGCCATGAACGGTAAGAAGCGAATCTTCATCAGTTCGGTCCAGAAGGAACTTGCCGCCGAGCGCCGGGCACTGAGGGACTACATCCAAGGCGACCCGTTCCTGGGCCGGTTCTTCGATGTCTTCCTGTTCGAGGATCTGCCCGCCTCCGGTCGTCGCGCCGATGAGGTCTACTTGGAGGAGGTGGACCGCTGCGACATCTACCTTGGCCTGTTCGGCAACGAATACGGTTACGAGGACGCCAAGGGCCTGTCACCCACCGAGCGTGAGTTCGACCGGGCCACTGCTTCTGCCAAGGCCAAGGAACGGCTGGTGTTCATTAAGGGTGACGATTCTAGCCGCCACCCCAAAATGCTCGCTCTCGTGCGTAAAGCAGAAAACCAAGTCGTGCGACGTCGCTTTGCGAGCATCCCCGAGCTGACGTCGATGGTCTATTCCAGTCTCGTGGAATACCTCGTCCGTGCCGGGGCCATACGCACCCGGCCGTTCGACGCATCGGCCTGCCCCGACGCCACGATCGACGATCTCTCCCGGACGAAGCTCAGGGACTTCCTTGCTCGCGCCCAGGCCGAGCGAAACTACGCTCTTGGCCCCCGAACGCCCACAGAAAAAGCCCTGGCCCATCTGAATCTGCTCGATGGCGGGCAGCCAAGCCATGCGGCCGTCCTGCTCTTCGGCAAGCAGCCGCAGCGATTCCTTATCACCTCGGAGGTGAAGTGCCTTCAGTTCCACGGCACGACCGTCGCCAAGCCGATCCCGGACTACCAGATTTACAAGGGCACGGTATTTGAGTTGGTGGACCAGTCGGTGGCTTTCGTCATGTCGAAGGTCGCGGCGGCGGTCGGCACCCGCGCCGAGAGCAATCGGGCCCCCGTGACCTACGAACTCCCGCGAGCGGCGGTCGCCGAGGCCATCGTCAACGCCATCGCCCACCGCGACTATGCCTCCAACGCCTCCGTTCAGGTCATGCTCTTCGCTGACCGGCTGGAAATATGGAACCCCGGCCAACTCCCGCCTTCGCTCACTCCCGAGGCCCTGCGTTCTCCCCATGCCTCGATCCCGCACAACCCGCTCATTGCCGAGCCGCTCTTCCTCACACGATATGTCGAAAAGGCGGGGACCGGCATCCTGGACATGATCGGTTTGTGCGAGGTCGCCGGATTGCTCACACCACAGTTCCGGCAGGACGGTGGCCAGTTTATCCAGACCTTGTGGCGGCCGACGACAGCGGCGACCGCACAAGTCGGCACCAAGTTGGCACTAAGTCGGCACCAAGCTGAAGCCCAAGAGGCTCAAGTTGGGATACCGACCCAGTCGGCGACCCAGTCGAGCGACCCAGTCGTGCGTCTCGTGCAGACGCTGCAATCCGGAGAGAAATCGGCAGGGGAACTTCGCCAGACGCTTGGAATAAAGCACCGGCCGACGTTCCGCAAGAATTATCTTCACCCCGCGCTAAATCAGGGGTTCATCGAAGTTACCCGCCCCGGAACGCCATCCAGTCGCCTCCAGAAATACCGACTAACCGACGAGGGCCGCGTCTGGTTGGATGCCCGCCGTAAGGGGGATGCAGGGAAATGACCGTCGCCACGCTCATCAACGCCCTCGCACTGCCGCCGGACGCCCGGCTGGACCAACGGGTGCCCAAGAAGCTGTTGTTGGAGCAGGGCGCACCCACGGCCCCCGACAAGCGGTATCTGCAAGACGGCATCGAGGAGATGATCTGGGTCGCCGTGCTGAAGCCCAACATTATTGGTGTGCCGATCTTTCGCGACGACGACCGGGAGTACCTGGAGATCGTCGTGCTCAGCGTCGAGTTGCGTTCGGCCGCAAAGCCGCCCCGGTTGATCGAGTTGATCCACCGTGCGGTGCCCTACCCCGTTGTGCTCGTGACCGCGCAAGGCAATACTGTTAGCCTGTCGTTGGCGCACAAACGCTGGTCGCAGGGCGAAATGGGTAAAGTGGTGATCGAGGATGTCCGCCGCACGGCCCCGTTCCAACCCGATGCCCCCTCGGCCGAAGAGGCTGCGTTCCTGGCGAGCCTGCCCCTGGCCAGCCAGCCCTCCCGTGACCTTTATACCGTCTACCAGGGCTGGCTTGACCGCGTGGCGGCGCTGGAGGCGGCCCAGATCACGGGCACTTTCGCCCCACCGGAGTCCACCGACCGTGGTTCCGCCGTACGCGAGGGTTTGGATGCCCACGCCCAACTCCAGCGCGACTTGACGGTCTTGCGGGCCAAGGCGAAGAAGGAAAAACAGATCAACCGCCGGGTAGAACTGAACCTCGACATCAAACGGCTAGAGGCTGAACTGGCCCGTGCCAAAAGCATACTCCAAGAGGAACCGACCCCATGAAAGCGACCGAGGCAAAACTCCTGGACTTCCTCAAGAAGTCGCCGCAGTTCATCATCCCCATCTACCAGCGAACCTACTCCTGGACCGAGAAGGAGTGCAAGCAGTTGTGGGACGACATCTTGCGGACGGGCCGCAACGATGACATCTCGGCCCACTTCGTCGGCTCCATCGTTTACATCGAAAAGGGGCTGTACCAGGTGACGAGCCAGTCGCCGTTGCTGGTGATCGACGGGCAACAACGCCTGACGACACTGACGTTGTTGTTGACCGCGATGGCGCGGGCACTGGAGAAGCTGGCCGAAGGAAGCCGTGAGCCGGTTGATGGGTTCTCGCCGCGTAAGCTGCGAAACTACTACCTGGTCAACCCCGAGGAAGAAGGTGAACGGCATCACAAACTGATCCTGTCGCAGACCGACAAGGACACGCTCATCGCTCTCACGGCCGGAAATGAGTTGCCCCACGAACCCTCTTTGCGCGTCAGCGACAACTACGCGCTCTTCGAGTCGTGGATCGACGGCTGCAAGGACGACCTGGTTTCCGTGTGCAAGGGACTGGCGAAGCTCATCGTTGTGGACATTGCCCTTAGCCGCGACCAGGACAACCCGCAACTCATCTTCGAGAGCATGAACTCGACGGGCCGCGAGTTGACCCAGGCCGACCTGATCCGCAACTTCATCCTCATGGGCCTGGAACCGAACTTGCAGACGGACCTCTACAAGAAATACTGGCGGCCGATGGAAGTGGACTTCGGGCAGGAAGCCTACGGTACGCACTTCGACGGCTTCATGCGTCACTACCTTACCGTGAAGACCGGCGACATCCCCAACGTCCGCGAGGTCTATGAGGCGTTCAAGGACTACGCCCGCTTACCCAACGTGGCCAAGGCCGGGGTCGAGGCACTCGTCACTGACATCCGCGCCTTCACGCGTTACTTCTGCGCCATGGCACTGGGGGCGGAGCCGGACCCCGACCTGAAGTTGGCCTTCCACGACCTACGCGAACTGAAGGTGGATGTGGCCTATCCCTTCCTACTGGAGCTATACCACGACTACGCCACCGGTGTCCTACCGTGCGCGGACTTCGTGACAGCGGTTCGATTGGTGGAAGCCTACGTCTTCCGCCGGGCCATCTGCGCCATCCCGACCAACTCAATGAACAAGACGTTCGCCACGTTCACCAAGGCACTAAAGAAGGATCGCTACCTCGAAAGTATCCAGGCGAGTCTGCTCCTGTGGCAGTCCTACCGCCGTTTCCCAGCGGACGACGAGTTTCGGCGGGATCTGCAAACCCGCGATCTTTACAACTTCCGCAGCCGCAGCTACTGGCTTCGTCGCCTGGAGAACTATGGGCGCAAAGAGCGCGTGCCGGTCAACGACTACACCATTGAGCACATCATGCCACAGGAACTTCCCCCTGCCTGGAAGACGGCGCTCGGCACGGATTGGGGGCGAATCCACAATACTTGGCTTCACACCCTTGGGAATCTAACGCTCACGGCATACAACTCGGATTACAGCAACCGGCCGTTCATCGAGAAACGGGAAATGCCCGATGACCCCGAGAAGGGTCTGAAGGTAAGCCCCCTGAAGCTCAACCAAGGGATTGGTCAGCTTGACCATTGGAATGAGGACACCATCAAAGCGCGAGCGGCGAAGCTCTCCGGCATGGCGCTCGATGTCTGGGTTGCCCCAAAACTCTCGTCCGACGTGCTGGCGGTCTATAAGCCCGTGGCTCCATCATCGGGATACACAATCGCTGATCACCCTAACCTGCTCACCGGTACGTTGAAGGAAGTTTTCGAGGCTTTCCGCAAGGAGGTTCTTGCTCTCGACCCCTGCGTCACTGAGGAGTTCTTGAGGCGCTGGGTCGCCTTCAAGGCGGAGAAGAGCTTTGTTGACGTGGTTCCGCAGGTAAGGCGATTACAGCTATGGCTCAACATGGCGTTCGCCGACATCAACGACCCCAGGGGCCTTGCCAAGGATATTTCTGGCCTCGGCCACTGGGGGAACGGCGATGTCGAAGTTGGCTTGGCCTCGCTGGATGATCTGCCGTATGTGATGGGCTTGGTTCGACAATCCCTGGAAGAACAACTGGGGGCTGGGAATGATGCCTAAAACCGGCTCGCGGTGCAAGCAAAATACGCTCTGAAGGATACATAACCATGAAGACAATGACGGACCAAGACCCCGAAACCAAATCCTCGGACCTCGTCGCCGAGAACATTGAGCAGCTCAAGATCCTGCTCCCCGAGGCAGTCACCGACGGGAACATCGACTTCGAGGTGCTCAAGCAGTTGCTCGGCGGGACGGTGGATGACCGGGAGGAGAAGTTCGGGCTGAATTGGAACGGCAAGCGCCTTGCCCGGCAGATCGCCCTGACGCCCTCCACTGGCACCCTGCGTCCGTGCCCCAACGATAGCGTGGACTGGGGCACCACTCAGAACCTGATGATCGAGGGCGACAACCTCGAAGTTCTGAAACTCCTTCAGAAGTCATACGCCGGGAGGGTCAAGCTGATCTACATCGACCCACCGTACAACACCGGCAAGGACTTCGTCTACCCCGACAACTTTCAGGACAACATCCGCAACTACGAAGTTCTCATGGGTTGGCGGGAAGAGAATGGGGAGAAGATTAGCTCACTCGCCTCGTTGAAGAACTCGGAGGCTTCGGGCCGGTTCCATACTGACTGGCTGAACATGATGTATCCAAGGCTGAAGCTGGCTCGTAACTTGCTTCGGGACGACGGAGCAATCTTCATTTCGATTGATGATACAGAGGCACCTAGCCTACGCTGTATCGGTGCTGACGTTTTCGGCGAAGAGAACTTCGTGGCGAACATTGTCTGGCAAAAAAAGTATTCAGTCTCGAACGACGATCCAGGTATTGGCGTAATGCATGACCATATCTTGGTTTATCGGAAGTCCGAGTCGTTTTCCCGAGGCCTCCTGCCGCGAACCGAAGAGCAGAACTCCCGCTATGAGAACCCTGACAACGATCCTCGTGGCGATTGGACATCCGGTGAATACGTTAGCAGCAAGTCAAAGGAGGAACGTCCAACTCTTTGGTATGCAATTCGGCACCCAGTAACTGACGAGCCCGTCTGGCCGGAGGAGCACGCGGTCTGGCGATACTCAGAGGACAAGCATCTCGAACTCGAAGCCGAAGGACGCCTCTATTGGGGCCCAAATGACTCCTACAAGCGTCCGCGTCTCAAGCGCTATCTAAAAGAAGTCCAGCAGGGAATTGTACCACCGACATGGTGGCCGTTTGAGGAGGCAGGGCATAATGACGAGGCCCAGAAGGAAACGGCCAGTCTTGTAGGGCGAAAGGTGTTTTCTACACCGAAGCCGGTGCGTCTTATCAGGCGCATGCTTACTATCGGTGCAGTGACGGATGGAATAGTTATGGATTTCTTTGCGGGCTCAGGAGCTACCGGGCATGCGGTCATGGCTCAAAACGTAGCAGATGGCAGTAATCGTCGATATGTCCTGGTCCAACTCCCAGAGCCACTTGATCCAGAGAACAAAGACCACAAGGCTGCCACCGATTTCTGCGACTCACTCAAGAAGCCGCGAAACATCGCCGAACTGACCAAAGAACGGCTGCGCCGCGCTGGAAAGAAGATCCGGGAAGAGAATCCAATGTTCGCGGGCGACCTTGGTTTTCGTGTTTTCAAGCTGGCTTCCAGCAACATCCGGGCATGGGAACCCGACCGCGACAACCTTGCCGCCACACTCCACGATCAAGCCGAGCACCTGAAGGCCGACCGCACCGAGCAGGACATCCTCTTCGAGCTGCTGTTGAAGCTCGGGCTTGACCTCACCATACCCATCGAGCAGAAAGTTATCGCAGGCAAAACGGTCCACAGCATTGGCGCTGGCACCCTGTTGGTCTGCTTGGCCGAGAAGATTACCGCCGCCGAGGTGGAGCCGCTGGCACTGGGCATGGTTGCATGGCACAAGGAATTGGCCCCGGCGGGCGAGTCGCAGGTCGTCTTCCGCGACAGTGCCTTCGCCGACGACGTGGTCAAGACCAACCTTACCGCCATCCTCCAGCAAAACGGCCTGGAAAACGTGAGGAGCCTGTAGGGGATGACCATGAAACTACACTTCGAGCCCAATCTGGACTTCCAGCGGGACGCCATCGAGTCGGTCTGCGACCTTTTCCGTGGCCAAGAGACCTGCCGCACGGAGTTTACCGTCACGAAAGACTCCTCTCGTCAACTCAGCCTCCCGGGGATAGAAAATGATCTAGGTGTCGGCAACCGCCTGCACCTACTGGATGATGAAATACTGGCCAATGTGGCCGACATCCAACTTCGCAACGGCTTGCGCCCTTCGGCTTCGCTGGCCTCGGGCGACTTCACCGTCGAGATGGAGACGGGCACAGGAAAGACCTATGTCTACCTGCGAACGATCTTCGAGTTGAACCGGCGGTACGGCTTCACCAAGTTCGTCATCATCGTACCTTCGGTGGCGATCAAGGAGGGCGTGTACAAGACGCTTCAGATTACCGAGGAGCATTTTCGCAGCCTGTATGCCAACGTGCCATTCGATTATTTCCTTTACGACTCCAGCAAGCTGGGGCAGGTGCGCAACTTCGCCACCAGCCCGCACATCCAGATCATGGTAGTGACGGTCGGAGCCATCAACAAGAAAGACGTCAACAATCTCTACAAGGACAGCGAGAAGACTGGCGGCGAGAAGCCCATCGACCTGATCCGCGCGACTAAGCCCATCCTCATCGTGGACGAGCCGCAAAGTGTCGATGGCGGCTTGGAAGGGCGCGGCAGGGAAGCCCTTGGCGCGATGAACCCGCTCTGCACACTGCGCTACTCGGCCACGCATGCCGATAAACACCACATGCTCTACCGCTTGGACGCCGTGGACGCCTACGAACGCAAGCTGGTTAAGCAGATCGAAGTGGCCGCCGCTAGCGTCGAGGGCGCGCACAATAAGCCCTACGTGCGGCTGCTGTCCGTCAGTTCCAAGCGGGGCACCATCACGGCCAAGGTCGAGCTGGACGAGCAGACGCCAACGGGCGGCGTCCACCGCCAGGAGGCGACCGTTCAGGACGGGGAGCACCTGGAGCAGACCACCGAGCGCGCCGTCTACCATGACTGTCGGGTGGGCGAGATCCGTACCCAGAAGGGGAAGGAGTTTCTGGAACTGCGTATTCCCGGTGGCGAGCACTATCTGAAGATCGGCCAAGCCTATGGCGACGTGGAGCCGCTGGCGATGCAGCGGGAGATGATTCGCCGCACGATCAAGGAGCACTTCGATAAGGAATTGCGACTGGCACCGCTTGGAATCAAGGTTTTGACCCTGTTCTTCATCGACGCCGTTGATCGCTATCGCAAGTACGATGACGACGGCAATCAGGTGAAGGGCGACTACGCCGTCATTTTCGAGGAAGAATATGGTCGCTTGGCCAGACACCCGGATTACCGAAGCCTGTTCGATGAATTGGACGTTACCACGGCCGCCGCTAGCGTCCATAACGGCTACTTCTCCATCGACAAGAAAGGTGGCTGGACCGACACGGCCGAGAACAACGAGGCAAACCGCGACAATGCCGAGCGGGCCTATAGCCTGATTATGAGGGACAAGGAGAAGCTGCTGAGCTTCGAGACCAAGCTGAAGTTCATCTTCTCCCATTCGGCCTTGCGCGAGGGTTGGGACAATCCGAACGTCTTCCAGATTTGTGCCCTCCGCGAGATGGGCACCGAGCGAGAACGTCGCCAGACCATCGGGCGCGGCCTGCGGCTCTGCGTAAACCAGCAAGGGGAACGCCTGCGGGGCTTCGATGTCAACACCCTGACGGTCATTGCCACCGAGGGCTATGAGCAGTTTGCCGAGAATCTCCAGAAGGAGATCGAGACCGACACGGGCATCCGCTTCGGGATTGTCGAAAAGCACCAGTTCGCCGCTATCGCGGTCGTCGATGCCGCGGGCCACACCACCGCGTTGGGTGTCGAGCAATCGGAGGCCATCTGGACGCACCTCAAGGAAGCGGGCTACGTGGATGCCAAGGGCAAGGTTCAGGACCATCTGCGGAAGGCACTCAAAGACAAGACATTGCAACTCCCGGAGGAGTTCAATGCTCAGGCCCCCCAGGTGAAGGAAATCCTCCGCAAGCTGGCCGGGAAGCTGGAGATCAAGAACGCGGACGAGCGCAAGACCATCAAGACCCGGCAGGCCGTGCTGCAAAGCGAGGAGTTCAAGGCCCTTTGGGACCGCATCAAGCACCGGACCACTTACCGGGTACTGTTCGACAACGAGGCCCTGATTCTCAACTGCATCAAGGTCATCAACGACGGGCCGCCGATCACCAAAACGCGGCTGCACTGGCGCAAGGCCGATCTTGCCATTGGCCGCGCGGGCGTGGAAGCGAAAGAAACGATAACCTCCGCTCCCGTCATCCTCGACGAAGGCGACATCGAACTGCCCGACCTGCTGACCGACCTTCAGGATAAGACCCAGCTCACCCGCCGCAGTCTGGTCCGCATCCTGACCGTCAGCGACCGCCTAGGCGACTTCAAGCGGAACCCGCAGGAGTTCATAGAGCTGGCCGCCGAGTCGATCAACCGCACGAAACGCCTGGCTCTGGTGGACGGTATCAAGTATCAGCGGCTTGGCGACGAGTTCTACTACGCCCAGGAACTTTTCGAGCAGGAGGAATTGACCGGCTACCTGAAGAACACTCTGGCAGTGACCAAGTCGGTCTATGAGTATGTCGTCTATGATTCGTCCGGCGTCGAGAAAACCTTCGCTGAGCAGTTGGAGAAGAACGAGGCTGTGAAGGTCTATGCCAAGCTCCCCGGCTGGTTCAAGGTGCCGACGCCGCTGGGCACCTACAACCCGGACTGGGCCGTGCTGATAGAGATAGACGGTGCCGAACGGCTCTACTTCGTGGTCGAAACGAAGGCCAGCCTATTCACCGATGACCTGCGGGACAAGGAATCCGCCAAGATCAAATGTGGCGAGGCCCACTTCGAGACACTGGCTGTGGGCGAGAAGCCAGCGAAGTTTATCAAGGCGCGGAACATTGGGGACCTGATGAAGCACGCAGAGCGAGGAGGGTAATCGAGGCGATGGCTAACGAAGTGCAGATGAAGAGAGAACTATGGTAGTGCATGGCTTAATTGACCTCGATGAGCTTGTTCTGCGGTGCCGCGACGAGCACGCTCGTAGCTACATTGCTGAAGCCGTTGCCTGCTATAAAGCGGGGGCGTTCCGAGCCAGCATCGTTGCCACCTGGATTGCCGTGGTGCTGGACATCTTGCACAAGCTCCGGGAGCTTGAGCTTACCGGCAACGGGGCGGCGAAGGTCAAGTTGGAGGAGTTCGAGCGGATTCGGAGCCTCGGCGAAGCGGCCGTGCGCGAGGCACAGGAGTTCGAGCGGAGTATCTTGGATATGGCCGCAGGGGACTTCGAGCTGCTTACGCCCCAGGAGAAGACGGACCTTGAGCGGCTGTATAAGGATCGGCACCGCTGCGCACATCCAACCATGCAAGCCTCTGACACGTCGTATGATCCGCCGCCAGAGCTTGCCCGGCTGCACATCCGCCACGCGGTAGAGATACTTCTCCAACGCGAGCCCGTCCAAGGCAAGAACGCCCTTGACCGAATTTGGGCCGAGATCAAATCGAACTACTTTCCGCGCACGGTTGACGAAGCACGGCAGTACCTGGAATCCGGTCCTCTCAAACGAGCACGGGAATCGCTCGTGCGTAACGTCGTCATTGGCTTGACCAAGAGCCTTCTTCACGAAGAACGCCCCGACCTGGAGGGTGAGCGGCAATTCGCCGCGCTCGGTGCGACCATACAGATGCACCAGGCCGTGGCTGAGTCAATCCTGCAACGCGATTTGCCCGGCCTTCTCGTCAGTGTCACGGACAACCACTGGCATCGCGGCATTGTCTATCTCCGGCGGGTCTCATGCTCATGGTTCGCCGCAGGTGAGGCAATGCAGAACAAAGCCCGACAGGTCGTCCGAGAGGTATCAGACGGCACGCTCCTTCACGTTTTGGCAGACGCGATACACGTTCCGGGTCTCTATCAAGACGTCCTGCCGAGGCTGCCGACGCTGAGTTTGGACATGATCGACGCCCTTATCGAGGCTGACCCCCGGCCCGAATATGTGGAGGTTGTAGTTGCGCGGATCGAGAAGACTGAATCGTACAAGGAAATCAAGGAGATTCGCTCCTCTGTTCTGGGGAAAACGTATCCACAACTCACTTCCAATCAACTCAAGCGACTCGTCAATGCCTTGACCCACAATTCGATCCTTGTGCGCTACATGGGCTGGCTAACCATGGTCGGGAACATTCTGGATGCGACCACGGAGAGAATCGAGGAAGCCAGTGAAGAATGGACGCGAGTCTACTCGGAACTGTCGAAGGTCGAGCATCGGACCGGCGGCGAGAAAGTTCGCATTGTCTTGAAGACGCGGATTCCCGAATTGCCGGAGCCAACATGGCCTGAAGAGACCGGCGGTGTGGAAAGCCCAACACAGGAGTTCCTTCTGTGATCCCCCGCCCCATCGAGAGCACCGAGACGGCGGACAAGATGATGGGGCTGTGGTCGCCATCATCGGGTCGTCGAGGGCCATCGCCAGGACGTGGCCCACGGATGTGCTTTAGCCGCTGACTGCGCCGGGCGGACACTGCCCGCCAATTCCCGAGCGGCCTCCCTTACTTCTTCCGGCCCCGCTCGCCCCGAGGGAACCACAGCCAGCCCATCCCCGTCCAGACCAAGCCGCCCCCGCGCACCTGGGCAACAACCCCGTTCACCATGACTGCCATGTCGTCCCCGGCCGTCACGATCCGCTTGATGTTGCCCGCGAGGTACTGAACGACGGTGGTCCCGGGGAAGAGGACGATTGGCACGATAGTGGCCTGCTGTAGACGATGACGGCCCATGGCGATTCTCCCCGAATAGCTGGATGGTTAAAGACGGCTGGGAACATGGGATATTGTAGCGAGGAGGCGTGAGTGGGCGCATCACCGATTGTGCATCCAGCACGTCGGGGTGTCGATGGAGGCGGCGGGGCGGTATTCCTTGTCACGAAGTATGGCCCTTTGTATCGGCCGAAACATGAGCCGAAGAGCCCTGGCCGGACTGCTCCGTGTTTGTCCTGGCGGTTCTGCTCTGTTATCCTGATACCAAGCGGCACATGAATATCCTCACTCACCCCAATTCGCTGCCCAGCAGGAACCACTGACAAATGAAAGCCCTCTCGATCCGCCAGCCCTACGCCGAAGCAATCATGCGGGGCGTGAAGGCCATCGAGTTCCGGTCGCGCCCAACCAACGTGCGTGGCCGTGTCTATGTGTATGCCACGATCGGCCGCTTCTCCGGCGGCCAAGAAGCCGAACTGCTGGAGAGGCATGGCATTGACGACGTGACCTGCGACGACCTGCCTCGGGGCGTCTTGGTCGGCACCGTCGAGCTTTGGGACTGCACCGGCACGGACGGCGATTACCATTGGCACCTCCGCCATCCACGGCGAGCGAAGAAACTGCTCAAGCCGACCGGGCGCCCGCAGCCGACATGGTTTAAGCCGTTTTGAGCGGGAACAACAGAGGCTAGTAGCAGCGACGCTCGATTGGGACCGATCCACGGTTCAGCGGAGCGGAGACAATTTTCCACACGAGTGGAAAATCTAGCCCGGCGGGACGCCAGCGTTCTGTCTGGCATGGAAACTGTTGCTGATGGTCAGGTCCGACGTGGCCCTGATCGTCAGACAAACGTCAGGTCATTTCCCTTAATCGTCTGATCGCCCCGAGCAAGTGGCCCGATTGAGGCCGACCAATGGCGATGGCGAGCAGCCCGACCGAGAAGTGGAAATGCTGAAAAGCCCGCTGAAAATGGAATCCGGTAACTACCGGATTTTTCGTCCGACTACCGCGTTTCCGTGCTATTTCGTAAAACGGTATGAGAGGGTTTGCAATAATAGGGTGATTGTTGTAAACTTATTGTTAGTAAGGCTTTCGAGCTTTTGGCGACACCCCCCTATAGTAGGCTTCGGAACCGAGGGTTGGGGGTTCAAATCCCTCCGGGCGTACTCAGAAAGTCATAAGTGACAAGCACTTATGACTTTTTTCTTTTGATGATTCTATATCCAATCTTGCATGAGACCAAGGCGTATCCAATTTAGCCTGTTCTTGGTTTTGGATACCACACTCCCGCCTCCCTCATCCCACCCAACGAGCTTCCCACCCCACCCC
>Ga0194057_10000297_pt1 | contig 25640 bp, 12 predicted proteins | sample SepL4415m_MetaG_FD_155474 | JGI IMG/M metagenome (GOLD analysis project Ga0194057, IMG submission 155474) | Anoxic zone freshwater microbial communities from boreal shield lake in IISD Experimental Lakes Area, Ontario, Canada - Sep2016-L442-15m | ecosystem: Environmental > Aquatic > Freshwater... | reverse complement strand
CGTTAAGGGTACTGCCGGTGGCTTGCGTGCCAAGATCGCCGCTGGTGTAGGCTCCGTAAGCCGTGATGGAACTTGCCGAACCGCCGGAGACTGCCCAATCGGTTCCACTAACTGTTGCATAGGCACCAAGGATACCTCCCGCTGTATTCGCAGTGCTAGTGGTGATGCCGTTACTGGCGGATAGTGTGCCGCTGGGCAACGTGAAATCGACCATGCCACCCGGATTGCGGGTGATGCTTCCCAGGCTCAAGAGCAGCGGGTTCGACGAGCTTGCGCTGAGTACGATGGCCGAACAGCCCGGATAGATCACCAGACCGTTGAACCGTTGGCTATTGGTCGTGCTGGTACTGAGATTGCCTTGGATCGCGAGAGTGCCGCCGCCTAAGAGCAAGGAAGAGGTATTCGTCGTGCTATTGATGATGTTGATCGCCGGCGCACTGGCCTGGTTGAAATCCAGCTTGAGTGTGCTGGCCAAGACCGTCGTGCTGCCCGTGTACGTGTTACTGCCCGTAAGCGTCAAAATACCTACGCCGGTCTGCGTTAGGCTCCCGCTGCCGCTGATGGCCGGAAAGAACATCAGACCATCGCTGTGATTGAAAACGAGACTACCATTGTCGAGCAGACTGCTGGTATTCCCGATTGACGCACCGCTGCAGCCGTTACCCACTTGGAGTGTGCCGGCCGAGACGGTCGTGCTGCCCGTGTAGGTGTTGTTGCCGGTAAGCGTCAGCATCCCCGCGCCGGTCTGCGTCAGGCTCCCGGAGCCGCTGATGGTCAGAGAGAGCGAAACTGCGTCGTTGTGGTTGAAAACGAGGTTGCCATTGTCGAGCACGCCGCTGGTGCTGCCGATCGAAGCACCGCTACCGCCGTTGCCGATCTGGAGCGTACCTGCCGAAACGGTCGTGCCGCCCGTGTAAGTGTTGCTGCCTGTAATGGTCAGAATACCGGTGCCCGTCTGCGTCAGACTGCCCGAGCCACTAATGGCCGGGGAGAAGGTTAGAGCATCGCTGTGGTTGAAAACGAGGTTGCCATTGTTGAGCAGGCTGCTGGTGTTGCCGATTGATGCGCCGCTGCCGCCGTTACCGACTTGGAGCGTGCCAGCCAAAACGGTCGTGCTGCCGCTGTAGGTGTTGCTGCCGCTAAGCATCAGGATACCGGTGCCGGTCTGCGTCAGGCTGCCGCTGCCGCTGATAGCCGGGGAGAATGTCACTGCGTCGCTGTGGTTGAAAATAAGGCTGCCATTGTCAAATACGCTATTGGTATTTCCGATTGAAGCACCGCTGCCGCCGTTGCCTACTTGCAGCGTGCCGGCCGAGATGGTCGTGCTGCCCGTGTAGATGTTGCTGCCGGAGAGCGTCAGAACACCCATACCTTGCTTGACCAAGCTGCCGCCGGTATTGCTACTGGCACCGCCGCTGTCGGTGATGACGCCGGCAAAGGTTGTTGAAGTAGTATCACCGATGGTCAGGACGCCATTGCCGAGCGTAACCGTGGTATTGGCGACACCGTTGAGGGAGGCGATGGTTTGGTTGACGTCGTTGAGGTCGAAGGACGCGCCAGCGTTGGTGATGTTGAGCGTGGTGCCAGACGGCAACTGCCCTTTACCGCTCAAGCTGATGTTGTCGAGGCCCACGCTGTTGTCAGCGACCGATGTCCCAAGAAAGCCGATCGAGTGGGAGCCAGCGGTAGAAATCATAAAGCTGGTGCTGGCAGTTACCCACGAGTTACTGGGTGCCAAGAATGGGGTGCTCTGGCTCACGTTGTCCAGTTGGAAGTAGTAGGGGTTGACTTGACCTCCACGTGCCGCCTGTGACCAGCTAATCGTGTAGGTTCCCGGCAGGAAGTAAAGGGATTCGCTGAGTTTACTCGTCTGTTGCAGGCTAAACGCCTGATTGGGCGACGGATAGGGTGTGGTGTAGTACCAAGCGGCACTGTTGTTCATGAGTACGCCGCCGGTTCCATTGTTGCCAGTGCTGGACCAAACGAAGGCTATTTGTTGGGCAGCACTCATGCTGGTGTATTGGATGTAACTGTTGTTGCCGAGAACCAGGTTTTCAAAGTTGCCGTTTTGCACAGTCGGCACCCAAGCAAGCTGAATCGCACCGCCGCTGATCGTGGTCGCGCCGCTGTAAGTGCCGATGCCGCTAAGCACCAGCGTGCCGCTACCGGTCTTGGTCAAGGCAAGCATGCCGCTGCCATTGGCCAAGCTGCCCCCATAGGTACTCGTGCCGGAGACCTGATTGACCGTCAACACGGAAGTCGTGCCCGAGTTGCTCAGGATGGTGCCGAAGTTGCCGGTCAGTGAGCCGACCGTCAGGCTGAAGTTATTCATGTCCAGTGTGCCGCCGCTGGTGGTTAGGGAGTTAGCAACAGAGCCTAAGGCCGAGTTGCTTCCTGCCTGTAGAACACCGCTGCTGATTGTCGTGCCGCCGCTGTAGGAGTTGCTGCCGCCCAAGGTCAACGTGCCGCTGCCGATCTTGGTGAGGCTGCCGCCATTGCCCAGCCGACCGGAATAGACCGTGGAAATGCCATTTGTGCCAACGATCAAGGAAGCACCGGAGAGATTCAGGTCACGACTCCCTTTGAGACCGCCAAGCAGGAGACTGCCCACGCGAACATCGACCGTGCCAGAGTCACCCGCTGCCAAATTCAAACTGCTGTTGGCCAGCGCGGCGGAATTTGCCAGAGCAAGCGTGCCGGCCGACACGAGGGTGTCGCCGCTAAAACTGCTGCTGCCGGTCAGAACCAGGGTGCCGCTGCCAGTCTTGGTCAAGGCGAGCATGCCGCCGCCATCGGCCAAGATACCGTCGTAGGTGCTCGTGCCGAATGCCTGATTGATCGTCAACACGGATGTGGAGGCCGCCGCATTGCTGTTGATGACTCTGCCACTGCCGTACAGCGAGGCGACTTGCTGACTCGTGCCACCAAGGTCCAGCGTCGCGCTGGCCGCGATGGTCAGCGGCGTGGAGATCGGCAAGAGATTAGCCTTCTCTCCGCCCGGCTGCGTGGAGAGCAAGCTGCCATTGCCAGGATCGGCAAATTGATTCCAAGTCGTCCCACCGTTGGTACTATAGGCAATGCCGTAGCCACCATAATTTGGACTGTTCGGACCTACAGTGCCAGTGGCTTGGCCGAAACGCACATCAACAGAGTGCCAGCCCGGGGTCAGCATGACACTTGCTGTCGGGTAGGAATTATACGCGGCACTACTGATGACCGACACGCCGTCAATCGTGAGGTAGCCACAATCGTCGAAATTCTTGCCAAAAGTGTAGGTAACGCCGCTGCTTGACGGGTTAAATAAGTAGCCCGTATAGCCAATCGTCGTGTTGTTGGCCCAAGCGGGGTAGATGCCATTGCCGCCGCTTGTAGAGGTGCCCCACCTCGCGGAAAGCTGGACGCTCGATTGCGGGATGGGATCGGTCGTGTCGCCATTGCTGGTGCTCGAAACCACACCTTCATAAAGTCCAGGGAGTGCAACCAGCAGTTTCACAGTGCCGCCGTTAATAACGGTGGGACCGGTGTAACTCTGCGAAGCGAGCAGCATCAGCGTGCCACTTCCGACCTTGGTGAGGCTGCCATTGCCACTAATGACACCGCCGTAGGTCAGCGAGTCGGCGTGATTGAAAACCAGCGAGGTGTTATTGAACAGGCTGACGCTCGGGCTGGCCAGAAACGCACCGCTGCCGCCGTTGCCGACCTGGAATGTGCCACCGCCAATGGTCGTGCTGCCCTTGTACGTGTTGCTGCCGGCCAGCACCAGCGTACCGCTGCCAGTCTTGGTTAAGGCGAGCATGCCGCTGCCGTTGGCCAAGCCACCGCCGTAGGTACTCGTGCCGGAGACCTGATTGACCGTCAACACGGACATCGTGCCCGAGTTACTCAAGATGGTGCCGGAGTTGCCGACTAGCGAGCCGACCGTCAGGCTGAAGTTATTCATGTCCAGCGTGCCGCCGCTGGTGGTCAAGGAGTTAGCCGCGGAGCCTAAGGCCCAGTAGCTTCCTGCCTGTAGAACGCCACCGCTGATCGTCGTGCCGCCGCTGTAGGAGTTGCTGCCGGCCAGGGTCAACGTGCCGCTGCCGACCTTGGTCAGACTGCCGCCATTGCCCAGCCGTCCGGGATAGACCGTGGAAATGCCATTTCCACCAACGACCAACGACGCGCCGGAGAGGTTCAGGTCGCGACTCCCTTTGAGACCACCGAGCAGAAGACTGCCCACACGAACATCTACCGTACCGGAGTCACTTGTTGCGAGGTTCAAAGTGGTGTTGGTCAGAGCGGCGGAATTTGTCAGCGCAAGCGTTCCGGCCGATACGAGGGTATCGCCGCTAAAGTTGCTGCTGCCGGTCAGGACTAGGGTGCCGCTACCTGACTTGGTCAAAGCGAGCATACCGCCGCCATCGGCCAAGGTGCCGTCGTAGGTGCTCGTACCGAATGCTTGGTTGACCGTCAACACGGATGCGAAGACCGGGTTGCTGTTAATGACGCTGCCGCTACCATACAGCGAGGTGATCTGCTGGCTTGTGCCATTGAGATCCAGCGTTGAATTGGCCGCGATGGTCAGCGGCGTGTTCGGCAAGATATTACTGCCATAACCCGTATAGCTCTGTGCGAAGGAGAAATTACTGATCGTTTGGACTGATGATGCCCCGCCAGTACCGCCGGTAAAACCCACGTAGGCCGCAGTGCCACCCGTGACTGCATCAAGACGTCCGACCGTGTAAGTGTAGGTCCAAGTACCGCTTGTAGCCAGGTCTTTCAGTGTTTCCACTAGGTAGTTCGAGCCGTCATAGCTTAGGTTCACCTGGATCAGATTGCCGCTATTTAGGTATACGCCTCCCGTCGATAGGTAATTCCTCGTTGCACCGTTTGTGGCATAATTCGTGCCTACGCCGTAGCCGCCGAAAATATTGAACTCGATAGCTGCGCTCGGCCCAATCCCGGCATATCCGAGGCCGGAGCCGGGGGCACCAAGTGCGGATGTACCTGCGTTTTGCAGAACGAATGTCGCTCCGTCGCCATTGCCGTGGGCCGTATAAATAAATGAGGCCGTGAACGCCCGAGATACGGGTACTTTTGTATTGAAGTACGCACTGCTGGCCTCCTGGGTCATACCGTGTGTAAGGGTGAGTACGTCGCTGGCAACGTCAGCGGAACCGTTCAACGCCCAATTCGTGCCATTCGTTCCAAAGTCGATAACTGCCGTGAGGGTGGCACCTTGCAACTGTAGCACACCGCCGTTAATGATGGTGGGGCCGGTGTAGTTCTGCGAGCCGCCCAGCGCCGATGTGCCGCTGCCGACTTTGGTGAGGCTGCCGCCATTGCTCAGCCGACCCGAATAGACCGTGGAAATGCCATTTCCGCCGACGACCAACGACGCGCCGGAGAGGTTCAGGTCGCGACTCCCTTTAAGACCGCCAAGCAGAAGACTGCCCACGCGAACATCGACCGTGCCGGAGTCACCCGTTGCGAGGTTCAAAGTGCTGTTGGCCAGCGCGGCGGAATTTGCCAGCGCAAGCATTCCGGCCGATACGAGGGTATCGCCGCTAAAGTTGCTGCTGCCTGCAAGGACCAGTGTGCCAGTGCCGGACTTGACCAAACCACCCGCACCCAAGGAACCGGTGCCCCCACGAATGACGCCTGAAAAGGTCGTCGAGGCATTGTTGCCACCTGCGTAAAGGATTCCGCCGTTGAGCACGACCGACGAACCATTGATCGGCACGGAGCCTAAATCGCCCAGAGAGCCAATTTGCGAACTTGTTGTCAAGGAGAGTACGGTGCCGTTGGCGAGATTCACGGCGGCCGTTGGTCCCATTGCTGAATAACTGCCGCACGTCAGCGTACCGCCGTTGACGTTGACCGCGGAACCGCTGGCCACTCCACTCCACGCCCCGGCCAGGCTCAAGTTGCCTGTACCATTGAGAGAAATCGTTCTCGGGCTACTCCCGCAGGAAACCGATCCGAGGTTCAGGGTCGTTCCTGGCGCAAGGGTGACCGTGGAATTGCCGGTGAGGGTTGCCGCGTCGAATGTTAATTGACTCCCGGCCGTTCCTGTCAGCGCGAGTGTATTAGTGCCGACGGAAAGCGAGGGCAGCCGTGCCGAAGGCCAATTCTGTACGTCGATCGTCGAATCGCCGGTGACAATAACCGCATTGGCGTAGGACTGTGTGTTGGCATTGCTCGAAGGCGAGGTCGCCCGCAACGACAGCGCGCCGCTGGCAATCGTGACCGTTCCCGTGCCTAATGCGGTCGTAAGAGTGTTTCCGGTTGCCACGGTCCCACTGTTTACCAGTAGTCCGCCAGACCAGTTGTTGTTTCCCGCCAAGACGAGAAGTCCGGAACCGGTCTTCGCCAAAAGGCCACTGCCGGAAATGGCACCGGCGAAGGTCAATGGCTGCTGGTTCTGGATCGTGCCGCCGTTGCCCGTGATGGAGAACATTTTGGACGTCGCACCCGAGTTGAGGCTGTTTCCGTAGAGCAGCGTTCCGCCGTCGAGCGTCAATAGGCCCGCCCCCAGCCCAGCCAGCGAGGGATCGTCAACGCGGAGCGCGCCCTGGCTTATGATGATCGCTGCCGTGTTGGCCGAGTTGGTGATTCGCATGCCCCCGGCACCGGTCTTCTGAAAGGCCGGGTTCAACCCGCCGCTACTGAGCAAGATTCCCGCGTCGAGGTCGATCCCGTTGGGCGTGCTTCCCGCCGCCACGTTAATTGCCAATGGCGCGGCCGATTCGTTCTGAAATCGCGAAGCCCCCCCGCCTTGCCACACGGCTGTCGTTGCAGCAGAACTGGTGGTAATGGTTGGCGTGGTCCCGCTGAAGTGCAGCCAGAATCCATTGGTCCCCGTAAAATCGACCGTCCCACCGCTCATCGACAGGCCGCCGAGATAGAAGTCGCCACTTCCCACCGGCACTCGCAGCGTTCCACCCAGCAGGGTCACATTGCCGATGGCCGCGGCGTTAGAAAATCCCTCGGTATCGAAGGTCGCGCCGTCGGCGACCACGACATTGCCACCGGCGGGAATAGCCGAGCCGGAAGCCAGTTGCAACGTGCCGCTTCCGACCGTGGTCGTGCCGCTGTAGATATTGTCGCCGCCGAGGATAAGCGTCCCGAGGCCCGCGGTGGTCAGGCCGCCGGTGCCTGCCAGGGGGGCAGAAATGGTCGCGCTGCCGCTGGTCACCGTAATGGTCGGTGAGACGCCGGCAAGGGTAATTGGCCCGCTGCCTGCCAGCAGGTAGCCGGGGACGTTGAACGTAAGATTGTGTGCCGTAACGGGCGAGGTAACCGTTACCGTTCCGGGAGTAGTGCCGAAAATGGCATCATCGATCGTGGCGTCATTCCACGTGCGATAAATACTGCCGGTCCACCAACGGATTGAAGTTGTATCCCAAAAACCGCTGCCGCCCAGCGGCGACGCTCCGTCGCCATCCCAGGTCACAACGCTCGCGACAGCACCGGCCGGAAAAACCGCGAATGACAAGGCTATCACGGCCGCCAAAAAGCACACACCCAAACGATTGCTGTTCATGACTGGGATTCCTCGATAGTCAACCTCCGCCGATCAAAGTCACGGCCTGCTTCCAATCCGGACCGCACGACCGCGTCAACGCTCAGGGGACCCTTATTGTCACTCCCCGTATGAGGGAAGTCAATCATTATCAAGAAGTTTCCGTGGATTTGGGCATTTTATGGTTCATCCGTCACAAGAGTGCGACGGGCTTTGCCCGGTGATTGTTAAGGCGTAATTCTGGTGTCCAATGGGAGCTTTTCCGTCAGGATGCCCGCGACAAGAGGGCGGCAAAACAGCGTTTAATGAAGAACAGGCAGCCGAATCAAGCTGCTTGCGGATGATGGCCAACGATCCCAAGGTCGCTCCACGGACCTAACAGCCGCGATCCTTCGGAACGCCGACATCGTGGCAACTCATGATTCTCATGGAAATATTGGCCCTGCCACGCACTGAACGCTCAGTCCCGTGACCGGTTCTTGCCCCGAGTTTGTCGCTATTTCAAGGGGGCTGCTGACCCTTCGCGTGGGTTGTCAAGGTCATAGGACCATGACGACAGAATGACACGTTGTGATTCCAATGTTTTGCCTGAGAACAGCCCGTCCATAAACGATCGACGAGCACCGAGGGCTACAACTGCTTTGCGCTTCCAAACAATTCAAGCGTTGGAGTCGATGACGAATTGCGCAAGTCAACTCTAAGTCGGATATGTCCACTGTTCTTATTGAGCACTCGACGACTCTTGATGGCCCCATGAATAATTCCATCAACCCCCCTTCGTCGAGGAGGCTTCTTTGAAGGTGGCCAAGTCGTACAGTACACCATGTTGGTTCGGCTTCTTATCCGCTCCAAGTCGGTGTCCCTTGGAAGTGGAAGCGTCCCGCTGATTGTTAAAAGTTGACGATGGTCTCCGCCCCGACGAAAATGTCGGGGGTAAACGGAAAACCTGAAAGGTCGGCCATACGAGCCGACGGAAAGGAAACCATCGTCGTGGATCAATCTAGCCTGTTTGAGCGGTTGGAACAAGTGACAGCTTCTGAGGCGGGGGGTATTTTTCGCCTCTACTTGCGAGGGGCTGTTCGCCGCATGTTCGTTGAAGTGATGGCGGCCGAGGTCGAGGAATTGGCCGGGCCGAAGTATCACCCGACCGATGATCGGGTGCATCGCCGCGCGGGGAGCGCCGACGGCCATGTACTCTACGAAGGACACGGCGAAACCATCAAGCGCCCGCGAGTTCGTCGCGTCAACAAGGATGGTTCGACCAAGGAAGTTCAGCTCGAAACATACTTGGCTGCCCAGGAGCCGAGCGAGCTTGAAGCAGCGATCGTTAGGGCAATGGTGGCAGGAACGAGTAGTCGCGAAGTGTCGGCCGTGTATCCCGAGTCGCCGAAGACGAGCCGGTCGAACGTGTCGCGGCTTTGGGCGACGGTGGGGGCGGCGAAGGTCGTTGAGCTTCGCAATCGCGACATTGCATCGCAGGATTGGCTTGTTCTGATGCTCGACGGCATCCACCTGAGTAGGGACCAAACGGCGATTGCCGCGATCGGCATCACGTCGGACGGTGAGAAGCACGTACTCGACTTCGAGCTTGGAAGCAGCGAGAATTACGAGGTTTGTCGCGATTTGCTCGCACGGATCAAGTCACGCGGCTTCAAGACGGAGGGGCGACTGCTGGCCCTGACGGACGGCTCGGCGTCGTTGAGGAAGGCGGTGCTTGAGCATTTCCGCGACGCGATCATCCAGCGATGTTTGGTACACAAGGAGCGGAACATTCGGGCGCGGCTGTCGAAACGCGACTGGGGCGAACTTGCCCGGTTGTTCAAGCGGCTTCGCGAGGTACAAGGTGGGCAGGCAGCCCGCGAGGCACTGATGGAGCTTGAGCGGTTTTTGGAGACGAAGAACGCGGCTGCATTGGCGAGCCTTCATGAGGCTGGCGAGGATCTGATTGCGTTGCACAAGCTGGAGGTACCATCGACGCTGCATACGAGCCTGCTGAGTACAAATGTGATCGAGAATTCGTACCGCAACGTCCGTCGGAAACTCGGCCGAGTGACTCGCTTTCGAGCGGAGACGGACCAGGCATCACGCTGGCTGGCCTATGCGTTAGACGAGGCAGAGAAGGGCTTTCGACGGATACAAGGCTACGCAGACTTGAAGTATCTGAAGGTGGCCCTGGCCCGCCCGAGTGTGCCGTCTTCGGAGGCGTCGGCTTCGCCTCCGGTCGCTGCGCTCCCTCCGTCTTCGCCGACGCCTCCGAAGACCCCTGTTTGACATCAGAAGAGAAGTTTAGTACCATTAAACCATCAAGAGGCCAGAGTCAGTTTTAACAATACACGGGACATCCCCTTGGAAGTGGCTTGGTGAGTTTTGCATAGGGTGTAACCACGACAGCGGGTTGGTTGACGAGCATCGATAACCAGATACCGTCATGATCCGCGTTCGCCGAACCGTGATGAGCGATCTTGAAAGCATACGCTTGTGTCATGGGACGCACAGTGGAACTTAGAACTGCTTTCCATCCAAACTCATGCGCGGCAGTGTTTTCCAAATCTGCGCCCAGCAGAAGATCGTAGGCACCAGCTCGCACGAGAATGGCAACGGACAGATCATTCGGCGAAAAGTGCTTAAACCTCCTGCATTTACCAGGCGTTAATAACAGTTCCGCGAGATTCGTCGAGGCATTCGTGACCGTCGCGGCTGAAGGACTCAATGCCCAGACTTCGGACCTACTATCGTACCCACCGTGAAAGATGCGGGTTCCATCTTGGGCGTACATGCTCGGCCCGACCGCGTATGAGCTACGAGTTCGCGATTCAAGTACTTCAAGAATCTCTGTAAACTCACTCGCGCTCGAGTTGTACTTGACCAATCTGTTCTGAGCATCAACTTCCAAGGCGAGTTGAATGAATTGTTGGCTCGCGAGAGCAACTGACATAACGAACTGGGCGTTCGGACACTCGCGAAGGAGCGTTGCCATTCCTTGGATGTGGTCGTCATGCCAATGTGTCGTCACTATCGTTCGCACGCTTTTGGCAGGATCGACCCCGATCGAGCGTAGGTAATCTAAAGCAACCGGTTGCGTCCCGGCTGGCAACATGCATGAATCGACGATTATCCAGTCGCCATTTCCGAGATGCATGACAATGCACTCGCCGACGCCCGGTCCGAACACTGTCATCTCGAGCTCATCATGTCTCGGAGGCCGAACATTACAAGTTGCTGGGAAGGAGTTCACTGAGTTGTTTAGCCCTCTCGCTGATCTCACGCTTCTTCAAGCTGCTTAACTGCGGCATGCGGCGAACACGAAGCTCCGAATACCGGCGTACCTGTCCGGTCCTCTTGATTTCGTGTCCGATGCTCCAATAAAAGACGGCACCCTCGCACAAGAGTGGCTTGTCGAAGCTATTAAACTCTTCAAGGTATAATTCCGCGCACTCCACAGGCTGAGAGTCATCTGTCAAATCATGCATCTCGCATTCGACACAGTCATCATGAACGCGCAAAACCACACATTCCCATTGCTGAAGCAGTTTGACGTGATCGGTAGGAAATCGAATTACAAGATTGTCTTTCCGAATAGGCTCGGACACTTTTCGGCCATCGCCGGGCATCGTTGTGGCTGAGCCATTTGATAGGCGTGACACAAGTCTATCAGTTGTGGTTTCGCTTGAAATCCGTTGTTCTGGTTCAATCTCTGGCGATACCCAGGCGTCACTGCGAACACCTCGAGTCTGTAGGTTCGCATCATAAACATCGACTCGCGAAAATGTTTCGAGGATTGCGGTAATCATGTCTCTTGCTCCGAGCACTCGTTGGATGGGGCTAAGTGTAGCAGCTTGTAGGCTGCGTCTCGCGAGTAGGCGACGAACGATGTCCAGTCGCTCTGCAACACTCGGATGGCTTCCTTGTGCCGATCGCGAACTTCCTTTCGCTGATCGGTTTCTAGTTGGTAATGTTGATTGACCGCTATCAAGACCTCGCGATTCGCAGAAGGCTGAATGCGAATATGCAACTGATCCGCGCTGCAATTTGGACGTTTCCCCTCGACAACGACATGGCGCATCCCTGGGCGGTCAAAAATCTGCATCCAATCGCTCTTGGGCACTAACCTGTCGCCAACTGCGTGCCATGCCTCCTCCGTATCTAATGCGATAACCATATCACGGTTCAACCCGATCGCCTTTAAGGGTGTGTGTTCAAGAATTGAGAGTGTCCCGATCGCCAGATCGCGAAGGATGGGACCCTGGGAGGACTCGATAGTGGTGAGGCCAAGCCGGGAGTCATCAACTTGTACCAGGATTTTGCCAATTGAGAATGACGCGAATTGCTTGTGGATAACCGAAATGTCAGCAGTCTTGGCTTCCTCGTCAGGCACGAGCCCATTCAGTGAGAACCAAAGCGGCTGAAAGATCGAGGGATTGAAATCTCCCAAAACAACAATCGCGAACGATTCGCGGTCAGGTTCAATTACAACCAAGTCGACTCTCCTCGCATCTGGAATCCAGCGGTGCGACACACCTCCTCCATCGACCGGGCAAGCCCAAAGCCATCGGTGTTTTCTGGACGAACCCAGTTCAGAGGGTGGCAATACCCCATTGTAAGCGTGTGTTGGCAAGCTATGCAAGGGCCGGGGGTTGCAATTCCTGGGGTTGCAATTCGGGGGGGTAATTCTTTCAGTTCTGATGCCGCTTTACGACATGCCCAAACAATTATTAACCCCCCAATTATCATTTCGCATGCCCCCTGTGCCGTGATTCGATGACCGCAGTGCCTGCATTCGCGATGCCGCACGATCAGCCCCCCCCGCAGGGTGTTGTATAGACTACATGAAAATGGCGGCACTCTAACGCCCCAACACGACCGCCACGCCATCTAAGTGGTATTCGCAGGGGATATGTGGTTCCAGTGCCAATCGCTGCATTAGGACCAGGTTCATGGCGGCATCGGCGATTTGCTTGGCTTCAGCAGGCGGATAAAGCGAGCGAGTAGACGAATGTCCGCGCCGGCGCGCCAGGGTTTTGACCAGTTCGGGCACGAATTCGCGTCCGTCAGCAACGGGAATCACATGCAACGATTCACGAATTCCCTCTGTATCATGAAGGCGGAGAAGGTAATTGAACTGAACGAGGCTTTCTCGATGTCCATTTATGTCATCAACTTCGCGCACACATGTCAGCCCGCTAAGAGCTGGGGCACGGAAATGCGCAAGCAATGCATCCACCAAGGGATGTCCTATTCCCGCCAACTCGAGGTCGGGGGCTTGCATCGCACGGCGGCGATCAAAAGTCAGGTGGTCGTAGTGGTCGGCGATGCCGGCCTGTTGTCGGAACTGTTCAGGCAATTCGACCGTGAGTACGTCATCACGCCATGAGAACTTGGCTCCCACCTCTGCAAGGGCGCGGGTGACAAACTCTGCCAAGTCCTTCCATGTCACGTCGCCACGTATTGCTCGGAACTTGTCGAGATTGAACGGCTCAAGACCCTGGCAAAGCGAATCGAGAACGTCTCCGGCCTGTACAGCATTTTTGACAGCCTCTTCAATCTCTTGCGTTGTGCGGTCAAAATCCTTATGAACCAAAGCATCACGGTAGAGTGCAATGTAGTCCAGCCGTTCGGACAAAGGGCCAAGAATTGACGATAAGAAATCTTCTCGAGGCGTTCCGTCCTCGTTCACCTTACCGATGGCAGCAGCGATTCGCTCCAGCTTGTTTTGGAGATGCAGATGGACCTGACCTTCAATTGTGTCGGTGGCGATCAGATTGTATACCTGCGCCGTGTGCTGCTGACCGTAACGATGGATTCGACCAATTCGCTGCTCAATTGCCATCGGGTTCCATGGCAAGTCATAGTTGAACAATATTCGACATACCTGAAGGTTTATACCTTCGCCCCCCGCCGAAGTGGAGATCAGAAAACGGGCACCCGCATCGCGCCGAAATTCTGCTGCCGCCGCTCGCTTTGCCTGGATATCGCCGCCCTTGATTAGAACCACTTGGTCAGAACCGTAGCGGTTGCCTAGATGCTCTCGTAAATATTCTTGGGTTTGGCGATACTGCGTAAATATGATGAATCGCTCGGCCAGGTTCTCCGCCCGGAGACGGTCTACCCCTCGCAAGAGACGGTCCAGCTTGCGGTCGATACGATCTGGAAACTTAGTCAGCAGATCCTCAATCTTACTGATCTCGTTCGGAATGCCGACGTATAGTGCCTCAAAGACATCCAGGCCGCCTTCGTCATGATACTCTGCTTCTTCCAGTGCCTCCTCGATATCGGCCTTTGTACGGCGTTTGGCCAAATCCCGTTTTTCGCCAAGAATGCGTTGCTCGGCATCCAGCCGCCCCTGCTCAGTGTTTGGAAAGAACCAGATCTCGCAAGCCAATTCGATGCTCCGTTCCCGTAAACGGACGAGTTCGTCGCGATCGCCAAAACGTCCTCGGCGTAGCGACGTCACTTCTTCTAACGAATTTGCCTTCCGGATCAACAGACGCAACAGGTGCTTAAGCAGAGCGGCGCGGATCGCTCGTGGACTGGATGATGCCAACCGCTGGAATGTGGTCATGACGAATCCAACCGCACGCTTCTCCGCGTTGTTCGGATCAGATTCGGCGATGTTGTAACCTTCGACCAGATAATCGTTCAGAGCGTCATAGAATTTGCGCTCTGCCGCCGACAGGTTGAATCCCTCCGTATGCACGATCCGTTTCGCAAACAGGGGCCGACCTTCAGAGTCGGTAACTTCGCGCTTCGTGCGCCGGATCATAAGCTGGTCCAGCTTGTCCCTGCGAGACACTATTTCCTCGGCGGATCCAAATAGTTGGTCGTCCAGCAGTGAAATTAGACTGTAGAAGTGATATTCGTCCCCCTGATGTGGCGTTGCGGAGAGCAACAGCAGATCACGTGTCTTCTGGCGAAGAACTTCAGCCAATCGATAGTTCTGAGTCGACCGAACCTTTCGGCCTGTCCGGTACTTTGACAGGTGATGCGCCTCGTCAATGACGACAACATCCCAATTTGGCGCCTGCGCCAAACGCCGAACTCGCTCCTTTCGTTTCAATCGATCGATGCTCGCGATTGCCAGTGGGTTCCGCTCCCAGGCATCGAAGCGAGAATCATCGAAATCCTCGCCGAGGACTGTTGGCGAAAGGCCGAATTTGTCCTCCAGCTCATCCAGCCAATTCAATGTCAACCCGGCCGGAGTGACAATCAGCACTCGATTGGCCTCGCCCCGACTCATCAGTTCTCGGAGAACCATCCCTGTTTCAATCGTCTTGCCCAACCCTACTTCATCTGCAATTAGTATCCTCCGTCGCTTCGCGTTGGCAATGCGGTGGGTAAGCAGAATCTGATGGGGGAGAAGTTCGGTTCTGGCGTTCGAGATCTCTCCGCCAGTATTCAGCGCGGGCAGCAAGAACGCCCACTGACGGAGTTCAAACAATTCCAGACGCCCCCAACGGGCTGCCTTCGCATCTTCCCAAGGTCCAGTTGCCCTGGCGATATCCTCAGCAAACAGAACTCGCACCGCGAACTGACCGTCACCTTGGAAAAGTATGCGGTACTGGGTGCGGCGTCCCAGAGTCTGTTGCGAGATGACCTCGCCGACGCCCCATTCGGGATGCGACGTACATCGAACCTTTGTACCAGCAGCAAGTACGTCATTCTCAGCGTCTGTCATGGCTCAACCGCTTAGCTTGAACGGCACATGATAGCCGCGTTGGTTACCCTCGCCGGGCAATATCTGGGGTTGGGCGACAAACAGCAGGCCTAGAGGCAGTCGCATCTGGCCAATCCGCAACTGGAAAGTGTGCTGTCCTACATCGAACTCACCGTCGCAAACAATCACGAGCGACGCTTCCAATTTCCCGAGACCACGATACACTCGCTGATCATAGAGAATCCTGTCGTGGATATACTTTGCCATTTCGACGGGGTCTGCCGCATTGCGCAAGAACTGTTCAACTCCCACGACTGTCAGTTCCGAGCCGTACGACCAAGAATCAATTGCCCCGGATTGAAAAGCTCGCATGAGATCCAAAAAGCCTATAACCTGCGTGGGAAGGCCGACCGCACGCGGGTCGCGCGGACGGCGGAGGTTGGTCGCCGACAATTCGATCAGATTGTAACCGGTCAGAAATCTCATGATCCAAACAACTCCAGGCCCGGCGCCAGCCACTTTAGGGCACGGCCACATGCCGTTTTGGTTTCCTCGTCCTCGACGTGCGCTGCGACCATGCGAATCGCTGCCGTCAGTTGGTCCTTCCAATCCGCCCAAGCTTCATCCATAGGACGACCGTCAACAAGGAATTGATCGATCGGTACGGTCTGCACACCAGCCCGTTCGGCCCAGATGGCATCATCGATGGCTCCAATCAGGAAATGGGCACGATCGAGTACGCCCAAGGGTGGACGCCTATCGACAAAACGATCGCGTAGCCGACGATACCGCTCGTGCGGCCGCTTGACCTCATAGATACGACCCTTAGAGCGAGTCGTGAGAACATCAGCGGCCAAGAGATCGGGAACGGCGACACCAGTACGATACTCGAGTTGCTTCAAATCGTCAAACTTGATCGTTCGCCCGTGTTCGGGAAGCAGATATTTGAAGTAGTAGCGGCTAACGCGGTCCACTTCACCAGCGAGACTTTCCAATTCGGCCGGCAGTGGGTTCGTTTGTTCGTGTTCGATTTCGTCCCGAATCTCATCGATCGCATAGGCTATCTCTCGGAGATTCCGGGCCGCCGGATCGTCCGATGGGTTAGTCTCGCGCCTGACATCCTCCCCTACTTCCTCAAACAACATTCTCGCCGCGTCCTGAATCGAGTGTTTGGCTTTACGCCCGCGCGGCGAGGCTTGGGCTTGTCGCAAGAATCCCTCCGGAAACTCTACACGTCCGTAATGTTCGCTGTATAGCTGAAACCCGACACCCAGCAGGATCATTCGTAAATCATTGCGGCTGACGTAGCCACCTTCTTGCGGGTTATATGCGGGAATCGACAATAACTCATCTCGCTTCCTACGCACGGCTTCGCGGACCTTACGGCGGAACACAGCCCATTTTATTGTCGTTGGCAATGTCGTCCGTTTATGGCATACGTGAATGATATCGAACGTCGCGTTCTGCTTTTCATGATGATGAGTGGTGGTTTCCGCTTCGCCGACAATTGGATATACAGACCGCAGGTGGAATCCGTTATTCTCGACCGCAACACACTCGAGCAGTGCCGCGATGACAGCCCACCAAGCCCGAACGTCGTTGTGGTGGAATGTGAACGCCATCAGTCCGTCCGGCTTCAACTTGCGGTGAGCTTCCGCGAAGGCGAGTCGCAGGGCATCATTGTAGTCGCGTGCAGTCTTCGTCTGCTGAGCAGCCCGACTCTCGATAATTTCAGCTTTCTTGGGTGTCTGTAACAGCCGTTTTCGCCGTACAAAATTCGGGGGCAGTTCGGGATCCTCGGCAAAAGCGATCGCATCCCGCTCAGCCCTGTCACGTGGCACAATCTCATCTTCCCAGCGATCAAATAGATCATTGCCGCTGGAATCAAGATAGCGACCTTTGAGAATCCCCGCCATCCAAACATAGAAGAAGTCCGACAGTTCGCTGTAGTTAACATTGTCACCAAAGGGCGGATCGGTAATAACCAGATCGACCGTTGCGTCAGGAACGAACCGAAGTGAACGGCAATCACAACAAGCCACACCGATAGTACGCCCCGGATGCTCCTTCAAGGATAAGAAATCGGATCGGCTCTTCATGTCTCGTAACAAAGAATCCGATAAACCATCCCACGGGTAGAAGGCGTCTCCTTTTCGGGTTACGGCAGGACGAGCACAGACCCTTGCGAGCTCCTCGGAAAGCGATCCTTGCCGTGCAGTTGTTGCGATGGCTTGCTCGAGAAGTTGTTCCTGTCCGGGTGTTCGGGGACGCCAGGGCAACTCAGGTACAGCACCATGCTGAGGAATTGACAAGTAAATATTGTCATCGGATTTACCATCGCTTGAGAGTCTGGCTTCGTCATACGGAGCCGCTGCAAACGTCATTCCATCTAAGAGAATGCTATACAATCCTGTCATCGTGGAGCTGCCGATGGTTCCGCCCCACGGGTTGCCTTCGACGGGCGTACACTTCGGTTGGAAATCGTGACGCGCCAGTATCCCTTTGACCTCATTGCGATTGGTGGCGTACCGACAGAACTGATTGCTTCCTTCCAGAGCGCGAGTGAACGGCAAGAGCAGCAATTCCTGCAACTTGAGAACAGTGTCCATGCATGATTCATCCGACCACTTTGGCATGCAAGACAGCGACGTGATGATCTGAGACAAGCATAATAACTGCCTGTGAAAGAACATGTCGGACCAATCATGGTAACCATGTACCCATAGGTCGTTGCCGACCCGTGTATTGTATCCGTAGGGAATCGCGTGGCCCTTGGGCCAGACCACGCCGTCCTCGACCTGAACTTGATGCCAGAGTACGCCCGCTTGCTGAATGCGCCGTAGGTCAGCGGGGTCGGGAGTCTTGAAGAACCGGAAGTTGGCGGCAACCATCGGTAGGCTAGAATATTCCCGTTGTGTGTTCGTTGAGTGCCACCTGATCGAAACGCTGTCTAACCGCAATGCTTCAATTGCTTCGTCTTGAGTTTCGTCCCCTTCAAATAATGGCAGACTCTCTCCGTTGGTCCCTTTAGGTTGCCCCTTGGCGGCGGCGGCACAGATTGGACAGTAGCCTTCGATCGCGTAGCATTCCATCTCGAAAGGAGTGGGGCGACCGTGTTGTTGCAATCGTTTCGTCCCAGCATCAAAAACCGCGGAAACATGCGGCTGAGCACCCGAACACAAATATTGGCCACCATGCTCTGGGCCTTCGTCCAAGTAGAGTTTTGAGCCGTTCGGCATGGGCACGTATGGCCGAGGAGGGATTATCCCATTAAGCGATCCATCATCCGTTTTCTTCGGTCGGTCGAACCATGCGCGAGTTGCAGTATCATCGGTTGGCAACTCGCCACGGTACTCCCAAAGAGCCTGATCCTTAGGGTTGTGGATCACGGTGATTTGCACGACCTTCGGCAGTTCTTTGCCCGCAAGCTTGTTGCCTCTCTTACCCTGGACGATTTGTTTGCCGTTCACAACAGGGTGCCCGGCAGACGTGGCAATGAGATCTCGACGGTAGGTGCGTTGCTCCTTGCCATCACTGCGCGTCATCGCCTCCAGTACTAGCCGATGCGTAGGCATCGCATCGCTGTGGCAGTGCGGGCACTGAACGGGGCCAGGCCAAGCAGCATAAGCCCATCGGATCTTGTGCCCACCCCCGTGCGTTTTGCGATTCGAGCCAGCATCCCACCCTGAGACGCCAATCTGATTTGCACCACCGGGGAGAAAAAGAAGTGAAGCCGGCTCGATTTCCCAATCAAAGGTCTTGGGTTCTTCCGCCGTGGAACATGCAGGACAGATGCAATCCTCGATGTACGATATCCGCAATTCCTTCTGTGCGACCAAATAAGTCTTGAAGAACCGCACGACAGGCGAATCGCAAAGAACATTCAGACAACGATCCTGCTTGACCCAAAGCGCATAAATCAGTTCCGCGTCGCCTCCGCATGATGGGCAGCGGGTTGTGTACCAGTGTTTGATGAACTTCTCGAGCGTAGTTGGTACATCAACGGGAGTCGCGATCGGCAAAACCACGGGCCGATTCCGTAATTGCTCAAAGGCGTCCTTTAACAGCGAAATGCTCACCGGCTCTAATTCGGTTTTGGCAATGAACCAGGCAACAGGATTTACGTCAACGCCAATCGGTTTCATGCCAAGCCTGGCGGCTTCGACAACCGTCGTGCCGCCGCCCATGAAGGGGTCGAGAACAATCAGGCCCTTGGTGTACGGGTTCTCCTGGTTGTTGCGATAGAACATCGCCATCAAGTATAAACGCCGCGACTCTGCGTTCACTTCCTCATCGGTTGGTTCCGGGGCTGTGTCGCGCCGACGTTCTTTAATCATCGCACGGATACATTGCTTAAAATCATCGGGAGGCTCTGCTGGCAGAGCGGCGGCCAATAGCATCGCTCGAAATACAGCCGACGACCGGCGCGCAAACCATTTGCCCATCTGGTAAATGGGTTTGAAAACCTTGCGTTCGGGTAATGCTAGAGCGTTCACCTCAGGAATGGGGAAGCCGATGTCGATTTGTCGCAGGTGGTTCGTCATAACCGGCATTACCCAATCTCTAATTCTATCCACGGCACGATGTTCTCAAGAAGTGAAAGACCATCATGGTCGAAGGCTGCGCCGCCAGCCCGCCAGAAGAAGCGGCCAAGCACCGTGGTATAAGTCTTATAATTTTTCTGGAAAGTCTTAATAATCCGACGATCTGGAATCTCAGACAGTTCGTCCTGGGTCAGTTCACGATCAACGAATCGGCCGCCGCCAAAGATCTGGTTGAATCGCTGCCGGAACGTCTTTTGATCCGCTTGCGATGGATTCCAGGCAGGGCAAACTTCCCACAATTCCGGCCCCAGCGAGGAGTCCGCTGCCCGGTCACGTAAGAGATAGCCGTGATCGGACGTGATAATTATTCGCCGCTTGCCGAGACGCATCAGCACGTTGTTCCATACTTGCCGCAAGCCAGGAACGATAGTCGTAGTGAAGTGGCCTAGGTGTTTTGCCGACTCGTCCCCAAATGTAGCGTCGGGGAACTGCGACCAGACAAACACCTTTCGATCCGTGGGGGAAACTGGTTCCAGAATATCCACTTGGCTACGTTGCACGCGGTATGTCACCCCGAGTTGCGACATCGGAGTGGCGAGCTGTGTGATGTTGGCACCGCCCATTTGGAGTCGCTGCTGGCGGAAGTGTGTCGTGTCGGCAGGCGTGGCTGCCAACGCCCATGTTATGCGGGTGACCGAGCAGTTGGGGGTCTGTGCAGCACGATCAAGGATCTCCGGTATTTCACGAAGCGACAAGCCATCGAGCAGAAGGACACAACACGGGGAGGATTGCAACACGCTACCAATGTCGCGGTCGACTGGTGGAGGCTGAAGGAACTCATCGTAGATCATGCCGCCGGCCGCCACTAGGGACATCTCCAATGCGGCAGCCTCACATTCCGCATTCAACAGCCAAGCTGGAATGGAATTCGCCTGAATAGCCTGCCTGTACCGTACATCGTCGAAGGCTTGTCTCAGCCGCCCAAAAACCCACTCGATGGGTGCCGGCGCGGCAAGATAACTATCGAGGATCGCAGGGGTCCACAAATCCTTGGGTACTGCCATTATTGCGCTCCCGTTCCCAGCGGTTTGAGAACTTTCAGGAATGCTCGGTATTCCGCATTTGGAACATTGGGTAGGCTGGCCACCCACTGTTCGAGTTCAGGTTGTGCCGTAGGCGTGTGACGAGTCAGTTTGATTGCCAGGTCCAAGTCTGTCGGTTTGTCCACCGTGCCAGCATAGGTCACCCAATCCGCCGCCGCGACCGGCTGGAGTGTGTCTTGGATCTCAATTGATACCTCGGCATGCTCAACAATCGAGCCGACAGGCACTCTGGACCGGATTTCGGCCAGGAATTGCGTGTATGGTAGTGCCGGAATGTTCTCTACAACTGCAATAGCTGCCTGCGGCTGTACAATGCTGGACGGCGTGGCCGTAACTCCAGGCCCGGAGATCGATGTACCGGCGGACGAGCCAGCACTGCCCTGCTGCGACGTGGTCGTAGTACCAAAGCCAATTGTGCCTTGTACCCACGGTGGGCTGCCGGATGAACTAATTCCACCGCCAGAAGATGTGTTAGACCTCGTGGCACCTCCAGTACCCTGGGGTGGATGGACCACGGTTGAAGACTGCTGCGGAAGAGGGTCGGCCACCTTACATCGCCCTAGTTCAATCCGCTGATTTCGTGTAAGTTGGCCGTAGTCATCATCTGCTCCGCAGTAGGTATGATTGGGATGCACCAAGCTGATCTCATTCTCTTTCGCCATTTGGATCAACGTGTCACCAACCACGTCTTTTGGAACGGGCACGTGCAATCCGAGTGTTTCACGGAAAACCTGCTCGACCACAGGAATGGCCTGACCTGTTAGCCGATTCATGTTGGTCAGGATGTCGCGGCGGTGTGTTTCAGGATCACCCTCAAACCCCTTGAGTTCCTGAAGGGCTAGATCGTAGGTGAACTTCTTGCCGCGCAGCGTGATCGTGTCGATTTCAATTTCGTCGTAAATCTGTGGCTGAGTCTTCCACAGGAGCATCCGGCCGTAGGCACCTTGTAGCCGCTCACGTACCTGGGTACTCGCAACCTCGCTCTCCTTGCGATAGGCGGTCGCTTCAACCATTAAGCTGGCTTCTCGGCACTCGGAGTGTAATCGACCGGCGGCAACTGTTCTGGCGACGTCAAAAAGGAGGGTATCGTCATTCAGTGGATCGTAACTGGCGTCAATCGGTTCAAGCATCACGAACAGGTTGGCGTTTGGCCTCGCAAGGAAGAACGCTTTTCGCTCGTCTGGCGTAAGACGTCGCGTGCAAATCACGAATTTGACGTCATACGGGTTCTGCGTTTGAGAAACGGCTGCAAGCATTTGCCCAAACGCAGCAAGATCGCTATAGACCAAGGAGGTGCCTCCAAACACCTCGCGAATGCTCGTATCGGCGAGATAGTCCTGGTACTGCTTTCTATTTCGCTGTAGTTCACGACGCGCCTGCGTTGCCACGGTATTCGCGGGATTACGGCGATCACGGACGAGATAGCGGTCCTGCATTGGCCATACATGTTCGGTGGCAGCAATGGTCTTTAGGCTGGCCAAGACATCATTTGTGGAAACGCCTGGAGCCACACATGCCCTTAGAATGTCCTCACGAGTTGCCCCCGGGTCGCGCTGCGACACCAGCGAGAAACCGACGACCGTTGCCATTACCTGGTCGTGGAGCGGCGATGGATTGAGCATAGTGCCTAGATCATCGGCCGCGAGTTTGGGAAGATCGGTGCCACTGGCATCGACACTACCCAACTTTCGGCGAATCACCTCGTCACGAACGTCGGCCTGCGCGGGAGTGACGATCAGCGACTGGCGGTCTTCTGCCAAGGAGACCACTCGGGCAATGTAGTTCAATGCACCACGCTCGTTCTGGAAATTACTTCCTTTAGGAAAGCGTTCCAACACCAACTTGGCGAAGTCTGGATGAATTGGGTACGACTTGAGTAAGTCGTCGCATAGCGCGTCAACCTCGCCAGTGGGCAACCCCGCCTGGCCGTAAGCTTGACGGAAGGCGTCTACCGTGGCCGCGACACTCGGTGGTGTGTTATTTGGGTCGTAGTTCTCGAAGATACGGTGAAGAACGACACTCAACTGATCAGATGCTCTGATTTCAAGTTGCACAGCATTTCGGACAATCACCGCTTGTACATCGCTTGGCAACAGACCAGGCAGGGCCGTAACGATCAGCGTGAGTTTATCTGAACGGTTAGCGTAGTTGCCGGCAGCCTGAATAAAAGCTTCAGCGCGTGCCACCAGCGAATCGCCGCCTGCCTGCGCCTTCAGGTTGCTGAACCACCGAGCCAGTTCGTCCAAAATCAGCACCAACCGACGGCCTGCCAACCACGGCGAGTTGGTAATCATTTCGTCGATCAGTTGGACGTCTGCCATCCGATCACGCTGTTCTGGTAGCCCAAGCCACTTAAGAAGTACGTCATTTACGAGATCCAATGGGCTATGCTCGACGAATGAGTGCGAATAGACTATTAAGTCGTCGGGAAGTAGAGGTAACTCCGTCGCCGGCCATTTTTGGAGCCACTGTTGGGCGGCAGTTTCGCCGGAGAGAACGTGCTGGATCGTCACCAGAAAGTGGGACTTTCCTGTGCCATAGGGCTTTTCGATAAAGAATAATCCCTTCGCCCCCATTGGCTGCGCAAAACGCTCGGTTACCGTCCGGATGGCTTTCCGAAGTGCCACGGTGGGAAAGGTCAAGTCAAAGAAGCGATTGATGTCCGATTCCCAGCATCCGGGTTTGAGGACGTTAGGTAGCTCGACAGTGTCGTCGATACCATTGATTAGCTTTGCTTCCGGTCGTAACTGTAGGTGGGCAAAAGGCATCGGGGGCTCGCTTTTTCAATTACCGCCATCGACCCCGTGGTCAACCGGGACAAGAGACCAAATGTTCCTAACCATTAACCTACCATATTTGTGATCCGAATTATAGAGAGTCGACCAATCGGAACTCGTTTCTATGTTCGACCTTATCGATTGCGGGAAATCTGATGGGTCGAAATGGCAATTTTCTAGTGTGTACTCTTGCTGCTCGCTCAAACGGCCAGATTCAACCCTACCAGGCATTGCTTTTGTTCCCGCCGTGACTTTAACGGGAGAATCAGATCCGATGCCGTCCGGGCCGAGAGAACCGCCCCCCGTTATAGACACCCATTCCGGCCACCATCGGATTAGTACCATTTCGGCGGTTTTGGAAAAGGCTGACGGCAAAGACCGCTGATTTTTCTGCCGCCCCGGCCGAAACCCCGGCTACCCACGCTCGGCCGGCCGGCCAATACTCACAGGTTTTCAGTCACCATGGGCTCGGCCGCAGAGGACGAGGATCTGGCATTGGGCCGCTCCCAACCGAGCGTCGCCCACGGCCGAGAAGAACGACACGTCGGCCAAGATCCTGGCGATGATGAGCAAGCGGGTTTTGACTGCAAATGCCAATCCCCTCCATCGTTGCTGGAAGGCTGTCGGCGATGACGTGGCCCGCATTGGGACCGTGGCACTCAGGCGGTGGTTCCCGTTGAGCGCGGGGCGCCGTTGCATGTGGCGATTGATGCGAACAAGTTCTCCACCGTCGGTCACGATTCCCTGTCGCCGCGTGGAAAATTCCCTCTCACCCTTATTCCTTGCGCCCATGAGGTTTACGGCACACAATTGCGAAATTTTGCTTCGGACGTGCCTTGGGACACTTGCAATAAATGTTCTTTTGTATAAATTGGACACTTGTCAATTACCCGGCCTGAGGCCGCTGGTACTGCGACCGCATCGCAGCCTCCGTATATATCGGAGCTATCTACATCATGCCCCACCCCGAGGCTTACGCTGTCAGCATCTTTTTTGATTCTGCATGCATGTCCGTCAAGTGTCGTGATCTGACCTTGGAAAAGGCGAAGGCATTCGCCAGAGCCTACAATTGCGACCATGACGATCACTGTGCCGTCGTGATACGTCAGGCCAACCGCCAGTTGGCAGTCCGTCAGCGATGGCTATCGACGTCAGAAAATGTTTCTGCGGCGACCGCGATGCCTTGTTGCCCGAGCGAAATCGCGCGGGCGCAAGTCCGTGCGCCTTGCTCCTGTAGGACTTACGGACTCGCTAAATTTTTTGCTAGCGGGGGCTTGCACGATGATTGAACATAAGTATACTTTTTCTCGGTCAATAACCAGGACAGAAGTCTTCCAGGGCCCGGCTGTACCGGGCAGCTCCCAATCACCTACTGGAGGACACAATGGAATATTCGGTCATTATTATTTTTCGACCATTGGGGTGGAACCCCTCCGATATGCTCGATGCCCCTTTGGAAATTGAGCGGATCGATGTCCTTCTGCCGGCAGCGGCAGAAGACCTTGCGGAGGCAGTTGCCCTCGCATACAACCAACATGCACCCACTGGAAGGTGGGCGATGTTGGCAGCTAACCCATCGCGGCAATAGCCTGGGCGGCGGCCACAAGGTCCCGCTCAGCGTAGATCTCCGTGGCTGACATCCGGGCATGGCCCAAGATGATCCGCGCAACCTCGATTCCGTAGGTTGCGCGGATTTTTGTTGCTGCATTGTGCCTGAGTTGATGCGGGTGCCAGTAGCAGCCTTTGTGCTCGCGGCGCCACGCCTTGGCGGCGGCGATCGCTGCGGCCCGCTCGGTGCCCTTCAGCCGCCGGGGGACCTCGATCAGGTTTGAAGGCATGCCGGCAGCCCGTTCGCAGGCCCGGCGAATGGCGCGGGAGTAGGACCAGACGGTGTAGTGCGAACCTGCGATTTGGCGAGCAGGAGTCGGAGTCGGTTTTGCATTTGTAAGATTTGGCCGTGCGTTTTTCTTACGTTTCCGATCGGCCCACCTTCTCGCCTCGACCGGGTTGAACAAATACGCCTCCGGGTCTGCCGGCCGCAGCCAGGGCTCGATGATCGCC
>Ga0194057_10000295_pt1 | contig 25711 bp, 26 predicted proteins | sample SepL4415m_MetaG_FD_155474 | JGI IMG/M metagenome (GOLD analysis project Ga0194057, IMG submission 155474) | Anoxic zone freshwater microbial communities from boreal shield lake in IISD Experimental Lakes Area, Ontario, Canada - Sep2016-L442-15m | ecosystem: Environmental > Aquatic > Freshwater... | reverse complement strand
CTCCCCGCTCCCTTCTCCCCGCTCCCCGCCCTAATGTAGTCGGCGAGGAAGCCGGGGACTTTGCCCCACTGTTTGCGAAGGAACAGCAGTTCGGCGCGGAAGGCGACCGAGGCCGCTGTTTTGGAAACGCGCTCGAGTTGATCGAGCCATAGCTCGGCATCGTTGAGTTGGTTCTGATCGAGGAGCATGCGGACGTAGGCCGCAAGATGGCGAGAATTGCCTTGGCTGCCACTGACAAGCTTTTCCATCTGCTCCCGGCAGCGACCCCAATCACTGCGGGCCTGATACAATCGAGCGAGTTGGAATCGATCTTCGGGGTCGGGCTCGCTCCCGCCGGTTGTCACTAGGCTTACCGCCAGTTCGTGGACGAGTGGGCCGCGTACCTGCCGGGGATCCGCGAGGAGGAATTGAATTTTGAGACGTTTGTCCTGGGGCGAGGCCATGGGCGAGGCGAGGTTTCGATCGATGAGTTCGCTCGCCTCCTTGCGTTTGGAATAGCCCTCGTTGGCCAAGAGGATCGCCTTCATGCGGCGCGCCGCGACGAGATCGCTTTCGCTGGTTTGTAGTGTACCGCTCAAGAGCCGCTCGATGAGCGGGGTAGCGCGCTGAATATCTTGGTTGCGGAGATAGAAATCGGCGAGCAGGCGGACGGCCATGGGGAGGTCGGGCTTGAGTTGGACGGCTTTTTCGTAGCATTGGCCCGCTTTTTGGGTCTCGCCGAGGGCCTCATGGATATAGCCCATGGCCAAAGGAGAAGCATTCAGGGGGATCATCTCCCGGGCATCGTCGGCGGCGATGGATGCTTCTTTCTTTTGGTGGGTAGCGACAAGGAGTTGGACGAGTTCCACGCGGCACTCGGGGGCATTGGGGGCAATTTGGCAGGCACGGCGAAGCGATTTTTCAGCACTCTGGGCGATGTCTTGGAGCTTGTCGAGATGGCCCTCCTGCTCTGCCCTGCGGGCGAGGAGTTTTAGCACTTGGCCGTGCCAGATATGGTCGCGGTAGTCTTCGGAGGCGGGGTTGTAAGCGGAGCTGGCGGAATCGAGGGCGCGGTCGAAAGGCCCCCAGAGGGTAAAAATTTCAGCCTTTTTCTGCTCGATCTCGGAGGTCAGGGGCGTTCGGTTGCTGTCGAGGCGGTGGATGACCTGCTCGGCTTCTTGGTAGCGCTGCCGCTCGAAGAGCATTTGCAGGAGAAGGCGGATGAAGTTCAGGTCGCGATCGCCGTTGAGGGAGGCCTGCATGTAGTGCTGGAGGGCTTCTTCGTCATTGCCTTGTTGGCGGCAGATCTCTCCTTTCAAGACATGGGGCCGCGACCAGGCGAGCCGCAGCTTTTGCGCCTGGGTGGCGTAGTCCATGGCGGCCGTCAAGAGTTTTTTCGGCGTGAATTCCAAATTGCCTTGCGGAGCGGCCGTGAGCTTCGACGGCTTATCGTCCGCAGTCGCCAGTGTCACCGGCTTGCCGTCCGCGGCCGCGAGCTTGAGTCCGACCGCCATGCCGTACATCCAGAGCGGACCGCGCCCGGCGATAGCGTCGATCTCTTCCAGCACTCGGTCAAGCTCGGCCCGCGAGGCGGCCGGATCGCGGGCGTCGTGCGTGACGAGGGCCAACTCCAGGAGGCGGTAGCGGATGGTGGCGTCGTGCGGTTGCAGTTGCGCAATCTGCGTACAAAGCCGCTTGGCCCGGTCGTATTCTTTGATTTCCAGGAGATTATTCGCGAGACCGCTCCAGAGACTCGTTTTTTCCGCAGGGGAGAATGCCTTGACGTTTTCGGCGAGCTTATCGATTTCGATTCCGGCCTGGCTGCCCAGCTCGCGCAATAAGATCGGCGCTTGGGCGAGACGGAGAGACACCAGATCGCCGAGTTTGGATTGGGCTTCGGCGAGAATCTTCTTGGCCTGCTCGGCTTCTCCGCGCCGTGCAGCCAGATTGGCCCGAGCGATCCAGAACAACACGCCCTTGGGAGAACTCTCCTGGAGCGACTCGAGGAGGTCGCCGGCTTGCTGCGCCTGTCCGCGCGCGAGGAGCATCTCGGCGATCAGCAATTTGATCTGTCCGTCGTTGGGACTGAGATTCTCGGCCTGCTGGAGCACGCGTTGGACTTCGTCCCAGTTCTGCTCCGCGGGGCTGCGGCGGATATTCAAGAGTACGAGCGTTCGTGCGAAGGCGAGCCGGGCTTCGGTATTGCCGGGGCTGCCGATCACGGCCAGTCGGTATTCCTCGGCCGCGTTTTGGAGTTGGCCGTTGGCGGAGAAGATTTGGGCGATGCTATCGCGTGCCTTGAAGAAGAACTTATCAAAGCTCAACGAACGACGAAAGGCGGCCATGGCCTGGTCGGGGTTCCCTTGCTGAAGGTAGCAATAGCCGATCCAGTAGTCGAGGCTCTTCATCAACGACGCGGAATCCGTCATTTGCGGACGGACTTTTTCAAATTTTTCACGTGCCGCTTTCCAATCGTCGTTGGCGTAAAGTACGCGGGCGTCGAGAAAAGCCAACTGGATGGGCGAGACTTTGTAGTCGCGCATCCTCCGCATGCAATCGAGTGCTTCGGCGATGCTCTTGGCGTCCGTGCTGCCGCGGCTGTCGAGGTAGATGTTTGCCAGGTGCCAGAGGAGCTGGGCTTTGGAGCTTTTGGCCTCGTTGATTTTGATGCCGGTTTTCAAGATTTCGACAGCCTTATCGCGCTGATCATTGTGGATCAGGATATCGGCCATGAGAACATACATGGCGAAATCTTGGGGGGCCACCTTCATTCCCTGCCGTGCGTAGTCCTGGGCCTTGGAAAAATTACGCAAGGCCAGCTCCGACTGCCCTGCCAAATAAAGCCCACCCGGGTGGTCCTTATCGAGGGCAAGGGTGGCCTTCGCCTGCTTGAGAGCCTCGTCGAATTTTCCGAGTTCCGTGAGCCACATGCCGTAGATGTGGTGCGCGACGGCTGATTTGGCGTTGTCTTTTTGGGCGATCATCTGGGCCATGCACTTTTCGGCGGCATCGACATTCAGCACGGGAGGAAAACGGAGGACCATCGCCTTGTTGTAGTAGATATCGACACGGTCGGGTTTCAATCCAATGGCGGTGGTAAAGCTCTTGATGGCCTCCTCTTCGCGTCCCAGCGTGACCTGGCACTTTCCCAACAAGTTCCAGACGTCCACGTCGTCGGGGAGTTCCACGTTGAGGACCTTCAGGTGAGGGACGGCATCTCCGCAGCGTCCCTGGGCCAGGGCGGCTTCGATCAATTTTCGCCGCACTTTTTGAATCCTGGGCAGATCGGGTGATTCTTGCTTCTCGAGCACTTTTAACAATTCTTCCAGCGTTGCCGAAGCACTGGGGAAATAGCCGCAGTCGGCATACCAGAAGCCCAACTCCTCCATGGCCTCGTAATCGCGCGGCTTGAGAACCAGGTAACTCTTCATCAACGCAACGGCATCCGAAATCCGTCGGGGATCGTCATGCCAGGCAGCTTCCGCGAGGTTTTTGAAGGCAGACGCATTGCGCTGGATCTGATAACCGTGCAGACCATATCCGCTGCCGATTAAGGCGAGTACCACGACGAGAAGGATAATCACTCGCTTGACGTTTAATTTCTGCATGAGAGAAGCTCCGTGGAACGGAATTTATTCCGTTGCCGCCCGAAAACAGTTTATTAGGGGATTATACCATTTTCGTGTGCGCCATGCGGAGAAGAGAGGGAACCACGAAAAACACGAAGGAGTGGCTTGGTGGGCGACAGGAGGGCTTCTTTCGATTAAAGGGCTCTTCCGGTTTTAGGTGCAGAAGACAATTATTCGCGTTCCGCACCTAGCGGAAGAGCCACTTTATGCCACGAAGCGAAAAGATGGGCCGTCCGCGGAGTCAATCGAGGAACTCGGCTCATCGACAAGCTCCCAGAGTACCCGCTGACCCGTGCCGTCACCGCGAAAATGAATCATCCGCGTCGCCTGTCTCAGATTCAGACCCTTAATGGTATCGCGCAGCCGCTGTTTTGGCGGCGTATCGGGGACAGGCGGCAAGGGATCGTCGATCACCGTTGGCCAACCCTCTTCTTGAAACGCACTCAATACGGCCTCTTGATTTGGCGAGGGAACTCGGAAACGTTTGATGAGATACTCCCCCACTAAGAAGATCCGCGATTCACCATCCCAACTAGGGGTGGCTGCGGGATGCCGGAGAGCCAACTCGCACGAGAGCGTGTCCCTTTGCAAATCCGCCATAAGCCCGCCGTGGTCCTGGTCAACTGCCACCGGCATTTCCTCGACCGCAGGATTCACCTGGGAAGGATTTCGAGCAAGAACGGCCTGCCCGGCCTCGGTGAGCACAAAGCAGGTATTCTTGGCAAAGGCAAGATTCTGCTCCGGTGGATCAAAGTGACGATCTTGATCTTGCGAGGCGGTAACCTCCCGGGCGTGACTCAAATAGCCGCGCTTAATCAACCAGCGCAAATCACTCGTCGTCATGCCCAAGGCCAGCAGCCGCTCAATTTCCACGGCAAAGTCCCATAAAGGACAATCCAAATCCTGGGCATAATCCAGCGCCAGAACCAATTGATCCAACCCATGCCGTACCTCCGGCGCGAACTGGGTCATATCAGCTTTTCTCGATTGGATTGCAGGACGGATCATGGAACGATTCCCTAAAACCACCTCACACTCCATCTAGTCTATCCGTTTTTGCATATTTTGTAAAGTATGTCAATAATAAAAACCTGGCTCTCCGCCAAGTTTGTGGTGCGGGTGTCTCGCCTGCCTAGTTCAACCACAACATCTTGGGCAGGCGGGACGCCCGCACCATAATTATCCGCAAACCCGCCGGAGAGCCGGAAAACCGCAAAATCCGGACGCATTGCAATCGTCAAAATCGATGTATCCAGTAAAGATTAACCAAATTGCCAACAGAAGACGATGATTAGGCAAGACAACGGAATAAATTCCGTTTTACGAAGAAAAATGATCCATTCGGTTATCATGGAGATTGTTATACCATGCATGCGATGTTCGTAGTGATGATGCTGACGGTGGGAGCGGATCGGGAAATTGGGGTTGACGACCAACCAGCCCATGCCGCGGTTGGCTATCCGACCTCTTTACGCGACGTGCCGATGCCCTACCATTACAATCCGCCCCGAGATCCTAAAGAGGATGACGGGCTACTGGACGGGTTCGCCAAGTATTGCCTAGCCTGGTGGCAACCGATGCCGCAAACGTGTTACACGCCCCACTTTGGTTGCTATCCCGGGAATGGCCGGGATATCTACCGCCCTACCGCGTTTCGGGGCAATTACTACCGCCATGCCTACAATTACCGCCCGCTGTTCGAGTATCCTTGGCAGGCGGGGATGCACGAACCTCTGCCGCTTGAGCTATCGAGTGAGCGTTCGATGGGCGGCAATCCGCGGGGGCCGCAGCCACAGCGTGCCGAAGTGATTGAAACCCCCTCCGCCACCCCACCCCCTTCGATGCCATGACTTGTTTTTCCCAGGCTCAACGTGGCCGTTTAAGTCGCCGTGGTTCGCTCACCATGGAGTGGATTCTGCTTTTGACACTGCTGGTGATCGGTGCCCTGGCAGGCTTTGTCGCCCTGAACTACTCCATTTCGCGGCAGCAGGACGCGCTAGGCAGTTCGATTGAGGGGATGAACTTTCCCGCGAAGGAGGATCCATCCACGGTCGTGATCTCAAGTTCCGCATCCACAGCCAATCCGGTGCCTTAGTTTGTGGTGCGGGCGTCTCGCCTGTCCGGTTCAACCACAACATCTCGGGCAGGCGGGACGCCCGCACCACAATTACCCGCAAACCCGGCGGAGAGCCACCTTTCCCTTTGGCGTTTCCTACCATCAATCGCCCCTTCTTTCATCGAAATTCGCCACTTCAACCCCAATTTCCACCCTTCTGGCCAAAGCACCGCGCCTCATCCTGGGTAAAAGCATGGAAATCCAATTTCTTTTTCAAAAAAGTGCTTGCAAAAAATTCAGATCTGAGCTAGAATCAGGTCTGTTCGGGTTACGAGGGTTTTTCCAAATTGGAAGGCTGGAATCATTGGGTGTCTTATGCGGGCTTCGAGGAGTCTGCTAGAGACTACCGGATAGGCGAGTTAGGAAGTTTGAGGCGAGATTCGTTGTGAGTGGGCTAGTCATTATCAATTCGCTGGTTTGCTTAGTTATGGCGGGTGGTCCCGTGGAGACGTCGTCCCAGTCACATGGTCATGCCACAACCCCGAATGGTTCGCTAACGCAATCGGATGCCACTCGGCATGCGGTGTATACGTTGGTCGAGCCGAGCAAGGATCCGTTGGTGATCGAGCTAGGGCGAAGTCGCTTATTGAGTTTCCCGAATGGCATTCGCCGCACGGCCTTGTCGAATGCAGGCGTGAGCGATGTCGTCCAAGTGGGGCCAAAGGATCTGCTTGTTCTTGGAATGCACGAAGGAGTAACCAACTTCACCGTTTGGCTGGCAAGTTCGCTGGCCCCACCGGCGGTGATCGTGGTTCGGGTCGAGCGAAGACCAAGTCAGGACCAGTAAGGTGAGGTGGAATTCGGAGGGTGTGAGAAGCGAAGTGCGTATGGAAAGTTTCTGACACTCATTAATTTTCTGAAAGTTGTACGAGTCCTAGGAGGGATGCTAATGTGGAAACGGTTGTGGAATGAAGATGAAGGGGTACTTACCTTCGAGTGGATCTTGCTGTTGACCTTGTTGGTCATCGGCGTGATCGGAGGCGTGGCGGGGATTCGCGATGCGATCATTCATGAGGCCCAGGGTGTTCTTGGTGCAATGGTCTCGACTGACCAGATGTATAGAGTCCAGCCGCCTTTGGGAGTTGGGGTAAGGGCGTTGTTTAACGTTTCAGGTGGTTCGTGTACCTCCTCGGCGGTTGGATCTAGGTGTAATGATCAAGCGGAATTTGGGGGTGGGCGATTATCGAATACGGATCTTACCGGAATGAATCAGACTATTAATTCGACTTTGGATCTGTGTCCGGTGAAGTAGCGATAAGAACATGCTACGGATTGTTTGAGATCCTCTTGGGATCTCGTGATTTGGCAGACCATGTTTGGTCTTGGTTCGAAGGAGAGGTTTTACGTTTTTTTGCGTGATGAGAAATGAATCCCAATTTTTATAGGTAATCGGGCAGTGTTGCCTGATGTTGGGTCATTTGTCCACGTGCTTTATGGGAGTTTTTTGCTATGTTGAAGCGTCTATGGTGCGAGGATGAGGGTATTTTGACCTTCGAGTGGATTCTGTTGTTGACCCTACTGGTCATTGGCGTGATCGGTGGCGTTGCCGGCATTCGTGATGCGATTATTCACGAGTGTCAAGGTGTCGTCGGAGCGATGGTCGCCTTGGACCAGTCGTATTCGGTCGTGGCACCTTTGGGTGTTGCTGTAAGATCAAGGGGGGGGGCTGCGGACACGGGTGGTTGCACTTCCAGTGCTTCGTTCAGTAAGTTCCAGGACGAAGGAGGTGCTGCGTATGGTCGGGCTAATGTTACTTCAAGCGCATATCAGAGTGTGAACACCAACTCCGGTCTTTGCGCCGTTAATTAAGCGAGCGATGCTGGCCAACGGCCATCACGCGGCTCGTCGATGTTTGTGTTGGTTAGGATTGCTTGAAGTTGTAATATGATCTTTTGGGGTGGCAGTCGGACTGCCGCCCCATTTTTGTTTCTTGGGCCTTGCCGGTCTGTCCCCCAGCCCAGGAATCCCGTATCCCGATGTCAGCGGGCGCTTCAAAACCAGCCACCGAGAGGCGCTTCAAAACCAGCCAGTTTGTGGTTAGTTGCCTTGTCCTTGGGGTTAACCATCGGCAACGGAGTGACGATCACGGTTCTGTCGGTTCAAGGCGACAAGGTGAAAATCGGCATTGTGGCTCCCTCCGAGGTGCCAGTTCATCGGCAGGAAATCTATGAGCGGATCGAAGGCTACTCTTCCGCTCTGGCCTAGCTATAGGAGTCCATCTTTTGCAATACCCGCAAAGGGCAGTACGAGTTAAAACTGCCGCTGATTGAGTTGGAGTTGCCGCAGGATAGTTCCAACTGCTGGCTGGTCGAGGATTATTGGTACTGGTTTTGGAACTGGCGATAATCGACTGTTTCGGGCATCGGTTGTTTTTTGCACATCTTTCGACACCCATAGGAGTCTGTAAACTGTGAAAATCTTTTTCCAACACGAAGATGAGAGCATCATCATCAATGGAGACATCAGCGTGAAGGTTATCGAAATCAATGGCGGCGAAGTGGTGCTGGCCATCGAGGCTCCTGCTTGGATGGAGGTCAACGAAATCGAGCCGAGCCGTTTGGAAGAGTGCAGTCTATTGCGGCCTCGGTAGATGATTCAATCTGAGCCGATATTCAGATTCGACGGCTCGCCTAGCCTTTTGGGATTGGATACCTAGCGTGTCGAGAATACGCATGGCGTTGGTTTTCATGGTCGGTGCTCAGAAATTCTCACCCACCAATTCCCCACTCCCCATGCACGAAGTCAGGCACGATATCGGAACAAGCACGACCATCAGCCCATTTTATAATTTCAGGGTTTTTGGCAGCCTCAGTGCAAAGCCTCAACAGTTCTGGAAAGATGCCAACCCGCCCCAAATCCAAGCGGTCAGCATCCCAGCAGGTCTGGATCGTGATGTCGGCTTCGGTCAGTCCATCCGTATGCCCAACACAAGCTTCATAGAGAAGAACGAATTCTTCATCAGAAAGAACTAACCAATCTTCACGAAGGGCTAAAGCTAGGTTGCCACCACGTTCCCCATGCCCCCAATCAACGTCCTCATTTACACGGCAGGAATCGTGGAAGATAGCAAAAAGTTGCACGACTTCGATATTGGCTTTGGTCTCCTTGGCGAGACGAATGCCGTTTTCCAGAACCCTTGCCCAATGGCCGACACCATGAGTGCCGTGCCAGGGCAAGGAATAATCTTCGAGAATTCGGTGGATAAGGGGTTTAATGTTGAGCATTGAAGCCGTGTCGGCACCCTACACGATCTCCCTGATCTCCTGAGCCGCTGCCAATGCTTCCGTCGCTTCCTTGATGCCTCCCATGAGTTTGAGGAAAATCAGAGCCGCTTTGATCTCAGTGAGTCCAATGTTTCCTTTAGCGACAACCTTCTTCACCACTTGCCCCCGCTTGTTGTGGCTAGCTTTGATGTTGCCAACGTAGTTTGCAGAGATCGAGATGCCTTGCTTCGCCAAAGCATCGACCACTTCTTGGTTCTTGGCATCTTTGTTTGCCTTGAAATAATCACGGACGGCTTGGGTTTTGTTGACTTCGGGTTTCTTGGTCTCGGCTACCGTCTGGCTTGTCGCAGCCTTCATCGCTTTGTGCCGCTTGTTGTGCTTGGACTTGACCAAGTTGACAAGGTTGGCCGTGACCGTGATGCCTTGTTTCGCCAAAGCCTCCACGACCTCGGAGGGCTTCGCCTTGGGGTTCGCACTGAAATAGTCACGGATCGATTGGGATTTGTTGACTTCGGGTTTCTCTGCCATGATTCTGGCTCCTGGTTAAATTAGGAAAACATTATTTTCGCAAGGCTTTGGTTGGTTGTCAAGAGTTGGGGATGTTATAAAATGGTACTCTCTTGAAAGTCATTCCCCTTGGCAACAGCAGATTGTTCCCCAGAAAATGGACGGTCAAAAATACTACCACTACCTGAATGAGTTCCAGACACGACCCAAGGCACGACGTTGGTGGCCCAAAGCCATCGCCACTCTTGCTGTTATCGGTAGCATCTACGGTGCAGCAATAGGATCGGCCACCAGCACGACGAATGGGGCCGTTGACGTGATTGCGGTTGCTGCCATCATCATGGCTTTGGCCTGCGGAGTTCCTGGATCACGATATGGATTCTTTTTCGGCATAGTCAATCGAATTCGGTTTGGCAGGCTGTTCGTTGGCACATTCGCAGCGATGGGCGGTGCAATCCTCGGTGGATTCTTGGGGATCGTGGTCGCAATGCCGCTAGGAGCGATCATTGGAGCTTTCGGTGGCTGGTTCTTCACTCGTGCGACTTTTCGACGTGGATTGTTTTTGAGACTTTTGGGTGGATTTGTGAGCATTCTGCTGGGATCGTGTATTGGAGCGACTGTCCTAGCCCTCCAACGAGACCAAGCAGCCGCCCTCATGGGAATTGCTTGGGGCATAGGGATTGGAGGCATCGCTGCCCCACTGCTCCTCCTATTGCTCATCGGGACATTGAACTTCCTGCCCCGATGGCGACCTCGATCCTAACGGGCAAGGGGCTATTGAAAAACAGGTGGTCGCTCACTTCTTTCCCCCATCAACCGTCCTCTTCTGATGAAGCAGCCATTCATAAAGTTCGGGGGTATCGTAGGCTTCCGTCCACGAATCATGTCCAGCTTCAGGATAAATGGTGAACTTTACATTGCCACCGTTCTTTTCCAGAGTATCAACCATTTTTTGCGAATTTGCGAACGGCACGACCGTGTCTTTGCCACCGTGGAATACCCAGGTAGGGATGTGAGCGATTTTCTTCGCTCTGGATGGATCACCGCCGCCACAGATCGGAACAATAGCGGCGAACCGATTGGGCGAATGGGCAGCCAAAGCCCAAGTGCCGTAGCCACCCATACTGAGGCCGGTGACATAAATACGATCCTGATCAACCTTGTATTTCTCGGTGATCTCGTCAATTAACAAAGATAGCTTGAATGGTTCCCAGTTTTGCCCGTTGGGGCATTGGGGTGACACGACGATAAGTGGGAACTGCTTGCCCCCATCAATCAATTTGGGCGGGCCATGCTTCTTAACGATGTCCAGGTTGTCGCCACGCTCCCCCGCCCCGTGCAGAAAAAGCATCACGGGCCACGATTCCTTTTGGTCGTAGTCCTTCGGCAGATAGATTAAGTATTTCATCGTGACCTTGATGGTTCGGTTCAGTTCTGCTGGTTTCTGTTGGTGATCAACGGCCAAAGCCTGATTGGCGGAGAGGGTAGATAAAATGACGATCATTCCCAATACCGCACTGCGGTAAATCGTTCGCACTGGCTGTTTCCTTTCGTATTGAAACTCATTTGGACGCTTGAACACACCGTTACCCGTAGCATCCAGGACTTTGATTGTCGTTCCCGGCTCCCGTCATTATACCATTACACCGTCAATTCTTCACCCGACCGATTCACCCCGCTGTTCAATAATCTGATGCGCAATCTGATTTGGGCTGTAACCGGCAGGCAGACGGATAAACTCCTTGCCATGTCGGTCGCACAGTGCTTTTACGTCGCCGTAGGAATGGCTCGACCATCGAATTGCCAAAATGAAGACATCGACATCCGACCGGATGATGAACGGCACGAAGATGTCGGTGGACTCATGATCTCGGGTAGCAATCCAGATCAAATCTTTCAAGCGGAAGGCAGATTTTATTGCCTCGTAGGCATGCGGGCGGCGGTCGCCACCGATGATAACCATTGTTTTGCCCTCGTAGAGGTCGGCCACTCTCTGCACCTCACCCGATATCTCCCGAACAATTTGCTGCGTGGGCGGGCTTTGTGTCGCCAAGTACCGATCCACCTCACCCAGCACCCGCTTAAATCCATCGAGAATGTCCACCTCGGGAATGTCATCGACAATGGGGACCAACATATCTCGCAAGTCGGTATTGCTGGGGGGCATCCCCTCACTCACCAGCGTGTTCACGGCGTCGATCACCTTCTTCCAATCCGCCTCTGTGCCTTTTCCATTTCCGATAAGTCGAGCATGATATTGGGCCTTTTTGAGCGTCTTGATACGCTGTTTGTCCCGCTGGCGTATCTCCTCGATCTCGGAGTCCAGGTGGCCGATCCGCTCTTGCAGATCGTTCCAATGGGTTGGATCAGCAGGATCGTCAATCCGCATGAAGTGTGAGATGAAGATTTGCTCCTCGGTCGCTGCCTGCCGCAGCCAAGTGAACATTTTATATTGTTCGTTGTCGGGTTTGCCATCAACCATCTCGATGGCCATTCGCAATGCCGACTGGGCTTCGGCCGCCAAATCAACTGCCTTTTCGAGAAAACCTCGGTACTTTTCCCCGTTCTCGATCACTTGCCGCAGAAGGGCCACTGCCATCGCCGCCGACTCGAAGCAACCGGCCACATCTTCCCATAATCGAAGATCGCTAGGGATCGGAGCGCTGGAATGATTCATCCACATAAAACAGTCCTCAAGGGCCTTGGCCTTGCTGATGATCTCCCGATCTCTTGGCTCGATCTCGGTGTAGAAGTCGGCCCCATCTCGCAAACTCCGCTGCCGTGTCGCCGCCCATCGTGCGCCTTCTGCTTTGAGTCGGCATCGGGCCTCGATAAGTTTCAGATCGCTGTCGGCAGCAAAGAGTCGCCGGAACCAGCCCACCGGAATTTCGATGCCAGGGGAAGATGGCATGTGGATATGTTGCGGCGGAACTATCGGGGATGCAGGCGGCAGAGCCGTAGGTTCCAAAGCTGGCTGTTCAACGGCCGTGATTTCGGCAACAGTCGGCACGGTAACGGTGTGATCTTGCCCTCCAGATAATGGCACTGGTCAGGGTGTTCCATGCAGTGGGTTCGAAAGGCTTCAGATTTTCCGATGCCTGGCCGACCTATGATGACCAGTTCGCTGTAATGGTCACCAAAGAATGCTTCGGCCTCTTGGTTCAATTCGTAATACGTCCGAATGGCCACCGCACCGGGGGGCACTTCAGGGGATCGCATGTGTTCGCCTCCTTATTTGTTTATAAAATTCGTTTGGTTTCTGTCTCAAATTGGTCCCGCTAACCTATACACCCTGAACATGTCGCAAACCGCCCATAGGAGTGGGTCTCAGGCTAATCGCCGTTGACGTGATCGGTCACGCCATAATCTATTCACCCCGAACATAGCGCAAACCGCTCATAGGAGTGGGTCTCAGACTAATCGCCGTTCACTTGATCGGTCACGCCATAACCTATACACCCAGAACATGGCGCAAACCTCCCATAGGAGTGGGTGCTAAGTGAACAAGGAGAAGAGCCTGGACTGTGGAACTAGAGCCCGTCGTCTTCGGGACGGCCAAGCAAAGGCCATCACTCGCTCGAAGTCAGTCGTAAGCTGGGGGAGAGAACATGAGACCCTGGCTAGAAGACCACGGCTTCCTCGGTCGGACGACCGTGTAGGGGCCAACGGTCAAAATCTAATGTGGATTCGGCTGGAGTTGGAAGCATGATAGCTGGTTTCGCCTCGCAACGGCAGGTTTTGTTCCGCTTCACCAAAGACACGTAGCCCTTTGTGGTCTTCAGGGCACGGGCCACCTCGCCACCCGTGGCCTTCGGGTGGGATTTTAGAAAATCGAGGATGGCCTGCTTCGTTGTCATTATGAAAAGATCTAGCCCCCTGCCCACTCCAGCATCTATTCTCTTTGCCACCCGCAGGAACGTCAAGTACAGGGGCTAACGGTGGGCGAGGGAAATCCCCGCCCACCGGTCGATCAGCACGACGGCCACCGCCGCCATAAATCAGATCGCTGGGCTGCGGCAGTAGTGATCTTGGAGATGAAGGCCGAGGGCTGGCGGTTAGGCTGCGGCGAAGACCGGTTGGCCAGAGATGGTCTGTGATGTCCTCGCCGGTCAATTTTACGATGGCCGCTTTTCGTAGTATAATAAGCCCAGCCAATCTCATTTGGGCGTTAATCTATGGGAGATTCCGGCCATCGCCGGTGAAGGTGAAGATGGATTCAGCTTTATGGTGTGGATCGGTTTGACATTGCATGAGTTACATTGATTTAACGACGTTAAAAGCATTAAGGGAAGACGAATGACAAAATACATTATCCCATTGTGCCAAAGCTTCAGGGCCGGTCTTGCCGCCAGTTGGCACAACCAACCTGAAATCACAACGCCCGAGGTTAGCCCCGGCAACAATCAGCCTTCTGGCCAAACCCTGCGGGGTCTGGAACGGATGGCCGTGGCGATGGAGCGGTTGGCGGGGCAGGGACCGGTCGCAACCTTGGGACACACCGGTGAGATAGTTGAGAACTCGGAAGTCAATAAGGCAGTGCAAGAGATCGAAACCTTGGGCAAGCAAATTGGCGCTCTGGTAGAGGCAGTCGTTCAGCGTCCCAGTTCAGCGGTCGCTGGAATTGCACCTGAATGTTTGTCGAGGGAAGACGCAGCATTATTTCTCGGAGTACCAGTCAAGACGGTAGAGTACCTGATCACATCCAGAAAGCTGCGATATGTTCAGGTTGGTCAACAACGAGGCAGATCCATTGCCGTAGCCGATCTCAAGAAGTTTGCGGAGGTAAACACGGTCAAGACGGCCGAAGAAATGTTGGCCAAAAACCGCAGACATTAGTTCTCCGATTTTCGGTAATCGAGGGCACGAACCGCTGCATGTAAATTGGCCTTGTCAACATGGTCATAATGTTTCTGCGTCTCTTGGGTAGTGTGTCGCAGTTGCATTCGCATCTGCTCCCGGCTTAGACCGAACCACTGTTTTCCATGAGTATTCAAACTATGGCGGAACATTTTCAGCGTGGCGTAGGTCACGCCAGCACGTTTCGCCAACTCCTTGAGTTCATCCAATGCCTTGGTGCCCGGCGCACCAGAGATCCACGGGTTTCCGGCTGAGTTAGGAAACACCCAGCGGCAGGTTCTCTTGCCATTCCATTCGGAGAGAATTGGAATCATGGCGTCGGGTAGGCCGATGAAATTCTCCGAACTTTCGGTTTTTAGACCGTGCTCGATCTTAAAGCTGATGTCAGCAAGTCCACTTTCAAGATTGACCTCATCCCATTCCAAATAGAGTGCCTCTCCGGCTCGTACCCCCGTGTACGCTACGAAGTAAATTAGTGCTCGTATTCGTTGGCGAGCCCACCCATCTGGTGAATCACGGACCTCCTGATCTGCTTGATTGAGGATCGCAACGATCTCCTGACGAGAGAAATGTTTCGGTTTCGCCTGTTTGGAGAGTTGCATTTTCTTCTTCCGCCGAGTACCGACTGTCGCCCCGCCCTTGCCAGAGAAGGGATTTGCCCCTCCCGCTACGTGTTTCCATTCAATCGCCTTGTTGAAAATCAGTCGCAAGGCTCGCAAAGCCGTGTCAACGCTTTCTGGCGATGGTAGTTCTGTGATCCTGATCGCAACAAACTTTTCCCGTTGCTCAGTACCTATCTGGTGGCACCACTCTGGGCAAACGATCCGGCCGAAAGCTTTCATCGCACCTCGTTCTGCGATCATTGATATCACCGACTTTCCCCATTTTTCTGAAGCGGCCTTTCGTTCTTTCGCCGTGAGGTCGTGGCCAGGGTACTGGGTATCCAGATACTTCTTTTGGAAGTCGGTCCAGGTGATCGGTTCGAGATTTTGCGACCTGTACGATTGATTTTGGGCATGCCCATAACTACCGAGGAAAACACCGGTCTACGGTACTCGACACGCTTTTCGGTGACTTCTGCGGGACCGACTGCCAAAACACGGAACCATAAGCTACCAAACGAGTTGCGATTCTAGGTTGGACGAACAGACCAACAAAACCAATCGTACAGGCCGAGATTTTGGTGCCGGTCTAGCGAGTTCAATTCCTTTTCTTTGATTGCCTGTGACTGCCGAGCGTAGCTCGCCGTGGCACCAACACCCAAAGACATGAACTGCCGTTTGCCATACTCGACCCACTCTAAGGTGTAGCTCGTTGTCACCGAACCATCCTTTTTCGGATTGTTACGGCGTCGTTTTGTCCAGACTTTGATGTATTTCCGAAGTGGCAATTGAGACATGTTGGCCTCCGTGAACGCATCCCAGGGCGAGCAACACACGGCAAGTCCAGGTGGGAATACGCAACATCTTGCGCAACACATTGTAGAGCCGATGCGAGAAGGTGTCAAGAATCGAGCAAGAACCAAGATCACTTACGGCAACGGAACGATTCAGAAATCGTTATATTTCATATAGTTACGAAAAAGGCCAGCGTCATAAGACACTGGCCTTTTTATGTGCCCCCTGAAGGACTCGAACCTTCGACCAGATGATTAAGAGTCATCTGCTCTACCAACTGAGCTAAGGAGGCGTTGCGCCGCGACTCACTGCGGGATATCTTAATTTTACGAGTATTCACGGCCTTTGCAAGTGGTTCTATCGGCAGGACGACCAGCAGTTCCACAATTCTTGCCTAAATTGACAGAAATTAGTCGGGAACGGCCATCCCGAGCTGGTGCATTTTTCGGTAGAGATTCGATCGATGCAGGCCCAACTGCTCGGCAGCACGACTCATGTTGCCGCCAAGCTGCTCGATCGTGCGGCGGAGGTATTCGATCTGAAAACGAGCCGTCGCATCGCACAAGGTCCGGCCCAAATCGTCGATCCGAGCAGATTGCCCATGCGGCGAGAGAATAAATGCCAAGTCCTCGGCCTCAATATGATCGCCGAGGGTGAGGTAGGCCAGTCGCTCCATCAGGTTCCGCAACTCGCGGACGTTGCCCGGCCAAGGATGCTCGGCCAACCGCTTGCGAGCGGCGACGGAAAGCTCGGGCATCTTGCGACGAGCACGTTGGCAGAAGTCGCCGAGAAAATGATCGGTCAGGAGCAGGATGTCGTCGCCGCGCTGGCGTAGCGGCGGCAGATCGAGCGTGACCACGTTCAATCGGAAATAAAGATCCTCGCGAAACCGCTTCTGCTGGACCATCTCAGCCAACTTCTGATTGGTGGCGGCCAGCACTCGGGCATCGCTCGGAATCGGGACGGAGCCGCCGACGCGAACCATTAGCTTTTCTTCCAACACCCGCAGGAGCTTGGCCTGGCAATTCAGACTCAAGTCGCCAATTTCGTCGAGAAACAGCGTGCCTCCGGAGGCCAGTTCAAACTTGCCCGGCCTGGACTCGTGGGCGTCGGTAAATGCCCCGCGCTCATGCCCAAAAAGCTCGCTTTCAGCCAAAGTTTCCGAGATGGAGGCGCAGTTCAGAGCGATAAACGGCTGGCCGCGGCGATGGCTGAGATAGTGAATCGATTGCGCCACGACTTCCTTGCCCGTGCCGTTCTCGCCGCCGATGAGTACGGCCAGATCGGTCTCCGCGACACGGCGAATGATCGACCGGAGCGACTGGATCGCCGGGCATTCGCCGATCAACTGCACGCCTTCGGCCGCTTGATCCGCGATCTGGCGGTTGGTGGCCATCAACTTCTGGCGGTCCTGGACGTTTTCCAGTGCCACGGCCGCATGGGCGGCCAGTTCGATCAGGGCCTCTTGATCTTCCTGTGTGAAAGTTCCGGATAGCTTGTTGATCAGTTCAAATACGCCGAATCGCTCGCCCGACCGCGTTTGCATGGGAACACAAAGCAGCGTACGCGTGCGATAACGAAGTTGTGTATCGACCTTATGATCGATTGCGTCGGGTTCGGTAGTGCTATCGACCCGCGCCGGCTGGCCCGACTGCAGCACATGTCCGACGATGCCGCGGTCATCCGCCACGCGGAGTTCGCCTCCCTTCACGCCCAAGGCCGGCCGGCCAATCAAACAATGGTGGGCACGATCCCAGAGAAAGATGCTCGCTCGATCCGCCTTCAACAATCGTGTAGCTGCCTCGGCCATTTGAACCAATAGCGGCTCAATCTCCCGCGTCTGATTCCACTGACTGGTGATTTCCAAGATCGTTTCCAGGCGACGGATTCGCCGAAGCTGAGCATTTTCCACGTCACCGGCAAGTTCACTCGCATCGCCGCGCCGCAACTGAGACATCTTCTAACCCTTTTTGGTGTTGTAAACTCGATTCACGCCACTTCAAAACGATATCAGACTATCATACGCGAATCAAAATGACAACACGACAGATGCCGCACGGCAGAGCCGTTTGGCGAAAATAGGCTCCGTAGTAACAGGGTGGGACGAGGGCCGAAACAGAGTTGGTGGGGCTTGTTTCACTTGATAGTCTGGCGGGTGGTTGAAAAAAATAAGAGCCGCCACGTTCCCTTTTAGGCCCGTGACGGCTCTCGTAGAATCCCCTCGCCGATTGCAACTGGATGTGTAGCTGCGAGACGAACACAAGGTCGGGCGTGCTAAGCACTTGCCAAAAGTTGACCTTGGTTCACGCTAAATAGTTGGCACCTCCGTCGGAATAGCTAGCGAGAGGAAATTTTCTGGACGCTGTTTCAAAACCTAGTTCGCAGCGTAGCCTTCTAGGCTGTATACCCTGCTTTGGAACGGCGTATCAATAACTATCGTGTTTTGCCCACTCGCCGAGCGGAGGGCGGACGGCACATGGAGTGTGCCTGCTACTTTTTTTGCGACACTTATTGATTCGCCGATCACTAGGACTTTTTTATCATCTGGGGAAAACGAACTCCCAGGGTAGTTTAACTATCGGCAGTTTTCGGGGGCTATCCGCAGACGAATTCTTCTGCTTTCCGACCTTCACGGCCGGCTCCGCCCGGCAATAGTCCACTGCCGTTTCTCTATTATACGTTATGAACGGGAAAAGGGAAGCAAAAAATCGGCAGCGGTCAGTAAATGGGCAGCGGTCAGTTGCCGGACAAAACAGGTTGGAAAACCCTTATTCATCGAATAGGCTTTTCTGTTGGTGGCTTGCCTTAATGCCTAGTATCTTTGCTACGCTGTCGGCAGGAAGTCTCATTAGTTCCGCCGGTTCCATCTTGTGAAGCCCTCCACCATAGACCCGCCCTTGACTGAAGAAATGGTCGGGGTGAATTGCTCGCAACGCTTCAAGCACTTCTCTTGCTTTCTCCATTACCTTATCGGCTATCGATGGCTTAGGGTACAAAGCTAGGTAGACGTTGGCAACGGTAGCTTTAGACCTATTCCAGATAAATCGGAACGGTCTTTCACGGTTGCGCCCCATGTACGTGCAAACGAATGGGGCAGGTTCCCTCTTCTCTTGCATGTACCACGGTGAACGGTGGCTAGTTAAGTAGCCCTCATGTATCCCCTGTTGCTTTCCAGCTTCAAGGTATTCAGCAAGGCGGGGATACTTCCTGCTTATTTCATCTTCGCTTAGCTCGCAATCAATTAGGCCTAGTTGCGGGTCGATTGCCGGCCACCCGTCAGCCTCAGTGTCAATGACTTCTAGCGGCATGTACCTGGGGCTAGGAAGTATCGGACGAACAAAACAGGCGGGAATGCCTAATGCCTTTAGCTTATCGCGTGGCACAATAAAAAAGTCATTGTTCCCGGTTGCAAGACCTCGCCTAACGGAAAATAAATCGCCAAGCGTAACCGTTGCGGCTTTATGACCGTTGCCGTTGCCCTGTTGCGGCAACGCTGTCCACTTTGGCGTAGCTCGCAACTGGTCTAGCGTTACATTCTCAGTCTTAGCGGGTTCGGACAACGTACCGCCAAAGGAAAATACTGCGGTATGGTCTGGCTTTGCCTTCCGCTTTTCAAAGACGACGATTGCCGACGATACTAGAGCGTCGTCAAATTGAACGTCAGAGGGGCAGAATCGGTGAATCTGAATGAGGGTAACGCGTTCTGTCAGATAACGCTTGACCACCTTCCCATAGTTTACGTCCATAAACTCAGAGGGTATCAACCAAACGGCTAGGCCATTGTCGGCTAGCCAGTCATGGGCGATAAGCAGGAAGTAACAGTACAAACCAGAAAGCCCGCTCAGCTTCAAACCCGTTACGGCTTGTGCCAACTCGCCTAGCCTGATTTTCTCCTCTACTGATAAGTGGTGGTGTCTGACGTATGGCGGATTCGTCAACGTGAGATTATGCGGGGTTGCTGGTTGCTGCCGGGTAAAGTCGCCTTGTATGACCTTCAAGCCTTCCTTACGCCAGATAGTCTTAGCGGCTTCCGCAAAAGGCTTGTCTAGTTCAATGCCTGTTGCGGCTTCTATCCGGTCATGCGGGAAAACTTGGAGGAAGGCAGAGTAGAAAGACCCCGTACCGAATGCCGGGTCAAAGAATGAGAACAGACCCTCGCGACGTTTCAACAGCTTCCACGCATAGTGGGCAATGTCGAAAGAGAGTATAGGCGGGGTTGCAAATTGCCCCCACTTGTTCCGATCTTTAGCGGTCTTTAGCTGGTCGAGCCTCACTTGCTCACTAATGCGGATTGCTTCCGCTTCTAGTACGGCAGTCATTGCCTTATATTCCTAACTGGTCTATGTCTTCAATCCGATGTTCCCAAATCCAGTCAATCAATTCCGAGGCTTCATAGCCCAAGTAGCCAGCGTTAAAATAACCACATAGAAAGACAACATAGGAAATATCATCGCCGTATGTTGCTCTAAGTTGGTTTGCTTTCTGTGCCTCTTCCTTCCTACGCTTATTCGTGTTCGTAAAGTCGCCAGCGGATTTAGCCTCTATCAGAATAGGGATTTTGTTAGGGCGGGGATTGTGCGGTTGTATTAGAACGTCTACTGAAACGCTCACCTTTTTAGCCCCCTTACTTGTCGGTACTCCGAAGTGAAAGCAGAATGTTCCCGGTTCCATCGTATTTAGCAAGCCGCTAGACAAGTGTGCTTTCTTGCGGTATCCCTTCCCGGTTAAGTAACATTCAATTAGTGCAAGTTGTCGAGATTCTTGAGCATTCTTAATAATAGGATTCGCCCTTGCCCCTGACAACCTATCAGCAACAATCGTAGAGGCTCGATAGCGTTCCGCTTCCGTTGGCGTTCTGCGGTCGGGAATCCAAATAAAAATATCAGGGTCAAGCAGTTTCCTTATAACCTCCATTATTCGCCCTAAGTGAAGCCCTAACGCTGCTTGCTTCATTTTCTTGGGGAGCTTGCCTTCCTCCATTTTCTTAATAAGGTTCTTATCCGAATAGGCAAGACCGACAAGCCTATCAACGGCCAAAGGTGGACAGCATGACATGCGAAGCGTAGGAAGCATTCCAGGGTGAGAACGCAAAAGGTCTGGCGACAGCCCTAACATGTTGTTGCTGTCGAGAATCGCTTGCTCAACATGCTTCGTCGTTTCAATTCGTGTAGTGCGGAAAGCACTGGGCGCAAACGCCATGAACCATGAATTGTACTGGTCAACGGAATCGAGCGTGTCTTGCTTCCACCGTTCCGGCTTATCGTAATTTACGGCCATTGCTCCACCGTTTGGGCAGGAATTCTCAAGTCTCCGATTCTACCCCGTTCCCTTGCCCCTTGCAAGGTGGGGCCACGTCCACCGGCTGTCACCCGTGAAACAAAGACCACTTTCGATGGTCCGCAATAGCCGCTTTGATTTCCGTGCATAGGCTGATTGTCGTCGCTAGGCCACTCTTGATAGATTCAACGTCTATTGAAAGGCTTGGGCATCGTGCAAGACGAATCTTTGTCCGTGCCGCACTGGTTCCACGGCATGCGAGCCAGGATCATGCCCATGCCACACGTGTCGGTGATTCCGGCGAACATTAGGCCGGCACCAACGAAAGCCGAAAGCCAGATTAACGCCGGGTGGAGCGTATACGATCCGATCGCTCCCAGCAATACGAGCAATCCGGCGGCGATGCGAACTTGCCGCTCCAGGGAAATGGCTTTTTTACCGCGGACGACCGGCATGCCTGCGGCGATGCAAGCCGTCGTGCCGCCCTCGATATTGACGATATTGGTGAATCCAGCTTTGACGAACTTTTCACACGCCTGCTGGCTCCGTCCACCCGATTTGCAAACAACATAGAGCGGTTCATTACTCGATTCGCAGCGGGCTTGCATCAGAACCTTGGGATCGAGACGGTCCAGAGGAACATTGCTGGCGATCTCCAGATGGACTTCGCGGAATTCGACCGGAGTGCGAACGTCAATCAAGTCAATCTTTCGGCCTTCCTGGATAATTTCGGCCAGCTTGGCGGGCGAAATGGTAGCAACGCTCATTATTTTTTCTCCTTGGAAGTTTGATGGAGTGGATTAGAACAACTTGTGCTGGCCGGAAGGGTCTGGATCGGCGGGAGGGGTAATCCGCAAGTGATCGAATGCCGCGGGTGTTAGTCGGCGGCCACGCGGGGTACGGACGACAAGCTCTTTGCGGAGCAAGAATGGCTCGACCTCATCAACGAGCGTGTCGGGTTCAAGATTCAACGTGTGTGCGACCGCTTCCACCCCCACCGGACCGCCGCCGAACACACGGGCGATCGTCTCCAAATACTTGCGGTCTTGCGGATCGAGGCCCAAACGGTCGATGCCCAGCATCTCCAGCGCGTCACGGGCGACGGCCAGCGAAACCCGCCCATCGGCACGGCTCAGGGCATAATCGCGAACCCAACGCAGCCGATTATTGGCCAGCCGCGGAGTGCCGCGGCTGCGGATGGCAATTTCCACGGCGGCCTCGACGTCCGAATCGACCTTGAGTTTCCGCATGTTGCGAGTCACGATCTCGGAAAGCTCCTCAATGCTGTAAAAGTCGAGGTGCTCGCGCATCTGAAAGCGGTCACGCAGAGGCGCGGAGAGCATACCCGTGCGGGTTGTGGCACCGATGAGTGTGAAGGGCTTGATTTGCAGGTTGATCGTACGCGCGTTCACGCCTTCGCCCAGGACGATGTCGATGCGGAAATCCTCCATTGCCGGGTAGAGGAATTCCTCGACCGCCTTGGGCATGCGGTGGATCTCATCGATGAACAGGACGGATCGTTCTTCGATGTTCGTCAGATAGGGGAGCAAATCCTTGGGGGCGGCCAGGGCGGCCCCGCTGGCGATCTGCACATTGACGCCGAGGTCGTGTGGGATGCAGGTGGCGAAGGTCGTTTTGCCCAGACCGGGCGGGCCGTCCAAGAGGAGATGGCCCAACGGTTCACCCCGCTTCGAGGCGGCATCGACGGCGATTCCCAGTCGCTCATGAACATCACGCTGGCCAACCATATCGCGCATTCGCTGCGGGCGAAGATCGCGATCTTCGTCGTTAGAAATAACTGCGGGCTGGATGATCGGTTCGCGGGGCATGGGAAAAGGAGTTAGGAGTTAGGAGTTAACTTCTACTTTTGCTTTTGCTCGTAAATGGCCTGGAGCAGGTCTTGGACGTCGTTGTATTTCTTTTTTGCGGCCAGGGCGGTGTCGAGCAATCGCCGGGCGTCGCTCTCAGCGTGGCCTAACTTGCGGAGAACTTCGTAGGTCTCGGCGACGACATCCGATTCCACATCCGCCGCGCGGGATTCCTTTTGAACGACCATCAGGGCGAACTTGGGCACCTTGCGACGAAGCTTCGCGATGATCCGTTCCGACATCGCGGCACCGATACCAGGCAACGACGAGAGCGTCTTGGTGTCCTGCTCCTCGATGGCCGTGGCCACTTCCTTGACGGGTCGTACCATCGCCCGCAACGCCTTGCGAACGCCGACGCCGTCGACCGAGCAGAACAACTCAAAGAACTCGCGTTCCACCTCGCTAGTGAAGCCGATCAGCCGCGGGGTGAGGCGGCCCTGCATGGGATTGCCCTCAAGATACTGGATCGTATGCAGGCAGATCTGCTGGCCAATCTGCTGCTGTAAATGCCGTCGGGTGAACTCGGGAATGAGAACCTCGTATTCGAAGGCATCGATCCGCAAGGATAGGGTGTTGTCGTGCAGGGCGACCAAGTGGCCGGTAATTTTGGTGATCATGGGAAGTAGATTTTAGAAATTAGGACTTAGGCTTAGTGCTTAGGACTTAGGACTTAGGACTTAGGACTTAGTGCTTGGGTACATGTGACATCGAATCTCGAATCTCGAATCTCGAATCTCGAATCTCGAATCTCGAATCTCGAATCTCCAAGCTCTAAGCTCTAAGCTCTAAGCTCTAAGCTCTAAGCTCTAAGCTCTTCTCCCCAGTTTATCCTTCAAGTAACAATGGCACAACGCCACGGCCAATGCGTCGGCAACGTCATGCGGCTCGGGCAATTGCGGCAGATGCAGTTCACGCTGGATGGCCCTTTGCATTTGCAGCTTGCCGGCACGGCCGGCACCGGTGAGGATCCGCTTGACCTGCGTCGAGGCGTAATGCACGACAGGGATGCCCGCCTCGGCCGCCGCTAGGCAAATCACGCCTCGGGCATGGCCCATGAGGATGGCCGTCCGCGGTCGTGCGTAGTGCGAATAAAGTTGTTCGAGGGCCATCACGCTTGGCCGTAGGGTGGCGATTACGTCGGCCACGCCCTGATGAATCTCCAGCAATCGGCCGGTGAGCGAGCCTCGCGACTTGCCGCGGACCACGCCCGCCTCGCACAACCGCGGCGGCCCGTTGCCGATTTCCAGCACGCCGTAGCCCGTGATGTTCAAGCCGGGGTCAATGCCCAGGATGCGATTGGTAATAACTAGTTCACGGTCCATTCGGTACCGCCGGGGCGGTCTTCCAGGATGACGCCGATTTCGGCGAGCCGCTTGCGAATTTGGTCGGCCGTGGCAAAATCTTTCTTCTTGCGGGATTCGGCCCGCAGTTCGATCAAAAGGCCCATCAGCTTGCCGACGAGTTCGTTATTGCCGCTGGATTGTTTTTCCGCAGACGGTTGGCGGAAGAGCCCCATCACGGCACCCATTTCACGAAAGACTGTCGCGCCACAGCGGAGCGAAGCGCGATTGGCGGGCGTTTGGGCCTCGCTCTTTTCCAGCTTCTCGTCGTCAATGTATTTGTTCAGGCGGCGGAGCAGTTCAAAGACGTCGCCCATCGCCCCGCCGGTGTTGAAATCGTCGTCCATGGCGTCAAGGAAGCGATTGCGATGCTGGACCACATCCTTGAGCAGGGCGTCGTCGCCCGGGTCGAAATCGCCTTGCAGGCGGCGTAGCGGCGGGACAATCGCATAAAAACTCTCTCCGGTTACGCGTTCGTAACGCTTGAAGAATCGATAGAAGTTTTCCAAGGCTGCTTCGGTCTCGCGCAGTCGGGCTTCGCTATATTCGACCGGCCGGCGGTAGTGCGTGGCGAGGAGGAAGAATCGGATCGTCTCGGCGCTGAATTGTTCGAGCAATTCCCGGAACGGCACCGATCCCTTCGATTTGCTGACTTTATTGGCGATCTGGGCGTCAATACCTCCATCCGCCGAGTGCGTTGCCCGGCCGCCCAGCTTGCCGACTTCATCTGCGGCTTGAAGCAAGCCGTTATGCAGCCAGTACTTGGCCATCGGCTTGCCATGGGCGCATTCGCTCTGGGCTACTTCGTTCTCGTGGTGCGGGAAGATCAGGTCCAGCCCGCCCCCGTGGATGTCAAAGGTCTGACCGAGCAGGCGGCGGCTCATGGCCGAGCACTCGATATGCCATCCAGGCCGGCCCGGTCCCCAAGGGCTGGGCCACGAAGGCTCGCCCGGCTTGGCGGTCTTCCACAAGGCGAAGTCGGCGGCGTTGTGTTTCCGCTCGGCCATGCTGCCCCCTTCGCCCTGCATTTCTTCCGTGCTGCGGTTGCTCAGCTTGCCGTAATCGCGGTCCTTGGCTACATCAAAATAGACATCGCCTTCAGACTGGTAGGCAAATCCCTTCTCGATCAACGTCTTGGTGAAGTCGATGATTTCGCCGATGTTGTCCGTGCAGCGGGGGAACTGGTCGATCGTGTCCACGCCCAAAGCATGGATGTTCCGCAGATAGTCGGCCGTCATCTCTTCGGCCAATGCGGCCATGGAGATCCCCCGAGCGTTGGACTCGTTGATCAGTTTGTCGTCTACGTCGGTAATGTTCACGACGAAGGTGACTTCATAGCCCGAGTAGGTCAGGTAACGCTTGATGGCGTCAAAGATTACCGGACCGACCATGTGCCCGATGTGACTCGGTTTGTAGACCGTTGGGCCGCACAGATACATTCCAACCTTGCCGGGCAGAACGGTCTCAAGCGGTTCTTTTGATCGAGAAAGTGTGCTGTAGAGGCGAATCATGGGGGA
>Ga0194057_10000290_pt1 | contig 25937 bp, 30 predicted proteins | sample SepL4415m_MetaG_FD_155474 | JGI IMG/M metagenome (GOLD analysis project Ga0194057, IMG submission 155474) | Anoxic zone freshwater microbial communities from boreal shield lake in IISD Experimental Lakes Area, Ontario, Canada - Sep2016-L442-15m | ecosystem: Environmental > Aquatic > Freshwater... | reverse complement strand
GTACAAGCCCAAGGATGTGCGTATGGAGGCGCGCTTCCAGGGCCTCATCGGTGAGGTCGCCGCCGCGCTCGGCGACGCGTCGTTTGTTTCGCCGGCGGTTCTGCCGAGGGGCGGTGAGTACGGATACGCCTCGTACGTGCCGCACACGCCGTGCAGCGCGGCCGCCGAGCTCCCGGCCTTCTATCGCAACGCCGGGCGCCTGCTTGCGGTGCTGCACCTGCTGGGCGCGACCGACTGCCACTCCGGCAACCTGATCGCCTGCGGTACCGGGCTCGTTCTGGTCGACGCCGAGACCTTGTTCGAGGGACGGCTCCGCGCGCTCGGGTCAGAGGCGCCCGCTGCGGGGGAGGGACCGCTCGAGGGCCCATTGGCGATCTCGCTGCTGCAGACTGTGATGCTGCCCACGTGGCTGCAGGGCGGAGCGGAGGGCGCGTTCTACGACATCAGCGCCCTCGGCGCCGACCCGGCTCCCGCGGAAGCCCGCCCGGCGCCCGGGTGGCGCAACGTCAACAGCGACGACATGGTGTGGGCGACGCGCCCGGTCGTCCCGGATCACCCAGCCAGCCTGCCGGTGGCGCCGGGCTCCGCAAACCCGCTCGCCGATCACGTCGAGGCGCTCATCGAGGGCTTCGCGGAGGTCTACACGCTGGCGATGGCGCCGGCGCTGCGGGCGCGGATCGTCCGGCACATCCGCGGATTCGCCGGCGCGCGGCGGCGCGTCCTGCTGCGGCACACGCGCACCTACGCGATCGTGCAGCACCGCGCGCTCGCGCCGCAGGCGCTGCGGAGCGCGGCCGCCCGGGCGCGGGAGCTCGAGCGCCTGTCCCGCGCCTACGTTCTCAGCGACGAGAAGCCGCTCCTCTGGCCCCTCCTGCGCGCCGAGCTCCACGACATGGAGGACCTCGACGTGCCCTACTTCGATCACGTCCTCGGCGCGACCGCGATCCACGCCGCCGGCGCGGTCATTCCCGATGCCCTGGACGGCGACGGGCTGACCGGGGCCGCGGAGCGGGTGCGCTCCTTGTCGGCCGGCGATCTGGCGTGGCAGGTGCGGCTGATCCGCGCCGCCATCGGCGTCCGTGGGTATCGGATGACGCCGAGTCCGGCGGTGGGCGCCGGCGCCACGGCCGAGGCCGAAGGCGAGGCGCCGCCGACGGGCGGAGAGCGAGCGCTCTCCGCGGACGAGCGCCTGGCGGCCTGCCGGGACATCTACCAGGCGCTCGCCGGGTCCGCTCTCAGCGACGGCGCCGGCGACCCGACCTGGCTGACCCCGTCGGTGCTGCCCGCCGTGCTCTCCGACCCCAGGCGCGTCGCCCTGTGGCTCATCACGGACGGCTTGTACGACGGCCGCGCCGGGGTGGCCGCCTTCCTCTACGCCTGGGCGGCCTGCGACCCCGGCGGACCGGCCGCCGCGCTCGCCGCCGCGACCATCGCCCCCGTGCTGCGCGCCCTCGACGACCGCGACGGCTACGCCCGCTTCCGCTTCCTGCGCGACCTGGGCCTGGGCATGAACGGGGTCGGTGGCCTCCTGCGCCTGTTCGAGATGCTCGCCCGCACGTCCTCCGCGAGCGCCTGCGACTCGAACGAGTATCGCGACAGGTTGGCGGAGCTGGTGAACGACGAGCTCATCGGCAAGGACCGTGCCCTGGACCTCCTGAGCGGAGCGGCGGGCGCCGTCGGCCCCCTCGCCCGCCTGCACGCGCAGCGGCCGAGCGACCAAAGCGCGCGGGCGCTCGCGGGCCTCGGACGGCGCCTCCTGAGCGCCCAGGACGCAGCCACCGGCGGCTGGTTCACCGGGCAGTGCGTGCGTCCCCTCACCGGCCTCTCTCATGGCGCCGCTGGGATGGGCCTCGCTCTCCTGGAGGCCGGCGTCGCGCTCGGCGACGAGCGCCTCGTCGAGGCGGCGGCGCGGGCCTTCGCCTACGAGGCGTCGGTCTTCGACTCCGCCGCCGGCAACTGGCCCGACTTCCGGGGCGACGCGGAGCCTCCCGGGTTCATGACCGGCTGGTGCCACGGGGCGCCGGGCATCGCCCTGGCGCGCATGCGCGCTCTGCAGATTGCGCCCGGCCACCCCGATGCGGCCCGCTGGCGGGAGCAGATGTGCGCCGGGGCCGTCACCACGGCGGCCTTCCCGCTGTCGACCTTCGACCATCTGTGCTGCGGCAACCTCGGCCGGGCGGCGGCCCTTCAGGCGCTCGGCCCCTGGGCGGGGGAAGCGTCGTGGATCGAGTCGGCGGAGGCCATCACCCGCGGCGTCGTCGAGCGTGCCCGCCGGCGCGGCCGTTTCGAGCTGCCGACCATGACGATGGGCGCGGGTGACGCCCTCAGCTTCCCCGGCCTCATGAACGGCCTCGCCGGCATCGGGCTCCACCTGCTGGCGCCGGACGACGACGGTGACCTGCTGACGCTCATCACCTGATCCGCCGCCGCCGTGGGAGCCGCCGCGCCCGCCGGGTCCGCCGCGCCCGCTCGCGCGCCTGCCGGCCGGCGTGTGCCCGTGCGCCGCGGCCGCCGCGGCGGGGTAGTGCTGTGAGGGAAGATAAGGAATTCCGGCGAATCCTTATCTTCCCCCCGACGAGCGAGCCTGCGAACGGCCGTACGCGACCCGACAGTTAGCGAATCCTTATCTTCCCCCCGGCGAGCGAGCCTGCGGAGGGCCGTACGCGACCCGACAGTCAAGGAATCCTTATCTTCCCTTCTGGTACTACCCCGCGCCGCGCCCGCCGCGCCCGCCCGCGCGCCTGTCGGCCGGCGTGTGCCCGTGCGCCGCGGCCGCCGCAGCGGGGTAGGGTGAGTAGCCGGGGGGAATCTCACCCCCCGGCTCTCGCAGAACCGTACGTGACAGTCTCCCGTCATACGGCTCCCACAGACCGGCCATTGCTTCGGCTGCGGCCTGCCTGTCGGCTCCTCCCCTTGCGGGTCGACCTCCAGGCGACCCTGGTCTGCCCGGCCCCTTCGCTCCAACTCCATTACAGAGCCTTCATCGCTCCTTGCGAGCCGGTCCGCCCCTGTGCCCCGCAGCGGTACTCTGCGGCCGCGGTTCTCGCCGCTTGCGGGCCTCCCTCTCGCGGGCCGGTCGCGTGGCTGCCGAAGCCCAACTGAACGGCCGCGTCGGCACTCGGGACGACAGGTTCTCCTGCTTTCTGCCAGCGCCTGCAACGGGCTCACGCCTCCGCGTGCGCCGGGCGCCGCCAGGACCGCGCGCAAGGCCGCTTCCTGGCTTCCGGCGCGCCGCCATGGGCGCGCCTTTCTCCCGGAGGTACAGCACGCCTCCGGTTTCGCTGCCGTCCTTTTCCCTTGCGACGCGTCGGTGGAGGTTCACACATGTTCGTCTTCCCGTCGCTCACCGCGCCCGCTGACATGCGGGCCTCTCCGCAGTCGCTTCCCACCCCGGCTCTTGACCGGCATGACACTGCGGCGGTTTGGGCTCTCCGCCTGCACGGCGAACCCGGAGGGCCTGCCTCCATCACTGGCGCGGCACGGTCTGGGTCAACGACCTTCTACATCGTCACCCCTTTCCTTTCAGGACGCACTACTGTGAGGGAGGATAAGGAATTCCGCCGAATCCTTATCTTCCCTCCGGCAAGCGAGCCTGCGGAAGGCCGTGCGCGACCCGACAGTTAGCGAATCCTTATCTTCCCTCCGGCAAGCGAGCCTGCGGAGGGCCGTACGCGACCCGACAGTTAAGGAATCCTTATCTTCCCTTCTGGTACTACCCCGCGCCGCGCCGCGCCCGCCGCGCCCGCCGCGCCCGCGCGCGCGCCGGGAGCGCCGCCAGCCGTGCGCCCGCCGGGTGCCCCATTCGTAGTTCACGGGTGCCTGAGTGACGGGGATGGTCATGCTGGACGAATGTTCCACCAGCTTGTCTCACAAAGCATAAGTTACGAGTGTATACTCTGACGATCAGCCAGCAGGGGCAGGGCCATCTCGGGCCATGAAAGTGCGGCAGCCATGAGTCACGAAGCGGCACAAGCGTGCATCGAGAAGAGGAAGAGCGACGAGGCGTTCCGCGCCGGGGTCATGGCGGTGGAGAACGTGGCGGGGCGCCTCGAGCTCATCAACGCCGTGGGCTTCGAGTGCACCGTCGAAGAGATTGAGTCGCCGTCTGGGGCGCTCGCTGAAGAGGAGCTCACGGGCATGGTGGCCGCAGCGTCTCCTGCCGCCCCGGCCTGGATGCCTGGGAGATGACGTAGGGCGGAGACCCGGCGGGCGGGCGCTGACGCGCGCTTGTCGAGTGTCGCGGCAGGCAGAGACGAACGCACACGAGGAGGTCGAGCGATGAACGCAGCCGGTCCGGGCGGCGGGGAACCCCGGCCAGTGAGCGCCGGCGTCGAGCTCGCCGGCTGCGTCGTCCTGCGCGAGGAGCGCGACGGCTACGCACTGCTCGTCGACCCGGACGTGCCGCGCTCGTTCGTCCTCAATCCTGTGGGCCTCTTCATCTGCCGCGGCCTCGACGGCACGCGCAGCGTGCCGCAGATCGCCGCGGCGGTGCGCGACGCCTTCAACGGGGCGCCGGACGAGGCGGGGGAGCAGGTGCAGGCGTTCGTGGACGAGCTCGTGGAGCGCGGCCTGGCCGGCGCGGCCGCGGCCGGCAAAGAGACCTGACCTGCAACCGACGATCGTTTCCCCAACGCGCGAGGAGGCACGAGCATGAGCGCAGACGGCCCGGGCGCCGGGAAGCCCGACTACGAGAAGCCCGAGGCCATGCCGCTCGGCGGCGAGGGACCGCTGACCGACGAGGACCTAAGTGGCGTCGCCGGGGGGGCGGCGTGCTGCGCCGGCGAGTACCCGGGCACGCGCATCGAGCCCCAGTGACGAGAGGAGGAGCAGGCGATGACCGACGATGACCGGCGCGACTACGAGCCGCCGGAGCTGGCGCCGCTCGGCGACCAGGATGGGCGCCTCAGCGACGAGGAGACCGACGCGGTGAACGCGGCGGGCTGCGGTTCCTTCGGCCCCAACTGCGCCAATGGCGGCGCCCCACCCGGGCCCACTCCGGGTGGGGGCCCGAATCTGCCGCCGACCGCTTGCGCGCAAGGGGGAGCGCCACAGCAGTTCTGACCGCCTCATGTGCGCGCGTCGGGGGGATCGGATCGCTCAAGCCCGCCGCGTGCGTGAGTGCCTGACGGTCCGCAATCCACGAGGAGGGTCACCACGTCACAGGAAGCCGCGAGAGAGTGCATCGAGAGGATCAAGAGCGACCGGCGTTTCGCGAGAAGGTGCTGGCGCTGAAGGACGTCTCGGCGCGCCTGCAGCTCATCACCGCCGAGGGCTTCGACTGCAGCGTAAAGGAGCTCGAGGCGGCCCTGGAGCAGGATGACGCCACGCTGGAATCGGTTGCCGGAGGTGGCCTGGGCTGCCCGTACCTCGACTCCCCGCTCGGGCCGGCGGGCTATATTGTGTGATGGCGCCTGAGGACGCCGACCCGGATGCCGTTTCGGCGGCCGGGTGGGAGCGCCCGTGCCTCGGCCACGCCGTCCACGGCCGACCGTACACGTGGTAGGGGGCGCGAAGCCGGCGACGCGTGACCGCGGCGGTCGGCTGTTTCGAGCCGCCACGGCTGCCTCACGCGATCGAGACGTGCCGGGCTCAGACACCAGAGAGGAGACTCCCATGACCACCCACTATGATCCGCGCGTCGCACCATGGCAGGTCGGCGAAGACGACATCCCCAGCGCGGGCGCCTTCGAGGTCACGGCCCGCGTTCTGCTGCGTTTCGCGATCCTGGCCCCGTCCGGGCACAACACGCAGCCGTGGAAGTTCGCCGTGCGCGCGCCGGACGTCCTCGTGTTCGCCGACCCGGCGCGCCGTCTGCCGGTCGCCGACCCCGACGACCGCGAGCTCACGGTCAGCCTGGGCGCCGCCGCGATGAACCTGCGGGTAGCGGCGGCGCGGGCCCGCTTCGCCGCCGACGTCGCCGCCGCGGACGGCGCCGACGGCGGACCGGTCGCCCGCATCCACCTCTCCAGGGCGGGCGCCCCCGACCCGGCGCTGGCCGCCCTCTTCCCGGCGATCACCGCGCGCCGCACCTGGCGGCTCGCCATGGAGGACCGCGCGCTCGCGGATGCGGCAGCCGCCGCGCTCGCCGGCCTCGCGGCGCTCGGGGGCGCGAGCCTGCAGGTCGTGGCCGATGAGGCTCAGCGCGCGGCTCTGGAAGCGCTGATCCACGAGGGCGACCTGGCGAGGATGTCGGACAAGGCCTTTCGCAAGGAGCTCGCCCACTGGATGCGGCCGGCCCACACCCACGCTGACGACGGGCTCGCCGGCGACGCTCTCGGCCTGTCCCCCTTCGCCTCGAACCTCGCGGCCTGGAGCACCAGGGCTTTCGACATGGGCAAGAGCATAGCCGCGAAGGACGTCGCGCTGGCCCATGAGAGCGCCGCTCTGGTGGTCGTGTTCTCCGCCGACGAGCCGGCCGCCCTCCTGGACGCCGGGCAGCTCATGGAGAGGTACGTGCTCACGGCGGCCCTCCACGGCGTCGCCTGCTCGTTCTTCAACCTCCCCGTGGAGGTGCCCGATCTCAGGGGCAGGATTCAGGAGCTGCTCGGCGCCGCGCAGCTCCCGCAGCTGCTCTTCCGTTTCGGCTACCCGACGGGCGCGGACCTCAAGTCGTCCGCCCGGCGTCCCCTGGAGGACGTGCTCATCGACTGAAAGGAGACCGGCCATGTCGCGTCGTTCCGGTCGGCCATCGCGGCTGAGCGTACGTCAGGGCACGGTCTTCAAGGGCTGCGCCGGCAGGGCGGCGGGAGTCGCAGCCGCGCCACGCGAGCCGGACGGCGCCGCGCCGAGACATGGAGGGAGAGACGATGAAGACGAGTCGAGATGCCCGGCGCAGGGTCGCGACGATGGTCACCGTGGCGTTCCTCGCGCTCGCGGCGCCGGCCCTGGCGCTGCCGGCGGCCGGCTGCGGGTCGTCGGGCGGCGGAGACGCCGCCGTCACCGAGCAGCAGGTGATCGACCTGGTCGACCTGACCTGCGCGGCGATCGAGAACGACGCGCCCGGGACCTTCGCGGCCATCGACGCCGGCGAGGCGCCGTACGTCGACCCGGAGAACCCGGCGCTCTACGCCTTTGTGTTCGACCGCGACGTCAAGATCGTCGCCGATCCCGACCCCGCCTTCCAGGGGCGGGACATGAAGGGCGTGCCCGACGCCGCGGGCAAGCTGTTCCGCGACGCCCTCGTGTCCGGCGCCTTCGCCGACGGCAGCGGCTGGATCGAGTACGTCAAGGCCAAGCCCGGGGAGGACGGCCTCTATTCCAAGGCCAGCTACTACAAGCTGGTGACGGGCAGCGACGGCGTGCAGTACGTCGTCGGCGCCGGACGCTATCTCGGTCCCTGGGAGGGCACGCCTTCTCCCAGCCCCTCGACGGCCGCGGCGCCGCCGACCAGGGCCGCGGTGAAGGCCTTCGTCGACGAGGCCCTGGCCTGCGCCCGCAAGGTCGGCAAGGAGAAGGCGATCGCCGCGTTCATGGACACGAGCGGCCCCTTCTACCGCGACGGCCTCTACATCTTCGCCTACGACATGAACGGCGTCGTGCTCTGCCTGCCGGCGGAGCCGGACAAGGTGGGCGACGACCGCTGGGACGCCCAGGACCCGGCCGGCGCCTACTTCGTGCGTGAGCTCGTGCGCGTCGCCGAGGGTCCCGGGCAGGGCTGGGTGCAGTACGAGTACATCAACCCGGCGCAGGGCGACGAGCTGCAGAGCAAGACCAGCTACGTGCGCCGCGTCGACGACACCTGGCTGCTCGGCGCCGGGACCTACGCGCCGGTCCGCGTGACCAAGGCCCAGGTCGTCGACTTCGTCGAGCGCGCGGCGGCCTACGTCGAGGCCAACGGCAAAGAGAAGGCGCTGGCCGCGTTCAACGACCCCCAGGGAGGCTTCCGCGCCGGGGATCTGTACATCTTCGCCAAGGACTTCGACGGCCACGAGCTGGCCAACGGCGGCAATCCCAAGCTCGTGGGCGCCAACCTCAAGGAGTCCGACGACCCCCACTACCGGCAGGTCTTCGACCTGCTGTACGCAGCCGCCGTGAAGGGCGCCGGCTGGACCGCCTACACGTGGCCGAACCCCGGCGCCGGTGAGGATCAGACCAAACGGACCTACGTCGTCAAGGCCGGCGAGGACTGGTTCCTGGGCGCCGGCCAGTACGTCGGCCCCGCGACGCGGGTGACCGCGGAGCGGGTCGTCGCCTTCGTCGAGGGTGCGGCCGCCTACGTGAAGGTCAACGGCAAGAAGAAGGCGCTCGAGGTCTTCTCCGACCCGCAGGGCGAGTTCCGCGACGGCGAGCTCTACGTCTTCGCCGAGGATTTCAAGGGCAACGAGCTGGCCAGCGGCGGCCAGCCCGAGCTCGTAGGGCAGAACATCCTCGACGCGCAGGATGCGAGCGGCGTCTACCTCGTCAAGGAGCTCATCGCCACGGCCAGGGACAAGGGCAGTGGCTGGGTCAGCTACGTGTGGGAGAACCCCGAGACCGGCGAGCAGCAGGCCAAGCGCGCCTACGTCATCAAGGCCGGCGACGACTGGTACGTGGGCTCGGGCATGTATGTGCGCTGACGCAAGGAGGCCACGATGGTGAACGACGGCGGACGGAGTGACGACGCGGCGGCGCGGAGGGATGAAGCGCCGCGGGGCTCTGCTCGGGCGCGACAGGAGGACGAGACGGCGGAGCGCCCCACGGAGGGCCTCACCGAAGACGAGCTGCGGTGGATCGCCGGCGGCACGAAGCCGACCGAGGACGAGCCGTTCCTGCCGGGCTGACGAGGAGGGAGGACGATGTCCGGGGAAGCAGCGAGAGCGCTCGCCGAGAGATGAAGCCCGACGAGGCCTTCCGCGAGCAGGCGCTCGCGCAGAAGGACGCCGGCGCCCGAGGGGGTGGAGATCCCCGAGGGCGTGACCGTGCGCGTGGTCGTCGAGTCCGAGGACGTGCGGACGCTGGTGATCCCGGCGACGCCGGGCAGGCTGGCCGACTGGGAGCTCGACCGCCACAGCGTCTCCGCCGGGGACTGCCCGACCGATGGGACCGGCTTCACTTGCCACCAGATGCACGTTCCGGACTGAATCCGGTCCCGACCGGTACCCGAAAGGAGGCGGACGTGACCGCACAAGAGGATCCGTGGGGCGGCATCGTCGCGAAGTGCTGGGAGGACGAGGCCTTCAAGGCGCGGCTGCTGGCCGACCCGGCGGCGACGCTCAGGGAGGAGGGCGTGGAGCTCCCCAAAGGCGTGACCGTCAGCGTGGCGCTCGACTCCGAGGATGTGCGCACCCTGGTGATCCCGCGATCGCCCAGCCTCGCGCTCACAGACGAGGAGTTGGCCATCGTTGCGGGCTCCCACGGCTGTCTGCCGCAGTCGCTTGATCCCAATTACCTGGGTTGACGGCCGCGGCGCTGGAGAACCCCGGTCAGGCAGGCGAGGAGAAGGCGTGACGACCGCGGGGAAGGACGTGGTTTGACATGGGCCCAGGACGACACGAGGCTGATGCGGCCGCAGAGGGATGCCGGCCGGCCGGTCCGGCCGAAGCGTGTGACGGCGAAGCCACGGCGGCAAGAGCCTCGGGCACGGCTCTCGAGCCTCCGTTCACGCGAGGGGAACGCTGGTTCCTCCTGCTGTGGGGCATCGCCCTGACGCTCGTGTTCACGGGCCTCGGCATGGGGGCCGTTACCACGGTCGATCAGCATCGGAAGGTGGCGACAGAGCGCCACACCTCGCGCATCGACCCGAACGCGACGGAGCGGGGGCTGACGGCCGCCGGGACCGCTGTGCCGGCCGCGGCCGGCCGACGGCGCGTCACCGTGGGGATCTACCTGGGCGACATCTTCTCCGTCCGTGGACACTACGTGCTCTATCAGGTCCGCGCGCGGATGACGAAGGTGCTCGACACGGACCGCTTCCCTGTTGACGACCACCTGCTGACACTGCAGATCGAAGACGAGGTACTGCCGTTGAGCGGACTGGAGTACGTCCCCGATGTCGCCGGTTCCGACGTGAGCTCGCGTGTCCAGATGCCGGTTAAACAGTGTCTCGCACTGGGCTCGTGATGAAGCCGCACACGTACAGGGCCAACTTCGGCGACCCTGGACTGTCACGGGAACAGTCCTCCACGTGTTCCCAGTCGATCTCTTGGGTGTGGAACGCTCGAGCAGGGCGCCGATCGACGGCCGCAGGCGCCCACGCCCTGGACTGCGCCGCGTCCAGGACGAGGAGGACCGAACATGACCGGCAGGAACGCACTCCGAGCGCGAGGGCTCGTCGTGAGCGCGGCAACCACCGCGCTCGTGCTGCTGACCGCGGTCCTCGCCCTCGGCTGCGGCTCGTCGGGCGACGCGGCCTCCTCGGAGTCGCCCACGCCGGCCGCGAGTCCGACGTCCACAGCCGCAGCCGTCACCCCGCAGACCGTGGTCGACTTCGTCGACAAGGCGGTCGCCTACTCAGGCGCCCACGGCAAGGAGGCTGCCCTCGCCGCCTACAACGACCCGGACGGCGAGTTCCGCACCGGCGAGCTCTACATCTTCGCCTACGACTTCACCGGCAAGAACCTCGCGCACATCGACCCGGCCCTGGTCGGCAAGGACCTGATCGGCCTCACCGATCCGGAGGGCACGCCGATCGTCAGGAACTTCGTACGCATCGCGAAGTCCGGCGGGAGCTGGTACACGTACGTGTGGGCCAACCCGGCGAACGGCAGCCGCGTCGAGCCCAAGCTCGCGTACATCACCAAGGTCGGGGACGACTGGCTCCTCGGCGCCGGCATGTACCTGCCGGTGGTGGGCCAGGCCCCGTCCGGCCCCTCCCCCGCGGCGAGCGTTTCGGCCGCCGCCACCGAGCAGCAGGTCGTCGCTTTCGTCGAGAAGGCCGCCGCGCACGTCAAGGCCGTCGGCAAGAAGCAGGCGCTCGCCGACTTCTCGGACCCGAACGGACAGTTCCGCGAGGGCGAGATCTACGTCTTCGCCGAGGACTTCAAAGGCAACGAGCTCGCCAGCGGCGGCCAGCCCGAGCTCGTGGGCCAGAGCATCCTCGACGTGCAGGACTCCAGCGGTGTCTACCTCGTCAGGGAACTCATCGCCACGGCCCGGGATCAGGCCCGCGGCTGGGTCGGCTACGTCTGGGACAACCCCGAGACGGCCGAGCAGCAGGAGAAGCGCGCCTACGTCATCAAGGCCGGTCCGGACTGGTGCGTGGGCTCGGGGATGTACGTGCGCTGACGCAGGGAGGGGACGATGACCAGGGAAGCGGCACGAGCGCTCGCAGAGAGGATGAAGAACGACGAGGCCTTCCGCGAGCAGGTGCTCGCGCAAGAAGACGCCGGCGCCCGCATCAGGTTCGTCATGGCCGCCGGCTTCGAGTGCACGCGCGAGGAGATCGAACCTCCGGGCGACGGGGCGCTGACGGACGAGGAGATGGCGTGGGTCGCCGGCGGCGTCGGGCCCAGCGAGGAGGAGCCCTGGAACCCGGGCAACTACCCCCTCGCCACGTGATGAGCATCGTGTCATCGACCGCCTCACCTGCGAGCGGGAACGCGCCTTGCCGTCTCCCGGCGCCCGGCGCGGTGCAGGAGTGAGCGGCGGCGCCACACTCGATCTGCATCTCACGCCCGGGGTGGTGGACATCGACGCGCAGCGATTGGGCGCCGTCGCGCTGCTCGAGGAGGCGGCGGACCGCTACGCCGGCCGGTCCGCCATCGTGGACGTGCCGCCGACGGAAGTCGGCGGCACGCTCGTGCGCGCGGTCAAGCTCAAGGGCGTGGGCTGGACGGCCGCGGACGGGACGTTCCGGCCGCCCTCGGCCGTCTGCTACTTCGAGGGCGGCCCCGCCTGCTGGCTGCACGTGGACTACGACGGCGAGGGGCGCATGCTCGCCGAACCGGCCGAGGACCGGCCGTGGGGCGCGCTCCTGCTGGACCGCGCCCGCAACGAGGACGCCATGCTGGCGCGGGTGCGCGCCGCCGGGCTGCCCGCACCCGTCCCGCTGGGCTTCGGGCGCTTCGAGCGCCTGCGTTTCGCCGGCCGGCCGACGGGGTTCGTCGTCATCGGCCTCGCCGACCCGGACGATCGCAGAGCCGGCCAGGACGTTCTCGCCCGCGAGGCGGCCACGGCGCGCGGGCCGGCCGCCGAGGCCGGCTTCGTGGCCTGGCTTGCCGGCCTCGCCCGCAGCGTCGCGGCTCTGCAGAGGAGGGTCCACGCCGCGGGGCTCACCGGCGGCGGCCCTCACCTCGGTAACTTCTCGGTGGCCGGCGCAGAGGTCACGCTGCACGACCTCGACGCCTTTGAGGAGCCGGCCGCCCTGGGGATCTCGGGCGCGCGCCTGCTCGGCAGGCGCCTGCGCGACTACTACGTGCTCGCCGCCTCCGTAGGGGGTCGCGCGTACGCGCCCAGATGGCGCCGACGCCGCGGGCTTCTCATGCGCGCCGTGGGCGAAGGCTACTTCGGCGCGGCCGCGGCGCCGGAGCTCGAGCGCATGCAGCCCTTCGACCACCTGCGCTTCTGGGAGCAGCTGCAGCGGCGCGGCAGCATCTTCGAGCTTCCCACGCCTCTGCTCACCCTGATGGAACGCGCCGTCTCGGAGGACGGAGTCTCCTCTCGGACGACGGAGTCTCAATGCGAGCCTGTGCCGGTCCCTACGGCCCACCGGGCGCCCAGGAGGGTGGCGTCATGACGAAGCCGCCAGGCTGCGCGCCATCGACGAGATGGACGCGGCTGTGGCCGCCGTCGTCGACCCCTCGTCAGGGGCGCACAAGCAGCTCGCACACATCGGCGACGCCGTCGCCGACTGGTGTCTGGGCCACCCGCACAGCTTCGCCCGGGTCTTCGACGCCCTGCCGCCGCCCACCGCGCTGGACCAGGGGCTCGCGCGGCGCTCCTCCGCGACGTTCGCGCGGCTGCGCTTCGTGGTCGAGAGGGGCGTGCGCAGCAGAGAGATCCGGGTCGACGACGTCGACCTTGAAGCCAGGGTGGGGTTCGCCACGCCCCTCGGGGTCGTCCGCCTCTCTCTGGCCGGAGCGGCCGCTGCCTCCGGTCGAGGCGCTACGGCCGCGGCGACTCGAGGACGACGAGCTGGAAGGCCTCGCCGCCGGGCTCGAGTGGTCCGATCTCCCTGGACACGCCCGCGTCCGGCGCGCCCGCCGCGGGCAGGCCGGTCGTCCCGCCGCCGCTGCGGCACTAGACACATGTTCCATTAATAGCAGAGGATGCATACAATACGTTAAATACGGAAGGCACTCGAGCGGCGATGCGGTGACGATGCCACAGGAAGAGGCGAAGGGGCTCATCGAGCGCATGGACACCGACGAGTCGTTCCGGGAGAAGGTCCTGGCGGCGCCGGACGTGGCCGCGCGGCTGCGCCTTGCCGCGGCCGAGGGCTACGACGTCACCGAAGAGGAGATCGAGAGCGCGTCGGTGGCGCTCAGTGACGAGGACCTCAGCGGTGCGGCCGGGGGAGCAGACCGGAGGGCAGGCAACGCGTTCCCTACGGCGGTCAACTGCTGATGGTGCATCAATCAAGCAGGCGAGACCCCGCTTGCCGAGCCCGGGACGGCGACGGCGCGGCCTGAGAGAGGAGTCTTCCGATGCACTGGTCACAGTACAACACGCTCTTCCACACAGAGCGCCTCGGCCACTACTGCTACAACGCTCTCTCCAACACGCTGATCGAGCTCGATGAGGCCCACTACGGCCTGCTCGAGGGATGCCGGGAGGGACAGTCGGCGCCCGGCGCGGTGGAGGACGGCTTCCTCGGCCTGCTGCGGGAGAAGCACGTGCTCGTGCAGGCCGGCGAGGAGGAGGACGTCCTCCTCGTGCGGCGGCACCGTCGCCGGGCGACCTGCTTCGACGCCTCGACCCTGGGCCTCACCATCTGCCCGACCCTGCGCTGCAACTTCCGCTGCCCCTACTGCTTCGAGGCGAGCCAGCAGGACGGCGGCTTCATGAGCGCCGCGACCCAGGACCGGCTCGTCGAGTGGGTCGCGGAGCAGGAGGACGCACGCTCCCTGTCCGTCGCCTGGTACGGCGGCGAGCCGCTGCTCGCCTTCGACACCGTCTGCTCGCTGACCGAGCGCCTCCGCGCCCTCGGCCTCGCCTACGCGAAGGCCAGCATGGTCACCAACGGCTACCTGCTGGACGGCGCGAAGATCGCCCGCCTCGGCGAGCTCGGGATCGCGTCCGTCCAGATCACCCTGGACGGCCCGCGCGAGGTACACGACGCGCGCCGCGTGCTGGCCGATGGCGGCCCCACCTTCGATCGCATCCTCGGGAACGTGACGGCGCTGACGGACTCCGGCTGGGACGGCCGCTGCGACATCCGGGTCAACGTCGACAAGCGCAACCTCGACGGCTTCCTCACCTTGCGCGCAGAGTTGCTCCACCGCTTCGAGGGCAAGAAGCTCTCCGTCTACCCGGGGCACGTGGACGTCCTCGGCGACCAGGCCTACGACACCTGCTCCTGCCTGGCCAGGGACGACTGGGCCTCCTTCGCCCTCGAGCTCGCCCGGCACTGGGTGTTCACTCGCGGCGGGCTCCACCCCGCGGACGGCGCGGACGGTACCTGCGTGGCCACCAGACGCCAGGGCTTCGTCGTGGGCCCGGAGGGCGAGCTCTACAAGTGCTGGACCGACGTTGGGCGGCCCTCCATGATGGTGGGCAGCATCCACGCCGGGGAGACGATCACCGACCCGGTGCTCGTGGCCCGCTACGCGACCGGCGTCGATCCTTACAGCGACCCGCGGTGCCGCGTCTGCGCCGTGCTGCCCATCTGCGGCGGCGGCTGCGCCCACCGGCGGCTGCTGGCCAAGTATGAGGGCCGGGAGGACGTCGACTCCTGTTCGCTCTACAGGACCCGCCTGCAAGATTGCCTCGAGAGCTACATCCGCGTGAAGCGCTCCCGGGAGACGTGCGCCGCCTTGCTGCGGCCCGGGACGACTGCGGAGGAGCGGCCCGCCTGGCGGGTCATCTCGCCGGCGCCGGAGCAGCCTCCGGCTCCTCAGGGCGGGGCCCGGCGCCAGGCTCCGCGCACGACGACACGAACAGCGAAGGAGGAACCATGTCACAAGAAGATGTGAAGCGGCTCATCGAGCGCATGGACATCGACGAGTCGTTCCGGGAGACGATGATGGCGGCGCCGGACGTGGCCGCACGGCTCTCCTTGGCCGCCGCCGAGGGCTACGACGTCACCGAGGAGGATCTCGTGAGCGAGGGAGCCGCGCTCAGTGACGCGGAACTGGGACGTGTTGCAGGAGGCAGTGCCATGCAGGGGGTGGGTGGCCCCTCCGATTTCGGGGAAATGCCGCCGTGCTGCTGCTGGTGGTGAACGCATCAGGGGGTGTGCTGCCCTTTCGCAGGAAGATGTGAGGCGGCTCGTCGAACGCATGAACGCCGACGAGGAGTTTCGGGAGACGCTCCTCGCGGCGCCCGACGTGGCAGCGCGGCTCGACCGGGCCGTGACCGCGCTCCTGGCCCTCGCGCTGCCGGCGGCCGGCTGCGGCTCGTCGGGCGGCGGATCCGCCGCCCGCCAGGGCTCGGCCTCGCCGAGCCCTGGCGGGACGAGCGCCGTCACCGAACAGCAGGTGATCGACCTGGTCGACCTGACCTGCACGGCGATCGGGAACGACGCGCCCGGCGCCTTTGCCGCCATCAACGCCGGCCAGGCGCCCTACGTCGATGGAAGCGCGTCAGGGCTTGACGTAGCTGATCATTTGACCCACGTAGCTCACCACGCCCGAACCCGCCGCCGCCACGGCGTCGAGCTCTTCCTCGCTGAGATTCGGACCGGCGGGCAGGGTGAGATAGCGGATCTTCTCGGAGTTCTGCACGACGCGGATCTCCATGCCCTCCGCGATCTGCCAGCCTTCTTCTCTGAGCACCTCATCGGGGCTGGCCAGCAGCCTTTCCTTGAACCGCGGATCAGACTGCGCCTTCCTGGCGAGCGCACCGTAGAGCGCTGCGACCTCTTCCTTGCCGTGCGTCATGGTTCCTCCTCGAAGTGAGACTGGCCTGCTAGAATTGAAGGACCGCGAACTGCAGGTCCGCGGCGTCCCCGTCACCGGGGACGAGGACGTAGTCGGAGAAGATGTCGAAGTCCTCCAGGTAGTTCGCGTACGTGCCATCGCCCCTGCGATAGGCCCAGAGGACCCAGCCTCGCTGGACCCGCCGGGTGGCGTCCGGCACTTGGTGCGCACCGTCGACCTCATCGGCGAACAGGCTGGTGAGGCGCCGCTCGAGAGCCGGCTCTTCGGCGGCCGGCCGCCAGCCGTCGGGGTCGCCGAACCTCATGGTGAGCTCGGTGCAGGCTCTCTTGAGAAAGACCTGGGTGTCCTGCCCCAGCTCCCGACGCACGGCCGCCTCGAGGCGCGGGTGGTCCGCCAGCGCCTCCTCCCGCGAGGAGTGGTAGAAGTACCCCGCGTAGTCGGCAGGCACGTAGGGCCGCATCTCCATGCCGCACTTGGAGAGGTGATCGAGGCCCTGCTGCAGGTCGTACAGGCGAAACAGTTCCTCGACGTCGCGCGGGTACACGACCGTCTTCCAGCACGAACGGCAGGGCGATGGCACGAACCCGAACGTCTCGAACATGACGTGAAACCAGAGCAGGCACCTGTGGCGGTGCGGGACGAGCTTGAAAAGGAAGGGGCCGGGGCGCGACGCGTTGGTCACGAAGCGAAACGCGCCCTCGGGAGTTGTGCGGCACACGCCCTCGTCGAGCAGCGGCTGCAGCCTCTCCATGATCTCGGTGTCCACCATCGCCTGCCTCCCTGGGCTCGAAACATACCACAGGGGACGCGTGGCAATGGCGCTGATCGCCGGGTCGCCCTTCCTGCCCGCGGGCGCCTGTCGGCGCCGGTCACCACGGCCGGCATGGCTATTCCGGCGCGCTGGCGTTTCTCGCGGGCACGCGTGTCTCGCCGGGCCCTTTGACCGTCGTGCGGTGGAGCCGCGCCCGGTTCGCGTCGTAGGCGACCGTGACGGTGGCGTGGCCGGTCACGACCACCCGCGTGTCCGCATCCGGTGACACTTCGATCCTCAGCGGGAGCGCGCCGGGCGCCGCGGTGGTCAGCGTTACTTTCTGCCAAGGCAGGCTCGGGCCGTCGATCGAGATCGTCACCGGGACCTTTGCCGCGCTGGCCGTGGGCGTGATGACGAGGGGGATCGAGGGCCGCACGTAGACAAGGGTGGCGTGACCGATGCCGTCGTCGTCGATCTGCTGCACGATGATGCCCTCCGGCGAGGGATCGTCGTCCGCGGTGTCGATGTCGATGCCCGGGCCGCTGATGCGCAGGTCCACCTCGGTCGAGGAGTCGGCGCTGGTAGCGACGATGGCCAGGGCGAAGGCGTTCTCGCCGCTGTCGTCCGAGAAGGGCGTCGTGAAGTCCTGCATGCGCACGGACATCGGCGTGTACTCCAGGCCGCCGGGGCCGGACCCGTTCCAGCCCTTGTCCGCAAGGGCGTCGGGGCTGGGCCGCGACTGGTAGTGCCACGTCTCGCCGGCCGGGTCGACGAGCACGCGGCCCGGCTCACCCGGATGATTGGAGTCGTAGACCCAGATGGAGAAGTACGGCTCGTCGTAGGTGACCGCGAACGGGGTCAGCGAATGGGCCCCCGGTTTGGCGTAGACACCCATGGTGTTGGCGCTGCCGTTGCGCAGGCCGGCCGTCACTGCGGCCACGATCGCGGAGGGCTGCAGCGCCCGCGACGCGGCTGCGGCGGCGGCGACCTCGGGCATGAGCTGAGTCGCCCACCAGTAGTCGATGTCCTTGACGAGCCGGCGGTTGTCGTGGCTGAGATCCCCCGTTGTCCGGGCATCGGTGTCCAGGCTCGTCAGCTTGGTCAGCCCGGTGAAGAACCGCTCGGCCTCCACCGACATCCCCTCGCACCTGCCGTTGGCGAGCAGCTCGTTCATCTGCGCCGCCCACTGGAGCGCCGCCGGTCGCGGCGTGCACTGGCTCTGGTCCGCGTCGACGCACACGTTGTCCGCCCCGAACAGGGCGACGAGGGTCTTGGTCGTGATCGCGTCGCCGGCGGTCACGCCGCCCCAGTTGGCGAACGAGAAGCCGTGCGGGTCGGGCCGAAAACCGCTGTCCGCGCAGGTGTACGGGGTGGGTTGGCCGGCGATCGACGTGCCGGCGCTGGCCTCACACCCGAGCGCGGACGGGGTCACGCCCTCGCCCTGACGTGCCCGTCCGCAGGCGCCCGCCAGCGTCGCCAGGGCGACCAGGCTCAGCGCCAGTGAGGTCGCGACCAAGGCTCGACGACGACGCACTTCCATCCCTCCCCAGTCACGTGACGGTCAGCTTGCCCAGCTCGGCCCGCGGGACGTCCCGGCGCCCGAGGCCGGGCCTGCGCCGGCGGCCGCTGCCGCGCCGGCCGTGACGATCATGGCCGGGTGTAGAGCGCTCCGGTCTTCGGCATCCTGGTGTTGTTGAACACAGTGGTGTCGTCGATGGTGATGTTGCCCCACCACTTCTGCTTCGCTTTCCACTCCCGGCCCACCAGGTTGGTGAGGTCGGCGCCCGTGAGGTTCGCTCCGCGCAGGTCCATGGTGCCTCCGACGTCCCAACTGAACTGCGCATCCGGGATAAGCAGGCGGCTCATGTCGGCGCCGCGCAGGTCGAGGCTGCCGTTGATCATTGTGTAGTAGATCTTGGCCTGGCTGAGCTTGGCGCCGCTCAGATCGGCCGCCGCGCCGCTTTCCACCTGGATCGAGACGTTACGCGCCGCGAGGTCGATGTTGGGGGCAGCGAATGTGCCGTCCATCACATCGAGGGTGAGAAGCGCCCCGGTGGTCGGCACGCTGCCGTCCGCGCCGATCGGCGCCTGGTCGTCGGCCACGTCCGCGTACATCGGCAGCGCTCCCTTCACGGCGGCCGATGTGCTGGTCGGCGAGGGCGACGGCGATGCGGCGCTCTGGCCGCCGCAGGCGCCGGCCGCCAGGGCCAGGCCGATGACGACGGCCGCCGCCGCGATGGTCGTGATGATCCTCATGGTCTCTCCCTGTTGCGTCGCTTTGTGCCAGGCGCTTTGCATCCCCGCTGGAGATAGTTTAGACTATTATCTAATCTAGGTCAACAGGGCGTCGTCCAGGAGGCGGCTGTGGAACGTCGCAGGCAGACCCGTGCCGAGGCCACGGTCGCGGCGTTGCTCGACGCGGCTGTGGTTCGCCTCAAGAACGGTGGCGACGCCGCCGTCAGGATCGACGACATCCTCGCGGAGACCGGTGTCTCCCGAGGGTCGCTGTACCACCACTACGGTGGCCGGCAGGGCCTCGTCGACGCCGCCAATCTGGAGCTGTACGCGCGGCGGACGAGGGCGGACGTCGCTGTGCTCACCGGGTTGATCGACCGTGCATCGACGCCGGATGAGCTCCTCGAGGCGGCCAGGGCCTTGACCGAGCAGACGCAGTCCCCGGCGCGTCGAGACAACCGCATCGAGCGTGCCCGGCTCGTCGGGCAGATCGGCTCCGGACGCTTCGCCGGCAGGCTCGAGGCCGTGCAGCACGCCCTCAACGCCGCGTTCGCCGCGGCCATTGCCCGCGCCCAGGCAAAGGGGCTCATCCACCCCGACCACGATCCGCTGGCCCTGGCCGTGTTCATCCAGGCGTACACGCTGGGACGCGTGCTCGGCGACCTCGACACCGAGCCGGTGGACCCCGCCGCGTGGAACGCCCTTGTCGGGGCCGTGCTCGACGCGGTCTTGCGGCCGCGACGCTGAGCCGCGTCGGTCCACACGGGCGGGGCGGCAGGCCCAGGCTGCCGGCGTGCGAGAAAGCCAGGCGCCGGACGTGATGGCGCGCCTTACTCACTGCCCTGGGTTTCCAGCATGAACCTTGACAGATAGCGGTGTCTGTATAGGGTCGTGCAGAAAACGGAGGTGGGGGCAATGGCGCGTTCAGCGACGCCGATCGACATCAGCGACTTCGAACTGCCTGTGGCGTTTACGGCGAAGCAGGCCGCTACGGCCGGCTTGACCCGGGCGCTTCGAGCTCGTTTGGTCGAGGACGGCACGCTCACCCGTTTCGCGAAGGGTCTGTACCGGCGCACGAGCGCCGCGCCGGTCGACCTCGATCTGCTCGAGGTTGCGTTGCGCTCTCCGCGAGCGACGATCTGTCTGGCGAGCGCCCTGGCCCGGCACGGGCTCACCGACGAGATCCCTTCAGCCATCGACCTGGCCCTGCCGCGCGGCTTCTGGCGCCCGACGGCGCCGGCGGTCGCGCGCTGGCACAGCTTCGCGCCCGATACCTTCGATATCGGGCGCGACCTGCTGCCCGTGGACAACGGCCTCTGCGTCGGCCTCTACGGCCCCGAGCGGAGCATCATCGACGCCTTCCACACCCGCGGGACCAGCGGCGCCGACCTCGCGGTCGAAGCGCTTCGAAGGTGGCTGCGGCGGGGGGGCTCCCAACCCGTCCAACTGCTGGCCATGGCGGCCCGGTGGCCGCGGGCGCGGGCTCCATTGCAGAGCGCTCTGGAGGTCCTCCTGTGACCCGGCCGACCCGCGCAGATACGGCCGGGCGGGCGTATCTGGATCTTCAGAACAAGGCGCGCCGGGAGAGGCGACCGACTCAGGAACTGCTGGAACTGTACGTCCTCGAAGGCTTCCTTGCGCGGCTGGCGGCCGGTGGCGACCGCGACACGCTCGTGTTGAAGGGAGGCGTGCTGCTCGCCGCGTTCGGCGCCCGCCGTCCCACTCGGGACGTGGACTTCCTGGCTCGGGACCTGGAGAACGAGCTCGACGTCGTTCTGGCACTCGCCCTGAGGATCGCTGCGACCCCGAGGGACGACGGGCTGGCGTTCGACGCCGGCGGCGCCCAGGCGGAGGTGATCCGCGACGACGACGCGTACTCAGGCGTGCGCGTGAACATGCGCTGCAGGCTCGCGCAGGCAGAGCTCGCGTTGCACATCGACGTGAACGTCGGTGACCCCGTTTGGCCGCCCCCAGGTTTTGTCGAGATCCCTGGGCTCCTCTCAGGGTTCGTCCGATTGCTCGGCTGCCCCATCGCCGCTGTTCACGCGGAGAAGATCGTCACAGCGCTGCAACGTGGCACGGCCAACACGCGCTGGCGGGACTTCGCCGACATCTACCTCCTGCGTGCCCAGCGGGACGTGGACGGAGACGACCTGATCAAGGCGCTTGAGACAGTCGCGGCACATCGCGCAGCCGTTCTGGCCCCGTTGAGCGAGGCGCTCAGGGGGTACGCCGAGATCGCTCAGGTCCGATGGGCGGCATGGGCGCGGCGGCAGCGACTCGACGACCGCCTGCCCAACCAGTTCGCCGACCTGCTCGACGACGTTTGCGCCTTCAGCGATCCGGCGATCAGGCACCAGGCGAGCGGCAGGCGTTGGGACCATCTCGGCTTGTCCTGGTCAGCGATCCGGAGCGGATCCTGAGCCCATGAGTGCGACCCCCCGGAGTCGCACGACCTCGTGATGCGGTCAGCGCTCGCCAGCGATGCAACGCGAAGCCTCTTCGCGCTTCTTCGCCGGCAGACTCGAGGCCGTGCAGCACGCCCTCAACGCCGCGTTTGCCGAGGCCATCGCCCGCGCCCAGGCGAAGGGGCTCATCACCCCTCATCACGACCCGCTGGCCCTGGCCGTGTTCATCCAGGCGTACACGATGGGACGCGTGCTCGGCGACCTCGACACCGAGCCGGTGGACCCCGCCGCGTGGAACGCCCTCATCGGGGATGTGCTCGACGCGCTCGTGCGGCCGCGGCGCTGAGCCGCGTCGGTCCACACGGGCGGGGCGGCCGCGCCATGGGCGGATGTTTCATTCCCTCGACCGGGGTGCGATAAGCTATGGTGCAAACATACCAGCAGCCCGGTTGGTACGCCGGCTGTGAGAGAAGCGGTCGTGTCCAGCGACGGAAGGCGGCGCCATGAGCAAGGAAGCGGCACAAGCGTTCATCGAGAAGATGAAGAGCGACCATGCGTTCCGCGCCAGAGTGCTGGCGGAGGAGGGCGTGGAGGCGCGCATGGCGCTGATCGGCGCCGAGGGCTTCGACTGCAGCGCCGAGGAGATCGGCGCCGCGCAGGATGACTGGGATGCCGAACTGGACGACGTGGTCGGGGGAGGTCAGCCCGGGTGTGCGCTGTACGAACCGGCATGTTCGCTCTACTGCCCATATTGAGGCGGGGCGCTGCGGTGGGTGGCCTTCACCCCCTGCCCCTTGATCCTCTGCGCGGTGGCCCTGGGGATCCGTGAAGTAAGGTGGCGAGCCTGCACTTCTTTCGCTTTGTGAACGGCGCGGGCGCGGACCTTCGCGAGGGCTGATGTCCGCCGCCGCGAGCCGCCGCGTCCTCGCGCATGGAGGGCGGCCCCGCCCGCGGCCGCCGACTTCCACGCGCAGAGGCCCCTCACGAGGCCGTCCCTGAGGCCTGGCGCGTCGGCCAGGTCGGTGAGCAGAGCGGTGCCGGTGCGCGAGGTCAGGCCGAGCGCGTCGCAGACGACTTCCATGTGCGAAAGAGGCTTGGTAGCGTTCACCTGCGCGGTGATCCTCCTGATCGGGGTTTGCGCTTATGACAAGCCGCAGTGTCCCCGCCCGGGAGGTTCTGTAGAAACCGAATCGGCGGCGCTGTCAGGGTGTTCGTGAAGAATCCCGGCCAGCGATTGACTGGAATCGCACTTGGCATGGACACATCTGGGCAAGGAGGCATAGTGGCCCACGCGGATCTCCTCCCCGGCCAGTGGCAACGGCGGGTCGCCCTCATGGAGTGGCAACCGCAGATCGTCCTTATGGCGGCGCTCAAGGTCGGCCTGATCGAGGCGCTGCTCGAGGCGCCGCTGAGCCCGGAGGAAGCGGCCGAGAAGCTCGCCCTCGACGGGCGCGCGACGCGGCGCGTGATCAGCGTCCTTGTCGACGCCGGCTACCTCGAGCGGCAAGGTGATGGGGTGATGGTGGCGCCCGAAGCCCATGCGCTCCTGGACCCCAGCGACGCGGCCTTTGTCGGCGACCGGCTCCTGCATCTCCACAATCTGTTCGTCAGCTGGGTGCAGCTGCCGCAGGTGCTGCGAGACGGCGGTCCCGCACGCTCCGAGCGCACGCCAGAGTCCCTGCGCGCCTTCATCGGCTCCATGCGCGTCGGGGCTCGCGAGCGCGCCCGGCCGCTGGTCGACAGGCTCGCGGCGCTGTTCCCGGCGACGCAGACCGTGCTCGATATCGGCGGCGGCCCGGGCACGCAGGCGCTTGCCTTCCAGGAACGCGACTGGCAGGCGACGGTCCTCGACTTCCCCGAGGTCATCGACCTCATGGCAGACGACCTCGCGCAGGCCGGCATCGCCACCATCAAGAGCGACGCGACCCAGGGCATCCCCGCGCGGGACTTCGACCTCGTCTACTGCGGCAACCTCTTCCACTCGATGTGCCGTGAGGAATGCGCGGCGGTCGTGGACGGCGCGGCCGACGCTCTCAGAGATGGCGGCGCCCTTGCCATCTTCGACTTCCTGCAGGGCACGGGCCTGCCGTCGTCGCTGTTCGCCGTGAACATGCTCGTCGCGACGAGCGGCGGTGACGTCTACGGCGAGGGAGACTACCGCCGCTGGTGCGAGGCAGCCGGGCTGCGGGACTTCGCTGTGCACGAGGTGCCCGGGCAAGTGCAGCGGTTGCTGACGGCCGTGAAGCCGTAGCGTGGCCGCGCTGGAGCTTGGCGTCTTGCGGCGCTGTTGCGCATCGCGACCCTGCCGGCCGTGTTCATCCAGGCGTCCGCGATGGGGCGCGTGCTCGGCGACCTCGACACCGAACCGGTGGACCCCGCCGCGTGGAACGCCCTCATCGGGGATGTGCTGGACGCGGTCGTGCGGCCGCGGCGCTGAGCCGCGTCGGGAGAGCGGCGCCGCGGCCACGCCATGGGCGGATGTTCCACTCCCTTGACTGGTGTACGATAAGTTATGGTGCTAGTATGCCAGCAGCCCGGTTGGTCCGCCGACCGCGAGAGAAGCAGTCATGTCCAGCGACAAAAGGAGGCGCCATGAGCAAGGAAGCGGCACAAGCGTTCATCGAGAGGATGAAGAGCGACGACGCCTTCCGCGCCAGAGTGCTGGCAGAGGACGGCGTGGAGGCGCGGATGGCGCTGATCGGCGCCCAGGGCTTCGACTGCAGCGTCGCGGAGATCGGCGCCGCGCAGGATGACTGGGATGCCGAGCTGGACGGAGTGGCCGCAGGAGGTCAGCCCGGGTGCATGCTCTACGAACCGGCATGTTCGCTCTACTGCCCATATTAAGGGCGGGGCGTTGCGGTGGGTGGCCTTCACCCCCGGCCCCTTGATCCTCTGGGCTTTGGCCCTCGGGGATCCGTGAAGGAAGGCGTGGTCCACGGACCCCGCCGCGGAAGGCAAGGGGCATGCACTTCTCCGGCCTTGTGAAAAGGGCGGGGACACAAAGCCCGCTGTCCACGCCCGCAAGGAGAGCCGCCCATGGAGTGGTCCCGCTACAACCAGCTGTTTGAGTCCACGCGCTTCGGCGGCTTCCTCTACAACGCGCTCTCCAACACGCTGATGGAGCTCGACGAGGCGCACTACCACGTGCTCGAAGGGCTGCGCGAGCGCGGCGGCGCGGGCGCGTCCGGCGACGCAGCCGCGGAGCCGGCCGCGGAGTCCGCCGCCGCCGACCCCGACTTCCTCGCCCTGCTGCGCGCGAACAAGGCGCTCGTCGAGGCGGGCGAGGAGGAGCGCCTCCTGCTCGCCCGCCGTTACGAGCGCCACGCCCTCTGCTTCGACAGCTCGCGCCTGGGCCTCACCGTCTGCCCCACCCTGCGGTGCAACTTCCGCTGCCCCTACTGCTTCGAAGCGAGCCAGGAGGGCGGCGCCACGATGAGCCCCGAGACCGTCGACCGCCTGCTCGCCTTCATCGCGAGCTACAAGGACGCGCGCGTCCTCTCGCTGGCCTGGTACGGCGGCGAGCCCACCATGGCCTGGGAGGTGATCGAGGACGTGACGGCGCGCGTCCAGGCCCTGGAGATCGAGTACGCCGGCGCCGGCCTCGTGACCAACGGCTACCTCCTGAGCGCCGAGAAGATCGCCCGCCTGGGCGACCTCCAGATCAACAGCGTCCAGATCACCCTCGACGGCCCAAAGCAGGTGCACGACGCTCGCCGCGCGCTCGCCGGCGGCGGCCCCACCTACGCGCGCATCCTTGAGAACGTCGCCCTTCTCATGGCCTCGCCGTACAAGGGCACCTGCGCGATCCGCGTGAACCTCGACAGAGGCAACCTCGAGGGCTTCCTCGAGCTGCGCGCCGAACTGCTCGCGCGCTTCGAAGGCAAGAAGCTCAGCGTCTACGCCGGGCACGTGAACACCAGCCTCGGGCACTCCTACGACCACGCCTGCAGCCTCGACCTCGGCGACTGGGCGGCCTTCACCATCGACCTCTACCGCAGCGGCGGCCTCCAGCCCCACGGCGGCTTCTACCCGGCCCGCAACCTGCACGGCATCTGCGTGGCCACCAGCCACAACGGCTTCGTCGTGGGCCCCCGCGGCGAGCTCTACAAGTGCTGGGAGGACGTCGGCAAGCCCGCGATGGTGATCGGCGACGTCACTGCTGAGGAGCCCATCACCGACCCCGCTCTGCGCGCCCTCTACGCGCTCGGCACCGATCCCTACGACGACCCCGAGTGCCTGGCCTGCAACGTGCTCCCCATCTGCGGCGGCGGCTGCGCCAACAAGCGCCTGCGCGCCAGGCATTTCAACGAGCAGGGCCTGCTCCTCTGCTCGCCCTACAAGGAGCACCTCACGGCCTACCTCGAGGAGTACTACGACAGCTTCCTGAGCCGCGAGATCTGCGCCGCGGTGCTGGCCCCGGGCGCCGCCGCAAAAGACGAGACGGGCTACCGCATGGTGCAGCCGCAGCCGCGGAAGGACGAGCGCGACGCGGCGGACGTCATGAGCCCGGTGGCCGAGCGAGTTTAGCGGCGGCAAGCGCCTGAGCGAGAGGAGACCGTGATGTCGGTAGAACAAGCCAAGGCGTTC
>Ga0194057_10000279_pt1 | contig 26309 bp, 24 predicted proteins | sample SepL4415m_MetaG_FD_155474 | JGI IMG/M metagenome (GOLD analysis project Ga0194057, IMG submission 155474) | Anoxic zone freshwater microbial communities from boreal shield lake in IISD Experimental Lakes Area, Ontario, Canada - Sep2016-L442-15m | ecosystem: Environmental > Aquatic > Freshwater... | reverse complement strand
CAATATCACTGGGATCGCTTCACAGTTCCACCAGGAGCAACTGAAATTGCACGAACTGAGCTTTGTCCGCAGGCATATCACTTTGGCCGCACATTAGGTTTGCAGTTTCACCCAGAGATTGATTCCGAAGTTCTCGATATGTGGCTAGCTATGGATGGTGGCTGTGCCGAAGTTGAATCCGAAGGTGTCGTCGTCGATCAACTTCGTGCCGACACTAAAAAACTTGAGGCACAAAGTAATCAGCGCGGCTACGATTTAGTAGATCAATTTCTTGATCGAATCGCAACCGCGCCAATACGCACCGTTTAATTAGTCGTTAGAAATAAATACGTTCTTCAATTCGGTATAAGAATCAACGGCATCTGGACCAAGCCCACGGCCTAAACCAGATTGCTTAAATCCGCCGAAAGGCGTCCAGTAACGAACTGATGAGTTTGAATTAACTGAAAGTGCACCAGTTTCAATCGCACGAGAAACTCTTAGAGCCCTTCCAATATCGCGCGTCCAGATGGAACCAGATAAGCCATATTCACTGTCATTGGCCATTGCAATACCTTGCGCCTCATCTTCAAAAGTTAACACAGACACAACTGGACCAAAGATTTCTTCACGCCAAGATTTTGCTTGGGCGTTCTTAGGTAGCAACACTGTTGGTGGCATCCAGAATCCGGGACCTGATGGGGCGGAACCTTGAAAAGCAATCTTTTCATCTAAATATGATTCGACAACATCAAACTGTTTTTTTGAAATGAGCGGACCCATATCAGCAGTTGCCAAATTTGGATCTTCCACACGGAATTTCTTCACAGCGACTTCAAAATGCTCCATGAATGAATCAAAAGCCGATTTTTGTACCAAGATGCGCGAGCGAGCACAGCAATCTTGACCTGCATTATCAAAGACCGCGCCTGGAGCGCTAGCTGCAGCTTTTTCGATATCGGCATCTGCGAAAATTATGTTTGCACTCTTGCCACCTAACTCAAGAGTTACGCGCTTCACTTGGTCGGCGCAACCGGCCATGATTTGTTTTCCAACTTGGGTGGAGCCAGTAAAACCGACTTTGCGCACTAATGGATGAGTGACAAAGCGATTACCGACAACGCTTCCCTTTCCAGGCAAGATATTGAGAACACCTTCGGGAATTCCGGCAAGTAAAGCTAACTCACCAAGGCGAATTGCAGTCAGCGGTGTGTACTCAGCGGGCTTAAGGACGACAGTATTTCCAGCAGCAAGTGCTGGAGCAAAACCCCAGCCCGCGATAGGCATCGGAAAGTTCCAAGGAACGATAATTCCAACAACGCCTAGTGGCTCTTTGAAAGTTATATCTATGCCACCAGCAACTGGAATCTGCTTACCAAATAAACGTTCAGGCGCCGCTGAGTAATACATAAGTGTGTTTGCAACATTGTCGGCTTCCCACAAAGCATTTCCACGCGTGTGGCCAGAATTGGTAATTTCAAGTTGAGCTAATTCTTCTCGGTGTTCGGTGACAATTTGTGAAAATGCTCGCAGTAAACGTGCACGCTCACCTGGTGCAACATGTTTCCAACTTTCAAAAGCTGTCTGCGCTTTAGCAATAACCGCATCGGTTTGAGCTAAATCTAAATGCGCAACATTCTTAACAATCTGTTCATTGGCAGGGTTGATTACATCGTATGAAGTAGACACTATGGTTTAGAACCTTTCGAAGTTACGGACTAATTCCCAATCGGTGATTGCTTTGCCATATGCGGCAATTTCAATCTTGGCCATGTTTGCATAATGCGCTTGAACTTCCGCGCCAAATGTTTCTTTCACCCAAGCCGAGTTTTCCCATAACGCCAGTGATTCATTCATTGAAGAAGGAACTCGCGCTGAATCCGAGACATAGGCGTTACCAGTGAAGGCCGGTTCCAGAACCATCTTGTTTTTAATCCCATCTAATCCAGCGGCAATAATTCCTGAAACAGCTAGATAAGGATTTACATCACCGCCAGCTACACGGTTTTCAAGGCGCAAACTTGGTCCCTTTCCAACTAAGCGCAACGCACAGGTGCGATTATCGCGCCCCCAACGGATAGCTGTAGGTGCAAATGAGCCAGGCACATAACGCTTATAAGAGTTGATGTTGGGTGCAAATAGGAGTGACATCTCGCGCATATGCGCAATCTGGCCAGCAATGAATTGGCGACCAAGATCGCTTAACCCTTGCTCCTTATCGGAATCATCGGCCATCACCATTTTTCCATCTAGTCCGCGAAACGATAGATGAATGTGCGAAGAGTTTCCTTCTTTCTCATTTGGTTTAGCCATAAAAGTTAAGGCGTAACCATCTTGGGCGGCAATCTCTTTAGCGCCATTCTTGTAAATAACATGGTTATCGCAGTTTGAAAGCGCATCAGAGTATTTGAAAGCAATCTCATGCTGGCCAAAGTTACATTCACCTTTAACTGATTCCACAGTCATGCCAGCTTTAGCCATAGCAAGACGAATTCTGCGAAGAAGTGGTTCGATTCGCGAGCCACCCATAATGGAATAATCCACGTTGTATTGGTTAACTGGAATCAAATTCTTGTAGCCCTTATTCCAAGCCTCTTCATACGTATCTTTATAAACTACAAATTCAAGTTCAGTCCCGCACATAGCTTCCATACCAGCATCATTGAGCGCTTTGACTTGCTTGCGCAGAATCTGACGTGGAGATGCCACAACATCGGTGTGATCGAGCCACTGCACATCAGCTAAAACTAGGGCGGCGCCTTCTTGCCAATCAATGAGGCGAAGCGTGTCCATATCTGGGACTAAAGCAAAGTCGCTGTAACCGCGCTCCCATGATGACATTTCATAACCGTCAACTGTATTCATATCGACATCGACTGCAAGTAAATAGTTACAACCCTCGGTTCCATGCTTGAGCACTTCATCTAGGAAAAATTGACCATGAATCCGCTTGCCAGTCAGACGGCCTTGCATATCGGTCATAGCTACTACAACGGTATCTATCTCACCGCTCTTAATTTTGGCGGTTAAATCAGCAATCGTCATTGATGTCATAGCCGATAGCCTAACGATTTTGCGCTTTAAAATCTAGGGTAAAAAAATCCCCCCGCACTTTGTGTGCGAGGGGATTTGTGAGAGTTATAACTCTTTTACAGGTTAGAGACTGGACCCTTGAACCATTTCTTTGCAGATAGGTTCCACCAGATCCAAAGAACTATCAAAGCTCCACCAGTAATGATTGGAGCATAATTAACTGCAGTCCAAGTAAAGTCTTTATTACCTGGAGTACCTGCTGGCGCAAATGGCAAAATGAAGTAGATCGAAATAATTGCAATTTCTGCAACAGCGATACTTCCCATCCACTTGTACTTTGAACCAAGAGTCCATGCACCTGGCTTGAAACTATCTCCAGCCTTGAGGCGATAATAAATTGGAATCATGAATGCTAGGTACAAAGAAATAACACAGACAGAAACAACTGCATAGAAAGCCGTTGGAGCACCTGATGGTGATTTCCACAATGCAGGCAATGTGAGCGCTACTCCACCAACTGCTGATGCAAGCACAGCGTTAAGTGGCACATGGTGCTTATTAACTTTCTTCCAGAGTCTTCCCCCTGGTACTGCGCCATCGCGTGAGAATGCATACATCATGCGTGAGCATGAAGTTAAGCAAGCAGTGACGCAGAATATCTGGCCCACTGTTGTGATGATCATTGTTAGCTTGAAAGCAATTCCGCCACCGAGTGCGGTATAAAGGATTGCGATCACTGAACCGCCACCAAATGGATTCACTTTTGGATCAAATGAGTTAATGACATCGACCTTGGTTGCGGCAAAAAGGAATGCCATAAGCAAGATATAACCACCGATAGCTGAGTAGAAAATAGACTTCCAGATTCCCTTTGCAGCGTTGATGTGTGCGTCATGTGTCTCTTCTGAAAGGTGAGCTGAAGCGTCAAAGCCTGTAATTGTGTACTGAGTGAGCAAGAAACCAAGAGGCAAAACAAAGAACCAGTAGGTTTTATCGCCAAAGCCAGAATTATTGATTCTAGTTGTGTACATCCATGACAATGTTTGATGATGCTCAGGAATAAATAGAAGAATTCCAACGACCAGAGCTGAGCCAAATACATGCCACCACACAGAAATATTATTAAACAGTGATAACAAGTGGCCGCTATAGATGTTGATCAGCGTGATGACAAGCATGATAATCATGAATATCGCGAACTGTTGCTTGATGTAGTCGCCACCCATAAAGCTGGTTGAATAACTTGGCCACTGAATACCAAAAATAGTATTCATGTAAATTGCTGCGCCATAACCAACAGATGCAGTTACAGAAACCAGGCCAATTAAGTTAAGCCAACCGGTATAGAAACCAGCTTTAGCTCCACCTAACTTAGATGCCCACCAGTAAATTCCACCTGATGTTGGATAAGCAGATGCCAATTCAGACATACAAAAACCAATAATCAGAATGCACAGAGCAATTACTGGCCAACCGATTGAGATTGCAACCGGTCCACCGTTATTCCATGCTTGACCAAAAGTTGTAAAGCAACCTGCCAAGATAGAGATGATTGAAAAAGAAATTGCGAAGTTTGAAAAACCAGACCAACTTCGATTGAGCTCTTGCTTATAGCCGAGTTCGGCTAAGCGTTGTTCGTCGGATAGTGCCAAGATGTTCTCCTCCTTGAGTCATTTGGGGTAATCTTTCTACTCCACAGTGTGACCGAAAGGGAAGAGGTTTTCTCAAAAATGTGCCGTCTTATGGGCTACGTGTCGCAGAGTGAATCCTCATTTCCCGCACAAGTGGGCAAAGATTTTGAAGAATTCATCGCGCTTTCATCCGTCCATTGCGATGGTTGGGGAATCTCTACAAATGATAGAAACCAAGCTCATACTGTTCTAGAAAAGAAAGTTGAAGCCGCAGCTGAAAGTGCAACGTTTCAAAAAACTATTACCGATAATCAGGCTGATGGCGCCCTATTGCACCTTCGGTGGGCAACTAAGGGTTTATCGATCAGTGAAAATAATACGCATCCCTTCGTTTATGGTGAGTATTCCTTTATTCACAACGGTTCAATTTTCCCACCTGATGCAATTCTCGAGTTCATCGATCCAAAATTTGCTAAGTTGATTATTGGTGATACTGACAGTGAGCGATTCTTTTATTTAATGATGACCCAAATTGAAAAGCTGGGTTTAACTGACGGCATCAAAACAACAATCGCGATTATTAAAGAGCACGGTAAAACCACCTCGCTCAATTTTATGTTAATGAATAATGAAAGTTTTATTACTGGCAGCGAACACGATTCAGCTAAAAAGCCAGAATGGGCTCCAGATGATTATTACGTGATCAAATATAAGAAGAATGCCGATGGAGTTCTATTCGCTTCCAGTGGCTGGAATCAACCAGGTTGGCATGTTCTTGAAAATCACCACGCTGCCATAGTTAACCGCTCAACTTTTGAGATTGACGTAATAAACCTTTAAAGCTTGCCGTTAGGATAGGTGTATGAAGCGCACCTATGCCGTAGAAACATATGGCTGCCAGATGAATGTGCACGACTCAGAGCGCATCGCGGGTTTGCTAGATGAAGCGGGATATGTGCCGGTGGCTGAAGGTTTACAGGCCGATATCGTCGTCTTTAATACATGTGCGGTGCGCGAGAATGCCGATAACAAACTTTATGGGAATTTATCCTTTCTAGCGCCAATCAAAAAAGCGAACCCATTGATGCAGATCGCTGTTGGTGGATGTCTGGCGCAAAAGGATCAAGAAATAATTCTAAAAAAAGCTCCATATGTTGATGTAGTTTTTGGAACGCACAACGTGGGATCACTTCCAGTTTTGTTAGAGCGAGCTAGAATTGAAGAAGAGTCGCAGATTGAAATTCTGGAGGCTTTAGAGCACTTCCCTTCAACTTTGCCGGCCCGCCGACTTTCGGCCTTTTCATCGTGGGTTTCAGTCTCAGTTGGATGTAATAACACCTGCACATTTTGTATCGTGCCAACTTTGCGTGGAATTGAGAAAGATCGAGACGCTAAGGACATCCTTAAAGAGGTACGAGCACTGGTAAATCAAGGTGTTATTGAGATTACTTTGCTTGGACAAAATGTAAATGCTTATGGTGTTGATTTTGGTGACCGTACGGCTTTTGCTCAACTGTTGCGTGATTGTGGTGAAATAGAAGGTCTCGAGCGTGTTCGTTTCATGTCACCACACCCACGCGATTTCACCGATGATGTCATCGAAGCCATGGCGCAAACGCCTAATGTGATGCCGCACTTGCACATACCTTTGCAATCAGGTTCAAATTCAATTTTGCAGTCGATGCGTCGCTCGTATCGTACAGATAGGTATCTTGGAATTCTAGATAGAGTTCGTCAGGCGATGCCGCACGCATCTATTACCACCGACATCATCGTTGGTTTTCCAGGTGAGACTGAAGTCGACTTTCAAGCAACAATGGATCTTTGTACACAAGCACGTTTTGCTGCAGCTTATACTTACCAATATTCCAAGCGACCAGGAACACCCGCAGCTTTGATGTCAGATCAAGTAAGTGCAGAAGTAGTTGGTGAGCGATATACACGTCTACATAACCACCAACAAGGGATTTCTCTTTCGGTCAATGAAGAATCCATCGGAAAAAACTTTAAAGTTTTAGTTGGCGACTATGAAGGCCGCCGAGATGAAGCCCAAGAACGCATGACTGGGCGAAGTGAAGATTTTAGATTGGTACATTTCTCAAACAATATTGTAGCTAGACCCGGAGATGAAGTCGAAGTTGCTATTAGCCAAGCGTCGGCGCATTACTTAATTGGAACGCCAGGAAATGTGCGAGCAACGCGTGGGGGAGATGCGCATGCTGCCCGAAATGCAGAGCGAAAGAAAACTGAAACTTCCCTTGGAATGCCAACTTTCAAATTATGAAGTTAATAGTTATTTGTGGTGCAACTGCTACTGGCAAGAGTGATTTAGCCATTACGTTGGCACAGAAATTGGATGCTGAAATCATCAATGCCGATTCCATGCAGATTTATAAAGGAATGGATATTGGAACGGCCAAACTCACTGTCGAGCAGCGACAAGGCGTACCGCACCATCTTTTGGATGTTTTGGAAGTAACCCAAGATTCAACAGTTGCTTGGTATCAAGACCTGGCTAGGGCTGCGGTAACTGAGATTCATTCTCGTGGCAAAGATGCGATTATCGTGGGAGGCACGGGGCTATATATTAAATCAATCCTGGATGATTTGAATTTTCCGGATACTGATCCAGTTGTTAGAGCCGGGCTTGAACTTGAATTAGCAACTGTAGGTCTTAACGTGCTCTTTGAGCGGTTAGAAAAATTGGATCCTGCTGCAGCCATTGCAATAGATAGGGCAAATGCTCGACGAGTAATAAGGGCGCTAGAAGTTATTGCTATTACCGGTAAACCTTTTACGGCAAATCTTCCACGTGAAGCGAGTACGCGCTACCCCCACGCAATGCAGTTTGGTTTAGTTTTAGATCGAGATCATTTATCTGAGCTCATTGATCAACGTGTTAATCACATGTGGGATTTAGGTTTTGTTGAAGAAGTTGATCGCTTGATGGCCGCTGGACTTAGCTCGGGCAGAACGGCGCAGTTAGCGTTGGGGTACTCACAAATTATCGCAATGCGTGCGGGGCTTATGAGTGAAGAAGAAGCAAAAGAGGATACAAAGCGTGCAACTCGACAGTATGCCCGCCGTCAAGAGACGTGGTTCTCACGCGATGAACGGATCACTTGGATTTCCAATGCGCAGCCACGTTTTGAGACCATCATGAAACATATAGAGAAGATAAACTCATAATCATGATTGCGACTTATGGCCACGGAACTGAGAATGATTTTGTGCTCGTTTTCGATCCCGATAATGAAATTTCGATTACAACGGCCCAGACTGCGGCAATTTGTAATCGGGTAAGTGGTATTGGTGCCGACGGTTTAATTCGAATTACCAAGATTGATTCAGTGTGGTTTATGGATTACCGAAATGCCGATGGCTCACTTGCTGAGATGTGCGGAAATGGTATTCGAGTGATGGCGCGTTATTTAGTTGAACGTGGACATATGCCAGAAGGAATTTTCGCCATCAATACCCGCGATGGTATTAAGCACCTGCGCGTTCCAGCTACGGGTGATATCTCGGTCAACATGGGAAAAGTCGTGGATGAGGGCGAAGAGATCACGGTCTCTACAAATGGAAATATTTGGAATGGCTACAACATCAGTACAGGAAACCCACACGCAGTAGTTTTTGTCGACGATATGAATTTAGTTGGTTTGTTGAGTGAGGCGCCTAAAGTGCGGCCAACTGATTCATATCCCGAAGGCGTCAATGTTGAATTCGTAAAGATCACTGGTGATCATGAAGTAGCGATGCGAGTTTTCGAAAGGGGCAGCCGCGAAACTCGTTCCTGCGGTACCGGAACGTGTGCCGTTGCTTTAGCTGCCGCACTTCATTCAAAAGAGCGATTGCCTTCGCATTGGGTTATTTATCCACCAGGAGGTCGTCTAGAAGTTTCAATTGATGGGCATTCAAACGCCACGTTGATAGGTCCGGCAGTCCTCGTGAAAGATGTAGATATTTCGGAGTTCTTACTTGCCTGATGAAGAGTTCGACCAAGAGTTCGAAGCTCTTTTAGCTGAAAGTGCCCGTGTTGCAGCGCAATACGATGCAAGTGAAGAAGATTTACAGGTCGATCCAACACAGGAGCTTTCAGAGCGTCATGCTTTGCGCCGCGTTAAAGGGTTTTCAACGCAACTTCAAGATATTTCAGAGGTAGAAAATCGTGAGCTTCAATTAGAGCGCGTAGTTTTAGTTGGAGTATGGACTGAAGGAACATCTGAGATGGCCGAAAATTCATTGGCTGAATTGAAAGCGTTGGCAGAGACCGCAGGTTCGGAAGTAATGGATGGGCTTATCCAACGCCGAGATAAACCAGATCCCGCTACTTATATTGGTTCTGGAAAAGTTGCCGAACTTCGCCAGGTCGTACTTTCAACTGGTGCGGATACGGTTATTTGCGATGGTGAGTTATCGCCTTCGCAATTACGTCAATTAGAAGAAAAAATTAAAGTGAAAGTTGTTGATCGCACCGCTTTAATTTTAGATATTTTCGCTCAGCACGCAAAAAGCAAAGAAGGTAAAGCGCAAGTAGAGCTTGCACAGATTGCCTATTTACTTCCCCGCCTTCGCGGCTGGGGTGATTCACTTTCTAGACAAGCCGGCGGCCGTGCAGCTGGTGGTGCGGGTATAGGTGGCCGTGGTCCTGGTGAAACCAAAATTGAAACTGATCGTCGAAAAATTCGCGACAAAATGGCGAAATTGCGCCGTGAAATTGCCGAGATGAAAGTTTCGCGTGATACCAAACGCCAAGAGCGCCGCCGGTTTAATATTCCCTCAGTGGCAATCGCTGGGTACACAAATGCGGGAAAGTCTTCGTTGCTCAATCGATTAACCGATGCTGGTGTCCTTGTTGAAAATGCACTTTTTGCGACTCTGGATCCAACGGTGAGAAAATCTCAGACAAGCGATGGTCGCGTTTACACATTGAGCGACACGGTTGGCTTCGTACGACATTTGCCCCACCAATTAATCGATGCTTTCAAATCAACTTTAGAAGAAGTTTCAGGTTCAGATTTAATCGTGCACGTTGTCGATGGGTCGCATCCGGATCCATTTGAACAAATTCGAGCGGTTCGCGAAGTCATTGCAGATATCGGTGGCGGAGAAATTCCAGAAATTATTGCGATCAATAAAGTAGATGTTGCTAAACCAGAAGTGGTCATGGAAATTTTGCGGAAAGAACCCAACAGTTACGCTTTTTCAGTTCGCACCGGTTTTGGAATGGAAGGCTTGCTCCATGCAATTGAAAGCTCACTTCCTCGGCCTTCAGTTGAAATTAACGCCGTCATTCCATATGAGCGTGGTGACATAGTTCATGCAATTCATGAACGCGGAGAAATTTTTTCAGAGCTCTACGTGGAGACCGGAACCTCAATTCACGCCAGAGTCGACGGCACGCTCGCTTCGGTGATTGAAAAACTGCAAGTGAGGGGGGAATAACCCCGACACGCCGGGCGTTATAGCAACAGGAAAGCCCTAGGTGCGCCATGATGCGCCCGCAGGCAACGAGAAATAAGGAATCGAGGTGAGAGCAATGGCAACAGATTACGACACACCCAGAAAGACCGATGAAGAACTCCATGAAGAGTCGTTAGAAGAACTCAAAGCAAAGCGTGTCGATGCTCAATCCGGCCAGATCGATGTTGATGAAGCAGAAGCGGCAGAAACTTTAGAACTACCTGGTGCAGATTTATCGGGTGAAGAGTTAGCTGTGCGTGTTGTGCCAAAGCAAGAAGATGAATTTACTTGTTCACGTTGTTTCTTAGTGCATCACATTACGCAACTTGCTAAAGGCGAAGGTGCTAAAGCAGTGTGTAAGGAATGTAATTAATTCGTTTTTAAAGCATTAACAAGTTGTTTCGCCTTATTACTAGTTATTAACCAGTAAGGCGTTTCATCTCGCTTGTCATTTAAAACTACTTTGACTCCAGTTGATGCCCAAAATCGAAAAGCTAAGTAAGCCGCAGGGTTGGCATCCCTTCCGCGCAGTAGACGCATTGCAGCGCTATCTAACTCAATCGCATCTTCAATAAACTTTCGCTCAATATGTGCGCGGCCAACACGCAACTCCTTTTCACTTATTGAAATCACAAGCGAGCTGCGAAGTGCAATGAAAACCATACTGAGAGTCAAGGCTGCGAAAACTGCAATCGCTGGAGAGTTTCCAAGTGCAGCCCACACCGATATCACAAAGGAAAGAAAAAAGAAGTAAATAAGAGCGATAAGCCAGAGTGGCATGCGGATTACTTCGCGGAAATGCATAGGTCTTACGCTATCGGATACGCTTGCACCTATGAGCCGGATTGCTTCAACAACTCCACCTGAAGGTGCCCCCATCCCGGCACGCCATCCAAAAGCTCCACCCATTGGAACTCGAATCCCATCCCACTTCGGTCACTGTTTTGGTTGTGGAGATTTACATCCAACGGGACTTCATTTAGTGGCTTACGCAGGTGAAGGCGCTAATTTAACTGCGCAATTTACTGTTACAGAAAATCATCAAGGCGCTCCAGGTTTAGCGCACGGCGGTTTATTGTCTTTAGCTTTCGATGAGGCGCTTGGAAAATTAATGTGGCTCTTACGTTCACCTGCTGTCACTGCGCGATTAGAAACAGATTTCTTAAAGCCGGTACCAATGGGTTCAACGTTACATATCAGTGCAAAAATTACCGGCCAAGTGAACCGAAAGGTTTATTGCGCCGCCGAAGGCCGACTCAATTCAGTAGATGGAGAGTTAGCGGTACGTGCGGCAGCGCTATTTGTTATCGTTCCGATGGATCATTTCTTAAACAATGCCCCTAAAGAGTATTTAGACCACATCGCAAAGAGCCCTGAGATTCTGGCGTTCGTCGATCCTGATTTTGAAATAAATCCTTAAATGAGCAGATTAAAAGTTTTAATTAAACGCCTCGATTCGAGCGTGCCACTTCCCAGCTATGCAAAAGGGGGAGATGCTGGCGCAGATTTAACAACGACAATCGATGTCACATTAGCTCCGGGGCAGCGCACGTTAGTGCCCACTGGACTTTCAATCGCACTTCCAGATGGATATGTTGCATTGGTTCACCCTCGCTCAGGTTTAGCAATCAAACATGGCATAACTTTAGTAAATACCCCAGGCACCATTGACGCGGGATATCGCGGCGAAATCGCTTGTATTTTAATTAATCACGGCACGGAAACCGTGAACTTTAAGAAAGGTGATCGTGTCGCTCAACTTGTTATACAAAAAGTAGAGCGTGCTGATTTTGTTGAAGTAGAAGAATTACCTGGCTCTGGTCGAGGTAACGGTGGATTTGGATCAACGGGGAATTGATGAGCGAACATAATCAAGACAAAGAGACGGTAATTAATGCCCTCGGTGGAAAAAAAGGTTTAATTGATTCCGGACTTCCATCAATTGTTTTTCTCGTAGTTTTCAATATCAAACATGATCTGCAACTGGCTATCTGGGCCGCTTTAGCGCTTTCTATCGTGCTAGCTATCATCCGATTAGCTAAAAAAGACACCATCCAGCACTCTATCTCTGGCGTTATTGGAGTCATGATTTGTTGGTACTTTGCACATCGAAGTGGGCATGCAACTGATTTCTATATTCCTAAACTTCTCACCAACCTTGGCTACGGAAGCGCTTATTTGATTGCAAATCTGGTGGGTTGGCCGCTATTAGGAATTGTCTTAGGTCCACTATTGGGTGAAAATTTGGAGTGGCGTAGTAATCCAGTTCGAAAGAAAATGTATACGCGAGCTAGTTGGATTTGGGTGGCCATGTTCTTTACCCGTATAGCGGTTCAATATCCAATTTATCGAAGTGGAAATTTGAATTTGCTCGGAACGGTTAACTTAGCCATGGGGTATCCGTTATTTTTCGCGGCAGCGTATGGGTCCTGGCTGGTTATAAAATCAGTACCACCAGTTAAAAAAACTAGCTAGCAATAAAGCAGGACTTGATTTGAGCTTCAGCATCAGATGAAGCCACAAAAAGAAGCTCATCGCCGGCAGCAAAAACATCATGTGCTTTGGCAGTTATGACGCGTCCATCGCGAACAATTGCGGCAAGAGTTGCGCCATCAGGTAATTCAATTTCATCAACCGTTTTGCCAATACAGATTGAGCCATCTGGAAGAGTTAATTCGACGAGATTTGCTTGGCCTTTTTTAAATGAGAACAGGCGAACAACATCGCCAACACTTACAGCCTCTTCTACTAGGGCAGCAAGAATTCGAGGAGTTGATACAGCTACGTCCACGCCCCAAGAAGAATCAAAGAGCCACTCATTTTTTGGGTGATTGATTCGAGCTACAACGCGAGGCACTCCATATTCAGTTTTGCCAAGTAAGGAAGTAACTAAATTTGCTTTGTCGTCACCCGTTGCAGCAACCAACACTTGGCAGTTATTGAGATGGGCATTATCGAGTGAGGTAATTTCGCAAGCATCGGCCATTAACCACTCAGCATCTGGAACACTTTCAAGCTTGAGCGCCTTTGGATCCTTATCAATTAATAGAACTTGATGACCGTTATCTAAAAGTTCGCGCGCAATAGCGCGACCGACGTTTCCAGCACCAGCAATTGCAATTCTCATTAACGATCTCCATCCGGGGATTTAGCAAGAATCGCTTCAGTTGCAGCAATTTCATCATCACTGACCATGACGTGAATTAGATCGCCCTGTTGCAACACGGTGTGTTCATTGGGGATTAATCCAACTCCAAGGCGAGTAATAAAAGCCACACGAGCAGGGGTTAGTTCGTCAATGAGCAAAATTGGGCGCCCATACCAATCATTGTGTGGATGCATCTCGCACAGTTGCACAGTTCCACTTGCATCGCGCCACTCTGAACGTGAACCTTCTGGTAATAAACGGCGCAAAATCTGATCAGTTGCCCACAAGACCGTTGCAACCGTTGGAATTCCTAAGCGCTGATAAATTTCTGCGCGACCTGGATCGTAAATACGGGCGACAACATTTTGAACGCCATAGGTTTCGCGTGCAACTCGTGCAGCTAAAATATTTGAATTATCACCATTACTGACGGCAGCGAAAGCATCGGCCTCTTGAATTCCTGCTTCGCGCAAGGTATCGCGATCAAAACCAACTCCAGTGACCGTGCGGCCTTTAAAATTTGGACCAAGTCTGCGGAAAGCTTCTCGAGCTTGATCAATGACTGCGACGGTATGACCAGCGGCTTCAAGTTCGGTAGCTAAAGATGAACCGACTCGACCGCAACCCATGATGACTACGTGCATATGTACTAACTTACACCCATAGGCTTACTTCCGTGACCTCATCAATGAAAAGAACCCTCGTTGTCGGCGAAGTTTTAGAGGTCGACATAGAAAAAGTGGCCCATGGCGGCCATTTCATCGCTCGGCACGAAGGTGCAGTAATTTTTGTACGCCACGGTATTCCTGGTGAAAAATCTCGAATTGAAATCACATCTGCGGGCGCATCCTTTAATCGGGCCGATGTTATTGAAGTTCTTACCTCATCGGCAGATCGCGTTAGTGCGCCTTGCGAATTTTCACATCGTTCCGGCTGCGGAGGGTGCGACTTTCAACATATTTCGCCCGAGCGTCAATTGAAATTAAAACGTGAGGTAATTACCGAACAGTTTGCACGAATTGCAAAAATTGATATTCAAGTGGATGTGGAAAGCGTTGGCCCAGCACTGGGTTGGCGTTCTCGCGTCACGTCTACGACCGACCGAAATGGAAAGTTAGGTTTTATTGGATCGCGCAGCCATAAAGTCATTCCAGTTTCGCAGTGTTTAATCGCTGCGCCACAGATGAATTTTGACGAACTAGCAAAGCGGCAATGGAAAGGGGATATGCGAGTAGAAATCGCGGCATCAAATACTGGTGAACGTTCCATTTCCTTGTCTGCTACTCGTGATGAAAGTAAGCCACGGTTGAGTGAAGGCCCTGCGGTGCTACACGAAGAAGTGCTGGGTGTAACTCTTGAAGTAAGTAATGCCTCTTTTTGGCAAGGACATATAAATGCCCCAGTAATTCTTAGTACGGTAGTCAAGGAGTTTGCCGAAGTTGAACGAGGCGATCATGTTTTAGATCTATATGGAGGCGTTGGCTTATTTGCTTCGGTTCTACTGGAAGAAATTGGCGAAACTGGGCGGATTGATTTAGTTGAAGGTAGTAAAACTGCAACTGCTGATGCAGTGCGAAATTTCAAAGATCATCAACATGTAAAAGTAGTGACTGGAGATGTTGTAAAACATTTACCAAGAATTGAATCAGCAGATGTAGTTGTTTTAGATCCACCACGTGATGGCGCAGGCAAAAACGTTGTACTTGAGATTTCACGGTTAACCCCACGCCGAGTTGTATATGTAGCGTGTGATCCAGCGGCTTTAGCACGTGATACTGGTTACTTTTTAGCACAGGGTTATTCACTCACCAAAATAAGGGCTTTTGATCTCTTTCCAATGACACATCACATTGAATGTGTTGCACTGTTTGAGCCGACTGAGGTATCTTGACGCTTAAGCGAGCGGTGATTCACAAGGGGAGATAATGAGTAAAAACTCTTTTAACGCAAAGAAAAACTTAGAAGTTGCGGGTAAGAGTTTCGAGATTTTTGATATCTCACACATTGATGGTGCAGCGAATCTGCCATTCTCTCTGAAAATTCTTTTAGAAAATCTCTTGCGCACTGAAGATGGCGCCAATATCACTGCCGAACACATTAAAGCTCTCGCAAACTGGGATCCAGCAGTTGAGCCAGATACTGAAATTCAATTTACTCCATCGCGTGTAGTAATGCAGGACTTCACTGGCGTTCCATGTGTAGTTGATTTAGCAACAATGCGTGAGGCAATTGTTGAACTTGGTGGAGACGCTTCCAAAGTTAATCCACTAGCTCCGGCTGAGTTAGTAATTGATCACTCGGTTATTGCCGATGTTTTTGGGACTAAAGATTCTTTTGAAAAAAATACTGATATTGAATATGAACGTAACCAAGAGCGCTATCGCTTCTTGCGTTGGGGCCAGAGTGCATTTGATGAGTTCAAAGTTGTGCCACCAGGAACTGGAATTGTTCACCAAGTAAATATTGAATATTTAGCACGCGTAGTAATGACTCGATCAGTTCAAGGCGTACTCCGTGCTTATCCAGACACGGTCGTCGGTACAGATTCACACACAACCATGGTCAACGGTCTTGGCGTTTTGGGCTGGGGAGTCGGCGGCATTGAAGCCGAAGCTGCACTGCTGGGACAACCGGTCTCTATGTTGATTCCACGAGTTGTAGGGTTCAAATTAACCGGACAACTCCCATTAGGCACAACAGCTACCGATATGGCACTGACTATTACTGAAATCTTGCGTACGCATGGCGTGGTTGGAAAGTTCGTAGAATTTTATGGTCCTGGCGTTACGTCTGTCCCAATGGCTAATCGAACAACAATTGGAAATATGAGTCCAGAGTATGGATCCACATGTGCGATATTCCCGATTGATGAAGAAGCCCTACGTTATTTGCGATTGACTGGCCGAAGTGACGAACAAGTTGCATTGGTTGAAAGTTACGCCAAGACGCAAGGTTTGTGGCACGACCCATCGGTTGAGCCACGATTCTCCGAACATGTAGAGCTGGATCTTTCTACTGTTGTTCCATCGATTGCTGGACCTAAGCGGCCTCAAGATCGCATTTCATTGAGTAATTCGAAATCAGCATTTGAAAAAATTCTTCCAACGTATTTCACCGACAAAACCGTAGAAAAAGAAGTTGTGGCTGGTTCAACTCGCGTGAAAAACGGAGATGTTGTTATTGCCTCAATTACTTCTTGCACCAACACATCAAATCCATCAGTGATGATTGGCGCGGCACTTTTAGCTAAGAAAGCGGTAGAAAAAGGACTTAAGTCCAAGCCTTGGGTAAAGACAACGCTGGCGCCTGGATCCAAAGTAGTAACGGATTATTACGATAGGGCAGATTTAACACAGTACATGGAAGCCCTTGGTTTTAACTTAGTTGGATACGGATGCGTAACATGTATCGGAAACTCAGGTCCGCTTCCCATTGAAATCAGCAAAGCGGTAAATGAAAATGATTTGGCTGTTACCGCTGTTTTATCGGGCAACCGAAACTTTGAGGGGCGTATTAGTCCTGATATTAAGATGAACTACTTGGCATCACCCCCATTAGTAGTTGCTTATGCAATTGCCGGAACTATGGATCATGATTTTGAAAAAGATGCACTCGGTAAGGATCAAGCGGGCAGCGATGTCTTTTTGGCTGATATCTGGCCAACGCCAGCTGAAATCCAAGCAGTTATTGACTCATCAATTTCTTCAGCAATGTTTACTAAAGATTACGCTTCAGTTTTTGATGGTGATCATCGCTGGAGAGCATTAGCTACCCCAACCGGAAAGACATTTGAATGGGATGCGCAATCTACTTATGTACGTAAGCCACCATATTTTGATGGCATGCCAAAAGAACCAGTTCCGGTAGTTGATATTTCAGGGGCGCGTGTTTTGGCAATTCTGGGGGATTCAGTGACAACTGATCACATTTCACCAGCGGGAAATATCAAAGTGGATTCTCCTGCGGGTAAGTATTTGAGCGATCACGGTATCGATCGTAAGGATTTTAACTCCTACGGTTCACGCCGTGGTAATCACGAAGTGATGATCCGCGGAACATTTGCGAATATTCGTTTAAAGAATCTATTACTAGATGGTGTCGAAGGTGGGTTCACACGTAACTTTGCAAGTAAAGGCGAGCAGTCAACTATTTATGATGCAGCAGTTGCTTATCAGAGCGCTTCAACGCCATTGATTATTTTGGCGGGTAAAGAGTATGGCTCTGGTTCTTCGCGTGACTGGGCAGCCAAGGGCACAGCATTGCTAGGAGTGCGCGCAGTTATTGCTCAAAGTTTCGAACGTATTCATCGCTCTAATCTCATCGGTATGGGAGTACTTCCACTTCAATTTAAAAATGGTGAGAGTGCACAGAGCTTAGGTTTAACAGGTGAAGAAGTATTTTCGATCAGCGGAATCACTGCTCTCAACACCGGTGGCGTACCTAAAGAGTTAACAGTTACCGCTGGCGGAAAGAGCTTTTTGGCAACGGTACGCATTGATACCCCGGGTGAAGCCGACTACTACCGCCATGGCGGAATCATGCAGTACGTGCTTCGCTCACTTTTAAATTCTTAATCCTGGCTCAAGGAAGTGATGCAACACCTTTAGGGTGAAAACGCTGACCGGAAGCAGCCTCGCTAATTCCTTCTCGATCTAAGTAAGGCAAAATTCCACCAAGGTGCATTGGCCAACCGGCCCCCATCAACATACACAGATCAATTTCTGCGGCAGTTGTTACAACACCTTCATCGAGCATCATGCGTGCTTCTACGGCAAGGGCCGTTAAAGCACGATTTCGCACTTGTTCGGCCGTTGATGGTGAATCACCTTTATGGATTAAAGCAACGGCTGCAGGGTTTGCGCCGACAGTGCCATCGTCGTTTTTAATATAGAAATTACGGACGCCTTCTTTCACCATTGCTGCCATCGTTGGTGAAATGCGGTAGCGATCACCAAGATTTTCATGCAAAGTTTCTGACACGTGAAGTGCGACTCCTGGACCGACTAAATCTAGAAGTTGGAATGGAGACATTGGGAAACCGATTGATCGCATTGCGTTGTCGGCTACATCTGGGGGAGTGCCTTCATCTACTGCATCAGTTATTTCGCCCATGAAGCGCGTCAGCAGACGATTGACGACAAAACCCGGCGCATCTTTACAGATAATCATCGTTTTCTTGAGTTCTTTACCGACCACAATCGCCGTAGCAGTAGTTGCATCATCAGTTTTTGAAGTTCGAGCTACTTCAAGCAGCGGCATCACAGCAACTGGATTGAAGAAGTGAAAACCAACGACTCGCTCTGGATTTTTCAATCCTTGGCTCATTCGCTCCACTGATAATGAAGATGTATTTGTCGCAAGGACGCACTCTGGAGAAATTATCTCTTCGAGCTCTTTAAATAATTTCTGCTTCAGTGAGAGCTCTTCAAAAATCGCTTCGATAATAAAATCGCAGCCAGCGTAGGTTTTCTTATCGGCTGAACCTGAAATGAGTAGCGATAACCGGCCAGCTGATTCCGGACTCATGCGCTTTTTCTCAACTAGTTTTGCAAGTTCATTTTTCACCCAAGCTACGCCTTTATCAGCGCGCTCTTGATCAATATCAGTCATTACAACTGGACACTTCAAATTACGAAGTAGAAGTAGCGCTAATTGCGAAGCCATGAGGCCCGCACCGACTACACCCACTTTGGTGACCTTTCTGGCAAGGGCTGGCTTTGGTGCGCCTTCAACTTTCTTACGCTTCTTTTGAATAACATTGAATGCATACAGTGATGCACGCAGCGGATCGCTCATTGTTAATTCAGCAAGAACTACATCTTCGGCGTCAAAACCTTGACCCACATTGTTAGTACGTGCCGCAGCAATTAATTCAAGGGCTTTCATCGGTGAAGCTATTTCAGCGCCGCCATATTTTTTCAACGCCGCAGCTTTTCCAGTAGCCAACGCTGATTCCCAAGCAGGATCTTGACTGTAATCTTTACGTTCAACTGTGGTTGTCCCATTTAAAACGCCAGCAGCAAAAGCAATCGAGCGCTCAAGGAAATCTGATGGGTCGTACACAGCATCAACAACACCAAGTTTAAGAGCATCCTTAGCTTTCATCATGGTGTTGTTATTGAGAGCATTCAACATAATTACTTGAATTGCGCGTTCTGGCCCAATTAACTTTGGCAAAATTGTTGCCCCGCCCCAACCTGGAACTAAACCTAAAAATACTTCAGGCAATGCAGTAAAAGCTGTCGATGCCAGTGTGCGATAGTTGCAATGCAAACCAACTTCTAGGCCGCCACCTAAAGCAAGACCATTTATAAAAGCAAAAGTTGGGATAGTGGACTCACCTAGTCGGCGAAATACATCATGACCTAACTTGCCGATAGCCGTTGATTGTTCGCGCTTTGAGATAAATGAGAGCGCCGATAAATCAACACCAGCGGCGAAAATAAATGGCTTTCCGGTGATTGCAATTGCTGCAGGTTTACGTGATGTCGCTTCAGTAATTGCGGCATCAAGGGCTGCCAAAGATTGCGGCCCAAAAGTATTTGGCCGGTTATGGTCCAGGCCATTATCTAAAGTAATTAATGCCAACGTTCCGCTAGCGCCAAAAGCGCTCAGATCCACATCGCGGACTAAGGCTTGAGTAATAACTTCTTCTGGAGCACCTTCAGGAAGTTTGATATCTGCGCTCATTTATTTCACCTGACCTTTAAAGTGTGGGTTTTCCCAGATGACAGATCCGCCCATTCCAAGGCCGATACACATAGTGGTTAACCCGTACCGAACTTCTGGATGGTCTTCAAAGGAACGGGCTAAGTTGAGAATTAAGCGAACACCTGATGATGCAAGTGGATGGCCAACGGCAATTGCACCGCCAAAAGGATTGACTCGTGCGTCATCATCGGCAATTCTGAAGTGTTCAAGAAATGCTAGAACTTGCACGGCGAACGCTTCATTAATTTCAAAAAGACCAATGTCTTCAATTTTTAAGCCGGCTTGCTTGAGCACTTTTAATGTTGATGGCACGGGTCCGTAACCCATAACTTCAGGTTCAACTCCAGCAAATGCATAAGCAACCAAGCGGGCCTTAATTGTTAGCCCAAGTTCAATGGCTTTATCTTCACTAGCAAGTAAAGCTGCAGTTGCGCCATCATTTAATCCCGAAGAGTTTCCAGCAGTGACTCGACCCGCGGCCCTGAATGGAGTTTTTAATCCGGCCAGAGCTTCCATTGTTGTTTGTGGGCGAGGTGGTTCATCGACTGTTGCAATCGTCCAACCGAGTTCTGCGCTTCTAGCAGCAGTTGGAATTAAATCGCGTTGAATTAACCCAGCTTCATATGCTTTCGCAGTTTTAATTTGAGAGTTCAGTGCATATTTATCGGCGCGCTCTTTAGTAATAGTTGGGAAGCGATCATGTAAACGTTCAGCCGTTGCACCCATAGCGAGTGCATCTTGTTCCACAATTTTTTCCGCTAAATAACGTGGGTTGGGATCTAGACCTTCACCGATTGGGTGATTACCCATGTGCTCTACACCGCCGGCAATTGCGATGTCATTAGAACCGATTGCAATTGCTCCGGCAATAGTTGTCACTGCAGTGAGTGCGCCCGCACACCAACGATCGATTGAATAACCAGGAACGGTATTAGGAAGTCCGGCTAATAATGTGGCACTGCGACCGATATTCATTCCTTGGTCACCTGTTTGCGTAGCTGCGGCAATGGCAACGTCATCGATCGCGCTGTGATCAACTTTTGGATTTCTATCCAGCAAGCCGCGAATTGCGCGGACCATCAAATCATCGGCACGTGTACCTGCGTACATGCCTCCCGATTTTCCAAAGGGAGTGCGAACGGCATCGACTAAAACAACGGAGCGGGACATAGTGATCCTTTTCTAGGCGCGAGATAGCCGTTATGTTACCCGCCAGTAAGGATTAAGAACAGCGCTTAGGCAGAAACGAGCTGGCGCGTGCGGGGCTTTGAAAGATAAGGGATCAAGACGCTCAGAAGGTAAAGGGCCCATAACCCCAATTGCAGCCATGAGGTCGAAGCATCAAAACCCACAGTGCCACTCAATGCCACACCTGTGAGTGAATCACTTGGGATTTGGGTGCTGAAGTCCCAGGCAAATGAATGCCCGCCAGGCAACCAACCAATTTCTTGGAACTCATGGATTCCGTAGTTCAAAACTCCAGCAGCTACAACTACCAAGGCGATACCTGTGTAGCGGAAAAATTTCGCGAGATTCAAATTGATTGTGCTCTTGTAAATTAAATAACCCAATGAGATTGATAGTGCGAAACCAATGAGCAGACCAATGGTTGATGATCGAGTATCAGAAACTGTTTTAAAATTTGAATATAAAAATAATGAGGTTTCTAGACCCTCACGAATAACGGCTAAAAATGCAGTAGTAGCAAGGGCTACGGGACCTATGAGTGAGGCCGAATCAACTTTTTCATGTAATTCAGATTTTAGAAATCGAGCAGACCGCTTCATCCAAAAAACCATCCAGGTCACTAGCGCAACCGCGGCAATTGATGTTGTACCGGAAAAGAGCGCTTGTGAATGTGGACTCAATCCAGCCGATGTGCGCGAAAGGATGAAACCAAGACCAATGCTTATAAGAACTGCTGCAGCGACGCCGGTCCATAAGGGCTTGAGAAGGGCGCGACGCTCACTTTTAATAATGTAGGCCACCAGGATGCCAACAATGAGGGAGGCTTCAAGGCCTTCGCGTAAAGCGATGATAAATGTGCTCACCATGGGTAAAAATCTACGCGGTGGGGGGTATTTACGCAACTCTAATGTTGCGTAAATCAGAGCTCGTCGGCTGTGCTTTCTGGCACATCTGAAGCCAGGGCTTCAGGCACAACTAGCGGCTCTTTTTCCAGAAGCGCAGCGGCTAGCGCCTGGGCCACTAAATCTACTTGCCAGGTTCTGGCTCCCAGTTCTAGAAGAGCTGTGCGAACTAAATCTGGTGAGGAGGATTCGGTGGAACCAGGCGGTGGCGACCAACAAATCCTTCGCACAAGTTCAGGAGTGATCAGATTTTCTACTGGGATCGAGTTTTCTTCGGCAATTATTTCAATCAGGGCCCGGGCATGTGAGAGCGGCGCAAACTTCTCGGGAAATTTATCTCGCCATAATTTTATTGGTGGAAGCGTATCGGTATTGGCACGGATTGCGGGCCACTGACTTTCTGGCATTGCAACTGCTCGAGCAATTGCATCGAGCCATGTCTGTAAGTTTTCTAACCACCGCGCGCGCAAACCAATTGGTCGTAAAGTTTTTTCAAATTCTTTTTTTGTTGTTGGGGGATTAAGGGCCAATTCAATAATGGCTGAGTCATTGAGAATTTTACCTCCTGCAATATCGCTGGCACGTGCTAATTCATCGCGGGTAATCCATAGTTCACGAATCACAGCTAGTTGATCTCGTCGTTTTATTTTATGCATTCCCGATGTGCGTCGCCAAGGATCTACTCGAGGCGGCGAAGGTGGCGCAAGAAGTATTGATGAAAACTCTTCGGCAGCCCACGAATCTTTTTTTGCATCAATGAGAATTTTTTCGACAATGTTGCGTAATTCAATAAGTAGTTCTACGTCTAAAGCTGCATACGTCAACCACTCTTGAGGCAGAGGGCGCGTAGACCAGTCTGCAGCACTGTGCTCCTTAGCTAAAATCACTCCCATGAGTGATTCCAATAAAGGACCAAGCCCCACACGTGGTAGGCCGGCAATTCGACCGCCTAATTCGGTATCGAATAATCGCGCAGGATTTATGCCTAATTCACGCAGGCATGGTAAATCTTGTGTGCTGGCATGCAAAATCACTTCATCGGTGTTGAGTAGATCATTAAGTGTTTTCATCAAGACATGGCCTGGACCAAATGGAATTGGATCAATCAGGTGCAGCCCACCACCATTTCGTTTAATCTGAATTAAATAAGCCCGGGCGCTATATCGAAAACCAGATGCTCTTTCGGCATCAACGGCAAAAGGTCCACTGCCAGCGGCAAGCTCTGCAATTGCGGATTCAAATTCGGCTTCAGTATCTATTAATGCAGGTGTACCGGCTGCTGGAGTCAGCAGAGGTACTGCTGTGATTGCTTCATCCATAGTTTGTATTTAGCGACGTCTTGCAGAAGAAATTGTTGATACACCTTCTGGAATTGGTTCTAGACCAGCAACATCAGAAATTAATCCACACCAACCAGAAATATGTCGCATTAATTCCAGAGGCTCAGAAACAACTGGGGTCCACGAAGCGCGGATTTCAATTTCAGATTCATCATTTCGCGGAGAAAGCTTTCCAAAGGAGGCACTTGATACGCGAGTTACCGTTCCGCTGGGTGCATTTAACTGGCACTCATCGCGCTCTAGAGCCTCAAGAAACCAACTCCAACCTACTTCAGGTAGAAGTGGATCTTGCTGCATTATTGGATCGACATCGGCGCGCACAAAAGTAACGCAGCGAAACTCGCCTTCCCATGTGTCTTGTCCGCCGGGTTCATGCAAAAGAACAAATCGGCCCGACGCAATTTCATCTTCATCATCGCCTAATAACCCATTGCTGACATCGGCTGAAAATGCAAAGGCATACGTTGCTAACTTTTGAGGGGCAGGAACTTCTTCCAAGACAATTTCGGCCCGGGGTGTAAATGTGCGAAGGTGATTGATTAAATCTTCAAAACCCTTGGCATCCACTACTTAAGAATAAACAAGTGGGTGCTCAATTCATGGGAGGCAGGGCGGTACCCTTTGATATATGGCATCACTATTGGCGTTAATCTCAAGTTTGCTATGGGGGAGTGCCGATTTTGAAGGTGGCCGATTAAGTAAAAAACATCCAGCTATTACGGTCTTGGGATTTTCACAAGTAATCGGTTTGGTCTTCGGAATTATTTTGGTAGCAATTACTGGTGAATGGAAAGCCCATGCATTTGGCCATGGCGGTTATTTAATTCCAGGAATATTTGCTGGGGTCTGCGGCTACCTCGGTTTGTTGTGTTTATACGCCGGACTTTCAACTGGAGCGATGGGAGTTGTATCTCCAATAAGTTCAATGAGCGCAGTCATACCGCTGGGCTTTGCCCTCATCAAAGGTGAAACACTTTCGACTCTGGCATCCATCGGAATAGTTCTTGCCCTGGCAGGAGTTTTCTGTGCAAGTGGTCCAGAGTTAAATCGTGGACTTTCGCTCAAGCCACTACTTCTCGCCTTCGGTGCGGCATGTGGTTTTGGTGTTGCGCTGGCTTTTATGTCCGTCGGTTCGCAATCCAGCGCGCTAATGACAATGGTCTCGATGCGTGCAGCAACTTTTTTGGTAACTGTCTCCTTTGCGATTAAGAATCGAAATATCGGTAAGTTTTCTTCACGAGAGTATCCAAAACTGGTTTTTATTGGCATATCGGATTTTCTTGCAAATCTATTGCTTGGCGTGGCTTGCAACAATGGTTTGGTATCAGTTGCCATGGTCTTAGGTTCACTTTTCCCAATTGCCACTGCGGTTCTTGCCTTTAAATTTCTTCACGAAAGGTTGCACCGAATTCAGTATGTTGGAATAGTTTTAGCAGTAAGTGGCGTAGCTCTTATCTCAGCTTTTTAATTGTGTGCAGTATAAAAATCAGTACCATCAATTTGGGTGAGCGAGTGATGAGCAAATTTATTAAGTAAGGCGCGCCAATCAATTGGATTTTCGCCACCTGTAACTGGTGTAACGCTCAAATCAAGTTGGTCTACTAAGCCTTGGTCAACAAGTTCGAAAATTATCGATGTACCAGCTTCAATAAGAATTCTCTCCCCGAAGCTCTTTTTCGCTTTTTCCAGAGCTTGGGCCGCTGACATATTCCATAAGTGGGACAAGTCATTTCCGGCGACTGGGTTAATGGTTGAGCGTGAAATAATTACTAATGGCACAGGACTTTGTTTGTATGGTTCATGTCGAGCGGTATTTCCACCAATTAAAATACAATCGACTTTGCGGCGTCGTGCTAAAAAAGCGCGTCTATCGGCATCAGTTGAAACGCCATTTGAGGTATTGCCTTTAGATGTGGATCCATCCAGGCCGACAACTAAGGATGCAACTGTGCTCATTTGTCCTACTATCGCAGATTCCCGAGCTTTTCTCAGGCTTAAATCACGCTCAAAAGTTGAGCAGATCAAGTAAACCTCGTTAGCCTCTTCCTATGTTGTGGCGCATCATTCCCCGCGCTGTCATGGTTATCGCCTTGGCAGTTGGATGTATTGCGCCCGCTAACGCTGCACCCACTTTGGAAGAAGTCCAGGCCAAAGTCAATGCACTGCAAGATCAAGCCACAACTGCGGCCGAAGGTGCGCAGGAAGCGCAAGTCAAATTGAACTCATTAACCAGAACTCTCAATGGAATTAAGGCGAAAGCGGCAGTGCAAGGCCAAACCCTGTCCGCTATGCAAAAAACTCTGGGCGCAATTGCTATTGAACAATACAAAGCCGGCGGTCTTGGGCAGAGTTTAGAATTACTTTTTTCTTCAAATCCAACGTTATATCTTTCATCAGCTGGTGCCTTAGATTCCATTAGTCGTGGAAAATCGGCGCAGTTGCGAAAATACCAAGCTGCGCAACAACGATTACAAGCCACAACAATGACAGTCAATGACAAATTAGCTTTAGTCACGGCGGCGGAGAAGAAATATAAAGCTCAATCGGCAATGGCTCAATCAAAATTAGCCGAAGCCGAAGCAATTCTCTCCAAATTGACTAAAGCAGAGCGTGAACGATTAGCAAAACTTGCCGCCGAGCAAGAAAATGCCGATCAAGCTTCCTCGGTTGCACTTGCCAAAAAAGTAGCGGGTTTTTCCGGTAGAGGAGGAATCGCTTTGAAATTCGCGCTGGCTCAGTTGGGCGATCGTTATGTATTTGGTGCTGCCGGAATGATTACGTGGGATTGTTCAGGTTTAACTATGCGGGCTTATCAAGCCGCAGGCGTTTCTTTGCCGCACTCTGCCGCAGCACAGGCGAGATTAGGTAAAGCGGTTTCGATGAAATCTCTGCAGCCTGGAGACTTATTATT
>Ga0194057_10000277_pt1 | contig 26458 bp, 23 predicted proteins | sample SepL4415m_MetaG_FD_155474 | JGI IMG/M metagenome (GOLD analysis project Ga0194057, IMG submission 155474) | Anoxic zone freshwater microbial communities from boreal shield lake in IISD Experimental Lakes Area, Ontario, Canada - Sep2016-L442-15m | ecosystem: Environmental > Aquatic > Freshwater... | reverse complement strand
CTGGCTTCCAGACCATGAAACCCTTGGCCCAGCGGCGACGATGGAAATTACGGGGCTCAATACCTTCACTTGCGTTACGGCCGATCATCCGCCCTCCCTTTGGCTTCACGTGATTCGTTACCTCCTCGCGCTCAAAGTTCAGTTCTGGCCTGGTGGTTAGCCTTTAGCCAGGTTGGATTGTCCAACTGATCTACATCAGCTTATCTTGGCACACCCATGACGTAACTCCTTATTTTCGGACCAGTTTTTCGTTGCCGCCTAGCAGCTTGCCTGGCTGCAACCGCTCGCCGACTCGTTCTACGTCGCCCTCGGCGTAGTGTGCCACGCCATTGATTACCAAGGCGGGTTGTGCGCCGATCTCATCAAGTGCCCGTCTGACGGCCGCGTAGGGCCGCTGAAAGACCTGGCAGAGGTGGCCGACCGACTCAAGATGTTTGGTTGCTGTCATGTTTGAATTTTATCAATGTCCATCTGCGTCTTGCCAGAATATGGCAAGCTATTCGACAATTACGAAAAATCTGTGATTACACTCCTTGCACCATGTTCGGCGTGAAGTCGTGCCGTCGTGCTGGTCCTGCGACCGCTTGGTTTCCAGGTCCGTGCTACCGCATACCGGACAGCGGGCGCGTTCGATATAGCAATATCGAAGCTCGTCTGCGTCTTGCTGCTGGGTGGGGTTGGCCACGTTCATACCTCCTCGTTTGGTTCATCGAGTGCTGATTCAAGCTCTTCGACCAACTCGCTAATAGGCCAGCCGCCGCTAGCATCGGTTTCTGGATTACTGCCGTCCAAGAATGCGTTCCATCGGTCGTGTGCAAGCTCAAGGGCCTTTTGGATAGTTTCCCGATCCACTTGAATGTTATCTGGTGACCAATTGAGACCCCAAATGATATTGGCTCGGAGTCCGCAGGCGAAGGGTCGCGTGGAGCGCATGAACAGAACACTTCAGGATCGGTTGGTGAAGGCATTACGGCGTGCGAAGATCGGTGAATTGGAGGCGGCGAACCAATTTTTGGACGACGCATTTCTCGTGGATTTCAACGCACGCTTCGGCGTACCGGCGGCGGCCGAGGACTGGCATCGCCCGTTGTCGGCTGCCACGGACTTGCCGCGTATCGTCTCGATTCAGGAGTCGCGTGTGGTAGCCAAGGACTGGACTTTGCGTTGGCGGAATCGCGTGATGCAATTGCCGCGTGAGACGGCCGAGTTTATTCGGAGCGGTCAGCGAGTGATAGTCTGCGAGCCGCTGGATGGCGTACTGCGTGTGTTTGCTGGCGATCGCGAAGTGTCCTGGTCGCCGATCCTGAACCCACCGCAGCCGAAGCCGCTCAAGCGAAATGGTCCGACGGGTTCAAGCCAGGGGCAGAAGCCTGCCGCCAACCATCCTTGGCGTGGCCAGCGAAGAGTATCAGCACCATCGGAACCATCAGTCCCCCCCCTCCGGAGTCGAAAAAAGTGGCCCCCTCCACTGCGGCTCGCTAGCGCTCGCCTTGTGGAGGGGGCCACTTTTAGGTTAAATACATGTCACTACAGTAATGGGACGTTTCTATTGGCGCGAAACAGGGGACATTTCTATTGGTTGACAACACGGTCTTAGCCGTCCGGGGTTGCTTAGGGGCTGGTTTTAGCTTACAATCTGTCACAGTTGTTTCCTTTCTATTTAGGCCAGTGTCTTCGCGGGGACCGGCCTTGTTGTTGGGTTAGGTAAAAAACTCGGTGACGTGGCTGGAAGATTTCCGAGTCTTGCGGATCGCCTTCACTGGCGGCTTTGAAGTGCGCGATTCCTCGAAGGCAAGCCAGTCCTCGGCCTTGATCCTCCATCGCGGGCGGCCGGTGGGTCGAGTGGCATAGTTGACGGCGCGCAGTTCGCCGTTGCGAATCCAAGTCAGGATCTTTTCCGACTCGATACCCTTGACTCGGGCCAGTTCTGGGGGCGTGAAGTCCCGTTCGATCTCAATTTGCATGGGACCACATCCAATGAGATGGTCACGACAAGCGTGATCGGCGGGCTTGTGAGGCATGCGAGGCTTCATTTGGCACCTCCTGCCGTCGCCGGTCGCTTCAGAGATTCGACCCAATGACGAAGGTCGCTAGCGTCAAAGCGGGTCTCGTTGCCAGGGAATTTAACGCTTGGAAGAATCCCCTTGTTGGCAAGTCTCATGACTTGCCTTGGGGTCAAGCTTAAAAGTTCCGCCGCTTCACAGTCGGTAAGAAGTGTTGTTTCCATGACCTAATTGTTGCAAAATAATTGGGTACAGAAACGCAGGACAAGGTCGGGAAACGTGGGTACAACGGGGGACATTTTTTTCACTACTTCTTTTTTCGGCACTTCCGCACGGGTTTGACGGGGTTTTGCGGGGTACGCTTTTTCAACTGCCGTTTGATTGCCATCGCAACCGAAGCCTTCGCAATTACGTTTGGACTATCGGGGCAGATTGCTGCCCGATCGGCCGTTTGCATCGCCCTCCACGCTGCATAGATCTTTGCGGGCTTGTGGTAGGTGTCGGTGCCAATCGCTTCGTATTGTTGCAAGAACCAAGCATCTCTCGGGGCAATGCCGCTTCCGTTGCCTCGGTTGGTTCTTTACTGCCAGGGGGCTTCTCGGAAGCCGCTGCCGCCTTGGCCCACGCCAACAGCACCCGCAGTTGGTGCTTAGACATTTCCTCTCCATCCGCCTCGTCGCCAATCGGGGGCAACGATACGACATCCAACGGAGCTAAATTGTTGGTCGGGGGGCACGGTGCGATGCCCCACGGGCATGACATGTCGGCCGGTTGCGCCGGAATCTTAGGCATTACCGACTCGGCCGCCATTTGGGCCGCCCGGGCAATGCCGACCGCTTGGGGCTGAATTACCTCAATCCAACCTGATCCGCTTCGCATCCCCGGCCGCCAGGCATCAAACGGCTCAACCTGCAACCAGTATTCGGTTAAGGCATATTCCACCACCCGCCAGGCCGAAGCGGCATTAAACTGTCGCTCGTGATCAGTCCGCCCAATTGCGCCAACCATCGCGTTAGATCTTCGCGACGCAACCAGCTTTCATGTTTTTTGCGGGGGCCTTCATAGCCGAAGGGCAGACTTTCCACGCTCTGCCCACCAGCCCGGATAACTGCCTCCGCCAGTGCTACGGCCGCCAGTGCTACGGCCCTCGTTACAGGGCTAGGGCCGTAGTCACTCTTAATCCGAATCAGCCGCACGGCCATATCAAAATACTCTCGCACATCGGCCGCCGGCTCGGCAGGTAGGCCACATGCTCGCAATAATTTCGCGTCGTTGTCAATGTCTTCGCTCATGCCACTGCCTCCTTCGCCACGGGCCAGAGCCAAACATGGATCGTATCCGCCACAGCCTCCAGGCGTGCGTCTTCGATGTCCAGGCGGTAAACGGATGCCATATCGCCCCGTGAGTGACCCATGACGGCATCGACAGCCACTTGGTCTTTGCAGGCACCGCCGATGGTCTCGGTCATTCTGCGCAGCGAATAGAAGCTGGCACCGCCGGTGATCCCGATCTTTCTGAACAAAAGCCTGGATAGGATAGACACGGCATCGCGCAATGCGCTTTTCGACGGATCGGGGATCTCCTGTTTTTTCCATCGCACCCAGGGTTCGCCACACTTGGTCAGAAACACCAGATCGGCGTTCGCTGCATCATTAGGCGTGCGTCGGACGGCGATCGCCTCTCGCAGGGCCTCCACTGTCTCCGGCCATAGCTTGCCGCGACGGGGCACGCCCGTTTTGGGACGTGGGTGGTTGTGCCAGCCGCTTTCCAGGTCAATAGCTTGAAAGCTAAGAGTCGCGCAGTCGTTGTTTCCAAACCCACAGTTGATACCCAGCAAAATCATTGCCTTCAGATAAACGCTGGCCTCGGCGAGCAATGCATGAATCTGCTTGGCGGTGAGCAGTCGGGCCTCTTTTTTGGCGTTGCGGTCCTTTTGCTGGTTCTTCGCGCTGGGGGCCTTTAACGCACTACCAAAGCGAACAGGACGGTCGATCAGGCCCTCATTGTAGGCGAAGTTAAACAGGGCACGCACGCGCCGTGTTACGCCACTACGCGACTCCATGCCAAGCCCCTTGAACGCCACGGCGCGAACGGTCTCGAAGTCTTCGGTTCGCAGGTCATTCACAACCCGCTGCTTGCCGAACACGCGAAGAAGCATCTCGCATGTGTGATAATAACCATAGAATGTGCGAGGAGACAACTCACCGCAGTTCTCTAGTGTTTTCTTGGCGGCCAGGAAGCGATTCGCTAGAGCCACGACGGTCAAGCCCTCAGTCTTCGGCCGTGGCGTTCTACCAGCCAGCAGTTCGTCCTTCTGCTCTAACCACTTGGTCAGGGCGGCATCTGGGTCTTCCCACTTCCCAAAGTAGACGAGCTTCTGCCAAATCTTCTTGGCCCATCGGCCATTGTTGTGGGCGAAAAGTGGGAAGTCGGGATAGGGTTTCTTCGGCTTCGTGGTAGAATTGAGCATGTCGCTGCCTCCAGTAAAGGTTGGTGACCAAGCCCTCGGTGACTCCAATCACGCGGGGATATTTTGCTTCTTCCCGTCATTCCACCCACAATAGTGGAGTCATAACGGGTGTCAAAGCAGATTATGGCCTATCGTATCGTCAGTCTAAAAACGAGTCAATACATCGTGTTTTACGATACGAAAGGAATTAGCAGGAAAGAGAGAATATGACTTACATCATGGTCGATATTGAAGCCAACGGTCCGATCCCGGGCGACTACTCGATGGTCTGCTTCGGGGCCATCGTTGTCGAGCCAACCTTGAATAGAACATTTTACGGCAAGCTCAAACCGATCTCCGACCGCTGGCTACCGGAGGCATTGCAGGTCGCGGGCTTCAGCCACAACGAGACGCTGGAGTTCGACGATCCCAAGACCGTAATGCAACAGTTCGCCGATTGGGTTGTAAAGGTCAACGAGGTACATCGGCCGATGTTCATCTCCGACAACAACGGTTTCGACTGGCAGTTCATCAACTGGTATTTCCATCATTTTCTCGGTCAAAACCCCTTTGGGCATAGTTCGCATAATCTCGGCTCGCTCTACAAGGGCGTGGCGAAGGATATGTTTGCCACATTCAAGTATCTGCGCAAAACCCGGCACACGCACAACCCAGTAGACGACGCCCGCGGCAATGCCGAGGCATTGTTGCAGATCAAGGAAAAGCACGGGTTGAAGATCAATTTTGTAGGATGATTATATCACGGTCCTCTCACGGGAGTGTTCGCTCATGACGAAGTATTTTTCTACGGTGATTATTGCCGCAATCTGTTTTTTGCTTAGCCAAGCACAACTCTCGGCGGCCGATGCCCTGCGAGACGACTGCGTCGTGCGGATCACATTTGTCGGCGACGTCTGTTTCGACGGTAACCCGGGCCATTCGGTGACCCGTGGCGAGGATCCCTTCGCCGCCGTCGCCAGCGTGCTCAAGGATACTGACCTAGCGGTGGCTAACCTTGAATGTGCGGTTCCTACTGCAGGTGAAAGAAGTCCAAATCGATTCTCGTTCAAAGCACCGACAGAATGCGTGCCCGTGCTCAAGCGATACTTCTCGGCCGTGAACGTGGCCAACAATCACGCGGGCGACTGGGGCAAGGAGGGGTTTGCCAGCGAGTTGGATGTGCTGGAACGGGAAAAGCTACCCTATTTCGGCGGTGGGCGAAACCTCGAGCAGGCACGGCGACCGGTGATTCTCACCTCGCACGGCCGACGGATTGCGCTGTTGGGCTACTGCGATTATCCGCCTCGGCGTTATGCGGCTAGCCCCAACACCCCCGGCACTGCCTGGCTGATTGAAAACGATGTGCTGGCCGACATCCGCACCGCGCGAACACATTACAAAGCCGACACAGTCATCCCTTTTCTGCACTGGGGCACCGAGCATGTGCCGATGCCGGAGGATTATCAGGTCAAACTCGCGAGAAAGATGATCGATGCTGGGGCCGACGCCGTGATCGGCACTCATCCACACATTCCGCAGACGGTCGATTGGTATCGCGGCAAGCCGATCGTTTACAGCCTCGGCAATTTTGTCTTCAACTACTACCCCTACGACCCACCAACCTATTTTGGCTGGATCGTCCGATTGACGATCGGCAAGGCTGGCGACATCGAGATGAAGACGACTGTCGTGAAGATCGAGCCGACCGGCTTGCCACGATTGGTAACAGAGAAAGATAAGATAAACTGAACCCTATTTCTCTTCCATCACCACTCGAAAGCCGAGATTGAAGTAGCGGCTCTGCGGCGTGTTGTAGTTGCGGTAGGAGGCGCGACAGTAGAATGACCAAGTGGCCCAGCCGCCGCCGCGGCGAACGTGTTTTCTACCGGACGGCGGACCTTGAGGATCGTCGACCGGTGATTTGGCGTAAGAGTCCGCACCGTAGAAATCGGAGACCCACTGCCAGACGTTGCCGTGCATATCGTACAGCCCAAAGGCATTGGGCTGAAAACTGCCGACAGGTGCCGTGAACTCGAAACCATCGTCGCCCTTCAAGGCGAACTTAGCCCACTCGGGCTGGACCCGGGCCGTCGACTTGTCGTAGGTGTTGGCAATCTTCACCAGCGACTCGGGATCGTTGCCCGACCAGAATCGGGTCTTCGTTCCAGCACGACAGGCATATTCCCATTCGGCCTCGGTAGGCAGGCGATAAATCTTATGCTCCTTTTCGCTCAGCCACTTGCAAAACTTTACGGCGTCGTTCCAACTGACGTTGGTTGTCGGATGATTGTCCGTCTGCGGAAAACCCACATTGCGCCAGCTATGCTTTGGATTGCGATCGGTGTCCAACGTGTGATTCTCCACATTGTATCCGTATCCACCCGGGCCTTGGCGGCTGCTGCTTGACGGACTGGAGATTGCGTCGTTCCGTTCAGCATCGGTGGCATAATGCGTAGCTTCGACGAACTGGCGAAACTGCCCGAGCGTCACGGTATGCGCGCCCATATAGAACGGATTGGTAATGCGAACCCTATGCGCGGGGCCTTCGTCTTCGAGGCTGAAGCGATAGTCGTCGTATTGCGGATAATCCTTTCGCAACCGTTCGATCGCTTCCAGGTTTCCCATCGTGAACTCGCCTGCGGGAATCTTGACCAGCTTCATACCGAGCGAATTGCTGATGGAAGGAATCACCGGGGCAGTCGTGTTGGCAGCGGTAACGGCCGCGGACTCCGCCGCAGAGATTTGTTGCGGGCTGCTGCACCACGGACAGGCGGCAAAAAGCAGGACAAGGACAACGGTGCCGAAGCAAAAAACAGCTTTCTTCATGGTTTGGTCTCTCTAAAGGTTACTCGGGATCATAGGCCAGCACGGGGGCTAGCCACTTTTCGGCCTCTTTGAACTTCCAGCCCTTGCGGCGGGCATAGTCCTCGACCTGCTCGCGTGTGACCCGATCGATGGCGAAGTAACGTGAGCCGGGATGCGCAAAGTAGAAACCGCTCACCGATCCGGCCGGCAGCATCATGAAACTCTCGGTCAGGGTGATGCCCGCGGATCGATCGGCCCCAAGCAGATCGAAGAGGATCCGCTTCTCCGTATGATCGGGAAGCGACGGATACCCGGGTGCTGGCCGAACACCGCGATATTTCTCGGCTAGCATGTCGAGAATGGACAGATTCTCGTTTTGGCCATAGCCCCAGTCATGCCGCGCGATTTCATGCATCCGCTCGGCAAATGCCTCGGCTAGACGGTCGGCAAAGACCTTGGCCATGATTGCGCTATAGTCATCGTTGTCGGCCTCGCAGCGCTGCACCAGTTCGTCGGCACCAAGGCCGCCGGTCACGGCGAAACCGCCCAGGTAGTCCTTGCGGCCGCTGCCGATCGGGGCGATGAAGTCGGCGTTGCAGTAGTAACACCTTCGCGTCTCGCTTAGCCACTGCTGCCGCAGGTTGTGCAGCCGAGCCTTTTCCTCGGTGCGAGTATCGTTTTCATAAAGAATGATGTCATCGCCCGACGAGGCCACCGGCCAGAAACCATAGACGCCACTTGCCCGCAGCCAGCGATTCTGGATGATGCGATCGAGGAACTTCCTCGCGTCGTCGTAAAGTTTTCTCGCCTCGGGACCACGACCAGGATGCTCCAAAATGTCCGGAAACTTACCCCGCATTTCCCAAGCCGCGAAAAACTGCGCCCAATCGATGTAGGGCAGCAACTCCACCAGCGGATATTCGGCCATCGTCCGCACGCCAAGGAACGAGGGCACGGGGATCTCGTGCGTGGCCCAATCGGTCTGGAAACGGCCCTCGACGGCTTCGCGATAGGATACCAGCTTCAATTCCTGTTTCCGCTGGTATGCCGCGACCATCTGGACCTGGAAGGCGCGGTTCTCGGCATCAAATTGCGGCCGCTTTTCCACCGAGAGGAGTCGCTCGCAAACCGGGGCAGACCGCGAGGCGTCCTTCACATGGACCACCTCATGCGAATAGCCCGGGGCGATCTTCACGGCCGTATGCTTGGGGCTTGTCGTGGCACCGCCAATCAGGAGCGGAATATCCATGCCCAGCCGCTGCATCTCGCGGGCAACGTGGACCATCTCTTCGAGGCTCGGCGTAATCAGCCCACTGAGTCCGATCATATCGGCGTTGCTTTCGCGGGCCGCTTGCAGGATCTTCTCGCAGGGGACCATCACGCCCAGATCGACGATCTTGTAGTTATTGCAGCCCAACACGATGCCGACGATGTTCTTGCCAATGTCGTGAACATCGCCCTTGACCGTGGCCATCACGATCGTGCCGCGGGTCGATGGCTCGTCGCTGGTTTTATCGTTGCCAGCGGCCAGTTTCTCGGCTTCCATGAACGGCATGAGATAGGCCACGGCCTTTTTCATCACGCGGGCACTTTTCACGACCTGTGGCAGGAACATCTTGCCGTCGCCAAACAAATCGCCGACGACCTGGATGCCGACCATGAGCGGCCCTTCGATGATATTCAGGCCGGTAGCGTACTTCTGCCGGGCCTCCTCAACGTCCGTGTCGATATAATCGAGGATGCCGTGTACGAGCGAATGTTTGAGCCGCTCTTCGACCGTGCCATGCCGCCAGGCCGGATCGGCCTTGTCTTCCTGGGTGGCTTTGCCTTGAAGCGTGGCCCCGTAGGTGACCAGCCGCTCGGTAGCATCAGGCCGGCGATCGAGGATAACGTCTTCCACGCGTTCCCGAAGCACCGGCTCGATGTCCTCATAGACGGCCAACTGCCCGGCGTTGACAATGCCCATGTCGAGTCCGGCGTGGATGGCGTGGTAGAGAAACGCGGCATTGAACGCCTCGCGGACCGTGTCGTTGCCGCGGAAGCTAAACGAGACGTTGCTCACGCCCCCAGAGATTTTTACGTCCGGCAGGAGTTCCTTGATCTTCCGCGCGGCCTCGATGAAATTCAGACCGTAGCGGGCATGTTCTTCCATGCCGGTGCCGATTGTCAGAATGTTCGGGTCGAAAATGATGTCGGACGGTTTCATACCGGCCTTTTCCGTCAGCAGCTTATAGGCACGCCGGGCGATGTGGAGCTTGTGTTCCACAGCGACCGCCTGGCCTTCTTCGTCGAACATCATCACCACGCAGGCCGCGCCATATTTTCGCACCAGTCGGGCGTGGGCCAAGAACTGCTCTTCGCCTTCCTTGAGGCTGATCGAGTTGACGATCGACTTGCCTTGTACACATTTAAGGCCCGCTTCAAGCACGGCCCAGTTCGAGCTGTCGATCATCACGGGTACGCGGGCAACGTCTGGCTCGGCGGCGAGCAGGTTCAGAAACTCGGTCATCACCTTTGGCCCGTCCAGCAGACCCTCGTCCATGTTGATGTCGATGATGTTCGCCCCGCCCTCGACCTGCTGCCGGGCGACGGAAACGGCCTCGGCCAGATTGCCTTCGCGGATGAGCCGGGCGAACTTCTTTGAACCGGAGACATTGGTCCGCTCGCCGATCATGGTGAAGGTGCTGTCGGGGCGGATCACCAGCGGTTCGAGGCCGCTGAGGGTCGTATTGCGGCTGGGCGGAGGTGGCCGGCGGGGCGGCTTGCCGCGCAGGGTGTCGGCAATCGCGCGGATGTGGGCCGGTGTCGTGCCGCAGCAGCCGCCGACAATATTCACCCAACCACGATCGGCAAATTCTCCGAGTACGGCGGCCATCTGCGCCGGCGCTTCGTCGTAACCGCCAAACTCGTTGGGCAAACCGGCATTGGGGTGGCAACTGGTCCATGTCGGGCAAAGCTGCGAAAGTTCTTCGATATAGGGCCGCATCAGCGATGGGCCAAGCGCACAGTTAATGCCCACGCTCAGCAGATCGGCATGTTCGATCGAGGCCAGAAACGCCGCGAGCGTCTGGCCGGAGAGCGTCCGCCCGCTGAGATCCGTGATCGTCACCGAGACCATCACCGGCAGCTTGATCTGCCGCTTCGTGAACAATTCCTCAATGGCGAACAGACATGCCTTGAGGTTGAGCGTATCAAAGACCGTCTCGGCCAGAAGGATGTCGGCACCGCCATCGACTAGGGCCTCGGCCTGCTCGTAATAGGTTGCCACAAGCTGGTCAAAATAGACCACCCGATAGCCAGGGTTGTTAACGTCCGGTGAGAGCGAGGCCGTGCGGTTCGTCGGACCAATCGAACCGGCGACATAGGGACCGTCGTCCGTAGGGCGGACTTCAGTCCGCCCAATCAGCGGGCCGGTTGTGTCCACGGCAACCCGCGCCGCGTGGAAATCATCGACAGCTCTTCGCGCGCAGGCCACCCCGGCAAGGTTGATGGCCCGGACTTGGTTGACCAAGTCGTAATCGGCCATCGAGACGCTGTTGGCGTTGAAGGTGTTGGTGCAGATAATGTCCGCCCCCGCCTCCAGATAGCCGCGATGGACGCCGGTAATGGCCTCAGGCTGGGTGATCGCCAGCAGGTCGTTACAACCCTTGAGGTCGCGACGGTAGGCGGCAAACTGAGTACCACGGTAGTCGGCCTCGCTGAAATGGAACTGCTGGATCATGGTTCCCATCGCACCGTCGAGAATGGCGATGCGGCGGGTAAGCAGGTCATGAAGGTTTGTAGTTCGTGCATCCATAGAGTTTAGGCGAATGGCCGAGAGATTTCCAGTGGAGGGGGTTCGGCACCGAGTTTGTAGGCGTGTGGCGCAGAAATGTTACATTGTGCCCCGTGGATTCGATCCGTAAGGTTTGGTATGATGTGATGTGGACATTGTCCAGTCTCATTCAGGAACGTAAAATGTCAAGAGGCTCGAAAGACCTTCCTACAAATGGCTTGCCAAATGGAACCCAAAAGAAGGTGGTGAATGAAAAGACAATACAGATCAGGCACTACGGTCCCGATGGCTGCGCGACAAAAAACATTGACTTCGGCCACGACCACAGCAGTGTAGGCGACCTCACGCGCATGACTGGGACTGGTCAAGAAAACGCCCAAGGCAGGGGGCGCGTCCAATCCAGCCAGGGGAGTGACAATGCACAAGCAAACTGAGTACATGAGCGGCTGGGTTGATACGAGTATCCATGACTTTTTGTCAGCCATTGAAGTGCCGCCGTCGAGCATGGCGTATGCCCTGATTACATGTCTCGATAGTAACCCTGACATCAGGTCACTTGCCAGCACTAGCAAGCATTTGAACGGCATTAGGACAAAACCAAAGTTTGTGGGCAAGGGCCTTATACTGACCACTCGAAAGCTTCTGGATGCTGAACGGCATGGACGTATATTTTTTGGATTCGACGAAATCTGGTTTTCTGCCAAGCCCATCATCATCCCAAAGCCGGACGACCTGATCATCACGGGGCCAGGTAGACTCAGCGCGGAAGTTGTGGATAGATATGGCCATTGGCTCGACGTAAGTGGGTGTACATTGGGGTTGGGTGATGGAACGGGGATGAATTTCTGTTTCCGAGTTCGCGGTCTCGTAAAGCATATTGCCACGGCCTTCAACTATGCTTGCGATAGATCGGAAAATACCGTTTCACTGCTATAGCACGCCTTTCGCGCGGAGCCACTTTTCGGCCCAGGCCGCACCGTCGAGGTCCAACGGCGGGGCCGGCGGTTGATGGTAGTCGATATTATCGTAGCCGCCATTCTCGTAGCATTGGTCGATCAGCGGCTGAAGATTCAATGTTGCGTCGGCATCGCTTTCCCGTAACGGTATTCGCAACGAGGGGAGTTGCTCCGACAAGGGCAGCGGATAAGGCTCGGCCACGTCTGGCTTCCAGCCGCGCGTGATGCACACCATGTAGGATGTCCGCTGCCAGGGGTGAAGCAATTTCATCGGCCCGGCCAGCAATCGCTTGCCGGAGCGCGTCAGATCGATCTCGACGAGGCTCGCCCCGGCGGCAATTACGTCTTTTTGCTTCTTGAGGTAAAGCCTCTGGCCTTTGCCGGGTAATTTGTTCGTGGGACTCACAAACTCGATTACCGTGACGACGCGGTTGCCGGAGCCTACATCCACGATTTCGATATAGCCTTGCGACGAAGGCTCGCGATCAACGTGGACGAGAATCGGTTCTGCCACGGCGACGCCGCCAGCCTCTGCGGATTGCCCCTCGCCGGCTTGGGTCTTGGGGTACTCCACCATGTGTACGTCGGGATAAATTTCGTGATGATCGCCTTCATCCGATTCGATGAAAACTCGCTCTTTAATTCTGGGTCGAAGGTCGCGGGGCAATGTCGGGCGAAGCTGATCACTGGCGTACGTGATCAGCGCATGATGCACGTCGCGCCAGTGCCGTTCAAGATACGGGTCCATCCCGGGAAACGGGCTCTTCATGGGCAAACATCCCTTCTTATTAGTGCATTTTGTGCAATCAAATTTACAACTCGATCGCTATCACCGAATCGATAGCGTCCGGTGCCTGGATTGGAACGTCGATCACGAGGAGCTTCGGGTTGATAGTCGTCTTCAATGGCTTCTTTTCGGGGTCCGACAAAAGCCAAGCCTTCTTCACCGACGTTGGCATCGGCCCGACCACCAGCCTGCCATCCTTGGGCCAGTCAAAGACGTGCAGGTAAATCGTGTCGCCCTTGGTGGTTGAACGCCCCCATTTCGGGCTGCCGATCGAACTGGCAGTCGTGCCATAAATGCTCTCGCTGTTGACCTTCATCCACTGGCCGATGGCTTTGAGCCGCTCGACGCTTGGCCCGGGGATCAGGCCTTCGGAGGTGGGGCCGACATTGAGCAGATAATTGCCGCCCTTGCTGGAGCAATCCACCAGAATATGAATCAGTTCGGCGGCCGACTTCCAGTGGTTGTCGTTCTTGTTATAGCCCCAGTGGCCATTCATCGTCATGCACGATTCCCAATAGACGCCTGGCCCAAAACCGCTGGCCGGCACATTCTGCTCGGGCGTACCATAGTCGCCCAGTCCCTTCCCCTTGTCCATGCCGTCCATGCCGGCGCGAGCCTTGCCCACGCGGTTGTTGACGATGATGTCCGGTTGTAGACTGCGGCAATAGGCATAAAGATCGACGCCGCGATTATGAGTCCACGGGCTTTCCCATTCGCCATCGAACCAGAGGAGTCCCACGGGGCCGTAGTTGGTCACCAGTTCCTTGAGTTGCCGTTTCATAAAGGCCGTATAGCGATCCATGTCGGGCTTGCCGCTGGCCTTGTCGTTCCAAGCTCTGCGCTGGCCCCAGTCGGGATGATGCCAATCCATGATCGAATGGTACAGGCAGAACTTGATACCTGCCTCATGACATGCCTCGGAAAGCTCCTTGAGCGGGTCGCGCTTGAATGGCGTGGTCTTGATACACCAGTCAGTCTCCTGGGAGGGGTACATGCCAAAACCGTCATGATGCTTGCTGGTGATGACGATATATTTCACGCCGGCCTCCTTGGCTAGGGCCACCCATTGCTTGCCGTCGAACTTCACTGGATTGAATTGCTCGGCGAACTTCTCGTACTGCGATACCGGTATGTGCGTTTCTTCCATGAACCACTCGCCGTAATGTTTCTTGCCTTTCCACTCGCCTGCGGGCACCGAGTAGAGGCCCCAGTGGATGAAAAGTCCAAAGCGGGCCTCGGAGAACCATTTCATCCGGGCGGCGCGCTGCCCAGGCCCTTCGACGGGCGTGACAGCGGCCGGGGTATCGGCGGCGAGGGCGGAAAGGGTGGGCCAAACGCAGGCCAGGGCTAGTAATGTTGTCAGACAGTAGCGGCGGAATGTCGGCTTCAACATACGGAACTCCTTGGTAACTCGGGGGGAACAGGCAGAAAAACCCATTATAATCACTGCCCGAGGAGTTTTGCTAGTCGGGCTGCTTCTGCCTTCTCGAATAGTCTCCTAGATCGCGCAGAAGTGGCTGCTGACCTGCTTCACTCGCTTCCCATGCCGCACCCCCAACGCGCATATTCACCCCCGCGACAAAAACCAACAGTGCAAGTCCGAATGCGTCGATCCCGGTGATGAAGGCGGCCGTAAAGAATTCCCTGACGCTAAAAGGGCCAGGAGTATTAGCCGCGTGGGCTAGACCACAGACGATCCCCACCCCGGCCCCGAAAGCGATCATGGCGGTGGCGATTGCGGGGCCGGCTCGCCACAGAAACGTGGAATCGGCCGACTCGCGACCTACGGGTGCCAAGTGATACCATTGCCACGACCACCACGCAAGCAGCCCAAGGCCGAACAGGCTGCTTGCGTATTGGAGGAAGCCGGCCCAGTGGACCTCCTCGCCTGCAATCGTGACGACGACCGCCTTCATTTGCGGATAGTCATGCACGGCCCAACTGTCTTCGTGCGTAAAGCCATCCCAGACAACGTGTGTTACAGCCCCCAGGAAGATGAGTGTGCCGATCCAAACTAGACGTCGCAGGGGCAAAAGCGGATAGTGTCCGCAGTGCGGCCAAAGCTTCGCGCGAATCGGCCGCGGCAGGAGCAGTGCCAGCGGCCGTTTGAAAAACCGATGAAACGCATATAGCACCGCAAGCCCCGCAGGGATACAGAAGATTACTAGTCCCAAGGGCGTATGGCCAAACTGCCGCAACGACAGGGGTGGGAAGACAAAATAGGCAAAATCCGGTGCCATGCTGCCTATAACCAACGGCGAAAGCCAGAAATAGCGATTCCATCGACAAAATGGAATCACGGCAGCGGCATGGGCGGGGGTCAGCGGCAAGGGCAGTGTCCTAAGGTAATACTTCAGTATTATTGTCGATCAATACGAGCTATTATCGACGCAGACAGGATACCTACGCTACAAAGCGTTACGAAACCGTTACCGCTGGCAGGTAGTTCTTGCTGCGGTTCCAATGTATAATCAGCGATGGAGTTTCGCAAACAACTTCAAGAATCCCAGCACCCGCGAGCGGCCGTTTCGTATAATTGGCCGCGCCGTACCGATGTTACAGGCGGCCTAATCGCGTTCCCCCCCTCCAAACACAAATTACTCTCCGCCATGCAGAAACGTGACGTCATCCGCCTAGTCCTCGAAGGCAAGCGACCGCCGTATGTCCCCTGGTCGATGGGGTTCACGAAAGAGGCCAAGGAGAAACTTCAGCGGCATTACGGTTGTGATGATGTTGAAGGCCCCTTGCAAAACCACCTACTGAAACTCGGCAGCGACATTGGTTTCTTTTCCGATCTGGGCAATAACCGCGTGCAGGATGTCTTCGGCGTGGTTTGGGACCGCAGCGTCGACCGAGACATCGGCAATGTCGAAGGGCAGGTGCTCGCCCAGCCGACCTTGGCCGGTTACGTCTTTCCTAACCCGCTCGATCCCCGTTTTTTTGCCGACATCGCCGACAAGATCGCCAGGTTCCCTGATCGTTTCCGCGTGTTCCAGATTGGCTTCTCGTTGTACGAACGTGCGTGGACCCTGCGGGGCATGGAACCGTTGATGACCGACTTCCATGACCAACCCGAGTTTGTTCACGAGTTGCTGGGTCGCATCGCCGACTACAACATTGCCCAGGTCCGCGAGGCGCTGAAGCGCGACATCGACGCCGTCTATTTCGGCGACGACTGGGGCCAACAGCACGGTTTGCAGATGGGCCCACGCCTATGGCGGGAGTTTATCCTACCGCAACTCAAGCGGATGTATGCCGTGGTTCGTGAGGCGGGTAAGTTCGTGATGATTCATTCCTGCGGCGACGTTGATGAGCTATTCGACGACCTGCTGCCCCTGGGACTGAACTGCTTCAATCCCTTTCAGCCGGAGGTGATGGACGTCTACGGCCTACTACCCCGCTATCGTGGCCGACTGGCGTTCCACGGCGGCCTTTCGACCCAGAGGATTCTTCCCTTCGGGAGTGTGGAGGACGTGCGGTCCGAAGTCCGGCGGTTGCTGGAATTGGGGCGCGAAGGCGGCTATATCTTTGCCCCCGCCCACGATGTGGAAGGCGACGTGCCGCTGGAAAACATGCTAGCGGCCATCGAGTTGGTCCAAAATCAGATGACTCTCTAGCCTAGCAGCGGCCGGCAGGGTATACTGAAAAGTCGTTCCTAAACATCAAATTTAAGCCGATGTGCAAAGCACCCTTCGCCCAATGTCCCACCGTACTATCCTCACTCTGACCACCCTGCTGCTGGCTCTGCTGACGACACTCGAGGAAGCTTTTCCCGACTCGCAGCCTCGTGCCGAACTGCAATCGGAACCAGCCTCTGAAGCTCACCGCCGATCGATGTTTGCCCAGATCGACCCGGTCTATGACGCAAAGCAGGTGGTGCCGCCGCGCAATCTACAGGATGGCGCGCCGTGGCTCTATGGCGACAGCGAGATGGAAACATGGCGTTTGCACGTGATGCGATTGCGGAGCAGGGCGGTTTGCCGGCATGTCGGTTATCCGGGCGAGTTTCACGAACCGTCTGCCACGGCCATCTTTCGCCGAACTCTGCCGGCCGGTGAGAAGTGGCCGCAAGAGCTGCACTTGACGGCCGTTGGCGCGGTGTTGGTTTCCGTGAATGGCATGCCGGTGCTGAAGGCCGCAGATCAATCGCAGCCCCACACGATGAAGCTCGCTCCTCCCTCGGGCGGAGACGCGATGCAACTCCGCATCGAGCTTGCCAGCACCAACGGCGAACCGCCCGGAATCCTCATCCCCGACGGCCCTGCCTCGACGGCCAAGGCCGGCTGGGAGTGGTCTGCCGACGGGAAAATATGGGGTCCGGTCCGTAGCTTTCCGCAAACTGCTTCCGGCGTTCCTCCGCATCGCTGCGAGTTGCCGGTCGTTGAACTCAAACCCGTGGCTGTCGACAAAGCGGGTTGGATGGATTTTGGACGGACGATCCTGGCTCGCGTTTCTTTCCGCTGCGATGGATCGCCCCTGCTCGTCGTGGGGGAGTCGGTTGCGGAGGTAGGTGAGACACGGCCGGGGGCGCACGAACAACGCACCGACCTGCAAGCTACGACGGACGCCCGCTGGACCAGTCAGCACCTGTTGGCGTTCCGCTACCTGAACATTACGGGCGGCACGCCAACGGACGTGAAGGCGGAAGCGGTTTTTTATCCGGTGCAGTACCGTGGCGCCTTCGCTTGTTCGGACGAACGGCTGACTCGCATCTGGATGAACAGCGCTTATACGCTCCGCGTCTGCATGAACGACCTCATGCTCGACGGCCCGAAGCGAGACCGGCTCCCTTGGATTGGCGATCAGGCGATGAATCTTGCCGTCAATGCTTACGCTTTTGCCGAACCCGAGATATTTCGCCGCACATGTACGGCCCTGGGCCGCGCCGGCATTGAAAACAAAGACATCAACGGTATCGTCGATTATTCGTTGTGGTGGGTGATCGATCAGGATCTGTTCCAACGCTATTTCGACGATCCGGCTTATCTGCGCAGCGAGTGGTTGCGCATCAAGGCTTTGCTCCGGTACATGGAAGGCAGTTGCAATGGAGACGGCTTCCTCATGCCGCGCACCAAGACCAAGACGTGGTTGTTCATCGACTGGGGCGTGGAGAAGAACCCGTCGCTTACCAACGTGCCGCTGCAAGTGCTTTGGTATTGGGCACTCGGCTCCGGCGCCGCGCTGGCGGATCGGGTCGGCGATCACGATGCCGCCGAGGCGTGGCGTTCGCGATCCAACACCCTGGCAAAATTGCTCCGGGAGCGGGCCTGGGATGGTACTGCACGCGGCTGGCAAATGTACGTCGGCACGTCCGGCAAGCTCAGTCGCCATGCGAACTTGCTGGCCGTGCTCTCCGGCCTTGCCCTCCCGGACCAGCATGCCGACATCCGCAAGCATTTACTAGGCTCCGAATTGCCGCCGGCGATCACGCCGTATATGACGTCGCTTGAGATCATGGCGATCTCCCGCCTCGGCGCCGGCGAGGCAATTCTTCCGCGGATCGAGAAGTACTGGGGCGCGATGCTCGACCGGGGCGCGACAACCTTTTGGGAATCCTATAACCCTGCCGGCACCGGGAGCGTTTACTCAATGTATGGCCGGCCTTTTGCCAACAGCCTTTGCCATGCCTGGGGTTCGGGTCCAGCGGCCTTGTTGCCCGGCGAAATCCTCGGCATCCGTCCCCTGGCCGATGGCTGGAAGCGTTTTGCGGTCGAGCCGAAACTTGGCCGCCTTACGTGGGCCGCCGCCACCGTGCCTACGCCGCACGGAGAAATTGAAGTGCTGGTAGAGAAGGGGATCCTTTCCCTCCGCGTGCCCGCCGACACCACGGCCCAATGGCGCAATCGCGAGTTCGTCGGGCCGGCGAAAGTCACGGAAAAGCTCTAAGTTGTCACGGCTTAGGATCGGCGCATCAATAAGTGTCGCAAGAAAAGTAGCAGGCACACTCCGTGTGCCGTCCGCCCCCGCTCGGCGAGTGGGCAAAACACGACAGTTATTTATGCGCCGATCCTTAACCGTTCGCAGCGTACGTTTCGGCCTGAACTCCCAAGTGGGAACTCCCGAATTGTCCCACCAGCGCAGCGCGAGCGGCCGGCACCTCGAAGTAGACACGCAGATACCGGTCCATCGCCCGAGTCTGAGTCAAGGCACCGTTCTCCCATCGCGAGATCGTCTCCAAGGCCACTCCAAGGTGCTCGGCCAAAACCCGTTGGCTCAGGCCCAAATTATCGCGGTTCTTCCGAATCTGATCGCCCGAAAGAAGGCCAAGATGCTCGCGCAACGCCTGGGCAATCTGCTCGTCGGCGTCGTTGTCAAAAACCAGTTCGCCGCATGCGCCACACTGGGGGACGCGGAGCCAGGGAATCTCCACGGTAAAAAGCCGACCATCGTGCTTGATTTGCGAAGTGTGTTGCAACGTGGCGGATTGCACTGCATTCTTCCCGCACTCTGGGCACCGCCAGGGAAACAGCTTATCTTGAGAATTCGGCATTTTGGTGATCTTGGTTTGCTCAGGCGTCATGGATACTCACCACGTGAACAGTGGGATCGTCTTCAATGACGATTGTTTCGATGTAAAGCAGCCGTCCGCCCAGATCCATGCGGAAGTCGTAATGAAACCGGTGTTCGCTCCACTGGGACCGCATTTCGCGGACTTGGTCAATTTCACCACCGGCCGTAAAAAAACGAAACATTGCCTCACCGATGGACCGGGTTGTCAATCCTTCCAGGTTCTGTTCGATCCACTGACGGGCAATCGGCTTCCAAGTGATATAGCCAGTGAACTGCCACTGACTCAAAGCGTGCTGGAAACTTGCCAGAATTTCAGGGTCGGTCAGCCGTGCCATCGCAGTTCCTTTGCAACCACCCAGTCAGCCAGTCCCGCGCCAGTCATTACCATTGTCCAACAGGGATTGATTTACGTCAATGCCACTAAAGGGTGGCAGGAGTTGCCATTAAGGCCCTCGCAATGCGCTCGCCGCTGGGGTATAATTCAACCGGGGTATCCAGGAGACTGGCGTGACCACAATACGTAGTATGCACGGCAATGGAAAATTACCCCCGTACACTTTCCGACACAAGGGGTAGTGTCACGCCAGTCAAGTGGATACCCCAGTAATTCAATATCATGGCGTTTTCCATTCGTTGTACATGTGGACGTGAAATCCCGCTCCATGCGGGGCAGGCCGGCACGCAGCTACACTGCGAATGTGGATTGGTCTTGTCGGTACCTTCCCTCGGAGAAATCCGGCAATTACAGGAGGAAGAGCCAGCGGCATTCCAGAAGGTCCATCCAGCCGAAGAGGCATTCGACCACCACCTGCCGGGGCAAAAGCCGAGCCCGCAAGTACACCTATTGACCGAAGCGGCCGAGTTGGGTCGCCGTATTCGTGCGGAATCCCTGGATCATTACGTGCGAGCGGTGATGCGGACGATCGACGACGTTCTTGCCCATCTTCCTGATACCCCAGGAATGGACTTTTGTGCGGCTCTGGCGATCTTGCCGGAAGGGGAAGTCCTAGTCGACGTCGAGTTTCGGCCGGCCCTGCTGGCCCCGGCCCCGCTGGCCGACATCAAATACCGACTTGAGTCGATACCTCGGCCGCCGGTTCGCGAAGGGCCTGTGGCACTGCTGGCCTACTGTCTGGTCAAGGGTGGTTCAAACGATCTGCGAGATTCCTTCCGCCATCGACTCGGATCCTGTTTCTACATCGAGTGTCCGCGTCGTTTTGCAGCGGTTCTGCACAACTCGGAATCGACGTCGCCCCCCCAGCCACTACCGCGTTGGCAGATCCTTTGGCTAAAAGTGAGACGATTCGCCTTGCTGTCCAGGACGGCCCTACGCCGCGTTTGGTTCAAAGCGTTCCCCGCCGCCCCGGCGACCAAGGCGCAGGGCAACCTCCACGAAGGCCAGTACACGCTTGACGAGATTGCGGAACAGATTCGGCTTTGTCCCCAAAGCGGAACGCTCCATGGCCATCGAGCAGAGATCTACCGCAGCCAAGGAGAGTTCGACCTGGCCATCGCCGACTTCACCCGGCAGATCGATCTAGGGAATGAGGTTGCCCAGGCCCACCTGGCTCGCGGCATCTGCTACCGCATGGCCGGGAACCACGAGAAAGCCCTGGAGGATTTCAACGAAACCGTCTGGCGGACGCCGCGATGGACCCATGCGATCATCGCACGGGCTTGGACGTTCTTTGCCTTGGGGAATCTGGACCGCGCCCTCGCCGACGCCACCTCGGCGGTTGAACTTGAGCCGGACGAACCGAATTGGCTCCTCGCAAGGGCCAGACTGCTGGCAACCTGTAGCATGTTCGATAAAGCGATGGAGGATCTAAACCACGCGCTGTTGCTCGATCCGCACCATCCCGAGGCACTGTTCCTCCGCGCCCACGTGTATCGTGATCGCCCTTGTACCACGGAACAAATTAAGGCCGATTTTGAAGCGTCGCTGGCCGACTTCTCGGCCGTACTGCATCTGAATCCAGGTCATGCGGAATCTTACTCTTCCCGGGCATCGGTCCTTATGCGTTTGGAAGATTACGCTGCTGCCCTAGCCGATTGCGAGAAGGCGATTCAGCTTGACTCGGGCTGCATCTCGGCGTTCCTCTGCCGCGCCAACATCCACGCCATCGAGAACCGGTTGGCTCAGGCCATGCTCGACTGCAACCAGGCGCTGCGGGTGGTGCCCGGGTACGTTGAAGCACTTAGTGCGCGAGGAATGGTTCGCACGCGACTGGGACTCTTCCGCGAGGCCCTCAGCGATTTCAACCAGGCAGTCCGACAGCTTCCCGAGTCGCCGCTGCTCTACCTGCACCGCGGCAACGCCTACGGGACGCTGGAGGATCACCGCGCTGCCCTGGACGATTTCAGCGAGGCCATTCGGCTCTATCCCGAGTTCACGCCCGCGTATTGTAGCCGGGCGGTGGCCTGGCTCCATGTGGGCGAACACTCGCGGGCAATCGAGGATTGCGAGGCGGCTATCCGCTGCGATGCAAAGTACGCGCCAGCTCATTTTCTACGGGCCAGATTGCTCGATCAAGTCGGCGCATCCGGCGAGGCCATGATTAGTTACAACGATGCCATCCGTTTGGCGCCGGATTTTGCAGCCGCGTACGCTGGCCGAGCCAATGTCTGGGTCAACACGGGCGATTACGACCAAGCGATCTCTGACTATCGTCAGGCCATTCACCACGAACCCGCCGCGGGCCAAATGCTCGGCCAGCTCGATGAGGAGTATGCCGTCGAGGCGGTTGTGCGCGGGTTGGCCGAAGCGGAGCCGGGGCGCGGCAACCTTTTTCTGGCCGGTTTTTTGGCCCATTTTCGCTCTCTGGACGAAGCACTCGACCGATGCGAGGCGGCCATGGAGTATCTTCCTCCGGAAGAAGTGCTCGGCGTCGCCTTGCAGGTGTTGCGCCAACACCACGATGAAGCCGACCCCGAAGTTTTTCAACGCATTGAGGCGTGGTTTCAGCGGGCAACAGGTTCGCAGGGAAGGTCCGTTCAGCTCAACCTCCTTCTGGCGAATTTCCGCGAGCTGGAAGGCCGCTATCCCGAGTTTTGCGAAATCTACGGCCAACTGATCGAGCAGCCCGACGTACCGGCGGAACAGCGAGCCTTGGCGTGCAACAATCTGGCCTATTTCCTCGCCATCAGTCAAGAAGATGTCCGCCGAGCACTGGAACTTACCGAGCGGGCGATGGAGTTGATCGGGCCGTGTCCCGAGTTCTTGGACACACGGGGTGTTGCGCTCCATGCCGCGGGCCGGTTCGACGAGGCCGTGGATGAATTGCGCCGCTCGGTCGGCAACAATCCCACCGGCCTGCGACTCTACCACCTCGCCCGGGCGTGTCGCGCCGCCGGCGACACCGAATCGGCTCTGGAGGCTTGGGAGGAAGCCCACAACCAGCAAGAGTTGACCCTCGAACAGATTCCGTTCTACGAGCAGCACCAATATCATGCGACCGCGGAGTTGCTGCAGAAGAACGACTGAAATCGCATGCCCCTTGCGACTCATTTCTCTTTTCGGACGGCCTCGCAAAGGCGGAGCATTTCTTCGGGATCCAGTCGCTCGGCCCGCTCGGTGGGTTCCAGCCCCAATCCAGCCAGCAGTTCATCGACCTGGGATTTATTGAACTCCTTCTGTGCGCTGAGCAGTTCGCTGCGCAGCGCCTTGCGGCGATGAAGGAACATCGATCGCACGAACTCGTGGAAAAAAACTCGATCGGGAATCCGCTGCCGGAGCGTTTCGTCGAGCGTAATCTGAACGAAGGCCGACGAAACCCTGGGACGCGGCCAGAAAACCGACGGCGCCAACACACGAACGATCTCCGTGCGGCACTGGCTCTGAATCCAGATGGCCAGCGCCCCGTAGTCCTTCGATCCCGGTCGGGCAACGATCCGGTCGGCCACCTCCTTCTGCACGGTGACGGTCATCGTACACGGTGGGCAATCCAGGGTAAGCAGGTTCGCGATCAACGGCGTGGCCACGTTATAGGGGAGGTTGGCCACAAGTTTCCACCGCCGTCCTGGACCCGCCTCCAACTGCCGCTGGACCGCTTCAAGAACGGTCGGCTCGATCTGGCTCTTGGTCTTCAGTACGTCGGTGTGCAAGAGGGTCACGTTAGGGGTATAAAAAAGTTCCTCGCCGGCCAGTTGGTGCAAGTCGCGATCGACTTCCACGCTCACCACCGCGGCCGCTAAAGGGGCGATCTGCTTCGTCAGACCGCCGGTGCCCGTGCCGACCTCCAGCACGACGTCGTCAGGCCCTATCCGAGCCGTATCCAGCAGCATCTGCTGCAGGTTCATGTCGATCATGAAGTTCTGGCCCAGGTCGGTGCGCGGCTTGATCCCGGCCTGCTGGAAACGGCGCAGCAGGAAGGAAAGCGTCTGCTTGTCGGGGGATGGATTGTCGGGAGAATCAGGCTGCATGGGGAGGAATTGCAAATTGAAAATTGAAAATTGAAAATTGAAAATTGGAGGGAAGCATGCGGGGACGGCGTGTTTGAAGCGACGAGAACAGAATGACCAGCAGCGGCGCAAGACGAAGCAGCAGGGCCAATCCGCTGTGCCTGTTCTCATTTTGCAATTTGCAATTTGCAATTTTCAATTTGCAATCCTCCGTCCGCTTCCGACTGGCGGCCAATTCTCTGCTTCCGCCAGCCGCTGCACATACTTCGCTAATAGGTCGGTCTCCAAATTCACCTTGCCGCCAACAGCCAGCGTACCGAGCGTCGTCACGGCCAGCGTGAATGGAATCAGGGCCACGCTGAAACGATCCGGCTCGCTGCCGACGATGGTCAGGCTTACGCCATCAATGGCGATCGAGCCTTTCGATGCCATTTGCCGGGCCAACGCCCGCGGTACCGAGAACCAGAAGGTGGACCAGTCGCCCGAGTCGATCCGCTCCAGCAGCGTACCGAGGCCATCGATATGGCCGCTCACGAAATGCCCTCCCAGCCGCGCATTAACGGCCAGTGCCCGTTCCAGATTCACCGGACTTCCCGGCTTTAACTCGCCTAAATTCGTCCGGGCGAGCGTCTCCGGCCCGGCCTGGAAGGCAAATGTATTGCGATCGACCGCCACAACGGTCAGGCAGCAGCCGTTCACGCAGATACTGTCCGCAACCGCCGTTTCCGCGGCAATCTTGGCTTCACGAACAATCAACCAGCAACCGGGCGGCTCCGCACGGATTTCGCTCACGGTGCCAAGGGCTTCAACAATTCCAGAGAACATGGGGAAGGGGGGGGGTAGGGATTAGGGATTAGGGATTGGAAAGTTCTGGGGCGACCGCTTGCGGCTTCGCAATTCAGCCATCCACCAGTCTTTGGTCTAGGTATTTCGTCCTTCGCGCTTCGTTCGCATCAAAAGATGCGTTCCTCTTGATATTTTCGCTGCACAACTTTCTCCCACGCGTACCGCAAGGGGCTGTAAAGGACGAAAGTCACGCAAACGATCGACACGGCGTAGTCGCGAAAGACCATGATCGCCACGATACTGAAAATAATGCCTACCAGGTGACGGAGCGGTCGCTGCCCACGAAAAACTTGATTCACCACGTGGGGATAGGGGATTCGCGAGACCATCAGCATGGCTGCCAAGAGGGCGAAAAAAGGGAGTACGAACTGCATGCCGATATCGATCTGCCGCGCGAACATCAGCGGACTATCTTCTTTGCGGAGCGTATAAAACATGATGGCAAACCCGGCCAAGCTCGCCGCGGCTGCCGGACTGGGCAGACCGTGAAAACTCATGTGATCGTCGTCGTCACTCGTCTCCACGTTGAACCGTGCCAGTCGCAACGCCGCGCAAGCGGCAAACGAGGCCGCAATCACCCACACCGCCTCCTTGTGGAAAAACGAAAACTGCGGACACATCTTCACCAGCAAGAATGCCGGGGCCACGCCAAAGGCCACCATGTCGCAAAGGCTGTCCAACTCGGCCCCAAATTCGCTGGTTGATTTCGACAGCCGCGCAATGTAGCCGTCCAACGCATCAAAAACCATCGACAGAAAAATCAGCCATGCACTATCCATGCAGTTGATCGAGTCGGCGGCCAAGGTTTGCGCTAGGCCTTCCTGCGTGGGCGTTGGTATTCGCGATGCAATCACGATCGCAAAGAACCCGCAAACTAGGTTCCCTAGCGTGAACATTGTCGGCAGGATAGCGAAGGTACGGATCGAACGCATGGGGAAGGGATTGGGGATTGGGGATTGGGAAAAACGATTATGAAAACAAAAGCAATCTTCCCTATTTTCTTTATTCTAACTTCTAACTTCTAACTTCTAACTCTTTATACTCCGCCACAACCGTTGCCCCGGCTTTCACTTTCTGCCCTATGCGGACCTTCACTTCCAGTCCGCCCTCCGCGGGCAGAATCAGTTCCGTCCGCGAGCCGAGCTTGATCATGCCGAAAACATGCCCCCGCGGGATCACTTCGCTAGGCCGCAAGTCGCAAACGATCCGCCGGGCAATCGCACCGGAAATTTGCCGCACGACAAATCGCCGGTGTGGCGGCAAGTCTTCCTCCAGGGCGATCCACATATTCTCGTTTCGCAAGGCACTTTCCGACCGCAAGGCGTTGAGGAACTCGCCCGGCAAATACCGCAGGGCAATCACCCGTGCGGCTACCGGTGACCGGTTCAAATGTACGTTAAAAATTGAAAGAAAGATACCGATCCGGACGGCCGGGCCCCCCACAAAATCGTCGTGCGCCAACTGGGTAATTTCGGCAATCGTGCCGTCCGCCGGAGAAACCCATAGGCCTGGCTCCTGCGGCACGCGGCGGGGTGGATTACGGAAGAAATAAACGATAAACCCCAGCATCACTGCCGGTGGCAAGGCGAGATACCACCACGGCCACGGCGACAAGGCGGCCAGGATGGTCAAAACCAAGAGCGGACCGCCCATAAGGAGCAATTCGGCCGTTCCCCAAGGTGCCAAGGGAATCAACCTCCGCCAACGAAACCGATCGTCGGCCTCCGCCCAGGAGCAACCGCAAACATTGCGGCAATATTTCAAATCCCGCGAATCGATGACCTCGTGCGGCGCGCCGTGGCAATCGCCCTGCCGAAGCTCGGCCATCCTCTTCACATAGCCGGGCCGAAAATGAGTTAACCACCACCGCCGCCATCGTCCCCAAGCAAGTTCGATCCGATAACAGGTCCCCCCCCCCGGTTGCAC
>Ga0194057_10000274_pt1 | contig 26557 bp, 16 predicted proteins | sample SepL4415m_MetaG_FD_155474 | JGI IMG/M metagenome (GOLD analysis project Ga0194057, IMG submission 155474) | Anoxic zone freshwater microbial communities from boreal shield lake in IISD Experimental Lakes Area, Ontario, Canada - Sep2016-L442-15m | ecosystem: Environmental > Aquatic > Freshwater... | reverse complement strand
GTGGCCGCGGAGGCGGTGAGCGATCCGCAGATGCTGCGCGAGGCGCCGCTCACGATGCCGGTGCGGCGGCTCGACGAAGCCGAAGCCGCCCGTCACCCCGTGCTGCGCCAGCGGTTCGCGGAGGACGGCCGGAGCTGCGCCTGAGGCGCCGGCCGTCCGCGGAGGACCATCCGTGAGCATCGTCAAGGTCCTGCCCGAGCTGCGCGCCGCCGGCGGCGCGCAAATGGCGCTCGACGTTGGCTTGCTGGAGACGGTGGACGAAGTCATGGCGCGGCGCTACACGTGGGCGCCGCCGGCGCTGTCGCTGGGCAAGTTCCAGAAGTACGATCCTGTGCCGGGGCTGCCCTTCGACGTGGTGCGGCGGCCCTCCGGCGGCCGCGCGGTGCTGCACGGCGAGGGCTTCGAGTGGTCGTTCGCCGTGGCCTTCCCGCCGGGCGCGCTGGGCGCCGGGGCGCGCGCCGGGCTCGACGTGGCCAAGCCGTACGACGTCGTGGCCGGCGCCTTCGCCGGCGCCCTCGAGGCGCTCGGGGTCACGCTGGACGGTGGCCGTGAGTCGGCGTACCAGCGCTCCGCGCTGTGCTTCGCGAGCGTGCTGCGCCACGATCTGATCGCGCGCGGCGAGAAGCTGGTCGCCGTCGCTCAGGCGCGCCGCGGCGGGCGGGTGCTCGTGCACGGCTCCGTGCTCGAGCGGCGCCCGCCGGACGAGCTGGCGCAGGTCGCCGAGACCTTGCTGGGCGAGCCCTGGCAGGGCGACGGGCTGGCCGGCGCCGGCTACGTGCTGGCGCCGGAGACGATCTGGAAACGCGTGCTGGTGCGGCTCGAAGTCGTTCTTCAGCAGCTTGCGGCTTGAGGAGGATGCGGGAATGACGAAGCTCCTGGTACTTGGCGGCGGCCCCGCCGGCTACGTGGCGGCCGGGCGCGCCGCGCAGCTCGGCGCCGACGTGACGCTCGTCGAGGCGCGCGAGATCGGCGGTACCTGCCTGAACCGCGGCTGCATCCCGACCAAGGCCATGGTGGCGGGCGCCGCCCGCCTGCACGCGGCCCGCGAGGCGGGCGCCTTCGGCGTGCGGACTGGCTCGGTCAGCCTCGACTTCGCCGCCTTCATGGCGCGCAAGGACGCCGTCACGGCGCAGCTTCGCGACGGCGTCGCGCACCTTCTGAAGGCGCGCAAGGTCGAGGTCGTGGCCGGGCGGGCTACGCTCGCCGGCCCCGGCCGCCTACGCCTCGACGACGGCCGCGAGCTGGCCGGCGACGTCGTGATCCTCGCCAGCGGTTCCGAGCCGGTGCGCATGGGCCTCTTCGACTGGAGCGACCCGCGCCTCATGACCAGCGACGAGCTGCTCGCCATCGACCACGTCCCCGAGAGCCTGCTCATCGTCGGCGGCGGCGTGATCGGCTGCGAGCTCGCCGGCGTCTTCGCCCGTCTCGGCGCCGCGGTCACCGTGGTCGAGATGCTCGATCAGCTCCTGCCCGGCGAGGACAAGCGCACCGGCCGGACGCTGCAGCAGGCCTTCAAGAAGAACGGCATCGCTGTGTACGTGAAGACCGCGGTGGAGGCGGCCGCAAGCACGGAGGCCGGCGTCACCGTCAGCCTCGCCGGCGGCCGCGAGCTCACCGCGGCGCGGGTGCTGGTCGCCGTCGGCCGCCGGCCGCTCAGCGCCGGCATGGGCTACGCGGAGGCCGGCGTCCAGATCGACGCGCGCGGCTTCGTGGTCACCGACGAGACCTGCCGCACCACGCTGGGCGGCGTGTTCGCCGCCGGTGACGTGGCCGGCCCGCCGCTGCTCGCGCACTGGGCCTACCACCAGGGCATGATCGCCGCCGAGAACGCCGTCACCGGCGCGGCGCTGGAGTGCGACCGGTCGCTCGTCCCCATCTGCGTCTTCAGCTCGCCCGAGGTCGCCTCGTGCGGGCTCACCGAGGACGCCGCCGCGGCGGCGGGCGTCGCCCACGAGGTCGCCCAGGCGCGCTTCAACGGCAACTCAAAGGCCGTCATCGAGGGCGAGCCGGACGGCTTCGTGCGCATCGTCTGCGCGCCCGGCGGCGGCCGCGTGCTCGGCGCCTCGCTCATCGGGCCGCACGTCACGGAGCTCGTGCACGAGCTCGCCCTGGCGGTGCACTCCGGTCTCACGCTGGCCGACGTGGCCGCCACCATCCACGCCCACCCGACGCTGTCCGAAGCGGTCATGGAGGCCGCGCTCGGCGGGCTGGGGCGCGGCGTGCACAGCCTGTGAAGCCATGAGCGACGCGCGCCGGACCCGATGAGCGACGCCTGCGGGGAGCGATGAGCGACGCCTGCGGGGAGCGACGCGCGCCGGACCCGATGAGCGATGCCTGCGGGGAGCGATGAGCGACGCCTCCGCCCGCCGGCGCAAGCCCTCCTGGCTCAAGGTCAAGGCGCCGGAGCCACGGCAGTATCGGGCCACCGGCGCCTTGCTCGACGAGCTCGAGCTGCGCACCGTCTGCCGCGAAGCGCGCTGCCCCAACAAGGGCGAGTGCTACGCCTCCGGCACGGCGACGTTTCTCATCCTCGGCGACACCTGTACGCGCGGCTGCCGCTTCTGCGCCGTGGAGCACGCGGACGCGGCGCCGGCCGCCGTCGACCCCGCCGGCGTTGCCGCTCCGGCCCGCGCGGCGCAGGGCACGTGCGCCGTCGACCCCGGCGAACCGCGTCGCCTCGCGGAGGCGGCCCGGCGCCTGGGCCTGCGCCACGTCGTCATCACGAGCGTCACCCGCGACGACCTCGCGGACGGCGGCGCCCACCATTTCGCCGCCGCCGTCGAAGCCGTGCGCGCCGAGCTGCCGCAGGCGACCGTCGAGGTGCTGATCCCCGACATGGGCGGCGATGAAGCGGCGCTGGCCGCCGTGCTCGCCGCCCGCCCCGACGTCCTCAATCACAACCTCGAGACGGCGCCGCGCCTGTACCCGCGGGTGCGGCCGCAAGCGCGCTACGCGCGCTCGCTCGAGCTGCTGGCGCGCGCGGCGTCGTGGGCGCGCGCGCTCGACGCGGTGACCCCATCGAGCAGGCCCCGGCCGCTGGTCAAGACGGGGCTCATGGTCGGTCTCGGCGAGACCGCCGACGAGGTGGCCGCCGTCCTCGTCGATGCTGCGGCAGCCGGCGTCGATGCCGTGACCATCGGCCAGTACCTGCAGCCCGACGCCGCCTGCCTGCCCGTGACGCGCTACGTCGCGCCGGCGGAGTTCGCCGATTACGAAGAGCGCGGCGCCGCGCTCGGCCTGCAGGTGGTCGCGGCGCCGTTCGTGCGCTCCTCGTACCGCGCCGGCGAACTGCCGGAACGACAGCACCCCGCGCCTGGGACCGCCTGATCCCGGTCTCCGCGCCGGCTCCTCCGCCGTACCGGCGTAGAATGACCGGCGCACGCCCGACGACAGACGCCGCGCCGACCGAGGAACCCGCGTGAACGACCACACCCTGCCGTTGCCGACGCCCGCGGTCGTGATCTTCGACCTCGACTACACGCTGCTGCGCCCCAGCGATCAGTTCGAGGCCCCGGGCTACGTGCGCACCGGGGCGCGATTCGGGCTCACGCTCGAGGCGGGGCGCTGGTCGCGGGCGGAGCGCGCCGCGTACACGGCGGCCCGCGAGCGGCGCGCACGCACAGGGCTGGTCCACGACGAGGGCCTGCTGCCGGTCATCGCCCACGCGATCATCGAGGGGTTGGGCGGCGGCCCGCCAGACGCGGTCGAGGCGACCGCCGTCGCCATCTCCGCGGCCTGGTCCAAAGCCGAGAACTTCGGGCTCTACGACGACGTGCTGCCGTGTCTGGACGTGCTGCGCGGCGCCGGCGTGCGCATGGCGCTGCTCTCGAACGCGCTCGGCCACGGCCTCAAGGAGACCATCGCGCACTTTGCCCTCGACGATTACATGGATGCGGCCGTGTCGAGCGTCGAGACCGGCGCCGTGAAGCCGGCGCCGCGGATGTTCTCGGCGCTGCTCGGGTTGCTCGGAGTGGCGCCCGCGTCCGCCGTCATGGTCGGCGACAGCGTGGAAGACGACGTGGAGGGCGCCGTCGCCTGTGGCTGCGGCGCGATCCTGCTCGACCGCGGCGGTCGCGCCGTCGGCGCGCCGCTGCCGCGCATCGAGTCGCTGGCGGAGCTGCCCGCGGCGCTCAGTCTGCGAGGTCGGCCAGCGTGAGGCTGTGCGGCCGCGGCGGCGGCGGCGACGCCGGAGGCGGCGGTGGGTCCACCCAGGCGCCCTCGGCGGTGAAGAGGATCGCGCCGCCGCCGCCGGCGAGCCACAGGCGATCGGGGCCGCCGGAGGCGAGCGCGTAGGCGCCCGTGGCGGTCACCGGCAGAACGGGCTGCCAGCTGACGCCGCCGTCGATCGTTCGCAGAAGCGTCCCACGCACGCCGGCCGCCCAGCCGTGCAGGGCGTCGACGAACGTGATCGCCTGCAGCGCCTCGGGGCAGACCGCCACCCGTGCCCAGCTGGCTCCGCCGTCCCAGGTGCGCAGCACGACCCCGGTGAGCCAGTCGCCGTCCGGTCCAAAGTCGCCGCCGACCGCGCACCCCTCGAACGGGGACGTGAAGGCCACGTCGCGGAGCTCACCCCACACGTCCACCTCCGCGACCTGCCAGGTCGTCCCTCCGTTGGACGTGCTGGCCACCACGCCGCGGCCCTGGCCCCAGGGGTCGCCGCCCACGGCCACGGCGCGGTCGCCTTCCAGGCTGCGCACGGCGCGCAGGTCAAGGTCGCCGTCGAGGCCGACGTCGCGGCTGCCCCATGTCGCGCCGCCGTCCGGCGTGCTCAGCGCCGCTCCGCCGCCGCCGACCGCCCAGCCCGACCCGTCAGGCCTGAGATCGACGTCGAGCAGATCCACCGCCGACGGCGAAACGACCTGGTCCCACGTCGCGCCGCCGTCCGGCGTGCGGATGATCAGACCCTGGCGTCCGACGGCGCACCCGCGACCATCGCCGGCGAACGACACGGCGTCGAGGCGCGTGGCGGCCGGAGCGGCCACCTGCCGCCACGCGACGCCGTCGTCCGTGGTCATCACGAGGCCCGCGTCGCCGACCGCCCAGGCCTTCCAGGGGCCGAGGGCCGCGAGGCCCCGCACCCGCCCCGTCGGGCCACTGCCGACGCGCGTCCACTGGGCGCCGGCGTCGATGGTGCGGACGACGCACCCGTTGGCGCCGACCGCCAGTCCCGCGCCGGCGTCGGCGAAATCGACGCCGAACAGCGAGACGCCGGTCACGGGACGGCTCAGCAGCCACGAGCGGCCCTTGTCGCCGCTGAGCAGCGTGGCGCCCGCCTCGCCCGTCGCGATCAAGGTGGTCGCGTCGACCTGCGCGACGCTGTAGATGGTATCGAAGGTCCCGGTCGTGGTGCGTTTCCACGTGCCGCCCGCGTTCGTGCTCCGCCAGATGCTGCCGCGCGAGGCCGCCACGACCACGGTGCGCTTGCCGACCATGAGGACATCGTGCAGGGCGCCGAACACGCCCTTGCCGCCGAGCTCCCACGTGGCGCCCCAGTCGCGGGTGAAGAGCACCGTGCCGAGGTCGCCGACCGCCCAGCCGCGCCCGCGGTCGTCAAAGGTCACGGCGTAGAGATTGTGAGGTGTGTGGCTGGGGACGCGCGTCCACGTCAGCCCGCCGTCGCTCGAACGGAGGATCAGGCCGTGTTCGCCTACGGCCACGGCCACCCCCTGCATCGGCGAGTCGACGCCCATCAGGGAGAGGCTCGTGTAAGTGGTCTGCCGCAGCCAGGTGACCCCGCCGTCGATGCTGGTCAGAACCACGCCGCCGGCGCCGACGGCAAAGCCCGCGCCGGTGGCGCTCATGCGCACCGAGAACAGCGTCTCGCCGACGCCGCCGGCCACCGACGTCCAGGTGGAGCCGCCGTCGGCGGTGAGAAGGATGGCTCCGGCATCGCCGACAGCCACCGCGCGCAGGGAGTCGACCACATCGACGGCCCCGAGGGAGTTGCCTTGCGGCAGGGGGTTCTGCCACTGCCAGCGGGGTTCGGCGGCGAGGCCGGGGGCGGGGAGGCTCAGGGCGGCGAGCGCCGCCAGCGCCGCCAGCGCCAGAAGGAACGCGGCGCCGCCGGGGAGCGCGAGCCGGCGCCTCACCGCGGCGCTCCCGGCGTGAGGTCCTCCGTGGTCGCGAACCGCCAGCTCTCGCCGCCGTCGAGGGAGACCAGCACCATGCGGCGCAGATAGAGCGGTGGCTGGGGATCCTCGCTCCCCGCCTGCCGCCAGCGCTCCATGGCCGCCTTGCGCGTCGAGCCTTCGGAACCGGCCATGCAGCTGGCCGAGAGATACAGGCGCCCACGGTGGTCGAGGCTGAGCGCGTGCGCGTAGATGCTGTAGTCGCTGTACGGCGGCGCCACGAGCGGCCGCGGTGATGTCCAGCCGAGCTCCGCGTCGTGGCGCTGATACGACAGGGCGCCGAACAGGGCGCCGTTGAGCCAGGTGTCGGTGTTGCGGCGCCACTGGCGGTAGGCGATGTGCAGCCTGTCCTGCCGATCGCAGATGAAGGCCAGATAGGTCATGCGGCCCTCCTCGACGCCCGATCCGCTCCGCTCCGCGTAGCCCGTGGTCCCCACCTGCTCCAACTGCGCCCAGCCCTGGTAGGCGGTGAACGGTACGAGCGACTGTCTGTACTGGAAGGGATGACCGTGGGCGCCGGCGATCACGTGCAGATAACCCCTGGAGTCGATGACGATCCCCGGTTGCGCATGGCCGTCGTTGCCGAGCTGCGACCACGCCAGGAGTATGCGGCGCCCGAGCGCCTGCTTCCGCCGGTCCCAGGTCACCACATAGACCGGTGAGCCCTGGCCGGGACGAGGAGTGCTCTCCGCGTACACGATCCAGCTGAGGTCGCCGTGAGAGACCACGGCGCTCGCCGTGGTGGCTCCGTCGCCCAGGCCCAGAGAGCGGGTGCTGATCGGCGTGAGAGCCGGGACGGCGATGCCGTCGCCGGAGAAGTACGGCAGGCTCAGGTACAGCGTCCGCTGGAGCTTACCCGTATCGGGGTTGACCAGCGGCTCGACCAGGGAGACGAGCAGCAGCGGTGGGCCGTCGATGACGTTGTGCCCCACCCATGTCTCGCTGACGATGTCGCCGGCGGGCAGCTCCACGACTCGCCAGGTGGCGCAGCCGTCGGTGGACCACAGCATGAGGTTGCGCAGGCCGCCGCCCTCCAGGCGTACTGTGATCAGGGTGTAGGCGCGGTCCTTCGTGTCGAAGACGATCTGCGCGGTAGGGCCACCGCCGGCCCCTTGGGTACCCGTGAAGTCCGGGTAGGCGGCGCGGATGGCGCGCAGCATGTCGAGGCGCTTCCAGGCGCCGCCCCGCAGGGTCTGCACGTACCCGGTGTAGTCGGGGTCGCCCGACCGGCTGCGGATGTACGGCCGGTCGGCGCTGTCGAAGGTGGGGACGTTGCGCGTGAACGGCGGCGCGTAGCCGAACTGCGAGAAGAGGCCGCCGTCCGGCTGGATGGCGATGGGCGGAGGCGTGGGCGTCGGCGTGGGCGTCGGCGTCGGCGTCGGCGTGGGCTCCGAGGCGGCCCCTTGGCCGGGCGCGGGACTCCGGGGGGAGGCGACGCTCGCCGCGGTCCCCGAGAGCGTCGCCAGCAGCACGACGGCGAACGCCAGCGGAGCGGCGATGCCGAGGATGCGGCCGGCGTGACCGGCGAACGGTCTGGTGCTTGTCCTGGTGCTCCGCGCCATGCCCTCAAGGATACACGCTTGCGGAGGGGGATGACGCCGGCGCGGCGCGCGAGGGCCTCCGCGCCGGCGTCCGCCGGCGTCAGGCCAGGCTGGCCTCGACGCTGAGCGCGACGTTGCCCTTGAGGGCGCCGGAGATGGGGCAGCCATCCTTGGCGGCCTCGGCGGCCGCCTTGAAGCCGGCGGCGTCGAGGCCCGGTACCGTACCCTTGACCGTGAGCGCGGAGCTCGCCACCTTGAAGCCCCCCTCGATCTGGGCGAAGGTGACGGTGGCGCTCACCTCCAGCCTCTCGGGCGGCGTGCCGGCCTCCCCGAGGATGCCCGAGAGCGCCATGCAGTAGCAGCTCGCGTGCGCCGCGGCGACGAGCTCCTCGGGGCTGGTCTTGCCCTCGGAGCGCGCCGTGCGCGACGCCCACGTGACGGGCAGGGGTCCGGCGGCGGCGCTGCTCGTGAGCGTCACGGCGCCTGTGCCCTGGGCGAGTGAGCCCTCCCAGACGGCTGCGGCGGTGCGTTGGGCGTCTGCCATGGCAGTTCCTCCTTGATCGAGCGGCCGGGCGCTGCCGCGCCGGCCCGGCCGCACTCTGTCTTCATCGCAGATGAGATGCCCGAAAGGGCGCGGGCGCCAAACGCCTGCCGCCCGCGCTCCGCAGCCCGCCGCCGATGCCCGTCCGCCTCCGCGCCATGCCCGGCGCCCGCCTCAGCGGTCGCCGAGGCAGTACAGCGAGCCGTCGCGCGAGCCGATGAACACGCGGCCCTTCCACATCACCGGCGTGCTCTCGTAGCCGCCGCCGCCGGAGAAGGAGCTGGTCTCCACGATCTTCACCGTGAACCAGTTGCCATCGGGGCTCTTGAGGGCGCCGGCGTCGCCCTTCTTCGCCGCCTGCCACTTCACACTGTAGAGGTGCACCTTGGCGTCGTAGGCCGCGCAGACGATGGTGTCGTCGACCATGATCGGCGTAGAAATGGCGCCGCTCACGTAGAACCTGGCGATGAGCTTCGGCGTGTGGTACGGCCCGTCGAGGTTGGGGCCGGGCGCCGTGCCGCCGGCCAGGGCGTCCTGGGCCACCACGTAGAGGTTGCCGTCGATGGCGGTGAACGCCGCCAGACGGGGGCGGCGGCCCCACGGGTCGTAGGTGTCGTTGACCGCCACCGACCCGATGATGCCGCCCTGCCAGTCGCCCAGGGTGCGGTCGCCCGTGGGGAAGAACCACTCGACGGCCTTCGACCCGGACTTCCTGGGGTCGAGCATCAGGGCGCCGCCGTGGCCCGGGATGTACTGCTTCTCCACGGCCACGAGGAGCTTGCCCGAGCTCGTGGGCACCGGCGTGCCATCGAGGTCGGAGCCCGTGCGGTAGTCCCACACCACCTTGAGGTCGCTCTTGCGCATGCCGTACACGTGACCCGCCCCGGAGCTGATGTAGATGGTGCTGCCGAGCAGCGAGGGCGAAGCTTCGAGGACCAGGTTGCCGCCGTGGGCGGAGGCGTCGCCGGGGTCGCCGAGCAGCAGCCGCTGGGCGATGATCTGCGGCGTCCTGTAGGAGCCCCAGGCGCTGGTCTTGAACGGGTCGAGCTTGTAGAACCAGCCGCTCTCGACGCCGGAGAACATGCGGCCGTTGAGGAAGAAGCCACTGCCGTCGACGTCGCGGCTGTAACTGGCCGTGAGCGGCGCCGGCAAGCGCCACACCTCCTTGCCCGTGCCGAACGACACGGCGCGATAGGGCGCCAGATTCGGGTCCGTGTAGCTGGACGGCCAGCCGCGGCGCGAGCCGGCGAGCACGAGGTACTTGTCGGCCTCGTCGGCGGGGTGCGGGTCTTCGATCACCGTGGGGCTGCTCTTGATGATGTCGTCGTAGGGGTACTCCCACACCACGCGGCCGCTGTCGAGCTCGATCTTGTGCATGTTGCGGTCGAAGCCTCCGGCCATGAGATAGAGCTTGCCGTTGTCGCGGAGGATCGCGGGCTGCCCCGTCCAGCCCATGCCCGTCCACGGGGCGTTCGGCCCCGCGCCGACGGGCGAGGTCATGCCGCTGCCGATGGTGGTCTTCCAGATCAGGTCGAGGCGTTTGGGCGGCGGCCCCAGGCCGTACAGCCGCCGCGTCTCGTCACCGAGGAAGGTGGAGACCTTGACGCCGTCGCCGGCGGAGACGATGGGCGGCGGCGGGTCGACGTTCACCGCCCGCGGAGCTCTGAGGATGGCGACGCGGATGGCCGCCGACGAGGCGCCGGGCGAGGCGGAAGCGGTCTTCCCGTCGGCCGCTCCGGACCCGGCGAAGCGCTTCCACACGCGCTGCGCCTGGCCCGTGCCGACGAAGGCGCCGGCCGCGGCCACGACGACGATGAGGGCGCTGAGGACGACGAACGTCGCGCGCCGGCGGCGCTGCCGCCGGCGGCGCAGCGCGAGGCCGCCCTCACTGACGTACGTGCGGTACGGCGCCCCTCCGGATGGTCGACGAGCGCTCACAGTGCGCCAAGCGTATCACCGGCGCGCCGGCGCGCGGGAGCGCGGGCGGGCATGGCGGGACCGGCTGCGCCCGCCGTCCCCCCCTTTTCGCGGCCAACGAGCCTCGCGCCTGCTCATTGGTAGTACAGTATGGGTACGGTCGTGCCGGAGTCGCAGGCACTTGGCCGGTGCATCCGCGCCGGCGGCGCGGTCACGACCACACCGAAACCAGGAGGTGGGGTCATGAAGGGCAGGCTCGCGATTCTCATCGTGCTGTCGTTGACGGCGATGCTTGTCGCCGTGCCGGCGGCGTCGGCGTTCAGCATGTCGGTGACGGGCATCGCGCCGTCCAGCGGGCAAGCGGGCGCGACAGTCCAGTGCATGGTCAGCGGCGCCTTCTACGCGCCGGTCGACGGGCTCCTCACGATCAAACCGGCGTTCTCCCTGGAGTATGGGATGAACCCCCCGATAGTGGGCGTGACGGATGCCGCCTCGGTCACGGCGACGTCGGCGAGCGTCTCGTTCACTCTGCCGGCCACCGCCCCCGCCGTCTGGTACACACTCGAGGCGACGCAGAATCACGGCTTCGGGCCCATCACCGACACGTACTCTCTGGCCCACGCCTTCCAGGTGGCGCCCACGATCTCAGCGCTCAGCCCGAACACCGCCACGGCCGGCGCCGGCGAGCTCACGCTGACAGTGAACGGCGGCGGTTTCGTGAATTCGGCGGGCCTCATCCAAGGCTCCAGCGTGCGCTGGAACGGGGCGGCGGTCGACACGACGTTCAACTCCGCGACGAAGCTGACCGCCATCATTCCCGCGGCCAAGCTCACCACGGCCGGGACCGCCGAAGTCACGGTGATGAACGTGACCGCGGACACGACCAGCGCTCCCGCGACCTTCACGATCGGGGCGCAGGCGCCGATTCTCACGTCCCTGAGCCCCACCTCGGTCTGGGCGGGCTACGTCAGGAACGACGTGGTGCTGACGGTCAACGGCTCCAGCTTCCTCGCCGGCGCCCACATCTTCCTCAGCGGGGGCGAAAAGGCGGCGACGACCTTCGTCAGCGCCTCGCAGCTCACAGTGCCGCTTGTGGCGGCCGACATCGCGACGCCGATGTCGCTCATCGTCAGCGTCAGGAACCCGCCGTTCCCGCCGGGCGTACCGAGCGCCCTGGCGCTGCCTCTCCCGGTGCAGGCCGAGACCACCGACCCGGCGGTCACGATCGCCGGCGCCGACGCCGGCTGGCACAATGCCCCGGTGGCGCTCACGTTCAGCGCCACCGACAGCCAGTCCGGCGTGCAGAAGGTGCAGTACCGGTCGCCGCCGACGGTCGCGGCCTGGGTCGACGGCACGAGCTACACGGTGCCGACCACCACCCAGGGAGCAGTCATCGTCAACGCTCAGGCGCTCGACTGGTGCAACAAGGTCGGCGTCTCCAGCGCCACGGTCAATATCGACATCACGAAACCGACGACCGACGCCCTCAACGCGGTCAGCCTGAAGCGCAACAAGACCGCCACGCTCAAGTTCCGCATCGGCGAGCCGGTCGGCCTCAGCCCCAGCGCCGCGGTCGTCATCGAGATCAAGGCGGCCGGCGGCGGCCGCACGATCAAGACGATCCCTATCGACGGGGTGCTCGTGAACGCCGACCAGACGTGCGCCGTCAAGGCCTCCTTCAGGAAGGGCTCCTACAAGTGGTACGTGTACGCCACCGACCTGGCCGGCAACACGCAGGCCAACATCGACTCGGCGAAGTTCACGGTGAAGTGAGGCGGGACGCCGCCCGGGCGGCGGACCACGCATGACGGCGGCGGGCGGCGGCCGAAGGGCCGCCGCCCGCCGCCGTGCGTTTGGGCGCCGATGCGCGCCGCACGCGGCCGCGCCCCACCCGCGGCCCCGCGCGTGCGGGGCGCGTGCGGTAAGCTTGCCGCATGACCGACAAGATCCGCCTCACACAGTTCGCCGCCAAGAGCGGTTGAGCGGCCAAGCTGGGTCCGTGCGACCTGCAGGCCGTGCTCGACGCTCTTCCGCGCAGCTCCCCGGAGTTCGCGCGACTGCTCGAGACGCACGACGACGCCGCCGTCACGCGCCTCTCGGACGACCTCTGCCTGGTGCAGACGGTCGACTTCTTCACGCCCATCGTCGACTCGCCCTACTGGTTCGGGCAGCTTGCCGCGGCCAACGCCCTCAGCGACGTGTACGCCATGGGCGCGCGACCGCTCACCGCGATGAACCTCGTGGCGTGGCCCGCCGACCTCGGCATGACGCACCTCTCGGAGATCCTTCAGGGCGGCGCCGAGAAGGTGATGGAGGCCGGCGCGGAGCTCGCCGGCGGGCACTCCATCGACGACAAAGAGCCCAAGTACGGGCTGGCCGTCACCGGTGTGGCCCACCCCGAGGAGATCGTCTACAACGCCGGCGCACTGCCCGGCGACAGGCTGGTGCTCACCAAGCGCCTCGGCATCGGTGTGCTGGCCAGCGCTCTCAAGAAGGGGCTGATCACCGAGGACGACATGATGCCGGCGATCGAGGAGGCCGCAACTCTCAATGCGGCGGCGGCGGTCGTCATGGCGGCCATCGGCGCGCACGCCTGCACCGACGTGAGCGGCTTCGGCCTGCTGGGGCACCTCGGCGAGATGCTCCAGGCGAGCGCCGTCGGCGCCCTAGTGCGGGTCGCCGACGTGCCCCTGCACGACGGCGTCGTCGAGCTCATCAAGCAGGCTGTGTACGCCGGCGGCCTGCGCAGCAACCGCGACTTTCTGCTGCCGCGTCTGCGCGGCACGGACGGCACGTCCGGGCACATCGACGAGCAGGACCCGCGCGTGCTGGCACTGTTCGATCCGCAGACGTCCGGCGGCCTGCTCATCTCCGTGGCCGCCGACAAGCATGCGGCGCTTCTCTCGGGGCTTCGCGAGAGCGGCGTGACGGGCTGGACGATAGGCGAGGTCACCGCCGGGTCGCCCGGTGTCATCGTGCTCGAAGGCTGAGCCGCGGTGCTGTCCGCACACCTGCCCGGCGGTGACGCGTGAGCCCCGAGCGCAAGCCCGGCGACCCCGGCTGGAAACCCAGCGACGAAGATATCCTGGCGGCGCAGGCGCCGCGTCCTCAGTTCGCCCTGCGCGTGCTGTCGGTGCTCCCGTTCATCCTGTTCGGGGCGTTTTCGGTGATCGCTTTCGTCGCGTGGATCGCCGTGGTCATCTTCGGCAGCGGCACCGATCGCGGGGCTGTGTGGCAGTGGGCCGCCGGGCGCGGCGTCGGCGAGGTCGTGTCGCAGGTGGCCCTGGCGATCGTGATCGGGCTCATCCCCGTGGGCGTGGCGGTCCTCTCCATGTGGGCGACCCTGCGCGGCTTCAGCGACAGCCCGGCGCTCTTGTTCTGGTTGTTCACCGAGATCGTCTTCGCCGCCGCCGCGCTCGCCCTGGTGCTGGGGCGCGTGCAGTGGCCGGAATTCATGGCGAGCATCGCCCTGAAGGGCACGGAGTGGTGGTTCGCCTTCGTCGTGGTGGCGTATTCGATGACCGTGGCGCACTTGCGCGTGCGCCGCGATCGGAGGACGCTCGCGGTGGAGGACGACGATGGCTGAGCGGGACGAATCAGCGGCGCGCGGCGAGAAGGCCGGCGCGGACGGGCGCGCGCGGCTGCGCGCGCTGGCCGCCGTCGACGAATTGCTGCGCGAGCCGGCGGCGCTCGCGCTGCTCGAGCGCTACCCGCGCGAGCTCGTGGTGGCCGCGGTGCGCGCGGTCATCGAGCGGCTGAGGGCCGAGATCCTCGCGGCGGGGGCGGCCGGCGAGGCGTCCGCCGCGCAGGCGGCGGACCTCACGCCGGCCGCCCTCGTGCCCTGGGTGGCGCGGCTTCTGGCGACGGCGGTCACGCCGTCCCTGCGCCGCGTCATCAACGCCACCGGCGTGGTCGTGCACACCAATCTCGGCCGGGCGCCGCTGCCGCGGGAGGCGGTCGACGCGGTCGTCACCGCCGCCTCCGGCTACACCGACCTCGAGTACAGCCTGGCGCGCGGCGCCCGCGCCTCGCGACAGGACCACGTGCACGACGTGCTCTGCACGGTCACCGGCGCCGAGGACGCGCTGGCCGTCAACAACAACGCCGCGGCGGTGCTGCTCGCCCTGGCCGCCACGGCCCGTGGCGGCGAGGTGCTCGTCGCCCGCGGCCAGCTCGTGGAGATCGGCGACGGCTTTCGCATCCCCGACATCCTCCGCGAGAGCGGCGCCGTGCTGGTCGAGGTGGGTACCACCAACCGCACCTACCTCAAGGACTTCGAGGACGCCTGGACGGAGCGCACGCGCGCCGTCATGCGCGTACACACCAGCAACTACCGCATCGTCGGCTTCACCGCGGAGCCGGCGCTCGAGGAGCTCGCCGGCCTGGCCCACGAGCGCGGCGCCGTGCTCGTCGACGACCTCGGCAGCGGAGCCCTGGCCGGGCTGCCGCTGTTCGCCGAGGAGCCGGCGCTCACCGGCAGCATCGCCGCCGGCGCCGACGTCGTGACCTTCAGCGGCGACAAGCTGCTGGGCGGCCCGCAGGCCGGCGTAGCCGTGGGCCGGGCCGCGACCATCGCGGCGATGCGCCGTCATCCGCTGGCCCGCGCCCTGCGCATCGACAAGCTCGACCTGGCGGCGCTGGACGCGGTGCTGCGGCTCTACCTCGATCCGGCGCGCGCCCTCGAGCGCGTACCGACGCTGGCGGCGCTCGCCGCGCCGCTCGCCGAGGTGCGCGCCCGCGCAGAGCGCCTCCGCGACCTGCTCACGGGCGCGGGCGCGGCGGCGCTGCCCGCCGAGCGCGTCGCGCTGCTCGACACGGTCGCGCGGGCCGGGGCGGGGGCGCTGCCGGTCACCGAGCTGCCCAGCGTCGCCGTGGCCGTGAGCGTGGCCGGCGACGCCGACGGGCGCGCCGCCGCGCTGCGCCTCGGCGCGCCCGCCGTCGTCTGCCGCCGGCACGACGGCCGTCTGCTCTTCGACCTGCGCGCCGTGCGCGACGCCGAGCTGGAAGACCTGGCCGGCGCCGTGCTGGCGGCGCTCGCCTGACGGGCGTCTCGTGCCGGGCAGACCCGACACGACCGGCCCGTCCCGGGACGCCGCCGTCCCGCTGACCCTCGGCACGGCCGGCCACATCGACCACGGCAAGACCGCGCTGGTCACGCTGCTCACCGGCAATAACACCGACCGCCTCCGCGAGGAGCAGGAGCGCGGCATCTCCATCGAGCTCGGCTACGCGGAGCTGCACCTGCCGGGGGGCGGCCGCCTGAGCGTCGTCGACGTCCCCGGCCACGAACGCTTTGTGCGCACCATGGTGGCCGGGGCCACCGGCATCGACCTCTTCCTGCTGGTGATCGCCGCCGACGACGGCGTGATGCCGCAGACCATGGAGCACGTGGCGATCATCGAACTGCTTGGCGTGGAGCGTGGCGTGGTGGCGCTCAGTAAGGCTGACCTCGTGGACGAGGAACTACTGGGGATGGCCGAGGAGGACGTGCGCGAGTTTCTCGCGCAGACACCGTACTCCGGCTGCGAGGTCGTCACCGTGAGCGCCCGCGACGGGCGCGGTACGGCCGCGCTGCTCGCCGCGCTGGAGCGCGCCGCCGCACAGGTCACGGCGCGCCGCCGCGGCGGCCCCGCGCGCCTGCCGGTCGACAGGGTGTTCCCGCTCAAGGGCATCGGCACGGTGGTCACGGGCACGCTGTGGCGCGGTGAGATCCACGCCGGCGACGCGCTGGTGGTCGAGCCGGGCGGCAGGCGCACCGTCGTGCGCAGCGTGCAGGTGCATGATCATGAGGCCACGGTCGTGCGCGCCGGCAGCCGCGTGGGCGTCAACCTGCGCGGCCTCGACCGCGGCGCCGTGGAGCGCGGCAGCTGGCTGGTTTCACCCGAATCGGCCTTTCGCGTTTGCCGGCGCTTCGACGCTTGGGTGCAGGTGGCGCCCGGCGGGAGGCCGCTGCGCTCCGGGCAGCAGGTGCGCCTGCACCACGGCACGGCGCAGTATCTCGCGCGCGTGGCTCCGCTCGAGGGCCGCGAGATCGCCGCGGGCGCGCAGGCGGCGGTCGTGCGGCTCGACGGCGACGCCGTGGTCGAGCCGCACGATCGCTTCATCCTGCGCGCCCTCTCACCGGTGGCCACGGTCGGCGGCGGCGAGGTGCTCGTCACGGGTACGCGTCGCTGGCACGACCGCGGCCGGCACGCCGCCTTCCTTGCGGCGCTGCGCGCCGCCGACCTGCGCGCCGCGGTGCTCGCGCTCGCGGCCGACAGCGGTCAGGGCGGGGTCGTCGCGGCGGATCTGGCGGCCGCCGGGTTCGGCGCCGGCGCGGCCGGCGCCGCTCTGGCGGCCGCCGAACAGGCCGGCGACCTCGAAGCTCTGCGGCCACCATCGGCGGCCTCCGGGGCGCCCGCCGCGCCGGTGCGCTGGTTCGGCGCCGGCGTGCCGGCCGCGCTGCGCGCGGCCCTTCTGGCCGGCGCCGCCGAGCGCTCCTCCGCGCGGCCCGAGCGCCCCTTCTCGAGCGCCGCCGAGCTCGCGGCGCTCACGCCCGCGCTGCCGGTGGAAGACGTGGACGCGCTGCTCCACGGCCTCGTCGCCGATGATCGTCTGGTCGCCGGCGAAGGCGGCTACGCCCCCGCCGGCGCCGGCGTGCTCGGCGATGCTCAGGCGGCGCTGGCCGACGAGCTTCTGGCTCGTCTGGGCGCCGAGCCGTTTGCGCCGCCCACGCTGGCCAGCCTCGCGGAGGCGCCGCCCCGTCCGCCCCGCGAGGTGACTCAGGTGCTCGACGTGCTCGCGCGGCGCGGCGAGGTGGTGCGCGTGGACAAGGATCTGTGGTTCGCGGCCGCCGCCATCGACGCCGCGCGCACGCAGCTCCTGGCGATGCTTGTCGCCGACGGTCGCGTGACTCTGGCCGGCTTCCGCGACCGCCTGGGCTGCGGGCGCCGGGGCGCGCAGGCCCTCCTCGAGCTCTTCGACCGGGAGGGCCTGACCCTGCGGCGCGGCGACGAACGCATCCCGCGCCGCCGTCGCTCCTGACGCGGCGCGCCGGCTCTCGCCGGCGCCCCCCTCGGTGCACGCCCTCGGGCTTCGCGCGCCGGCTCTCGCCGGCGCGGTCCGCGGCGCGCCTCAACCCTCGGCGAACGTCGCCACCTGGTCGCGGCCGCGGCGCTTGGCCAAGTACATCGCCCAGTCGGCCTTGTCGAGGAGCGCTTCGCGACGATCCGCGTCTTCGGGGTAGCCGGCGATGCCGATGCTGACGGTCAGCGGCGTGCCGTGGGCGCTGAAGCCGGCCGCGCGGATGCGCTCGCGGATGCGCTCCGCCACCGCGAGCGCGGCCTCGCGGCCCGTCTCCACGAGCAGCACGACGAACTCCTCGCCGCCGTAGCGCGCGGCGATGTCGATGTTGCGCACCGACTGCTCGATGAGGTGCGCGGCCTCGCGCAGCACCGCGTCGCCGGCGCTGTGCCCGTTGGCGTCGTTGTAGCCCTTGAAGTGGTCGAGGTCGCAGAACAGCGCGGTCAGGGGCTGACCGAGCTCGCGGGCGCGGTGGAGCTCTTCGCTCAGCCGCTCGTGCAGGTAGCGGTGGTTGTAGAGGCCGGTGAGGCCGTCGGTGATGGCGTCGATCTCGGCGCGGCCGAGGCGCGCCGCGGTAGTCTGCAGCATCGCCGCGAAGGTCTGGCGGCCGTCGCCGCGGAGGGCCTCGCTCTCCGCCCGGCTCAGGGCGGGCAGGTCCGCCGCCACGGCGGCGACGATGCGGCCCTGCGCGTCGCGGATCGGCGCCAGGCCCGTGACCCACACGCCAAACTCGTCGGCGAACAGCGTGTTCACCCGCGGCCTGCGGCCCGCGAGCACCTCCGGCAGCTCGTCGTCGGCGAAGATCTCGTCGCCGACGTGCGAGCGCTCGCTCTCCTGCTCCTCCGGGTCCACGCCGATGACGAACTTCTTGTCGATCTGCGCGTGGGTGGTGAGGAAACGCGTGGGCGGGTTGGCGTCGCGCACCTCGCGGAGGATCTCGCGGATCTCGCGGTACTCGGGCGTGTCCTCGTCCTCGCGGCTGCGCAGCGCCAGATGCTTGTCGCCGGGGATGCGGGACGCCGCCTGGGCGGCGATGTCCTCCGCCCGGGCGCGCCTGCGCTCCAGCTCCGTCAGCACCTCCAGGAACGCGTCGACCATGAGCGGCTCGAACTGCGTGCCGCGGCAGCGCTCCAGCTCGGCCAGGCACTCGGGGTAGGTGAGCGCCGCCTTGTAGGGCCGCCGGCACGACATCGCGTCGTAGGCGTCCACCACGGCCATGGCCCGCGCCGGCAGGGGGATGTCGTCCCCGGCGAGGCCGTCGGGGTACCCAGTGCCGTCGTAGTGCTCATGATGATGGCGCACGCCCGCGACCAGAGCCTCAGGGAACAGCGGCCGGATGATGTCGGCGCTGAACACGGGGTGCAGGCGCATCTGCTGCCACTCCTGCTGGTTCAGGCGCCCGGGCTTCAGAAGCACCCGGTCGGAGATGCTGATCTTGCCGATGTCGTGCAGGTAGGCGGCTTCCTCGAGGGAGGTCAGGAGGTCGTCCTCCCAGCCCAGGCGGCGGCCGAGCATCACCGTATAGGCGGCCACGCGGGCGGCGTGGCCCAGGGTGTAGTAGTCCTTGGCGTTGAGCGCCGAGCTGAGCGCCTTGAGGTTGCCCAGGTGCATCTGCTTGACCTCATCGTAGAGTTGCGCGTTCTTGATGGTCAGCGCGAACTGGGTGCCGACCCGCTCCAGCAGGTGGATGTCGGCGCTCGCGAAGGCGTCTTCCGAAGGGCTCAAGAGGGCGAGCGCACCGAGGACGCCGGCGCCGGACGGCAGGCCGATCAGCGCCATGGCCCGCATCCCGGCAAGGGACGGATGCCCGGGGGGCAGTGGGCTTTCGTCGGGGAGCCGCAACACGCGCACCTTCTCGTGCACGAGGGCATCCACGAAGCCTGGAGAAGCCTCCTCGATCCTCAGACCGAGAAGTCGCTCGACATCCGCTGCGGCGGCGATCACGCGGTCCACGACGCCGTCGCCGATGAGCAGAAGGCCGTATCCGTCGAAGGGCAGCAGCTTGCGCAGCTCGTCGGCGGCCGCGTCCACGATCTCTTCGAGGTCGAGGCTGGCGGCCGTGCGCTGCGCGATGCGGTTGAGCAGCAACGCCTCCTGGCTCGCGGCCTGCTCTCTCTGGAACAGGGCCGCGTTCTCGATGGCCATGGCGGCGGCGTGGCAGATGGCGGCGGCGGTGTCGAGCTCGCCCTGCGTGAACAAGCGCTCGGCGCCGCTCTCGACGAGCTCCACCGTGCCGATCACGCGGTCCTTGACGATCAGCGGCAGGGTGGCCCAGCTCTTCAGCGCGAAGTCCCGGTTGATCTCGTGCACCTTCGCCGTGAGCCGCGGGTCGCGCAGCGAGCCCACGACCGTCGGCCGCTTGGTGGCGATCACCTCACGCGTCACGGCGGCGTCGGCCAGCTTCAGATACTGCCCGATCCACTCCTCGTCCACGCGGCCGTGGGCGATCCTCATCAGGGTGCGCAGCCCGTCGCCCTCGATCACCGTGATCTCGCACTCGGCCACGCCGACGCTGTCGCAGAGGCGCCTGGCTGTGGCCAGCAGCGTGTCGCGCAGATCGAGGCTGCCGGCCAGCTCCAGGGCCGACTCGCTCATCAGCGTCATCCAGCGCATGTTGTCGTCGAGCTCGCGGTAGAGGCGCGCGTTGGCCACGGCCTGGCCGGCCACCTGCGCCAGGCCGACGATGACGTCGGGGCGCGCGAACGGGCGCTTCTCGCGGTTGCAGATCTCGGCGAAGCCGATCAGCTCGCCGCCGGCCAGCAGGGGGATCGTCATGATCGACCGGTAGCTCCAGCGGCGCGCGTCCTCGCGGTCGCCTTCGAGCACGTCCGGGTCGCTCAGGACGTCCAGGTGCACCACGGGCCGCCGCGTGGCCGCGGCTTCGACGAAGGTGCCGAACTCGTCCAGCGCGTAGCGTCTGCCCACGGCCTTGTCGCTGCCCAGAGAGACGAGGGTCTCGACCTCGTCGCCGTCCAGGCCGTACACGTCGCAGAGGTCGGCCTCGGACACCGTGACGATGCGTTCCGCTACGGTCCCGAGCACCGCCTCGACGTCCAGCGTGGCGCCGAACTCGAGGCCCGAGTCGACGAGCAGACGCAGGTCGCGGTTGCCGCTCTCCAGGCGCTCGGCGAGGATGGCTTTCTCGAAGGCGCCGGCCAGCAGCCGACCGACGTTGCGGATGAGGTCCAGCATGCCGGTGTAGTCGCGCACCCTGGTGTCGAGGACGTCGATCAGCCCGATGGGGCGACCCTCGACGACGAGCGGCAGCGACACCATGCTGCGGTAGCTCCAGCGGCCGTAGGCCGCCATCTCTTCTCTCGTCAGGCCGGCGGTCTCGAGGTCGCCGATGACCAGCGGCTCGTTGGCCGCCAGCGCCGCGATGGCCGCCTCATAGGCCGAGAGGTCGCGCTCACTGCCCACCTCGTCCGCGTCCCAGCCGCGGCTGTCGATGCTGGCGAGGCACTTCAGGCGTCCGCCTTCGATCCCCCAGACGTCGCAGTCCTCGGCCTCGAGGACGGCGCGCAGACGTTCGGCGACGATGCCCGCGAGCTCCTGCAGGCCCTCCGCCTCGTTGAGCCGGTCGCCGAGCTCCACGAGCTCCCGCAGCGCCGCGTTGCTCTGCCGCAGGCTGCCCATCAGATGCGCGTTCCGGAGCGCGTCGGCGATGGTGCGCGCGGCGCTCGTCAGAAAGCCGCGCACGTCGTTGTAGTCGCGCTCCACGGTGTCGAAGACGTCGATCATGCCGACGAGCTCGTCGCCGGCGACCAGCGGCAGGGAGATCACGCTGCGGAAGCCGTAGGCGCCCCAGCCCTCACGCTCGTACTCGGTGAGACGAGGGTCGGCCAGCGTGGAGAAGACCAGCACCTCGCGGTCCTCGAGAGACCGCGCCGTCGACGGGAGCATGGCGAGATTCAGGATCCTGCCGCGCACGGCCTCGTCGCTGCCTTTGCTGTCGATGCTGGCGAGGCAACGCAGGTAGCCTTCTTCCAGCCACCACACGTCGCAGTCGTCGGCGGCGGCGACCGCGCGGAGCTTGCGCGCCGCGGCGAGGGCGATCTCATGCGGCGAGCCGGCGCTCGCCAGGTCGCCGGCGAGCTCGACGAGCTCGTGCTCCAGGCGGCTGCGGTCCTCGGCCTCGCTGAGCAGCACGGCGTTGTCGAAGAGGCCGGCGACGAGCTGCGTCACGCCGGTGAGGAACTCCACCTCGAGGCTCCAGTCACGCTCGGCGTCGTCGTAGAGATCCACGAGCCCGACGATGGCGCCGCCGGCGACGAGGGGCATGGTGAGCGAGCTGGCGTAGCCCCACTCGCGGTACATCTCGACCTCGGCGGGGCTGAGCTGTGGGTCGCTGAGGCTGCCGATCAGGAGCGGAGTCTGGTCGATCAGCGTCTTCTCCAGGCACGGGTATCTGGCGGTGTCGAGGATGGTGTCGTAGCGGGCTTCGTCGATGCCCTCCCGGCTCAGGCTGACGAGCGAGCGGATGACGCCGCCGCCGACCCGGTACACATCCACGCAGTCGGCGTTGACGGCGGCCATGAGGCGCAGCGCGAAGCGCTCGACGAACCGGCTGAGCTCGTGGGTCTGGGCGACCTCCTGCGAGAGGTCCACGAGCTCGCGGATGGCCTTGTCGCGATGCTCCAGCGTGTGGTAGGTGGCGTCGAGGTCGAGGGCGTGCGCGCAGATGCGCGCGAGGCCGGCGACCACCGCGACCCGCGGCCCGAGGTCGCGGACGCGCGCGTCGCTCACTTCCACGGCGCCGATGAACCGGCCGCGCACCGTCATCGGCGCCCACACGAGCGCGCGGCAGCCGCGGCGCTGCAGAGCGCGGCGCGCGCGCTGCCCCCGGCGGGCGTCGTCGGCGCCCAGAGCGACCGCGGCGAGCGTTTCCGGAGCGCCGCTTCCCGGCAGCCACTCGTCCAGCGCCCACGAATCGCCGAGGCGGCTCTCGTCGAGCTCGCCGCCGTCGATGGAGACGGCGAGCCGCAGCCGGTCGCCCTGACGCACGAAGACGTCGCAACGAGGTGCGTCGGTCAAGGCGCAGAGGCGCCGCGCGACGTGCTCGGGCACGTCGCGCGGCGCCTCCGAGAGAAGGGTCGTCAAATCGAGGCCCGCCTGCACGACGGCGCGCAGATCCTGGGTCTGACGGCGCAGCTCGGCGAAGTCGCCGGGGTGCGCCGCGGCTCCCGCGACCTCTTCTTCAGCGAGAAGCGCCTGGACGTCCTCGGCGAGAAAGCGGCGATGGCCTCCCGGGCTGCGGTAGGCGGCGATACGCCCGGCGTCGGTCCAGCGCCGCACCGTGTTGTCGCTGACGCCGAGCAGGCGCGCCACATCGGCGACGTGCAGCCAGGTGGTGTCTCTTGTCTCTCCGACGCTGTCCATGGATCCACTTCACCCAATCGGCAGTTCCGGGCGGAACTTTACCAAAACTCCCACGGTCGCGCACTTCTTAGGCAGGTTCGGGAGGATGAGCCCGATCGTCCCCCGCGCCGCGGGGCCGCCGGTGGTGACACTCCCGCGGGTGACGACATAGCATGCGCGTACCGATCGTCGCCGGCCGGACCGCCGGCCGCGGCCCAAGCAAGGGAGCGGACAGCATGGAGCGTAGGGGCAGGGTCGAGGGCAAGGTGGCTCTCATCACCGGGGTCGCCAAGACCAACAGCATCGGTTTCAACACCGCCAGGGTGTTCGGCGAGGAGGGCGCGCTGCTCGCCATCGTCGACATCTCCCCCAAGGTGCACGCCTGCGCCGACGAGCTGCGCAAGGAGGGCTTCACGGTCTCGTCGCACACCGCCGACCTCACGCAGATGGGTGAGGTGCAGAAGGCCGTGGCCGAAGCCGTCACCTGTCACGGCCGCATCGATGTGCTCGTCAACAACGCCGGCATGGTCATCGAAGGCATGGACGAGGACTTCACCGATTTCGCCCACATGAGCGAGAAGGACTGGGACTTCGGCATCGCCATCAACCTCAAGACCCAGTTCAACGTCACGCGCACCGTCATCGGCGGCATGATCGAGCGCGGCTACGGCCGTATCGTCAACGTCTCGTCGGTCACCGGGCCGGTGGTCGCCAACCCGGAGGAGGCGGTGTACTGCGCCGCCAAGGCCGGCGTGCTCGGCATGACCCGCGGAGTGGCGCTCGACGTGGCCAGGCACGGCATCACCGTCAACGCCGTGGGGCCGGGCTGGATCAACACGGGCTCGACCACCGAGGGCGAGCGCGCCGGCGCCGAGAACACGCCCTTCGGGCGCGCCGCGACGCCGGCCGAGGTGGGCAGGCTCATCTGCTTCCTCGGCTCCGATGACGCCAGCTACATCACCGGCCAGCTCGTGGTGATCGACGGCGGCAACACCATCCAGGAGTACAAAGGGCCCAGCGAGCTGTACTACTGAGGGCGCGTCACTCGGCGTCGCGGCGCGGCCACGTGCGGTAGAGCTGTCTGAGCGGCGGCAGAAGCTTCTCGTACTCTGTCCAGCGCCTCTGCCAGGTGGTAGCGGCGGCGCGGCGGGGGGCGATGCGGCGAGGCGTGGCGGCGTCGCGCGGCAGCTCCGCGCCGCCGGCCAGCGCCGCGAGCCGCGCCGCGCCGGCGGCGGACGAGGTCTCCAGAGGCGCGCCGATCACGACCTCGCGTCCGCCGGCGTCGGCGAGCCGGCCGCAGAACCACGGGTCGGCGTGGCGCCAGGACACGCGGATCTCGCCGCGCGGCAGCCCGAGGATCTCGAGCCGCTCCAGGCAGCGCCGGCTCTCGAGGACGATCCCGTCCAGCATGGCGCGCGCCACATCTTCCGGGCCGTGCGACAGGTCGAGGCCGAGCAGCGTGCCGCGCACGTCGGCGTCCCACAGGGCGCCCTGCTCGCCGACCCCGACGAAGGGGAGCGCCGCGGGGACGGGGCCGTCATGCGCGGCGGCGGCGGCCGCGAAGACGCGTCTGTGCCCGTCGGCTCCGAAGCCGAGCAGCCTGGCGAGCCAGCCGACGACCGCGCCGCTGCTGATGAGGTCCATCTCGGCGCCCCACCCGCGGACGGCCAGCGGCGTGATGAGGCAGCGGCGCTCGGGGTCTGCGACCGGCGCCGCGCTCGCGCCCAGGATGACCGTGCTGGTGCCCCACACGTAGGCCACCGAGCCCGGAGTGAGGGCGCCGAGCGCCTCGGCGGCCAGCACGGAGTCGGCGGCGCCCACGCACACGGGCAGCCCGGCGGGCAGACCCAGCGTCTTGGCCACCTGGTTCAGCAACGGCCGCGTCTCGCGGGAGGCGACGACCGCCGGCAGGCCCGGCCTGCCAGATCTGCCGGCGGTCGTCGCCAGACCGGCCAGGGCGGCGATCCCGGGCGCCCAGGCGCCGGCGCGCAGGTCGTAGCAGCCGTATCCGGTGGCCGTGCCCGGATCCGTCAGCGACTCCCCGGTGAGCCGGCGAAAGAGGAAGTCCTTGGCGCCGCACACCAGGGCGGTGGCGGACGCTCTGCGGTGATCGTGCCGCAGGACCCAGGCGAACAGGGGCACGAGGTAGCGCCCGTCGAGGGGTTGTCCGGTGCGCGCATACAGAGCGGCCTCGCCGATCTGCGCCGCGATCTCGCCGGCCTCGACCTGCGCCCGGCAGTCCTCCCACGTGAAGGCCGGGCCGGTCGGTCGTCCCGACTCGTCGAGGGTGACGAGCGTGGGGATCATGCCCGAGAGGCCGATACCGCCCCAGCGCGCGGCTGGGGTCGTAGCCGCCAGCGACGACAGGGCGGCCAGCGCCGCCGCCGCCCATTCCTCGGGCTCCTGCTCGGCGCGCCCCGCGCCCGGCCTGGCGGTCGCGTATGCCTCGCGCGCTTCGGCCACGACCCGGCCGCCCGCGTCGAGCGCGATCCCCTTGAGACTCGAGGTGCCGAGATCGAGGCCGATCCAGAGCCTGTCCGCCGCCGCGTTCATCATCCCAGCCCTTCGTCGCCGGCGCCCCGCCAGGCGTCCGGCTCGCCGCCGGCGCCTGCGTCCAGAAGGCTCACGGACGCCTCCCTCTCACGAGCCCCGGCGCTCGGCGGCGAGGACGGCGAACGCCTCCCGCGCCTTCACCAGCGTCTCATCGACGTCGGCGTCGCTGTGCACCAGCGAGACGAACAGGTTCTCGTACTGACTGGGGTGGAACAGGACGCCGCGCAGCAGCATCTCCTGCCACCAGCGCGTGAACGTCGCCTCGTCGGCGTAGCGCTCGGCGTCGCGCCAGTTGCGGATCGGGTGGTCTGTGAACCAGATCTGGAAGACGGTGCCGAGGCCTTCGACGCGGGCCGGGATGCCCGCCTCCGCGGCCATGCCCCGCAGCCCGCTGGCCAGCCGGTCACCGAGCGCGCGCTGGCGCTCGTACAGACCGGGTTCGGCGAGGACGTCCATGGTCGCCGAGACCGCGGCGCACTGCACCACGTTGGCGTTGTAGGTGCCGGAGTGGGAGTACCGGCCCTCGGCGATCATGCCCATGACCTCGCGCGTGCCGCCGATGGCCGCCACGGGGAAGCCGCCGCCGAGGCCCTTGGCGAGGGTCGTGAGATCGGGCATCACGCCGAACCATTCCTGGCCGCCGCCGCGGCAGAAACGGAAGCCGGTGATGACCTCGTCGAAGATCAGCAGCGCGCCGTGCTTGCTGGTCTCGGCGCGCAGCAGCTCCAGGTAGCCGGGCTCGGGCAGGATGCAGCCGGTGTTGAACACAGCCGGCTCGGTGATGACGGCGGCGATCTCGTGGCCGCGCCGGTCCATCAGCCGCCGGAAGCTGTCGCCGTCGTTCCAGGTGAGCACCTCGAGGGTGTCGGCGAGCTCGAGGGGTACGCCGGGGCCGGCCGCCACCGGTCGCGGATGATCGGCGGGCCCGGCCGCCTCGGGGTCCACATGGTTGCTCCAGTACACGGTGTCCTGCCAGCCGTGGTAGTGGCCCTCGAAGCGCACGAGGATGCGGCGCCCGGTGAAGGCGCGGGCGAGGCGCACCGCCGTGCCCACGGCCTCGCTGCCCGAGTTGGTGAAGCGCACCATCTCGAGGCTGGGAACGGCATCGACGACCTTACTCGCCGCCTCGATCTCGAGCTCGTAGGGGAGGCCGAAAGAGGTGCCGTATTCGGCGATGGCGGCGGCCACCGCCTGCGTGACCACGGGGTGGCGGTGGCCGAGGATGTCCGGGCCCAGGCCGAGCAGGTAGTCGATGTACTCATGGCCGTCCACGTCGCGCATCCGCGAGCCCGTGCCTTGGGCGATGAACGGCGGATACGGCTTCCAGCCGAACTTGACGGTGCGCGCGCTGCTGCCGGCGCCGCCGGGGATGATCGCGCTCGCCCGCTCGAAGAGCTCAGCGGAGCGGGCGGCGTGACGCGCGTACTCGGCGGCGAAGTCCATGGGCACCTCGTAGG
>Ga0194057_10000272_pt1 | contig 26646 bp, 23 predicted proteins | sample SepL4415m_MetaG_FD_155474 | JGI IMG/M metagenome (GOLD analysis project Ga0194057, IMG submission 155474) | Anoxic zone freshwater microbial communities from boreal shield lake in IISD Experimental Lakes Area, Ontario, Canada - Sep2016-L442-15m | ecosystem: Environmental > Aquatic > Freshwater... | reverse complement strand
TGTTGGCTCAGTTGTCATTCCGCAATCAACAGTCTTATTTGTAAATGCAGCAATAAATGTTGCACCTGCGCCGATGACCACTGAGTGCATATCTGATGCCTTTACGCCAGCAGCTGCACCAATTGCGCGAGTAATGAAGTTAGTAGATGAACCAAGACCGGTTACACCAACGTTTACTCCGCCGATCCAGTCTGCGGGAGTCTTGATTTTGCCTTGCAGGTCAATGCGGCAAAGTTCTACTTCACCAGGTGACTTCAGAAGTACAGCTACGGACTCTGAACTCTTACCAAGAATTTGAAGGTCGATATTGTGGTCAAAGAATCCACCCGTGAGTTGTACTCCACCGGCGACCATATCGTTCGTTGCATCTCCACCAGCTGGTTCGTCAACTAGTTCAACATTAACGCCATAGCGCTTGTAGAATCCAAGTTGTTGAGCCAACATGAATGGCAGATAAATCTGCTTAGAGAGTCCGCCTACTTCAATCTTTACTACATCAGCAGCATGTGCTGACTGAACGCCTGTCGTAGTAGTCAGGGCTAACGCAATTGCGCCGAGAACCGCTACAACTTTTTTTGATACCTTCATTCTTTCTCCTTTTATTTGCGGTAAATATCCCGGAACTCTTTAGAGTTCAGCCCCGGAATTCTGATTAGGTCGCCAGTTCAGAAGGCGATTTTCTAGTTGAGTGATTAACCATTCGGCAGTTAGTGCCATGATGCCGATTACCAACATCGCTGCATAAACACCGTTGGGATTAAAGGTCGCTTGGGCTGTAGCAATTAATAAACCGAGACCGTGATTGGATCCAAGGAATTCGCCAACAATTGCACCGATTATGGCAAAACCGAAAGAGACGTGCATCGAGGCCATAATCCATGAAAAGGCGGATGGCAGAACTACTCTACGGGTCACCTGCGAGTTTGATGCACCCAGTAATCGTGCATTAGCAATCAGTTTCCTGTCAGCTTCCCGAGTGCCCGTAAAGGCATTAAAGAAGACTGGAAAGAAGACTAGAACAAATGCCAGTGCAATCTTGGAAGTAGAGCCAAGGCCCCAAATAACGGTAAAGATGGAGCCTAGAACTACGCGAGGAATCGAGTTTGCAATCTTTATGTAAGGAGCAAAAACTTCAGCGAGAATTCGATTGCGCCCAAGCAAAATCCCGAAAATAATTCCAAGAATTACACCTATGAGAAACCCATATGTCGCTTCCATTAAAGTGACATATGAGTTATACCAAAGTGAACCTGCCGCAGTACCGTTATGAATCCAAACCATTAATTGATGCCATACGCCGGTTGGCTGACCAAAAAAGAATGAATCCATAATTTTGTGATCGGTCAGAAATTGCCAACTAAATAGGAGAAAGACAGCTAATGAAACTTGAAGAATCTTAATCCTAATTACTCTCATCCGAGCCTTACGCTTTAATTGCTCCTCAGATGCGAAATCTGGATTACCGAGTGTCTGTTCAATACTCATAATTAGATCACCAACTCCTTTACTTAGAAGCAATCAATTGACGTTGGTAGGCCACATCGACCTCTTCTCGTAAGACTTCCCAAATCTCTTGGTAAATCTTGATGAATTCTGGACTAAAGCGGATATCGCGCGCTTTACGCGGACGTGGAAGATCAATTTTGAAATTTGCTTTAATGCTGCCGGGACCTGCCGTCATAACTAGCACTCGATCAGAAAGCGCGATTGCTTCTTCCAGATCATGCGTAACAAACATAACTGTGGATCCGGTCTGGTCCCAGAGCTGCATTAGCTCTTCAGTCATAATCGCCCGGGTTTGTACATCGAGTGCCGAAAATGGCTCATCCAAAAGTAATAATCGTGGTTCATTAATGAGTGACTGTGCCAAAGCAACGCGTTTGCGCATTCCACCAGAAAGTTGATGTGGAAAATGTTTTTCAAAACCAGTTAATCCAACTTTAGCAATCCACTTTTGAACCAGTGCCTTAACTTCCTGATCCGGTAATCCACGAAAACGTGGCCCTGCCGCTACATTATTTGCAACGCTCATCCAGGGAAATGTTGCATCATGTTGAAAAACAAAACCTGTTGAAGTATCAATATCTTTTACTTGCACTTGATCAACTTGAACTGTTCCAAGACTTGGGAATTCAAGACCGGCAACAAGTGTCAGTGCAGTTGATTTTCCACAGCCTGTCGGACCGACTAGTGAAACAAACTCACCTGGCTTAATTTCGAAATCTAACTCCTTGATTGCTTGGTACCAATCACCTTTAGGTGTTCGAAATCGTTTGGAAACATTTGAGAATTTAACGTGCACTCCTGTGGTCATAATGTGAGCCTAAGTCCACAAAGTAGGCAACTTGAGCTTTATAACGAGGTTGTTACGCTAAAACTCGTTTAAAAACTTTTGCTCGTTTTGCTCGCTTCCTCAATACCCTGACAGGGTAGATAAATGGAGGCACACTTAGCCCATGACAACCGCACGGGCACGCTTATTGCGGTTTTCCATGAATCGAGTTTTGATTGTAGTGGTTGCAGCTTTGCTCGGATTAGTTATGACTTTCAACGTTGCACATCGTGCTCAAAATCAGGAATATCTAACTCGCGCCCTTACGCTTGCAAAATCAATATCAGTCATGCCGGATGTAATCGAACTGATTCAAAGTGGAGACACCGATCATCAACTGCCTCCACTTGCTCTTCTAATTGCCAAGCGAACTGGCGCCTCGTACATAGTCTTTACTGATAAAGATGGCGTTCGGTTAAGTCATCCAAATCCCGCGTTAATCGGTAAAAAGGTAGAGGATGCTCAAGCAACACTTGCTGGTGCATCAACGACTTCATTTCATCCAGGTTCACTTGGATTATCAGCCAATGGTAGGACGCCGGTTTTAAATAGTTTTGGGCAGGTAATTGGTATGGTTTCGGCCGGTTTTCTCACGAATACTTTTGCTAACGAAGTCAGCTCGCTGCGAAACTCTTTCATATATCTAGGTTTTGGAATTATTTTTCTTGGCTTCATCATCGCAGAAATACTTGCGCGTAAATTGAGAAACAGGCGTATTGAGAATGAGTTAGAAGAGACAAAGATTAAATACCAAGAGCGTGATGCGATGCTTCACGCCATTAAAGAGGGAGTTATAACTCTTACGAATGATCGAAAAATAATTCTTATAAATGATGAAGCAATGCGTTTGTTAGATCTCAATAAGTCGGTGGTTGGGCAGGCGATTGATGCCGTGGTTCCGCAGGGTCGTTTATTGGATCTGCTTGAAGGTGAGACCCCTCAAGGCGATGATGAAATTGTTTTGAATGAAAATTTTTCACTTCGTATTAACACCAGGCCTGTAAGGCAACTTGGCAGAAATATCGGTTCAGTTATTACTCTTCGAGATCGCACTGAGCACATAGGTTTATTGCGTGAATTAGATAGTGTTACCAATCTGACCAATGCCCTTCGCGCCCAGCAGCATGAATATGCCAATCGAATCCATACGATTACAGGTTTAGTCGAACTCGGCCGCGTAGATGAGGCAAAAGAGTATCTAGGTGAAATATCTACGGTAGATGCTGACTTGGCAGAAAAGCTCAACGATAAAATTGCCAATCAAACCGTTACCGCACTTCTCTTAGCCAAAGTTGCAATTGCACGCGAAAAAGGCGTTCAGTTGGTGATTGATCCTAAGTCTTCATTAGATGACATCAGCCTGGACCTTAACGCCCAAATCACAGTCATCGGAAACCTGATCGACAACGCTTTAGATTCAGCTGCGGGCAAGGCAGGTGCTTTAGTTTCACTTACAATCGAATCAAGTCATAGCAAAACTAAAATCATCACTGTTCGTGACAATGGCAGCGGACTACCTGAACCTCGCCCAGATATTGTCTTCGAAGATGGTTTTTCTACAAAAATGGTTGGGAAGTCATCGCACCGCGGGCTTGGCCTAGCAATTGTTTCACGGCTGGTAAAACAGGCAGGCGGAAGTATTACTTGCTATAACAATCAAGGGGCGGTTTTCGTCGTAGATATTCCGGTCAAAATATGATCCGAACTCTAATTATTGAAGATGATTTTCGTGTAGCAGAGATTAACTCTGCGTACATTCAAATGGTCGATGGCTATGAGGTAATTGGCGTAGCTCCAACGGCCGCTCTTGGCTATCAATTGGTCATTGACGAAGAACCCGACCTGGTTTTATTGGATCTTTATCTGCCTGATGAACATGGACTTGAACTTTTCGCCAGATTGCAGCAATTGCCACGAGGAACAAAGCCGGACGTATTTGTAATAACAGCTGCTCGCGACTCGCAGAACCTTAAAGATGCTATACAACTCGGGGCCGCAGCTTACATAGTTAAGCCTTTTAACGGCCAAGAGCTCATAGAAAGGTTGCGAAAGTATAAGAGCGCTCACGCACGACTAAATGTTGAAGGCGAAATCTCACAGGCCGAAGTGGATGCAACAGTTGCACTCATGCGGGGCGGCAAAGTGGAAGTTGATGTCGAAAGGATTTCAAGTAATCCGACCACCGCATTAATTATTAAATGCCTACAAGCAAATGCTGAGCCAATGAATGCAAGTGAAATTGCTAGTGAGCTCGGAATTAGTCGAGCTACAGCGCAACGCTACTTGTCGCAAATGGCCGACCGACAAATCGTTGTTTTAGAGCTCCAATATGGAACTGCAGGTCGGCCAATAAATAAATATCGCCTCGTCTAATTACTCACGAGAAGCTTTGCGAATTGATTGTGTACTAGAGCTCAACAAAACTGCCAAAGCAATGAAAACCGCCCCAGCGCCAAAAATCCCCGAAATTACCCCAGCCAATGCCGGCAAAAGGAATTGTCCTAATCTGTTTCCGCCCAATCGAATGCTTACTGCAAAAGAACGTTCATCATCGCGACTAATCCGCGAAACCCAAGCCATAGTCATTGGTTGGCCCACTCCAAATGAAAGCCCAGCAAGGACAATGACTATTCCGAGAAATAGCGGTGAAGTTGAAAATGCCGCAATTACACATGCGATCGATGAAGCGACGATACTGCCAATAAGTAAACGAAAATAGCCAATTTTTTCAGTTAACTTTCCGAGTTTGATTCGTGAAAGCATCGACGCAGCCGCCCGAAGCGCCAAAATAACTCCAATTGCACCCGATGAAAAACCCTTCTCTTTGCCAAAGACTGGCAAAAATACAACCAGGACATCAACCGTTGAGCTCACGGCAAGGCTTGCATACATGGCAACCAGCATGCCGGGGTTGCTCAACAAGCGTTTCACTGAAGCATTTTCCCGTGACGCTTTCGCTGTTACGCGCAAAGTTGGCTTCATTGGCATACCAAAGAGAAGTGGAATCAGACCCAAAAACGCAATAGCTGCCGATGCATAAAATGCATTGCTAGTTGAGTGCGGCAAGATTCCACTTGAGCCGGAGACTGCTGCGCCAACTATTGGTCCAATTAATTGCCCTAACGCTGCGCTAAATGTGTAGTAACCAAAATAGTTTTCATAATTCTTTTGAGCCGTTCTATTGGCAAATAGAGCTTGCGCCCCGGTCATACATAGCAATTGAGATGTTCCGAGCAGTGCGACAAGAAATATCATTTCGACTTTATTGTGTGCCATCGCCAAGACACATGTTGAAAGGGCGATTACCAAAGTTCCAAGGGCGATAAAGCGACCTTCACCAAACTGATTTATCCAGCGTCCAAGGGGTATTGCTAAAAGAAGTGGGAAAAGGGCATATAGAGCGCCGAAAGATCCCACCGTGAAACTATTTGAATGGAGCTCAAGAAGTTTGTAACTAATCATTGGACGTGCCAAATATGTACTGGCTTGAATGGCGACAGAATTTAATAGTGCGGCGACTACCCAACTCTCATATCGCTTCAATATTCACCCATTTACTCCAGTGCTCTCTATTCGAACTGTGAGCTAACTGGTGCCCCGAGTGGGGGTCGAACCCACACTGGGAGGATTTTAAGTCCTCTGCCTCTGCCATTGGGCTATCGGGGCCACGTGAAGTGGTAAATCTACACTCTTTTTCTCGCTCTACTTTCCAGCGATGGAACGTGCAATACCATCCAAGATATCTGATTCTGATGCAACAAACTCCGTAGCACCGCTTGCTTTCATGATTTCTGAAAGAACTAGGGAGCCGGCTGGAATTACATCTACTCGGCCTGGGTGCATATAGCCAAGGGCCAGTCGTTGCTCATGCGTTGAGGTTAGAAACATATTTGCAATGTCATGTGACTGAGCTGCGCTAATGCGAGAGAGGTGAATTGCATATCGATCATATTCAGGCAGACCAAGAGCCGCGGCGGCAACGGTTGTTGCGGTACCCGCAACTGCGATGAGAGTTTTTGCTCTCGTAATTGGAACAACTCCGGCAGCCTTAGCAATTGCCTCTTGAATATCAATGCGGGCTTTTTCGATTTCGTGAACTTGAATTGGATCGTTAGTGAAATGGCGCTCGGTCATTCGGACACAGCCAATATTGACGCTCTTTGCGAGCTCAACATGGGTTGTTCCAAATACAAACTCGGTTGATCCGCCACCGATATCAACGACAAGAAAGGGGCCATCGGTGAGCGACATATCTTGAATCGCGCCCGTAAATGAAAGCGCGGCCTCTTCTTCTCCACTAATGACTTCGGGTTCAACGCCCAGGCGAGCACGTACGCCATCGATAAATAGATGGCGGTTAGTTGCATCGCGCGTTGCACTTGTGGCACAAAAGCGAATCTTTTGAACTCCACGCTTTGCAATTTCCAATGCAAGTTTGTCAACGCCAGCTAACGTTCGCGCAATTGCATCGGGGTGAAACTGGCCCGTCTCATCGACGCCTTGGCCAAGTCGAACAACTTCCATCGTGCGAATTACTTCGCGAAAATTATTGCCCTCGATATCTGCGATGAGCATACGAAGTGAGTTAGTTCCGCAGTCAATGGCAGCTACTCGCATGGGGCGCTCTCCCACCATTTGGGAAGTTTAGCTAAGGCCTCATCTCCGAGTGGGTTCACATCGGGACCCGCAGCAAGAGAGTGTGCTATTAGTGAGTGTAAACATTTCACGCGTGTTGGCATTCCGCCGGCGGACACATCCTCAACTTCTGGAACATCAATTCCTAAGGCCGAACGTGCGGCAATGTAATCATCGTGGGCAGCGTGATAAGCCCCGGCTAACTCGGCATCGGTTGCAAGGCGTTCATTCATCTCCCCCATTAACCCAGTTGTTTCAAGGGTAGAAATTGCGGCAGTTAAACGGGGACAGGTCGCATAATAGAAAGTTGGAAATGGCGTGCCATCGGCTAATCGTGGTGGAGTTTCAACGACTGCAGGATTGCCGCAAGGACAGCGATATGCAATCGCATGAACATCGCGAGGGGTTCGACCTAACTGAGTTTCAATACAATCTAAATCACTCTGACTAACGTTCCTCACTTATTACCAGATTCGCTAATCGATGCGATAAGTCGGGTGTACCACGGTTGGCCATCAACTAGAGCGCTTGCGACTTTAGTTGGTGAAGCCGTATCTGTTGTAGTTGCACCTTCGGTAACGATGTATTGGCGCTCACCCGGAAGAACAAAGTGCAGACGCTCCCGGGCTTGTGACTTTACGTATTGGGGATCTTGCCATAGTAGTAACTCTTTACGTGCGGCATCCAGAGCTTTGTTATCAGAAACCAATTGCGCATTGAGCGCACTTATTTGTGCGCGTTGAGTGAAGTAATGCTTAATAGGTGGCGCAAGAGTAAGGGCTAAGAAAAAGAAAACTACTGATAGCGCCAATGCGCGACCCGATGTACGTCGACGTCCAAATTGCAAACCTCGACGTGCCATCGGTAACCTACTTAAGCCTTAAAACGTGGAAAAGCGCTGCGGCCGGCATAACGTGCGCCGTCTTGGAGCTCTTCTTCGATTCGTAGTAGTTGATTATATTTTGCTACGCGCTCGGTACGTGCGGGCGCACCGGTTTTAATTTGTCCGCAGTTAAGGGCAACAGCCAAATCAGCGATCGTTGTATCTTCAGTCTCACCCGAACGATGACTCATCATTGTTCGATAGCTTGCATGATGTGCCATTTCAACGGCATCAATAGTCTCTGTCAACGTTCCAATTTGGTTAACTTTAACCAGAAGCGCGTTGGCGGTATTGCCAGCGATTCCACGTGCAAGTCGCACAGGGTTAGTAACAAATAAATCATCTCCCACGATCTGAATACGTGAACCCAGCGCGCTCGTCATTGTTGTCCAGCCTGCCCAATCCTCTTCGTTTAATGGGTCTTCGATTGAAACGATTGGGTAGGCATCAACTAATGATGTGTAATAAGCGATCATTTCATCGGAGGTTTTAAGGGCGCCCTCGAACTTATATTTTCCATTGTCATGGAACTCAGTTGCAGCAACATCCATTGCAAGTGCAATATCGCTACCTGGCTTAAATCCTGCAGCAGCAATTGCTTCGAGAATTAGGTCGAGAGCGGCGCGATTACTTTCAAGGTTTGGCGCAAAGCCACCTTCGTCGCCAACGCTTGTCGCTAATCCACGCTTCTTTAATACGGCTTTGAGCGCGTGATAAATCTCAGCGCCCCAACGCAATGACTCGCGGAAAGTAGGCGCTCCAATTGGCGCAATCATGAACTCTTGAATATCAACATTGGTATCGGCATGTGCACCACCGTTGAGGATATTCATCATTGGAACTGGAAGTAGATGGGCATTTGGCCCACCTAAATAGCGAAAGAGTGAGAGGTCAGCCGACTCTGCAGAAGCTTTAGCAACGGCTAATGACGCACCAAGAATTGCATTTGCTCCCATACGTGACTTGTTTTTAGTGCCATCGAGCTCAATCATCGCTGCATCAATTAAGCGCTGATCCTGTGCATCAAAGCCAATAATCTCTGGTGCAATTTCATTGTTGAGAAATGCAATCGCCTTTTCTACGCCTTTGCCTAAGTAACGCGTTCCACCATCGCGAAGTTCGGCGGCCTCAAATGCACCCGTTGATGCTCCGCTAGGAACTGCAGCACGAGCCTGTGTGCCATCTTCTAATTCAATTTCAACTTCTACCGTTGGATTTCCACGGGAGTCGAGAATTTCACGGGCTCCAAGAGCCTGGATTATTGCCATTGCGTTTCTCCTTCGTCACTTAAATCTATGTACTCAGCGCGCCCTCAACTCTGAAATCGCACAAACTTTTATGCGCTAATCCTACCGTGCTTCAGTGGCCGCTATTTGTTGGCTCAATCGCATAGCCTCCTTGCGCAGCGCCGACTCGGCATCAATACCGCTGGAATGTGCCCAGGCAATTACGGTTAAAAGCGCTTCTCCCACGCCACTCTCATCGGCTTGCTTATCCATATCTAGCGCACTCGGAGTCACAACATCGACGCCGTATTTTGATGCACGATATAAAAGTTTTTCAATTAATGGAAGTGCGGGTTGAGTCATTGCGATTCCATCTAGGGATGACGTGCGACCCTTCTCGTGTTTTTTAATCTCTTCCCAATTTTGTAACACTTCGGCTGAATCTCGAACTTCAACTCCGGCAAAGACATGTGGGTGGCGGCGGATTAATTTGTCAGCGATAGATTCGGCAACATCCTCAATCGAAAATGGATCATTGGGATCTTCCTCAGCAATACGTGCATGGAAGTAAACTTGGAGTAGAACGTCCCCGAGCTCTTCGCGCATATCGGCACGGTTGCCGCTTTGAACTGCGTCGACAAACTCGTATGACTCTTCTAGAAGATATTTAAGTAGAGACTCATGCGTTTGTTCGGCATCCCAAGGACATCCCCCAGGAGAGCGAAGTTGGTCCATAACTTCAACGAGACGTTGAAGCTGTGAACCTTCCATCGATGCGAACTACTTAGTTGCTGGAGTGACTGCTGGGCTTGCAGAATCCACTGCAACTACATCTGCCACTGCGCCATCCCACTTGCCGTAACGTGGATTAACGGTCACGCCTAACTGCTTTGCTTTTGCAACCACAAGCTTTTGGACTGCACCACCAAGATCTGTCTGTGCGACACCACTAGCGGTAAGGGCTTGGCTGATCTTGTCTGAGTAAGTCATCGCTTCAATATATGTATCTAAATCATTTGGTGCGATTCCCGCACTGACTAGAGCTTTTGGTAGAGCTTCAGCTCCACCAACTTGGGTAATGATGCTTTGTTTGCGAGTATCGATTTCAGCCTTTGATACTGAAATCTTTAATTCTTGTCCGGTAGCACGCAGTAGGGCAGTTAATAAGTGAAAGCGAAGTTGTCCACGGTTGAGTGCCTCACCGGTTTCAATTTGCATCTGGGATGTATCAACGCCAACGCGAGCAGCAATAATTGCATCAATGCTTGCCTGCACCGTTGCCTGAGAAATCTTCGTCTTACCAAGAGTTGCGGCCGACCCGACTTGCGAACAACCAGATAGTAAAAGTGCAGTTGCTACGGTTACTACGGCAAGAATCTTCTTCACTGTGAGCTCGCTTTCGGAGAATCGCTAAGTTGGTTGACGACCTCAATGGTCCAGGCCAGAAGAGAAGTATCCACCATCGCTGGGGTATTTATGGACGGATTCCATGAGCCACTGGTCTTTAGCGCGACTAAAACCGTGTTGGCAGCCGATTTATAGAGTGAGCCTGGATACAGGCGAGAAAGGCGCATCTGTTTGGATTCAGGCAGGTGTAACGGTGCTAATCGCAGGAACTTTCCTTGGACCACAACCTCTGTGAGTTTTGCCGCTTTAGCTCGGGCACGCAAAGAGGCCACGCCGAGCAATGCCTGAGCCTCACCTGGGAGTTCTCCAAAGCGATCGACAAGTTCGGCTCGAATAGATTCGACATCCTCATTATTTTTAACATCGGCTAATCGGCGATACAGATCAAGTCGCAAACGCTCACCAGGTACGTACTCAGTTGAAAGGTGGGCGTTAATAGGAAGTTCAACTTTGCAATCACTTACCTTCTCTTCAGTTTCAATTATTCCAGCCTTGTAATCATTGACGGCTTCGCCAACCATGCGCATATACAAATCAAAGCCGACATCGGCAATGTGTCCGGATTGTTCACCACCTAATAAATTTCCAGCCCCGCGGATCTCTAAATCTTTAAGGGCAACGCGCATTCCAGAGCCTAAATCTGTATTGGCAGCGATTGTAGTCAAGCGCTCATGAGCGAGCTCTGATAGCGGTTGATCGGCGGGATAGAGAAAATATGCATATGCCCGCTCTCGGCCCCGGCCAACACGACCACGCAGTTGGTGAAGTTGTGATAGACCAAAACGATCGGCACGTTCAACGATTAATGTATTTGCATTTTGAATATCTAGACCACTCTCAACAATCGTGGTGCTAACTAAGACATCGAAATCTCGATTCCAAAATCCTAAAATTACATCTTCGAGTGCGCCTTCACTCATCTGGCCATGTGCAATTCGAATTCTCGCTTCAGGTACAAGTTCTTGTAATCGCGAAGCTGCTTGATCAATAGTTTCAACACGGTTATGTAGATAGAAAATCTGTCCATCGCGCAAAAGTTCGCGGTGAATCGCCGCAGTTATCTGACCCTCTTCTGCCGGACCTACATAGGTCAAAATTGGATGACGCTCTTCCGGTGGCGTTGTAATCGTGGACATCTCACGAATTCCGGTAATCGCCATTTCCAGAGTTCGAGGGATAGGCGTTGCCGACATTGCTAAAACATCGACGGTGGTGCGCATCTTTTTAAGTGACTCTTTTTGTTCAACACCGAAGCGCTGCTCCTCATCGACAATAACGAGGCCTAAGTCTTTAAAAATCACATCGCTCGAGAGAATTCGGTGTGTGCCAATAACAACGTCAACTGTGCCTTTCAGTAATCCCTCGAGGACTTCCTTGCTCTCCTTAGCTGTATTAAAGCGTGAGAGGCCAGCAACTCTTAAGGGAAAGCCGGCATAGCGCTCAGTAAAAGTTTTGGTGTGTTGTTGGACAAGAAGCGTTGTGGGAACCAGCACGGCGACCTGTTTGCCATCTTGAACGGCTTTAAATGCGGCACGAATTGCGATCTCAGTTTTGCCATATCCCACGTCGCCGCAAATGATTCGATCCATTGGATAAGGGCGCTCCATGTCGGCCTTGACATCATTAATAGTTGAAAGTTGGTCGGGCGTTTCAATATAGGAAAAAGAGTCTTCAAGTTCGCGTTGCCAGGGAGTATCGGGTGAGAAAGCAAAACCTGGTGAACTAGTCCGCGCCGCGTATAAACGAATAAGTTCACCCGCTATCTGGCGAACGGCTTTGCGAGCACGCCCCTTAGCTTTTTGCCATTCTCCGCTTCCAATGCGATGAACTGTCGGTGCTTCACCACCAACATATTTACTTACTTGTTCCAGGGCATCGGTTGGAACAAAAATTCGATCGCCTGGTTGCCCGCGCTTAGCCGATGCATACTCAATGACTAAATACTCTCGTGTAACTCCAGCTACGGTGCGTTGCACTAATTCGACATAGCGACCAATTCCATGTTGCTCATGGACCACAAAATCACCGCTGCGAAGTTCGAGAGGATCAATGGCCGCCTTGCGCTTTGAGGGCAATCGCTCACTATCTTTAACGCTGCCTTTACTGCCGGTTAAATCCCGCTCGGTCATAAAAAATATTTGATCGCTCGCACTCTCAAAGCCATGTGCAATAACCGATGTCGTTAAATGAATACTGCCTTTAGTCGGGGTTGCATTAAGTTTTTCTACAATATGAATTGGTAAATCGGCATTTCGCAAAATTCCTGCATAGCGCTCTAACATTCCATGTCCATGTGTTGCAAAGACAACCGTAAAATGTGAATTAACTGCCTCACTCAGTGCTGCGATAGTGCGATCGATATCTCCGCGCATTGGATCAATTGCTCGGTAATCTAAAAACTCTGTTGCCTCAGCAAGGTCACTACCAAATGGGTCTAACGAGGACATCTCTAAGTTAAGAGAGTTAACCTCCTGCATCAAGTCAGTCCACGACATATACGTTCCAGAGCCGTCATAGATCGGCGCCACAGCTCCATGGGCGGCATTGGACCAGGATGCATTAAGGAATTCTTCATTTGTTGCCAGTAAATCACCTGCCCGCGATCTAATTCGTTCGTGATCAATGAAAACCACTTGTGTATCGGCTGGCATGCGGGCAAGCAGAGTTTGCGTCTGATCAATGAGCAATGGAATCAGCGACTCCATTCCCTCGAATGACATTCCCTCACTAATTTTTTCTAATAACTCACTTGCCCCAGGGAGGTTTTCTTTAAGTTCCAGTGCGCGGGCGCGAATCGTTGGTGTTATTAATAATTCCCGACAAGGATAGATTTCTACACCGCCAACTACAGGTGCAAATGTTCGCTGGTCGGCAACCTCAAAGAAACTAATATCTTCAATCTCATCGCCAAAGAAATCAATTCGAATTGGATGCGCACTCAATGGTAGAAAGAGATCAACGATTCCCCCGCGCACCGCGAACTCACCTCGGCGCTCAACTAAATCAGTTCGCGAATAGGCAAGGCTAGATAAGTGTCGAACCAGTAAATCTAGAGACTGCTCTTTACCAATTTCAAGTTGCAGAAGCGGAGATTTACCTAGGTCTCCAATGATGCGGTGAATCGCACCGCGCACCGGAGTGACAACTATGGGATTGCTGCTCTGTTTCTTTTCTAAGTTATACAGCGTTGAAATTCGCCGCGCGACGGTGTCGCTGCGCGGGCTCAGGCGTTCATGGGGCAAAGTTTCCCAAGCTGGAAACTCCAGTACATTGGCGTGAAGTTCACGCAGTTCATTAACTAAATCTTCAGCACTTCGACTTGAACTGGTAATGACGAGGATCGGCGATTTTTCTGCGCGTGATGCGAGTAGAAATGGATACATCGGCGCAGGCGCCACAATGTGAGACGCGTGGGCGGTAAGTGGAAGCGTATTAATTAATCCCCGCATTAATCGCCCCCAAACGTCCATTGGCCCCAACTCCCAAAGGGAGGGGGCTTACTTACGCATTTAGTCTAATTTATTATGCGCCACCTGCGATACCTGAGAGGATTGGCCAATGACTACGCAGCCCGGTGCCATTGCAGCAGATGATGCTGCACTACGCAGTGATGTGCGACGTCTGGGTGATTTATTGGGTCAAACTCTCGTGCGCCAAGAGGGACCGCAGCTTTTAGAGCTCGTTGAGAAAGTTCGAAAGGCTGTCCGTGAGGGTAATGGCGTTGAACTTCTAGCGACACTTTCGGTTGAAGATTCAGTTCAACTGGTGCGTGCATTTAGTACCTACTTTCATTTAGCTAACGTTGCAGAGCAAGTTCACCGCTCTCGCGTTATCGCAGATACGCGTGTTGAAGGCGGTTCTTGGATTGCACGCGCTGTTGATAAAATCGAAGCTGCATTAGTTTCTCAATCACCCGGCCACGAATTAACAGTCGAAGAGATTTCAATGTGGGTTAACGAAATGTCGGTTCGCCCAGTCTTTACGGCGCATCCAACTGAAGCTGCACGACGATCAATTCTAAATAAGATGGGTCGAATCGCCGATTTACTCGATAATCCAACCGACCCAACCCACGGTGAACGTTTAGCTGAAACTATCGACTTGTTATGGCAGACCGATGAACTGCGTTTAGATCGGCCAGAACCTCTCGATGAGGCGATGAACGCTTTGTACTACCTCGATGATTTATTCCGGCTTACAGTTCCAGAAGTCCTCGATGAATTTTCAAAAGAGCTAAAGCGCATTGGTGTTGAAATCGACGTTACTGCCAGGCCACTCTCTTTTGGAAGTTGGATTGGTGGAGATCGTGACGGAAATCCCAATGTTACGGCGCAAATAACAACCGATGCCATGGTGCTTCAAGTTGGTCACGCAATTCGTGTAACAATTTCAGCGATGGATGAACTCCGCCAATTACTTTCGATTTCGACACGAATCGTTGGGGCAACTCCGCAACTTACAGCCTCTGTAGAAAAAGACTTAGCAAATATTCCCGAGTTCGAAGCGCGTTTCCTGCGTCTTAATGCTGAAGAGCCGTATCGACTCAAAGCAACGGCAATTGTTCATCGTCTGGCATTTACCCGTAACCGTCATGCACAAGATGGCCCACATGTTCCAAACAGAGATTATAAAAATACTGCTGAGTTGTTAGCCGATCTAACGCTTATGCGTAATTCACTCTTTGAGCATAAAGGCGAGCTCATTGCCACAGGCCTGCTTGAGCGCACGATTCGAACTGTTGCAGCTTTTGGAATTACCCATGCCACCATGGATATTCGTGAGCACTCAGATGCCCACCATCACCTACTAAGTCTAATCATTGGGACCGCTGACTACTTGAGCAAGAGTCACGATGAGAAGTTTGAAATATTGACTGGGCTTCTACAAAGCCAAACGCAGTTGGATACTTCCTCCCTGGATCCTGCCGGTAAAAGAACGCTCGATACTTTTCTAGCGATCTCCGATTTAATTGAGCGTTTCGGCCCAGAAGCGATTGAAACGTACATAGTTTCAATGACCAAGGGCGCCGATGATTTAATCGCTGCCGTAATAATCGCTGGTCAAGTAGGACTTGTAAACATTAAGGAGCAAAGCGCTCAAATCGGCTTTGCTCCACTTCTTGAAACTGTTGCAGAGCTTCGAGCTGCAGGTGAAATACTTGAAAAACTATTGAGCAACGCCACATATCGCCAGATAGTTTCATTGCGCGGAGATGTCCAAGAAGTAATGCTTGGCTACTCCGATTCAAATAAGGATGCAGGAATTGCAACTAGTCAGTGGGAGATCCATCGTGCCCAACGCTCTTTGCGCGATGTTGCAATTAAGCACGGAGTTAAGTTGCGATTGTTCCATGGTCGAGGCGGCTCAGTTGGTCGCGGTGGTGGGCCAACTTATGAGGCGCTCATTGCCCTGCCCTGGGGATCAGTTGATGGCCAAATAAAGATGACTGAACAAGGCGAAGTTATTAGTGATAAATATGCACTTCCCTCCCTTGCTCGCGAACATGTTGAGTTAACGATGGCAGCATCCCTTGAAGCAACCGTTCTCAATCGTGCGCCACGACAGTCTGCCTCGTCGTTAGCAATGTGGGGAGAGTGCATGCAGTTAGTGAGCGATAATGCATTTACTACTTACCGCACGCTAATCGATCACAAAGATCTGCCAGCTTATTTCTATGCTTCAACCCCAGTAGAGCAGTTAGGAAATCTCTTTCTTGGTTCGCGTCCATCGAGGCGACCCGATGCCCATGGTGGACTTGACTCACTGCGTGCCATCCCATGGGTATTTGGGTGGACACAATCGCGGCAGATTGTTCCAGGTTGGTATGGCGTTGGTTCAGGTCTGAAGGCCGCGCGCGAGGCGGGTAAATCCGATGTTTTAGCGATCATGCTCAAAGATTGGCACTTCTTCAATGCCTTCATTAGTAATGTTGAAATGACTTTAGCTAAGACCGATCTTTTACTTGCACGACGTTATGTACAAGCGCTTGTACCCAGCGAACTGCATCATTTTCTTGACACGATTCAAGCTGAATTTGATTTAACGGTCGCTGAAATCTTGCTCCTTACAAAAAAGGATTCTCTGCTTGCCGATCAAGTGATTTTGGCACGAACTTTGCAAGTGCGCGATGCTTATTTATCACCTATCCACTTGCTACAAATTAATCTATTAAAACGCGTGCGGGATTCGCAAGGTTCAACTGACTCGACTCTGCAACGTGCACTTCTGCTGACAATTAATGGTGTCGCAGCAGGTTTAAGAAATACTGGCTGATTATTAACTATTAAAGCGGGTTTGGGTTATTTCAAGACCTTGAGTAATTAAAGATTCAACCACATCTGCTGCTCGCGAAATGAATTCAGCCAAGTCTTTTTGCTCTACCTTTGAAAAGGCCTTTAAAACAAAATCGGCTGGGTCCTGTTGTCCCATTGGCCGACCAATTCCTAAGCGCACACGGAAGTAATCAGGGGTACCGAAAGCCGATGTCATTGATTTAAGACCGTTATGACCATTATCGCCACCGGCAAATTTACTTCGAATTGTTGCAAAACCAATATCGAGCTCATCGTGCAATGCAATTATTGAATCGGTTTCAACTGAATAAAAATTAGCTAACGCCTTTATTGGGCCACCACTTTCATTCATGTAGCCCTTAGATTTGGCGAGAATTATTGATTGCGTATTCTCGCCAGCGCCTAATTTATAAGCAGCAATTTCTGTGCGGGATTTATGTGTCGATAGTTTGAGATTATGCCGACGAACAAGCTCGTCAATAACCATCTGGCCTACGTTATGACGGGTAGCAGAATATTGATCGCCCGGATTACCGAGTCCAACTACCAACCACGTCATAACGACAAGCGTAAGGGTTAAGCGGCTTACTTCTCTGTATCAGCTGGTGCTGCAGGTGCAGCGGCTGCATCTGGTGCCGCAGCTACTGGAGCTACTTCTTCAACGGCAGTTGAGCGCTCGGAGAGGTGAACAACGATCATCTTTGGATCTGATTCAAGTTCAACACCTGCTGGCAGAACTACATCTCCAGCATAAAGTGAAGTTCCAGCAGCAAGGCCAGAGATATTGAGTTCTAAGAAATTAGGAATTGCAGTTGCCTCAACGCGTACTTCGATTGTGTTGTTAACGTGCTCGAGAATTCCATCACGATCGTGCTCTCCAACTGCGTGGACTGGAATCGCAACAACAACTTTTTCTCCACGACGGACAAGAACCAAGTCAATGTGCTCAAGAATCTGCTTGAGTGGGTGACGGACAATCGCCTTAGGAAGAGTGAGCTCAGTTTTTCCATCGATGACGATGTCAAGCAAAACGTTTGACTGCTTTAGAGCAACGCCGAGTTCGCGTGCTGGCAGAGTGATGTGCTGTGGCTTCTCTCCATGTCCGTAAATAACGGCAGGAACTAAACCGTCGCGACGGGCACGACGTGATGCGCCTTTACCAAATTCGGTACGAAGGACGCCGTTGATAGTGATCTCTGCCATTTTTTATTCCCCTTAAATAATTTTTTTCTCTGAGTGCTTCGGTGTTTTCACAAAGTCCCAGCAGGAGAATTAACCCACACCGTCGATTACGGAAGTAAATTCATACCCTCGCCGGAACAGCCCAAAGGTTAGCCTGCGAAGATAAGAAAGCGCAAATTACCCTTAAGAATGACCGTCAAAGAGGCTCGTAACTGAGCCATCCTCAAAGACTTCACGAATCGCGCGGGCCAGCAACGGAGCGATAGATAGGACCGTAAGCCCATCAAATTTCTGATCATCTGAAATCGGAAGCGTGTTTGTAATAACAACCTCGGACGCCTTGCAGTTCTGTAAACGCTCTACGGCAGGACCGGAAAAGACTCCATGCGTTGCGGCGATAATGACATCTTTTGCGCCAGCTTCAAATAAAGCATCGACGGCCTTTGTTATCGTTCCAGCGGTGTCGATCATGTCATCGATCACTACGCACGTTTGTCCTTGAACATCGCCAACTACTCGGCCAGCTACAGATTCATTAGGGATGCGAGGATCTCGAGTCTTATGGATAAATGCAATTGGACACCCACCAAGAAGATCTGACCAGCGTTCAGCGACTCGTACTCGCCCAGAGTCTGGAGAGACAATTGTTAAACGAGAGCGATCAACTTTGCTGCCAACGTAGTTAGCAAGCATCGGTAGTGCGAAAAGGTGGTCAACGGGTCCATCGAAGAAACCTTGAATCTGTGAAGCGTGAAGGTCCACGACCATTAAACGATCGGCGCCGGCAGTCTTAAAGAGATCTGCCATTAAGCGTGCTGAAATAGGTTCACGTCCGCGATGCTTTTTATCTTGGCGTGCATAACCATAGAAAGGTGCAACAACGGTGATGCGCTTGGCAGATGCGCGCTTGAGCGCATCGATCATAATAAGTTGTTCCATAATCTGCTTATTAACTGGAGCAGTGTGACTTTGCAGAACAAATGCATCGCAGCCACGAACTGATTCCTCAAAGCGAACAAAGATCTCACCATTAGAAAAGTCATATGCAGACGTTGGTGTTAATTCAACGCCGAGTTCGGTTGCTACATCATCGGCTAGTTCGGGGTATCCACGACCGGAAAATAAACGCAATCGCTTTTCTGAGGATAACCGGATTTCGCCCATGTTTAGCCTTTCTTCTCGCTTGCTTCGGCTGCTTGCGCAGATTTACTTCCTGCGCGCTTGCGCAGAACCCAACCTATTACATTTCTCTGCTTAGCCCGCCCGACACCAATTGCTCCAGCTGGAACATCTTCAGTAATGACAGATCCGGCCGCCGTATATGCCCCGTCACCGATAGAAATCGGCGCAACGAGCATTGTGTCACTACCAATGCGGACATGGTCCCCAACCGTCGTGTGATGCTTATCAACTCCGTCGTAGTTCACAAAAATTGTTGCTGCACCGATATTCGTGCCCTCGCCAATAGTTGCATCGCCTACATAGGAAAGATGTGGAACTTTTGAGCCAGTACCAATTGTTGAGTTCTTCATTTCAACAAAGGCCCCAGCCTTTGAACTATCGCCCAGAACTGTTCCGCTGCGTAAATAAGTAAATGGTCCAACGGTTGCACCTTCGCCAATGACCGTATTGGTCGCTATAGATTCAAGAACCGCAGCACCCTCTTTAACAACGCAGTCGGCAAGAGTAGTTCGTGGGCCAATAACTGCGCCCGTTGCAATAGTTGTAGTACCCAAAATGGCACTTCCTGGGTGCAGGGTTACATCCTTTGACAGAGTGGCTGTTGAATCAATCCATGTAGTTGTGGGATCGATAATTGTGACGCCTTCGTGCATCCAGTGCTCATTGATTCGATCGCGCAACAAAGCAGCACTTTCTGCTAATTGAACACGGTCATTAACGCCTAAGATTTCAGTGAAATCTTCGAGCATGATCGCGGCGATTGATTCACCTTCACTTTTAAGGATTCCGATAACATCGGTTAAATAAAGTTCGCTTTGTGAATTAGAGTTAGTGATTTTTCCGATTGCCGTAGCTAACTTTGCACCATCAAAGGCATACACCCCTGAATTAATCTCAAAAATAAATTTTTCATCATCACTAGCATCGCGCTCTTCAACGATACGCAAAAGTTCATTGCTGTCATCACGAATGATGCGGCCGTAACCCGATGGGTCTGGGTGCTCGGCAGTTAAGACCGATGCGGCGAATTTTCCATCATTGTGCGCATCAAGAAATGCGACAAGTGATTGACCCGTCAACATTGGAGTATCTCCAGCTAAAACTAATACTGTGCCTTTAGGGGTGCTGCCTGCGAGCGCTAACTGGGTTGCATGTCCAGTTCCGCCGCGTTTTTCTTGAAAGACGGTGGTTGCCGATGGCGATATCTCTGCAATGTGTTCTTCGACGCTTGTGCGATTGGCACCAACAACGACGCAGATTTTCGCAGGATTTACATCATCAACTGCGGCAAGTACATGTCCAAGTAGCGAGCGACCGGCAACGCTGTGAAGAACTTTTGCTTGGCTAGATTTCATTCGTGTTCCGTCGCCTGCTGCCAGGACAATCACGGTTTCTACGGCCACGGTGTCAGTCTATCTGGGCCTTGCGCTTTTACTTATCGCTCCGCCACCAGGTATCGATCCTGGACCCTGGGCTTCAAAGGCCCATGTGCTAGCCACTACACAATGGCGGAACCCGTATTCTCCCTTATAAATGGTGATGCTTATGACCATTTACCCAATGTAATTACGCGAGAACTTTCGCCCCTGCTACGGGTCCGTATGCCCGGGCAACGCTTCCGACTACGCCGCTTGATGTTAGCGCCACGGCCAAATCGAGACCGGCCTCTTCATCGGCAACTAAAAATGCAACGGTTGGCCCAGAGCCTGAAACTAACGCACCTAAGGCTCCATACTCTTGCCCAACATCTAGAACTAATCGAAGTGCGGGGCGCAATGAACAGGCTGCGGCCTGTAAATCATTAACGAGATGTGCACCAACAGCTTTAGGGTCAGCGGCAAGTAGTGCCTGCATCAATAGTTCATTTGTTTGGGGTTCGGCAATTTGAAGTTCAGAGCGCAAGCGATCGCACTCGCTATAAACGGCTGGCGTAGATAAGCCAACGCTCGATAAAGCAAAAACCCAGTGATACGTTCCACGTGAGAGCGCGGCAGTTAACATTTCGCCGTGGCCCGTTCCGATTGCAGTCCCACCACTTAACATGAATGGGACATCGCTACCCAATTGAGCGGCGATTTCTGACATCTCTTCGCGACTCATTCCGAGTGAGTATAAATAATCTATTGCAACGATTGTTGCCGCGGCATCCGCGCTTCCGCCTGCCATTCCCCCAGCGACTGGAATTGATTTCTTAATCTCAACATGAACTTCAATATCTAAGTCGTACTCCTTAGATAGTAAAGCGATGGCTTTAGCTGCCAGATTATTCTCATCGGTTGGAACGCCGTGCGTTTGATCGCCAGTCACTGAAATACTGACGCCGGTTTTTGCCTCGGTGAAAGTTACGGTTATGTCATCAAAAATAGAGATTGCCTGATAAACCGTAACAACGTTGTGAAAACCATCGGCCTCGCGCGGTCCAACGGAAAGTTGGAGGTTAACTTTGGCTGGCACGCGTACGGTTACGCTCTTTACTGGCATGAATTGACCCTATTGCCTTCGTTAGTAATTGTCAGGTGCAACTGCTGCGATGGCACAAAAGCTTGAAATCTCAAGGGCCTCTCCTCGAAGAGTTGGGTCGATTCCGGCACGTAATAAAATCGCTTCGGCGGCAGAAGAAGATCCATAGAGGGATGAGAGTGCAGATCGCAGCATTTTTCGGCGCTGAGCAAATGCGGCATCGATTATTGTAAAAACTCTTTTACGCATTGCCTCATCACCCGGTGTTGACCGACGGGTGAATGAGACGAGCTTGGAATCAACATTTGGAGCAGGCCAGAACACGGAGCGAGAGACCGAACCTGCACCTTTTACTTCGGCCCACCAAGCCGCTTTAACCGATGGAATTCCATACTCCTTTGTGCCTGGGCGCCCAGCTAAGCGATCTGCAACTTCTGCTTGCACCATGACGACGCCAGTTCGAAGTGACGGGAATTTTTCAAGTAGATGTAAGAGAACAGGGACCGAGACGTTATATGGCAAGTTAGCAACTAGGACGGTTGGTTCTGCCGGCAAATCCTTGAGCGTTAAAGCATCTTGATTAATAACGGTTAAGTTTTCGGGATGTTCACAATGAGCGGCCACGGTAATCGGAAGCTGGGTTGCAAGTCGATTATCAATTTCCACTGCGACAACTGATGCCGCCGTTTGCAAGAGCGCCAAAGTCAGTGATCCAAGCCCCGGGCCAATCTCAAGTGCGATATCACTAGATGTCACACCGGCCGTTCGGACAATCTTGGTACAGATATTTGAATCGATAACGAAGTTTTGGCCAAGTGATTTCGATGGCTTTAAATCTAAGGCCGCCGCTAACTCGCGAATCTGTGCCGCACCGAGCAGACTCATGGCGCAAACGAGCCAAATAAGCGCTCAGCATTATTACTCAACGCAAAGGCAAGCTCACCTAGATCGCTCTGGCGTTCAATGGCCATAGCACGAACAATATTTGCTATCTGTGCGGGAGTATTGCCGGCGCCTCTATGTGGCATTGGTGCTAGAAAAGGTGAGTCGGTCTCAACAAGGAGTTGATCGATTGGAACAATTTTTAACGCCTCGCGCAGCTCTGGTGCATTCTTAAAAGTGACCGTTCCAGCGAAAGATAAAATATATCCGCGCTCAATGCATATCTTGGCCATAGCTACGTCCCCAGAAAAGCAGTGGAAGATAGTCTTTTCGGGGGCACCGACTTCGAGCAAAACAGCGAGAACATCTTCGTGTGAATCACGATCGTGAATTACTAAAGCTTTCTTAGTTTTTTTGGCTAGTTCGATATGCCATTTAAAGGACTCTTGTTGGCGGGCACGAAGTTCGGGTGGGGTTCTAAAATAATCTAAGCCCGTCTCTCCAATAGCCCGCACTCGCGGGTGCTCTGCAAGCGCGGCAATAATCGCCCAGTCGGCCTCTAAATCTTTTACGACGGGGGCTTCATTGGGATGAAGTGCAACTGCGGCTAAAACCGACGAACTCCACTTCTCTGCCGCAGCAACACACCATTGAGATTGTTCTGCTGAATAACCAACTTGAACTATTCGATCGACATTAACTGATTGTGCTTCGGCAATTACGGCTTCAACTTCGGTTGAATCTGGCGCAGTATTGGTAATGATCTCCATATGCGCATGTGCGTCGACCGTTGCAACTGGTAGAGGCTCGGGCCGTGGTGCGCGCGGGCGATCTAAGTCGCGATTATGGCGATCTGCCATATCGCTTATGCGCTGGTTTCTAAACGTGGAAATAACACTGGAGTCTTAGTAACAAGTGCACCCTCGGGTAATTGACCCCACGTTGCAACGTGCTCAATTTTTTGGGCTGCTATTGGACCCAACTTTGATTCGGCTCCGAGACTCTGCCACAAAATTTCACAGGTGGCAGGCATCACTGGATGGAGTAAAACGGCGAGGGCTCGAAGTGATTCAGCCGTGTTGTAGAGAATCCCTTCAAGGACAAGCTGGTTCGCTGGATCTTTAGCTAATATCCAAGGCTCTTTCTCGGTGACATATCCATTTACTTTTTTACAGAAATCCATAATTGCAAGAATTCCCCCTTGAAAATCTAAATCACATATCGCTTGGTCGGCCTTAGTAACTGCATCCCTTAAAGCCGCCTCGAGCGCCACATCATGGCTGACGGCTGGAAGGACTCCGCCACAATATTTTTCAACCATTGCGGCAGAGCGAGAGGCTAAATTACCAAAATCATTTGCGAGCTCTGAGGTGTAACGAGCTGACATATCTTCCCAGGAAAATGATCCATCACTACCGAAGGGAATTGCACGCAAGAAGTAATAACGAAAGGCATCGACGCCAAAGTGATCAGTAATGTCCTTTGGTGCGATCCCAGTTAACTTGCTCTTGCTCATCTTTTCGCCGCCAACTAATAACCAGCCGTGTGCAAAAACTTTCTTTGGAACATCTAACCCGGCCGCCATTAACATTGCCGGCCAAATAACGGCATGAAAACGCAAAATATCTTTTCCTACTAGATGAACATCGGCTGGCCAGGTGTTGGCAAACTTCTTGCCGCCTTCAGTATCGGGGGCATCGGTTAGGCCTACTGCGGTCGCGTAATTGAGAAGCGCATCGAACCACACATAAACGACTTGATCCTTATCCCACGGAACTGGAATTCCCCAATCAAATGTCGAACGTGAAATTGAGAGATCGGAGACGCCACCTTCTAAGAATGAAACAACTTCATTGCGTGCACTCTCGGGCTGGCAAGCATCAGGATTCTTGCGGTAGTGCGCTAAGAGTTGATCAGTAAAAGCTGAGAGTTTAAAGAACCAGTTATTTTCATTGACGAGTTCGATTGGCTTGCTATGAGTTGGGCAGCATTTTTCCCCATCAATTTCAATGAGATCGCCCGGGAGTTTGAACTCCTCGCACCCAACACAGTAAGGACCTTCATATTTTCCAGCGTAGATGTGGCCCGAATCCTTGAGCGAAGTTAAAAATTTTTGCACACGCTCTGTGTGCCGTGTTTCGGTAGTACGAATGAAATCATCGTTTGCGATATTCAAGCTTTCCCAGTTAGGTTTCCAAGCATCCTGGACTAAACGGTCAACCCAGTCTTGTGGAGAACTCTTATTCTCTTCGGCAGTACGCATAACTTTCTGCCCATGCTCATCCGTTCCAGTTAAAAACCAGACTGACTCGCCCTTTTGACGATGCCAACGAGTTAGAACGTCTCCGGCAACGGTTGTGTAGGCATGCCCAATATGGGGGGCGTCGTTGACGTAGTAAATCGGCGTCGTTAAGTAAAAGGACTTATTCACGGGCTTATCTTATTCGCATCGACGACTGCGGCGTAAACAATCCGCTTTGCGATGCCGAACTCTTGGGCAACAGATGCAATAGCAGCTTTGCGATCCATTCCGGCACCTTCGAACTCCCGCACTCGTGCAACCATTTCATCGGCCGTTAAGGTCGCAGAGTCGGCCGAGGCACCGGCAATAACAAGAGTAATTTCACCCAAAACTTCATTGGCATCTGCCCACATTGATAATTCGCTTAAGTTACCGCGAATTGTCTCTTCATAGCGCTTAGTCATTTCGCGACAGATTGCACCTAAACGCTCTGCACCAAATACCGAAACTGCATCACCCAGTGAATCTCCTAGTCGGTGTGGGGCCTCAAAGAAAACCATCGTGCGCTCTTCATGTCGAAGTTTTTCAAATGCAGCCAACCGTGCACCGGATGCCCGCGGAGCAAAGCCCTCAAAAGTAAAGCGATCGGTTGGAAGTCCCGATAGTGCAACTGCCATTGTGACCGCACTTGGACCAGGAATGACACTGACATCTATTCCAAGTTTTATCGCATCTCTCATTAAGCGAAAGCCGGGGTCGCTAATCGTTGGCATACCAGCATCGGAGACAACTAAAACTATGGCACCGCTTTGAAGCTCACCCAAAAGTTCGCGGGTTCGATCCTCTTCATTACCTTCAAAAAAAGAGAGAACCCGAGCAGTGAACTTAACTCCGATATCAGAACACAAACGGTGAAATCTGCGTGAGTCTTCGGCGGCGATAATGGTCGCACTCTCAATGGCATCTCGCAGGCGCATGCTTGCATCCCCTGGGTTGCCCAGTGGGGTTGCGGCCAAGATTAGAGACATAGGTGCATCATCTCAGTAATTTCACCCTTCTGAGCCCATACCATTACACACATGATTGCCGCCCTCGCTCCAATTTTGATAGCAATCGCATCATTGGCGCTACGACTGATCAATCTGGCCACTCCTAAGGGTTTAGTTTTTGATGAGGTTTATTACGTAGATGGCGCGCGCGATTTTTTAAAGTACGGCGTAGAAGTTTCGGGAAACAAACCAGAATTTATTGTGCATCCGCCAGTTGGTAAATGGTTGATAGCAAGTGGAATCAAAATATTTGGAAACAATGAATTCGGATGGCGGTTTGCGACTGCAGTTTTTGGGACTTTATTAATCTTGCTCTTTGCGCGTTTAGTCCATGTTTTATTTTATTCGCCATTACTTACGGCAATGGGTGCGGCTTTAATGGCAATGGATGGACTAGTACTTGTTCATTCGCGCACCGCCCTCTTGGATCTTTTTCTTACTTTCTTTGTCTTACTGGCCGTGTACTTATGGCACCGTGAACGGCATTGGTATGCCGCACTATCAATTGGTCTAGCAATGGGTACTAAGTGGAGTGCGCTTTATTTCCTTGGCGCAATTGCCTTGGTATCCCTTTATAGAGTTTTTACTTCTTACTCTGGTCGCGATGTCATTAAGCCAGCACTTACTAAATTAATGCAGTACGGTTTTCTTCCACTTATTGTTTACATGAGCACGTGGACCGGGTGGTTTATTAGTAACCGCGGATGGGACCGCCAGTGGTCTTCAAATGTCATGGCATCCTGGTGGCACTACCACGCTGAAATGCTGGGGTTTCATACCGGTTTAACGGAGAAGCATTCATATCAAGCCAACCCTTGGAGTTGGATGATCTTGGGGCGACCAACTTCTTTCTTCTATGAATCTCCACAAGGG
>Ga0194057_10000270_pt1 | contig 26718 bp, 21 predicted proteins | sample SepL4415m_MetaG_FD_155474 | JGI IMG/M metagenome (GOLD analysis project Ga0194057, IMG submission 155474) | Anoxic zone freshwater microbial communities from boreal shield lake in IISD Experimental Lakes Area, Ontario, Canada - Sep2016-L442-15m | ecosystem: Environmental > Aquatic > Freshwater... | reverse complement strand
TCCCGGTGGAGGCGCTGCGCGTCCTCAATGAGGCTCTGGTGCGGCTCGCGGCCGCCGGGATCGCGGTTGTCGTCGTCGCGGGGAACCACGACTCCGGTGAGCGCCTCGGGACCTATGCGGGGTTGCTGCAGGACGGTGTGCACATCGTCGGCTCGGCACGTGTGCCAGCCGTGATCGAGCTTGCCGACGAGCATGGCCCGCTCGCCATCTACCCCCTTCCCTACCTGGATCCGGACGTGGCGCGGCTCGAGCTAGGCGCCGCGGGGGAGCCCCTCGAGCGCAGCCACGAGGCCGTCGTCCGCGCGGCCCTCGACCGCATCTCGGCGGACCTGGTCGAGCGCGATAGCCCACGGGCCATCGTGGTCGGGCATGCCTTCGTGGTGTCGTCGGCGAATACCTCGGGGGAGGCGGCGGTGGATGCAGCAACCGACCTGTCGGCCCTGACGTCGGAGAGCGAGCACGACCTCACCGTAGGCGGCGTCCAGGTGGTCCCGGCGTCGGCGTTCGAAGGTCGCGGGCTCTCGTATGTCGCACTCGGCCACCTGCACCGTCCCCAGCGGGTGCGCGCCGCCGAGACCGTCATGGCGTACTCGGGGTCCCTGCTGAGGTACTCCCTTTCCGAGGCCGGCCACGACAAGACGATGCTGATCGTCGACATCGGGGCTCCCGGCACGGTGCCGACCCTTGAGAGCGTTCCTGTGCGGCAGGCGCGGGGGATGGCACGGCTCGTCGACACGATCGACAACCTCATAGGCGAACGTCATGCCGACCACCGCGATGACTTCGTCGAGCTTGTCGTCACCGACGACGCCTACCCCGAGCGCATGCATGCCCGTCTGGACGCCGTCTTCCCGTACGCGCTCGTCAAGCGCCACCAGCCCGTCGCGACGGCCACCCCGACAGGCAGCGGCCGGGGTGATGCGCGAGGACGCGAGCCGCTCGACGTCATGTCGGACTTCCTGCGGAAGGTCACTGGCCGCGAGCCCAGCCACGCCGAGCGCGCGGTGCTGCGCGCTGCCTACGAATCCGTCCGGACCGGTGCCTGATGCATGTGCACTCCCTCGAGTTCGCTGCGATCGGCCCGTTCGCCGGCAGCCACCGCATCGACTTCGACGGCCTTGGCGGTGCCGCGCTGTTCCTCATCGACGGACCGACCGGTGCGGGCAAGTCGACGATCATCGATGCCCTCGTGTTCGCGCTCTTCGGCGATGTCGCCGGGCGCACATCCGACAAGCAGCGCCTTCGCTCCGGCTTTGCCCCTGACGAGCAGGACACCTACTCCGAAGTGGAGTTCTCCACCTCCTTCGGGCGCTTCCGCGTGCGGCGAACCCCGGAGTTCGCGCGGACAAAGCGCAGGGGCGCCGGCACGACGAACGTGCCGTCATCGGTGGTACTGATGAGGTCCGTCGGCGAGCAGACCTGGGAGGCGGTGTCGACTCACAAGGGCGAGGCCGATTCCGAGATCCAGCGAGTGATCGGGCTCACCCGCGCACAATTCCTCCAGACGGTCGTGCTCCCGCAGGGGGAGTTCGCGACCTTCCTGTCGGCCGAGAGCAAGGATCGCCTCGCCGTTCTCCAACGCATCTTCGCGACCGACCTCTACGCCCGCATCGAGGCTGCGCTGGACGCCCAGAGGATCGAAGCGCAGCGCGCCCGCGATCAGGCCGACCAGCTCGTGGGCGCGGCGTTGACGCACGTGGTAAGCCGACTGTCCGACGTCGACCTGGGCGAGCTGACCGTCGACCCAGGCGCTCAGGCGGACCCCGAGGTCGCGCTCGCGCTCATTGCCACCATCGAGTCCGATGCCGTTGCCAGACTCCAGACCCAGCGCGCGGAGGTCGACTCGGCCACGGCGGAACTCGGCATCGCCGAGAAGCAGTGGACTGATGCGGTCGAGCGTGCTGGCGCGGAGGCGGCCGTCGACAAGGCGCATCAGGAGGTCATCGACGCCGAGAAGTCACTCCAGCAGGCGGAGGAGCGTCAGGCCGACTTCTCCGCAGTGATCGCAGCCGCGGTGTCGGTGGCGCCGGCGGATTCCGCCGTAGGCGCGATCGACTGGCTGATCGGCTCGCTGTCCCAGAGCGTCACGGCGGAGCAGTCATTGCCCCAAGAGCGGCGCAAGGTCGATGAAGCCGGGCGCGCGATCAAGGATCTCGACGAGCAACTCCAGAAGGCCGCGCATCAGCGCGAGCACGAACTGCCTGCTCGCCTTCTGGCGCTGTCCGCCGCCCTGCAGGCGGCGGTCGCGGCCGCCCAGTGTCGCGTCGACGCCGCGACAGTCGCCGAGACGAGGCTCATGCAAGCGCGACTTGACGGAATGGCCGGCGAACTCGCAGGCGGACTCGAAGACCAGGGGCCGTGCCCGGTGTGTGGCTCACTCGACCACCCGTCGCCGGCCTCGCGACCTGACCAGCCCGCGACGGCCAAGGAGGTCGCGGCGGCGAGAGGCGATCGTGTGCAGGCGGAGGCAGACCTGCACGCGTGGCGGGCGGAGGGGACGCGGCTGACCACCTTGGCCGGAGTACGCGAACTCGCCTCGCAAGGAGCGTCGGCCGGCGACGTGCTGGACATCGTCGATGGAATAACCCGCTTCCAGCAGGATGCGGATCGACTCGAGACCGAAGTCGCTCTGGCTCGGGAACGCCGAGCATCGGCATCGGCCCACCTCGACGCCCTCGTCGTCGCCCTGCGCGAGCGCGAGGCAGGCGTCGAGGTCGCGCGGGCCGACCACGACTCGGTCGCCGCTCGGGTCACCGAGTTGCAGACCGCCCGAGCGGTGGTGGCCGCCACTGACGACGCGCGCGTCCGGCTCGTCTCCCTCGGCGAGGCGCTCCAGAAGGCGATCACCGCACGCCGCCGATGGGATGCCGTCGAGCCCGTTGCCGACGTCGAGGCCCTGGCCGCCGCCCGTGGTGTTCTCCAGACTCGCGCGCTGGCGGCCACCAGCGCGCGCGATGCGGCCGAGGGCCTGCTCGGTGACCTTCGCACCCGCGCCGGTCAGGCGCGCGAGGCCGTCAAGGAACGAGATTCGGTGCACGCCTCCACGCGCGAGGTCATCGCCCTCGCGCACGTCGTCCGCGGAGGGGAGGGCAACGCCCTTGCACAGCCCCTCAGTGCCTACGTCGTCCAGACGATGTTCGATGAGATCCTCGAAGCGGCCAACCGCCGGCTCCAGGTCATGCTCGACGGTCACTTCTCCCTCCAGGGCACGGAGCAGCGGACGGGATCGGCACTGCTCGGCCAGGGGCTGGGCCTGCAGGTGGTCGACCAGCGCACCGACTCCGTGCGCAACACGTCGACCCTCTCGGGAGGGGAGTCGTTCTGCGCTTCACTCGCGCTGGCCCTCGGCCTCGCCGACACGGTCCGGGCGCATGCCGGCGGAGTCGAGTTGGGGATGCTCTTCATCGATGAGGGCTTCGGGTCCCTCGACGGCGACCGACTCGACGAGGTCATGGCCGAACTCCTCAGGCTGCGTGCGGACGGCCGTACGGTCGGCGTGATCAGCCACGTCAGCGAGATGAAGAAGGGCATCAACGAACGAATCGACGTCACCGCCTTGGGCGGACGACTTGGGAGCACCCTGTCGGTCTCCTGGTCGAACTGACACTGGCAAGCGCGCCGCAGGCCAGTGCCAGACTGAGGCCGTGGAGACCTTCGAGACTGCGACCGCGCTCACCCGTCGAGGTGACGACACCTACTCATGGCTGATTCCGGACGGCTGGCAGCAGGGCCGCGGCGCCTGGGGCGGGCTCGTGGTCGGCGCGCTGCTTCGGGCTGTCGAGGCGAGTGAGCCCGACCTCGATCGCACGATCCGCTCCGTGTCGGCGAGCCTCGTGGCCCCGGCAGTGGTGGGCGAGCACATCATCCGGACGGCCGTCGTGCGCCGAGGGTCAGCCGTCACCACGGCGAGCGCCACACTGACGGACGGCTCTGGAGTGCAGGTGGCCACCGCCACCGTCATCATGGGCGCTCCGCGATCGGTCGAGGGTGAGCCCGACTATGCGTCATGGTCGATGCTCAGCGCCCCGGATGCGCCGGCACCTAGCGAGGTGCCGGTACTGGACCTCGCCCCGCCGATCGGCCCGGCGTTCCTCCAGCACTTCGCACCCCGCGTGGTTGCGGGGGTCCCGGCGGAAGGCGGTCGCGCCGAGACCCTGGGCTGGATCGACTACGCGCAGGCGGTCACACCGTCGGCGGCGTCGGTCCTCGCCCTCGTGGACGCGTGGTGGCCGGCCAGCCTCGTCGCCCGGGATTCGATGCGCCCCGTGGCGACGGTGGGATTCACGGCGAACCTCGTGGTCGAGCCGTCGACGCTGCGGGCGGGCGAGCCGCTCCTGCACCACGCCTTCGTCAGCGCCGCTGACGAGGGCTACACCAGCGAGCACCGCAGACTGTGGACCGCCGAAGGTCGCCTGGTGGTCGACAATCTGCAGTCCATCGTCATGATCGCCTGAGATGGGCCATGACAAGATGCTGCCATGACTTCTGACGCCGAAGCCGCACCCCGCGGGGCCGCCGGGGTGTTCGACGCCCTCATCGGCGCCATGGGGCCGGACCGGAGCCTCACCGAGCGCGTTGCCCTCTTTGCCGCTGCTGCCTCCGTAGGACCCTCGTTCCAGCCCGGCCTACAGCCTCGTCGGACCATCGACCAGGCCATCGCCACCGGAGTGATCGCGGCAACGACACTGTCCGCCGTCACCGCCACGCAGAGCGCGATCGAGACGGTGGGAAAGATCGTCACGGGAGGCCGGACCGACACCGCCTCCCAGGCCGCCAGGCTCGGCTTCAGGGTCGGCACCAACGTCATGGTCGGGGCAGTCGCCGAGGGCCTGTCCCGTTCCCTCCCACCGCGGGAGGACGAGCGCATGCGCCGGGGGCTCCTGCGCGTGGCGGCCAACCGCACGGCTCGGGTTGCGGCCATGGGTGCCGGCCTGTCGGCGATCATCGGCGTCAACGACCTCGTAGTCCAAGGCGCGCCGACGAAGCGCTGGCTCACCAGGATCCCGCTCGCCCTGCCCGCGGGCGTGGCCGTGTCAGCGTTCGAGGTGTACCGCGTGCACAAGCGGGCCGCCGACTTGGGTGATACGACGATCACGAACGTGTCGACGGGAAGCTCTGTCGGCATCGCGCTGGGCGTCGGCGCAGGAGTCCTCGCCCTGCAGGCCGTCGAGCGCCTCATCGCCGCCGGCGTCTCGGCCGGCATCGCGCGGGTGGCACCGACGTATGACTCGGTGGCCAATCCCATCGGGCATGCGGTTGCGCTCGCCGGCCTCAGCGGTGCGATGTACGCGGGCTACGAATACGCGGTGCGCCGCGTTGAGCAGGGCGGCGCCGCGGTGGAGCCCGCCTACGAGAAGCCCCCGGCGTCGACGAAGGTGTCGGGCGGCCCGGAGAGCGTGGTGTCGTTCGAGTCGCTGTCGCGGGAGGGGCGCCGATTCGTGAACATGGTGCTCACGCGCGAGGAGATCGCGGACGTGATGGGCCACGAGCCGGTCGCCGAGCCCATCAGGGTGTTCGTCGGGCTGGACAGTGCCGCAGAGGCCGAGGATCGCGTCGATCTGATCATGGACGAGCTCATTCGTACCGGTGCCTTCGAGCGGCAGGTCCTGTGCTTCGCGTCGCCGACGGGATCGGGCTACATCAACTACGTCATGGCTGAGGCCCTCGAGTACATGACGCTCGGCGACAGCGCCATCTTCACCATGCAGTACTCGATGCTGCCGTCGTCGATGTCACTGACACGCACGGGCCTGGCGATCGAACAGAACCGCGATCTGATGCACGCCATCACCGGCTACATGCGCGGAATGGATCCTGCGAAGCGCCCCCGATTTGTCGCTTTCGGCGAGAGCCTTGGGGCCTTGACGATGCAGGACATCTGGCGCCATCGCACCGTCGAGGCGATGGATCGCGACTTCGTCCACTCGTCGATCTACCTCGGCACCCCGTCGGGCACCGAGTTCGCGAAGTCGTGGCGCCTGAACCCGGCCAAGGTCGATCCCGAAGGCCTGCTGCTCGAGGTCGACAACTTCGACGAGTACCTCGCCCTCCCGGAGGAGCGCAAGAAGCAGATCCGCCACGTCCTCATCAGCCACTACGACGACCCGATCCCGAAGTTCGGCACCAACATCCTGCTGCGTAGGCCGTGGTGGCTTGGGCCTGCCGACCAGCGGCCGCCCGGAATCCCCAAGTCAACGACCTGGCGACCCGGGATCACGTTCGTGCTCACCGGCATCGACATGGTCAACGCCATGGACGTCGTTCCCGGGACCTTCGGCCGACGTGGGCACGACTATCGCGAGGACATCGCGCAGTTCGTCTCCGCCGCCTATGACCTGCCGGTCACCGACGAGCAAATGACCGAGATCGAGCGGGCCCTTCGGGAGCGCGAACTCGAATGGGCACAGGCAAGGGTGGTCTCCGAGCAGATTGCACGCGCCCGCGAGGCGCTCCTGCGCGAGTTCAAGAACTGGGGCGTCAGCAGCGGCAGCGACGCGCAGGCCGATGCGGTTCTGCGCCAGGTGCTCGACAGCGCAGCACCCGACGGCCAAGTACTCCGTAGCGGTGTCACGGCCTGACGACGATGGTCTTGGCCGTGTCCACGATCTTCGCGACGTAGGCCTCGGTCTCCGGGAACGGCGGCACCCCGTCGTACTTCAGGACCGACCCGTACCCAGAGTTATACGCGGCCAGCGTGTTGCGCAGGCGATTGCCCTTGGCGCTGCGGACAAGCCGACGATTCAGGCAGTTGAGCTCGGCGGCGGAGTGGATCGCGTCGACGGGATCCCAGACGTCGGCGACGCCGTCGCCGTTTCCGTCGACGCCATACTGCTTCCACACTTCGGGCATGAACTGCGCAATGCCCTGGGCGCCCGCACCGGACTGGGCCTTCGGGTCCCATCCGCTCTCGGCGGCGATCTGGGCCGCGAGGATCTCGACCGGCACGGCGTCGCAGCGCTTGGCCGCCTTCTTCAGGACCGGGCGGTACTCAGCCGGGACGACGACCGGCCCACCGAGATAGCCCTTGTCCTTGGCGCCGCTGATCGCCAGCCATGTTCCGACCAGCGCGCCGACGACCAGCGTGAGGACGACGACGAGCACGATGAGACCACGCGTGCGTGAGCGCCTCCGCGGTCGCGCACGGGTCCTCGTCCCCGCGTCGGTCATGCTCCACGGTAACCCGGCTGGCGTGGTGTTTGTCCAACCCCCACGCTCCGCGTACGGTGGAGGCGTGACTATCGAGCCGGCGGCCACGTCCGGCGCGGCGATGCCCGGCTCGGTCCCCGATATGAGCAAGGTCCAGATCGAGGGCCTGTTCGAGCAGCGCCTCGCGGAGGCCTTCGCAGCACTGGGCTGCTTCAATCTGGCCGTGTTCGGCAAGACCGGTGTCGGCAAGTCCACGCTCGTCAACGCCATCTTCGGACGCGACGTGGCGGCCACGGGCGTCGGGCAGCCGGTCACCAAGGGCCTGGTCTACTACCGGCACCCGGACGGCTTCCTCGGGCTCTACGACTCCGAGGGGTTCGAGACCGGGACGGCCGGCGACGCCATCGTCGACGGACTGCGTCGCCTTGTCTCCGACCATCGGGACGTGGCCGCGGACCGGCGCATCCATGCCGCCTGGTACCTCGTGCGCTGGTCGGACCGGCGCTTCGAGAAGGCACAGGAGCAGTTCGTCCGCGAACTCGATGCCCTCGGCCTGCCGGTCATCATGGTGATGACCCAGGTCCCCACCCGCGACGGCGTGGTGCACCCGGAGGCGATGGAGTTCGCCCAGTACATCGAGACGCTCGGCCTGCCCCTGAAGCCGCACCATCGTGTGGTCCTCACCAACGCGCTGGTCGATGACTTCACCGCCAGTCCGGTCTTCGGCCTGAAGAACCTGCTCGACAACACCTACGACGTCATCCCCGAGGTCGTCGCCGGTGCCCTGACGGCTGCCCAGGTCGTCGACGTGGGCCGCAAAAAAAAAGTCGTCGCGACAATCATCAACCAAGCGGTCGCCGTGGCCGCTGGCGTTGGCGCAACTCCGATCCCTTTCGCTGACGCAGCGCTTCTCGTCCCGAACCAGGTGACGATGATCGCCCGCATCACGGCGGCGTACGGACTTCCCCCCAACAGGTCCAAGGCGCTCGCCGCTGCCGGGGCCGTCGTCCTCACCGGCGGTGCGACGATGGCGGGCCGCTACGCCGTGACAAGCCTGCTGAAGTTCGTCCCCGGTGGCGCGATCGCGGGCTCCGCCATCTCCGCGACCGTCGCCGGCGCGCTGACCAAGGCGGTGGGGATGGCCTGGGCGCGGGTCTGCGAGTACGCGCTCACCTTGAGCCCGGAGAGCCGTGACCAGTTCCTGTCCAGTCCGCAGGTGACGGAGCGATTCCTCTCGTACCTCAAGGAGGGCAAGTCACGCTCGTGACGGTTCCGCGGGTGGACGATCGCGAGGGGTGTTAGCGTCTCGCCAGGACTGGGAGGAAGCCATGAAGAAGGCAGTTGTGGTTGTCGTCGCTGCACTCGGTGCGGCGGCCGGAGTCATCGCGTGGCGCAGCCGCGGGCGTACGGACGAGGTGGCCTCAACGGCCAACCTCTGGGCTGACTCAGTGTCGTCAGCAGCGGGTACGGCTGCCGAGAAGGTGTCCAGCGTGGCGTCCACTGCCGCCGGGGTCGCTGACTCTGCAGCACAGAAGGTGGCCGACACGGCCGCCGTGCTCGGGGCTTCCGCGGCCGACGCGGCACAGGCGACCAGCAAGACTGCAGAGAAGTTGGCCACGAGCACCGGCGAGAAGGCTCACGAGCTCGCGACGGTTGCCTCCGAGGCTGCCAACGCGGCTGCTGAGGACGCCGCGAAGTCAGCTAGTGACGCGGGCGACGCAGTCGCCGAGGCAGCCGACGTCGCCGTCGTGGCGCCGCCGAAGAAGAAGGCCGCCCCTCGCGCGAAGAAGACCACCCCGCCGGCCGAGACGAGCAGACCGGCCTAGTCGCCGCGTGTTGGCTTCGCCTCTGGCGAAAGCCGGAACACGGCGTCCGGGCGGGATGTTCACGCTTGTGGCATCGTTGTAGGCATCGGAGGTGAGGCATGCGAGCGCCTGAAGAGCTCTACCAAGTGCACCGAGAGGTGCACTTCGATGACGCGCCCATCCTCGTCTACGCCTTTGCCGGGTTCGTCGATGCCGGCGGTGGCGTCCGCCTCGCGGCCGATCACATCCTCCAGACGTGCAACTATCAATTGGTTGCGACCTTCGACGCCGACGAGCTCCTGGACTACCGTGCCCGCCGTCCCCGGATGACCTACGTCGTGGACCACTTCGCCTCGGTCGAGATCCCGCAGATCGTGCTGCATGAGGTCACCGACCATGACGGACAGCGATTTCTGCTTCTGACTGGGCCGGAGCCGGACTACCAGTGGCTGCGGTTCATGTCGGCCGTCGATCTCATCGTCGAGAAGTACGGCGTCCGCTTGGCCGTCGGGCTGTCGGCGATCCCATGGCCGATCCCGCACACGCGTCCGCTGAGCGTCACCGTGCACGGCAGCGAGCCTGGCCTGGTCGCCGGCCACGTCTCCGTCCTAGGTGAGATCGAGGTCCCCGGGCACGTGGGAGCCATGCTGGAACTCCACCTCGGTCAGCAGGGCACCCCGTCGATGGGCATCACCGCCCAGGTGCCGCACTACCTCGTGCAGTTCGAGTTCCCGCGTGCCGCGTCCACCCTGATCGAGGCGATCAGCCGTGCCACCGGCCTGCACATCCCGGTCGCGGACCTCGAGGCCGCGGCCAAGGTCGCCGACGCCGAGGTTTCCGAGCAGTTGGTCGGGAACGAGGAGTTCGCCACCGTGGTCGCGGCCCTGGAGCAGCAGTACGACCAGATGACGGCCATCTCCACGGGCGCTGCGGGTGGTCTCGCGGACATGGCGGGCGAGCCGATGCCGACCGGCGAGGAGATCGCCGCACAAGTGGAGCAGTTCCTGTCCAGCCTGAGTGACCCGGACGACCCGGAGAAGCAGGTCGATACCTGATCGTTGCCGGACGTGCGTGGTGAATCGGGTGCGACCGGTTAGTTGCAGACCAGACCGGCAGCGGGCGGGGCGCCAGTCAACAGATATGCGTCAACGGCCTTGTTGATGCAGGCCGAGCCGCCGCCGTAGGCGGTGTGACCGTCGCCGTTGTAGGTCAGCAGGGTCGAGGTGGGCAGCTGCTTGCTGAGGGCCACCGCCCAGGGGTACGGGGTGGCGGGGTCGTAGAGGGTGCCCACCACGAGGATCGGTGCGGCCGTGGTGCTGTTGGCCGGCGCGGGCGCCCGGTTCGAGTGACCGAACCAGGTGGTGCACGGTGCATTGCCCCAAGCCATCGACTTCGCCATCTCCGGCACCGGCGCGCCTCGGCTCCACGCGGCGGCCGCGGCCGCGAGTCCCTGCTCACCGGGCGGAGGTGGCGCGTCCCAGCAGCTGACGGCGTAGAAGGCCGAAATCGTGTTGCCCGCGTAGGTGTTCGGTCCGGTCCGATCGCTCGAGAAGTCGGCGAGGGACATCAGCAGGGATCCATCGTCCCGGTTCGCCTGACGCAGGGCCGTTCGGAGCGTGGGCCAGAGCCACGTCGCATACATCGCTTGGAACATGCCCGATAGGGCTTCCGACTGGCCGAGCCTCCGCTTCGGGTCGTTGGTCGGCATGCGCCGGGTGTCCAGGCGCGCGAGCAGGGCGTTGATGCCCTCAAGGACCTTCGCGGTGCCGCCCTTGTAGGGGCAAGTGGTGCGCTTGGCGCAGTCCGCCGCGAAGCGGGTCATGGCGACCTGGAATCCACGTGACTGGCCGCGGGACACTTGCATCAAGTCCTTGCTCGGGTCGAGTGCCCCGTCCAGGACGAATCGGCCGATCCGATCCGGGAACGCCTCGAGGTAGCGGGTGCCGAGCACGGTCCCATAGGACCAGCCGAGCCAGTTCAGCTTCGGTTCGCCGAGAGCGGCCCGTAGGACGTCCATGTCGCGGACGGCGTCGTCCGTGCCGACGTGTCTTGCGAGAGTCGGCGACATCGTGAGGCAGCCGCGACCCAGAATCGCCGACACATTCATCACCTGCTCGCGCTGAGCGCGGGTACTCGGAGAGCCATCGGTCTGCAGCAGCGCGGTGGTCTGGCGCCCCGTCGCGCACGTGATCGGCGCCGACTTGCCCACGCCGCGCGGGTCGAAGCCCACGATGTCGAAGGCCACGTTGACCTTGGGAGCGACGGAGCGCGCGGTGTACGCGGTGAAGTCCAGCCCGCTCCCGCCCGGTCCACCTGGATTGATGACCAGCGATCCCTGCCGCTGGGCTGCCCCGCCACGCGCAGGTGACTTGTTCACCCGGATCTGGATTTGAGCACCCGCGGGATCGGAGTAGTCGAGCGGCACCGTCAGGCCGGCGCACTCGAGCCCCTCCTCGCAGGGGGACCAGGCGAGGGTCTGGGTGTAGTAGGCGGCCAGCTCGGGCGGGTAATCGGCCGCCGGGACGGTGGACGGAGCGGCCGTCGCCACCCCGCTGGAGCCGGCGATCGTCAGGCCCATCAGGACGGCCAGGACGACGATCATGGCCCGACGGGCCGCTGAAAGCTGGCTTTTGAAGGGCTGAGGGGCGCGTCGGGTCACTGGGCCACGGTACGTCACGCACGCTCAGGTCGTGGAGCAGAGGCCGTCCGGACACCTCAGTGCGTCGTTCCGCCGGATTCATGGCAGTCTTGCTAGGTGGCCCACTCGGGGTCGAGAGGAAGACATGCGCGGCAACGCCACCTATCGCTACACCGACACGGCCGTACTCTCGGTTGCCGCCGTTGATGCTCCGATCATCGTCACGTCCCAGCAGATCGACGACCAACTGGCTGACACCTACCAGCGCATCGGGCTCCGACCGGGGATGCTCGAGTCCCTCGCCGGCATCTCCGAGCGCCGCTGGTGGCCCGAGGACGTCTCCTTCGCGGATGCGGCATCCATGGCGGGTGCGAAGGCGCTCGCGGAGGCGGGCGTCGACCCGTCGGCCGTCGGGCTGATGATCGACACCTCGGTGTGCCGCGACCACCTCGAGCCGTCCGCGGCGGTCGACGTTCACCGACAGTTGGGGCTCGGTACCGCCTGCGTGAACTTCGACCTGTCGAATGCCTGCCTGGGGTTCGTCAACGGCATGCAACTGGCCGCACTCATGATCGACACCGGCCAGATTGACTACGCGCTGATCGTCGATGGCGAAGGCAGTCGCCGACTTCAGGAGGCGACCATCCAGCGCCTGCAGCGTCCGCAGACCACCAAGGAAGACGTCTTCGACAGCTTCGCATCGCTCACTCTCGGCTCGGGCGGCGCCGCCATGGTGCTGGGCCGCGCCTCCACCCACAGCTCGGGTCACCGTTTCATCGGCGGCGTGAGCCGCGCGGCCACGCAGTACAACAAGCTCTGCGTCGGTGACCTCGACGCGATGAGCACCGACTCGCGGGCCCTTCTCGATGCAGGCGTGGAACTGGCGATCGACACGTGGAAGGACGCCTCCGAGTACTTCGACTGGTCGGACCTCGACGTGTACGTCATCCACCAGGTTTCGAAGGTGCACACGGCCGCGATCACCGGTGCGCTGGCGATCGACCCGGAGCGCACACCAGTCATCTTCCCGACCCGGGGCAACGTGGGTCCTGCATCGATTCCGTTCACGCTGGCCGAGTTCTCCGGCTCGTTCACTGCCGGGCAGCGCGTCGCCTGCCTGGGGATCGGGTCGGGACTGAACTCCGCGGCCATCGAGATCGAGTGGTGAGCACGAGCCAACCTGCGAGTCGCCCGCCGGCCGGGCTGCCGGGGCTCGATCCGGCCTGGTCGCGGCTGGTGACGACGCGGGACTCCGACGGGGTCAACCGCACGTGGCATGTCCTCGACTCGTTCGCCGAGCGAACCGACGATCCGGAGCTCACGCTGCTGTGCGTCCACGGCAACCCCACCTGGTCCTACCTGTGGCGCCGCGTCCTTTCCGATGCGCCGGCTGACGTGCGCGTCATCGCGATCGACCAGCTCGACATGGGCTACTCCGAGCGCACCGGGACGATGCGCAGGCTCGAGCAGCGCGTTGACGACCTCGGCAGCGTCGTCGATGCACTGAACGTGCGCGGTCCTGTCGTCACGGTCGCCCACGACTGGGGCGGCCCGGTGTCGCTCGGCTGGGTCCTCCGGCATCGCGATCGCGTGCGTGGGGTGGTCCTGCTCAACACCGCCGTCCATCAGCCTGAGGGCTCGGCCGCTCCGACCGTCATCCGCATGGCGCGGTTCGCACCCGTCCTGCGGATGAACACGGTCACCACTCCTGCGTTCGTCCGAGCCACCACCGCGATGAGCCGCGGTTCGATGCCGAAGGACGTGGCTCGTGCGTTCGCCGCGCCGTACGCGACAGCCGATCGACGGGAGGCGGTGGGCACGTTCGTCGCCGACATCCCCCTGGATCCCGAGCATCCGAGTGCAGCGATGCTCGACTCCGTAGCCGACGGGGTGCGCGACCTCGCCGACATCCCCGTGCTTCTGCTCTGGGGCCCGGGCGACCCGGTGTTCTCCGACCGCTACCTGACCGACCTGATCGACCGGATGCCGCATGCCGACGTGCATCGGTACGAGGGCGCGCGACACCTCGTCGGCGAGGATGCTCCGGCACTTGTGGGCGATCTCCTCACCTGGGTGGCCGACCTTCGAGCACCCGCTCCACCGCCTGTCGATCTGCCCGAGCCCCTCTGGCGTCACCCGCTGTGGTCGGCCCTGGACGCCCGGGCCAAGCACGAACCGACCGGCATTGCGCTCACCGAATGGATCGGCGGGGCCTGGCGATCGGTGAGCTGGGATCTCTTGGCCCGCAACGTGGATCGGCTGGCGCGCGGTCTCGCGGCACGGGGCATTCGCCACGGTGATCGGGTCGCGGTGCTCATCCGTCCGGGGGCGGACCTCATTGCGGTGGTCTACGCCTGTTGGCGGATCGGCGCGAGTGTCGTCGTCACCGACGCGGGTCTGGGAGCGCGCGGCATGCATCGCGCGCTGCGCGGCACCGGGGCCAAGCACGTCATCGCCATCCCGCAGGGTCTGGCGCTGGTGCGCGCGACCGGGCTTCCCGGCCGGCGCATCTCCACGGCCGAACTGCCGCAGATCGCGTCCGATGGCATCCACGCGCCGATGCCGGCCCCGCCGGCGCCGGCCGATGAGGCAGCCGTCGTCTTCACGTCCGGGTCCACCGGCCCGGCGAAGGGCGTCGTCTATCGCCACCATCAGGTCGAGCAGACGCGGGACCTGCTGCGCGATCACTACTCGATCACGTCGTCCGACGTCCTCGTGGCGGCCTTCGCCCCCTGGGCGGTGCTCGGTCCGGCGCTGGGGATCGCCTCGGTGCTGCCCGACATGGACGTGACGTCTCCGCGCACGCTGAAGGCCGCGGCCCTCGCCGATGCCGTTCGAGTCGCGCACGGAACGCTGCTGTGGGCATCGCCCGCGGCGTTCGGCAGCGTGGTCGACAGTGCCGTCGACCTGACCGTCCATCAGCGCGCGGCGTTCGGCTCTTTGCGGCTTGTGCTGGGTGCGGGCGCCCCGGTTCCGGTCGAACTCTTGCGTGCGATCGGGGACCTGTGCCCCGACGCCGAGGTTCGTACGCCGTACGGGATGACCGAGGCGCTGCCTTTGTGCGACGTCACGCTGACGCAGATCGAGGCGGCCGGTCGCGGCGACGGGGTATTGGTCGGTCGACCGCTGCCCGGAGTCGACATCAAGATCAGCGCCGTGGACTCCGAAGGGCGGGCCACCGGGCCGCTCACCGTGGAGCCGGAGGTGCTCGGGGAGGTCGTCGTCGCCGGGCCGCACGTGAAGGACCGCTACGACCGACTGTGGGCCACGGAGCGGGCCAGCTCCCGTGACACCGGCTGGCACCGAACCGGGGACGTCGGCCATCTCGATGAGGAGGGCCGCCTGTGGATCGGCGGCCGTCTCGCGCACGTGATCACCACGGGCGGCGGGCCACTCGCGCCGGTTGGTGTGGAGCAGGCGGTCATGTCGCTTGATTCAGTCCGTCAGGCGGCCTGCGTGGGTGTCGGTCCGCAAGGCGTCCAGCAGGTCGTCGTGATCGCCGTGACCGACGACTACCGCACCGGCCTCGCCGGCTTGCCGCTGATCGACGCCGTGCGAAGCGTTGCCGGTGTGCCAGTGGCGGCGGTACTCGAGCGGCGCGAGCTGCCGGTCGACATCCGTCACAACAGCAAGGTCGATCGCACCGAGCTGGCAGCCTGGGCGGAGAAGCTCCTGGCCGGTCGGGGAAGCGTCGCGTGAAGGTCCTCGTCACCGGTGGGCGTGGGCTCCTTGGCGGTGCCGTCGTTCGCGAACTGGTCAGTCGTGGCCATGAGGTCACGTGCCTGCAGCGCACGACCGCAGGCCACGGACCCGCGGTGCGTGAGGTGCTCGGTGACGTCACCAGCGCAACGGACGTCGCAGCGGCTGCGCTCGAGTGCGCGGCCGTGGTGCACCTGGCGGCCAAGGTGTCGATGCAGGGGGAGTGGGCTGACTTCGAGCGCGTCAATGTCGAGGGCACTCGCACTGTCCTGCAGGAAGCGCGCAAAGCAGGCGTCGGGCGGCTCGTGTTCGTGTCGTCGCCGTCGGTGGCGCACGCCGGCCATGCGCTCATCGGCGCGGGTGCCGAGCCGGCGGACCCTGAGGGCGCGCGGGGCAACTACGCGCGCAGCAAGGCCATCGCCGAGCGGCTCGTCCTCGCCGACGAAGCGCTCGCGACCGTAGCCGTCCGACCGCACCTGGTCTGGGGTCCGGGCGACACCCAGTTTGTGGCGCGGATCGCCGAGCGCGCGAAGCGCGGCAGGCTGGTCTATGTCGACGACGGTGCCGCGCTGATCGACACCACCTACGTTGACAACGCGGCCGACGCGATTGCGCAGGGGTTGGATCGATGCGAGGAGCCTGAAGTCCGGGGTCGCGCCTTCGTTGTCACCAACGGAGAGCCCCGGACCGTTCGGGAGATCCTGTCGCGCATCGCCGTGGCGGCCGGGGCGCTGCCGCCAAGCAGGGGCATTCCGTTCGCAGCTGCGCGCGCGGCGGGGAGCCTCGTCGAGGCGGCCTGGCGACGGGGGGATCGCACCGACGAGCCTGCGTTGTCGGCGTTCGTGGCCGAGCAGCTGGCCACGGCGCACTGGTTCGACCAGCGGGCGACCTGGGCAGCGTTGGACTGGCAGCCCCGGGTCAGCCTGGCCGAGGGGTTCGCGAGGCTCGCCGCCAGCATGTGAGGCCGGTCACGTGTCATGGGGCCGTCGGCGTGGCGGATATCGGTTTTCTGCCCCGCATCCCCGATAATTTCGCAGGTAAGGCTCGCATTACCCCGCAACAGCAGAAGGCCCCTCGAAGTATGAGTTCGAGGGGCCTTGCTGTGGAAGCGCCCAACCCACCGCCCGATTTCTCAGGGCATCCGCTCTAGGTGCAGATCGCGGTGCTCACCCCACGTTTCCGTGGCGTCGGCGTGGCCGTTATCGCTTCCTCGAACATCTCCGTCTTCGCCAGCCCCGCCAGCACTCGGGACCCTTCAAGTCCTCCCCGAGAGGAGTTCTCGTCGTATGGCTCGTCTTCCTTGTTCGACCCGCCCCTTGCGGTGCGGTAGGTAAGTTCTACTCGCGTTCATGAAGGTGTTGCAAGCGGTTCGGCAAAAGTTTTTGAGGAAATCCTGACCCTCGATTCACGTTGCCGTCTTTTGATCGCTCTCGTCACACGCGTACTGCTTCGACGGCTCTCAACTGGCCTGTCGGCGGAAGAAGTCAGCGATGAGCATGCCGAACTCGTCGGCATGCTCGATCTGGGTCCAGTGGCCGCATCGACCGTAGACGTGCAACTGCGCATCGTCGATAAGTTCAAGCAGCGCAAGGGAATTTGCCATCGGGATGACCTGGTCGTCGCGTCCGTGGACCACCAGCGTCGGGTGCGTGATGGTGCGGATCGCCTCGGCCGGATGCGTCATCGCATCGACGGCCGCCTGACGTGGGGCGGGGAACATCGCGGCGAAGGCTTCCTGCACTCCAGGACGAATGCTGGCGCGATACCGCAATTCGGCCAGGTCGCCGCCGGTGAGTGCGGTGTCGTAGGCGAACAGGTGAAGAAGCGCCTGCATGTTCGCCACGGACGGCTGGTAGCCCCAGACCGCGTCGAGGCCCGGCGTGATGTCGAACGGCACTCCGACAGAGCCCATCAGCACCAGTCGGTTGACTCGCTCGGGGTGGCGAATCGCGAGCGAGAGCGCCAAGGATCCGCCGAACGAGTTGCCGACGACGTGCGCCTTCTCGATGCCCAGGGCGTCGAGGACCCCGATCGCGTGGTCGGTCCAGGTGTCGAGGTCGTACGTGACCCCCTCGGGCCGCTCCGTGAAGCCGAACCCGACGATGTCGGGGGCAACCACCCGGAACTCCTCGGCCAACGCCGGGATGACCAGACGCCAGTTCGCCCACGCCGTCACGCCCGGGCCGGAGCCGTGAAGCAGCAGGATCGGATCGCCGGACCCGAGGTCATGCAGGTTGGTGGCGATTCCGCCGGTCACGATCGTCGTGCCGACTTCAGGGGACGCAGGACTGGTCATAGGTGCATTCTCGTTGCTGACAGGATTGAAGGATGGCGCGGTATCGCTGGGGCCCGGTCGTGCTGCTGGAGGCTGCCAACGCCGCATCGGGGGTCGCCAACGCGATCGTCATGATCGTGATCCCCTGGCTTGTCCTGGAGACGACGGGATCGGCCGCGTCTGCCGGCCTGGTCGTGGCAGCGGCATCCCTCCCGGGCATCATCGTCTCGCCGCTCGTGGGGTTCGCCGTCGACCGTTTCGGGCGGCGCATCGTCAGCATCGTCTCGGACATCCTGTCCGCCTTGTCGGTGGCGGCGTTTCCCGTGGTGGCGCTGCGGCAGGACCTCACGCTGCCATGGATCCTCGCCCTTGCCGTCCTGGGGGCGACTTTCGACCCGGCCGGCCTCACGGCCCGGAAGTCGCTCCTGCCGGACGTGGCGTCCGCCTCCGGATTCTCGCTCGACCGCCTGAACGGCATCCATGAGGGAGTCTTCGGTGTGGGGTGGGCCATTGGCCCAGCCCTGGGCGCTTTACTCATCGGACTCGTGGGCCCGACCAGCGCCTTCTGGGTCCCCTTCGGGCTCTTCGTGTTCGCGATCCTCATGATTGTGGTCCTGCGGGTCGGCGACGCCGGTCAGGAGGCGCGACGCGCCGCCGGTGGTGAGCATGTCGGCGCGTGGGAGGGGCTGGTGCTGGGAGCCCGCGTGCTGTGGCACGACCGGGCGCTGAGAGCGATCACCCTGGCCCTTATGGTGCTGGCCGCGGTGTACTTGCCGACGGAGTCCATCGTGCTGCCCGCGTACTTCGAAGGCCTGGGCGAGCCCACCAGCCTTGGCCTCCTTGTCTCGGTGATGTCCATCGGCACCATCGTCGGCGCGTTCGGATACGGGTGGCTGGCCAACCGGTTCACCCGCTATCAGCTTGCCCGCGCGGTCCTCATCGGGACATCGATGGCGATTGTCCCGCTCGCGCTGCTGCCACCACTGCCCGTCATGATCGCCGCGGGCTTCCTCCTTGGCCTGGCCTGGGGACCTTTCTCGCCACTGATGAACACCCTCGTCCAGCGACGGGTGCCCGCCGACGCGCAGGGCCGCGTCTATGGCGTGCAGATGTCGCTCTTCTACGCTGCCCCGCCGATGGCGTACCTCATCACCGGGTGGAGCGTCGAGACCTTCGGGGTGCAGGTGACGTATCTCGCGCTGGCCGTCGTCCTCGCTGCCACCTCAATCGGGGTCCTGTTCGTGCCCAGCATTCGAGACATCGACAACTAGGGTCTGGTCATGCGTCGACGGCTGCTGGGGTCCGTGAGTGCGTTCGCGGTCCTCGTGCTCGCCACCGGGTGCGGCGGCGGGGGTGACGATGCCGCGACGGGGCTGGCGGATGATGCCACTGTCACCTACACCTTCCGTGACGCGTCCGTGCCCCCTCCCTTCCATCGCAGCGTCACGCTCACCGTCGCCCGAGACACCAGCCGCATCGTGATCGACAGCTACGGCGACGTGCTGGCCGACACGAGCGTCGCGACACCTCCGGACGTTTGGGCTGAGCTGGGCACCTCGATCGACGAGATCTCTCACCTCACCCCTTCACCGCCGGGGGAGGGGTGTACGGGCGGCACAGGGCGCAGCGTGACGGTCGTTTCCGGTACGCAGACGCTGGCCGACGTGGACGTGGAGTTCTGCGCGAACTCCAACGCCGGTCTCGATTCGGCCATGGATGCGTGGATCAAGCCCGCCCGGGATCTGTTCCCCTCGACCGAGGAGCTCGCCCCGCCGGACAAGGGCTGAGGACGGTTGCTTGGATGGGGCGGTGCCCGGTCGCGACTTCTCCTTCGAGATCGTTGATTCCGTGCGCGCCGGCGTCGACGACGCCGGGGCCCGCGCCGGAGTCATCCACACGCCGCACGGCGAGATCAGCACACCGGCATTCACTCCGGTGGGCACCAAGGCGACCGTCAAGGCCGTCCTTCCCGAGACGATGCGCTCCCTCGGGGCCCAGGTCGTCCTCGCCAACGCCTATCACCTCTACCTGCAGCCGGGCGCCGACATCGTCGACGAGGCAGGCGGGGTCGCAAGATTCATGAACTGGCGCGGCCCGACCATCACCGACAGCGGGGGATTCCAGGTGCTGTCCCTGGGGGTCGGATTCAAGAAGATCCTCGCGATGGATGCCAAGACAGTGCGTTCGGATGACGTGATCGCGGCGGGCAAGGACCGGCTCGCACATGTCGACGATGACGGGGTCACCTTCAAGTCGCACGTGGACGGCTCGATGCATCGGTTCACGCCCGAGGTGTCGATGCAGGTACAGCATCAGTTGGGCGCCGACATCATCTTCGCGTTCGACGAGTGCACCACCTTGCTCAACACCCGTGAGTATCAGGAGCGGTCGGTCGACCGCACCCATCGATGGGCCGAGCGATGCATCTTCGAGCACGAGCGCCTGACGCTCGAGCGGTCGCATCGCCCGTATCAGGCACTGTTCGGGGTGGTGCAGGGCGCGCAGTACGAGGATCTTCGGCGGCGAGCAGCGAGTGGCCTGGCCCAGCTGCCCTTCGACGGCTTCGGCATCGGCGGAGCGCTGGAGAAGGACAACCTCGGCACCATCGTCCGCTGGGTCACTGAGGAACTCCCCGATGACAAGCCCCGTCACCTGCTGGGTATCGGCGAGGCCGACGACGTGTTCACCGCGGTGGCCAACGGCGCCGACACGTTCGACTGCGTCGCGCCGTCGCGGAACGCCCGCAACGGAACCGTCTTCCACCCAACGAAACGCTTCCACATCACCAACGGCCGCTATCGCCGCGACTTCAACCCGATCGACGACACGTGCGACTGCTACACCTGCGCGAACTACACCCGCGCCTACCTGCACCACGTGTTCAAGTCCAACGAGATGATCGCCTCGACCCTCGCGACCATCCACAACGAGCGCTACATCATCCGACTGATCGAACGGATCCGGCAGAGCATCCTCGACGGCACGTTCTCCGTTGAGCGCGAGCATGAGGCCCGCTCGACGGACTAGCCGTTGACCGTCGCCGGGGGAAGGCCATAGGTGGGTTCCCGACGCTTCACCCAGCGAATTGTCGGGTAGGTGATCGGCAGCAGGACGACCTCGAGCAGCGTCTTGTACAGGTATCCGACGAGGACGTAGTTCCAGAATTCGGCTCCGGTAATGACCCCGTAGAAGGCGATGGTGCAGAACACAAGCGTGTCGGCGAACTCGCCGACCACAGTTGACCCGATCAGGCGCAGCCACAGCTTGCGCTCCTTGGTGCGCTCCTTGATCTTGACTAGGACGTAGGCATTCAGGAGCTGGCCGACCAGGTAGCCGCAGATGCTGGCGAGCACGATCCGCGGCACGAAGCCGAGCACGGCCTCGAAGGCCTCCTGGTTCTCGTATCCGTCGGCGGGCGGCGAGATCTGCACAAAGAAGAACGTCAAGGCCGCGAGGATCGACATCGTGAAGCCCAGCAGGATCGCCCTTCGCGCGGCCCTGAGGCCGTAGACCTCGCTGAGCACGTCGCCGATGATGTATGTCAGCGGGAAGAGGAACGCGCCGCCGTCGGTGATGAGGGGACCGAAGGCGATGAGCTTCGTGGCGCCGACGTTCGAGATCAGCAGCAAGGCGACGAAGACGCCGACGATCATGGGGTACAGGCCTGGCCCAGGAATCGCGAAGTGGACGCGTTCCTGCGCATCGTCGACGGCGGGACGAGCGTTCATGTTGCGCCCCCGGCAGGATTCGAACCTGCGACCTTCGGTACCGGAAACCGGCGCTCTATCCCCTGAGCTACGGGGGCTCGGGCCTGCACAGGCTACCAGCGGGGCGTCGCCGCCCCGCGCGGCCGTCGTCGGCAAGGATGGGGGCGTGATGCGCCGCCTGCAGCCCCTGATCGAGTGGGGTCAGCGACTCTCGCTGGACTACCAGCGCAACCGCACGTCCCTGGCCGCCGGAGGGTTGGCGTACTTCGTTGCCCTGTCCATCGCGCCCGCGGCCCTCGCCTTCGGTGCGTTCGCAGGCCTCTTCCTGGACCCGGCAGAAGTGCGGTCGGCGCTCGAGAATCTCGTGGCCCGAGCGCCGGGGACGATCTCCGGCGCTCAGGGTGCGATCGACTCCCTGGTGAACCTCGTCGAGGGAGCCTCCGCCAGCACGTTCACGATCACGACCATCGTCAGCGTGTTGATCGCCGTCTACGCCGCATCCAAGGTGGTCTTCGGCCTGCGGATGGCCATGAACACGACGTTCGGCCTGATCGAGACTCGGGGTGGGCTCATCGAGCGGGCGATTTCGGCGGTCATCACGCTCGTCGGGCTCGTGGCATCGGTGGTGATCGTCGTGATCCTCACGGTGCTGCCACGAGTCCTGTCATGGCTCGGCGTCGACGGGTTCTCGCTGTCGACGGGGAGCTGGTTCCTCGACTGGTTCATCGTCGTTGCCCTGGTGTACCTCGCGGTGCGCTGGGTAATGCACCACGCGCCCAACCACGGCAGTCCGGTTCCATGGACGTCGCCCGGGGTCGGTCTCGCCACCGCGGGCATCGTGGCCGCCACCATCGGTGTCGGGATCTACGCGCGCTATTCGGCCAGCCTGGGCGCTGCCGTCCTCCTCTTCGGGACGGCGATCGTCATCCTGCTGTGGCTCTACCTGAGCTTCGTTGCCTTGCTGTGGGGAGCGATCATCGAGGCGGACCGTCAGCGCTCTGCCGCCTCAGCCGAGGACAGTGAGTCGGACTAGGACGAGAACCAGCGCGGCGGTCCGGCGATGAAGGCCGTCACGAAGGCCGCGATGGCCCCGCCGATCCCGGCCGACACTGCGCTGGTGAAGGGGAGGATCAGGCCGACGAACCACGTGGCCGCTCCAAGGCCCACAGCGGCGATGACCGAGAAGGCCAGGCGGCCGGCACCCGAGGCTTCGGTGGTGGCCGGGGTGTTCTTCTTCTTCTCGACGCTCGCGTCGGGCTTGGCGCTCGAGGTCGCGTTAGTCGCGTCGATCTCGCGGAGGAGTCGTTCGATCTCGTCGTCAGCCATACGCCAATTGTGCCCCGATCTACGAGATTGGGCATAAGCGGGAGGTTTGGCGGGCGCCTGCGCGGGGAATCACGCTTGTGTCGGCCCCGCAGGTCGGGGGGCTTGGGAGGGTCGGCACAGAAGTGGGGCCCCGCCTTCGGGCGGGGCCCCACGTCAAGTTCGGGCGGCGCTTAGGTGAGGCGGACGTTGTCGGCCTGCGGTCCCTTCGGACCCGAGACGATGTCGAACTCGACGGCCTGGTTCTCCTCAAGGGAGCGGTAGCCATCGGACTGGATTGCGGAGTAGTGGACGAAGACGTCCGGTCCGCCGTCGGACTGGGCGATGAAGCCGTAGCCCTTCTCAGAGTTGAACCACTTCACGGTTCCTTGAGCCATTTCGCACATTCTCCTTGCGGGTACTTCATGTCGGACGGTTGCCCGGCATGCGGCTAGCCGTTCGAACCGTCGTCCCGTATCTGTGCTCGTGCTCAGAAAAACAGAAACCCGCCGCAGGGGCGGGCATCTCAGAACTTTGGTGCTGATGTGGCCTTGCCTAGGGGGAATGGTAGCCAATCACGATCGTCCGGGTCCGGAAATCCGACCGGGACCCCACGAAATCGTGAGGTCCCGGTCGGTACACCGAATCGCAATCAGACGATGCGGACCTTGTCGGCCTGGGGACCCTTGGGGCCCTGGACGACGTCGTACTCGACGGCCTGGTTCTCGTCGAGCGAGCGGTAGCCATCGGACTGGATTGCGGAGTAGTGGACGAAGACGTCCGGGCCGCCGTCGGCCTGGGCGATGAAGCCAAAGCCCTTCTCAGCGTTGAACCACTTGACGGTTCCTTGAGCCATGATGCGTATTCCTTTTCACGAACTGAACATGCCAAACGGTTGCTGGGCATGGGCCTTAACCCGTTGAGCGTAGCCCCCCTAGGCACAAATGTCAGATTTCCCGTGTCGATAGGCTCACACAGTGACCCCGGAGGAGCTTGCCGACGCTGTGACCCGCATTGTGGGCGCGGTCGCTGATTCGCTCGAAATCGACCGTGCACAGCTCCCTGAGGTGCGGATCGAGCGCCCCAAGTCCCGCGATCATGGCGATTACGCCACCAACGTCGCCCTTGCCCTGGCCAGGCTGGCCGGTATGCCCCCGCGTGATCTTGCGGCCCTTCTTGCCGAGCGCTTGAGGGAGGAACCGGGCATCGCATCGGTGGAGATCGCTGGGCCGGGGTTCATCAACGTGCGCTTCGACTCCGCCGCCCAGGGCGACCTCGCCCGCATCGTCGTGGTTGCTGGCCGGGCCTGGGGGCAAGGAACGGCGCTCGCCGGACGGGTGGCCAACGTCGAGTTCATCTCCGCGAACCCGACCGGTCCGATCCACCTCGGGCACACCCGCTGGGCCGCGGTAGGCGACGCGATCGCCCGGGTGCTCGAGGCCGCTGGTGCCAAGGTCGCGCGCGAGTTCTACGTCAACGACCGCGGCATCCAGATGGACAGGTTCGGTGCTTCGGTGATGGCGGCGGCCAACGGCCGCCCGGTCCCCGAGGACGGGTATCACGGGGCCTACATCCCCGACCTCGCAGCCGAGATCGTGGACGCCGATCCGTCGATCACGTCGCTTCCTGAAGACCAGCAGGGGGTCGCGTTCCGTGAGGCCGCCTATGCCCGGCAGCTGGAACAGCAGCGGAAGGTCCTTGGCCTCTTCCGGACGCACTTCGACGTCTGGGCGTCCGAGCGCGCGCTCCACGAGTCTGGTGCCGTCGAGCGCGGCCTGGCGAAGCTTCGCGAGCAGGGGCACGTCTTCGAGCTGGACGGCGCCGTCTGGCTGCGTACCACCGACTTCGGCGACGACAAGGACCGCGTGCTGATCAAGGCGGACGGTGAGTACACCTACTTTGCCTCTGACACCGCCTACTACGTCGACAAGCGGGCACGTGGCTTCGACCTCAACATCTACCTGCTGGGTGCCGATCACCATGGCTACGTCAATCGACTTCGTGCCGTGGCCGCCTGCGCGGGCGACGACATGGACGAGAACGTCGAGGTCCTGATCGGCCAACTGGTGAAGATCACCCGCGATGGCGAGGAAGTCAAGCTCTCCAAGAGGGCCGGAAACATCGTCACTCTCGAGGACTTGGTCGACGAGGTCGGAGTGGATGCCGCTCGGTACACGCTCGCGCGCTACCCCGTCGACTCGCCGCTGACTCTCGACATCGCGGAGATGATCAAGGCGACGAACGACAACCCGGTCTTCTATGTGCAGTACGCGCACGCCCGCATCGCGTCGGTGCTGCGCAACGCGGAGGAGCTCGGCATCGACTGGCGCAACCTCGAGTTCGATCCTGCCCTTCTCGACCACGAGCAGGAGAACAACCTTCTGGGCATGGTGGGGGAGTTCCCGCGCGTGGTGGCCAGCAGTGCGGAGTTGCGCGAGCCGCATCGGGTCGCCCGTTACCTCGAGGACCTCGCGACCGCGTATCACCGCTTCTACGACGTGTGCTGGGTTCTGCCGCGGGGCGATGAGGAGCTGGCTGGCATCCACGTCGCCCGGCTGTGGCTGTGCGCGGCGGCCCGTCAGACCTTTGCGAACGGACTCGACCTGCTAGGAGTGAGCGCGCCCGAGCGCATGTAGCGATGGGCGTCCCCGACGTTCTGTGTGGATATATCCGATAAGTAGCCACACGCCGAAGACGCGCTTCCGCACGAGTCCGACGCCGTGCGTGCAACCAAGTGGCCGCTAGTCCTCGCGCGTAAAACCGTTGGTATCCAAGGATTGTTTCGGGGCAGGGTCTGGAGCGCTGGTGCGTCTGCCATGAGCGGACTCGACTCCGACTGGGTTCTGGTGGGACTTAGGTCCGCCGTTCGGCGGCCTTGAAGCGCGTACCGTTGTATTCGTGCGAAAGCCGATTCTGGGCCTGATCGCGCTGCCACTGCTATTGCTGGCGGCGTGTTCTACCGCGCCCACGTCGGCACCCGAGTCGTCAAGCAGTCCGTCGAGCGTCTCCGTGCTGCCTATGCCGGGGCGCCTGCCGATCATGGCCGATGGGCTCAACGTGCCGTGGGCTGTGGGCGGACTGCGCATCGAGCGTGATGGCACCAAGACCAACTTCAAGGGCGAGTGGCCCACTGTGCACTTCAGCGCTCTGCGCCTCTGGGACTCCCGCACCGCGTGGCTCGACCTTGAGCCGGCAAAGGGTATGTGGGCGTTCGGTCACCTCGACGATCTCGTTGCGAAGGCGGAGACCAACCAGATTCCGAGCATCCTGATGGTCCTCGGTGGCACACCGACCTGGGCCGCGAGCAAGGTCCTTCCGACTGATGCGGCGTGGATGGGGCCGGGCTCGGCCTCGATGCCGGCGAGCCTCGACGACTGGCGCACCTATGTGTCCACGGTCGCGGCCCGCTACAAGGGCAGGATCGCGGCGTACGAGATCGGCAACGAGCCCAACTTCCTGACCTACTGGTCGGGAACCCCGACGGAGTACCGCGACTTCGTCGCGACTGCTGCGGAGGCGATCCGCGCGGCCGATCCGGAGGCGACGATCGTCATGTCCGGCGGCATCATCCGGAACAAGTGGGACGTCCTGAGGCTCGAGCCCTGGCTGGCGGCCACCGCGCCGCTCGCAGCATCGAACGCGGTCGACGGCCTCGCACTCCACATCTACCCGGCCAGCAAGGCCATGACCTCGTCTCCGGCGCTGGTGAAGTCACTGGTCCGCCAGGTCAACAAGGCGGGCTGGGGTCGGCTGCCGCGTTGGGTCACGGAGATCAACGTGACGGATGCGGCGGCCCAGCCAGCGGCAGTTCAGGTCAAGGACGTCCGCGATCTGGTGCAGTCGGCGCAGGTCAACGGGTTCGAGCGGCTGTACTGGTACGCGTGGACCGATCTCGGGCCGGCGGACCTGATTCAGTTCCATCCCGGCGAGGAGGGTGCGGCCGCTCTCGAGGTCGTGAACGATGACGGACCCGTCGGCCCGGATGGCAACGTCGACGGCGACGGGGACGGCGCCGAGACCTCCGGCAACTAATACCTGCGGCAACTACAGCAGGTCGCGCGCGGTCTTCGGTCGGCGACCGCTCCACCGCCAGCGCTCGCGCAGGCTCGCCCCACGTGGTCGACGACCAGCGGCGCGGGCGGCAGT
>Ga0194057_10000268_pt1 | contig 26785 bp, 23 predicted proteins | sample SepL4415m_MetaG_FD_155474 | JGI IMG/M metagenome (GOLD analysis project Ga0194057, IMG submission 155474) | Anoxic zone freshwater microbial communities from boreal shield lake in IISD Experimental Lakes Area, Ontario, Canada - Sep2016-L442-15m | ecosystem: Environmental > Aquatic > Freshwater... | reverse complement strand
CCGTTGATGTCGCGGGGCGCACCGTCATCGAGAAGGACGCCAACTCGACATTGGTCACCAACTGGACGGTGGCTCCGGCCGGGGCCGCCGGGTCTAGCGTGACCGTGAAGACCTCCTGGAAAGGGGCCTCCGGTATCGGCGGTTTCTTTGAGCGCAGCTTCGCACCGGTCGGCCTGCGCAAGATCCAGGCCGAGGTGCTCGCCAACCTCAAGAGAGCGGTTGAGAGTAAGAGCGGTTAGGGCCTAGGTAGTGCGGGGCGGTTGGGTCGCCAGGAACGCGACCACACCCTGTGCGACGGCGTTCGCGTACTTCTGGCGGCCCTCCTCGCTTTCCATCAAGTTTGAGTCCAGCGGGTTCTTCATATTGCCGAGCTCAACCAGGATCGATGGGTACTGCGCCAGGTTGAGCCCGGCGATATCGGCGCGGGGATTGAGGCCATCGCTGCCGATGTAAGTCGACGGCGGGATGCCCGAGTTGGACAGCTGATCACGCATCATTCGGGCGAATTGAATCGACGGGCCGGCCTGCGCGGCGTTCAGTGGCGGGCTGGAGTAGAGGATGTGGAACCCGCGTCCGGTGGCGGGGCCGCCGTCACCGTGGATCGACACCACCGCGTTGGGCGCCAACGCGTTGGCCATCGCGGCACGCTCGTCTACGCACGGACCCACAGCGTCGTCATTGCCGCGCGACATCGCGGTGCGCACGCCCAGCGCGTTCAGGGCGGCCCGGATCCGCAGCGTGGTGTCCCACGTGAACGTGTGCTCGGCGTAGCCGCTCTCGGTGTTGGTGCCGCTGGCCTGGCAGTCCTTGGTGCCGCCGCGGCCGGTGGGTACCTGGCGGGTCATGGACGCGTCATTGGCACCGTTGTGGCCTGGATCCAGGAACACGATCATGCCCGCGACGCTGCCCGGCACGGCGTGGCTTGCTGGTGCCGTCAGCGAGGATGCGGCGAGTAGCAGTGCGGTGGATGTTGCGGCCACGACACGCATAGGGGGGAACTTCAGCACGGGCGTCACGGTAATCCTCCGGCGTCTAGGCTGGAAAGTCAGCGGCGGCCTGAACGCCAGGCTGCAACGTAGTCGAGACCGAGATGCAAGGAGACCGTCATGCAACCCGGCATAAACCCCGGCGACCCCGGTGATTTGGGGGCTTTCGGCAGTCAGGCTCAGCAGGCTCAGCAGGCGCAGCAAGCCCAGCAGGCTCTGGGCAATCTTCAGGCGGCGCTGGCCCAGGCCCAGCACATGCAGCAGCACCTGCTCGTGGCCCAGCAGCAGATCGCCGAAACCGAGGTGCAGGGCCAGGCCGGCGGCGGGTTGGTCGAGGTCACGCTCAACGGCCAGGGCAAGGTGGTTGCGGTGCGCATCGACCCGAGCGTCGTCGACCCCAATGACGTGGAGACGCTGCAGGACTTGGTCATCGGAGCACTCGATGACGCCGCAGAGAACATGCGTGACACGGTGAAGACGATCCTCGGACCACTGGCGGCAGCCACCGGGCAACAGCTGCCGGGGTCCTGACTTGTTGCGTCATGTTTGAGGGTCCCGTCCAGGATCTCATCGACGAGTTCGGCAAGCTGCCGGGCATCGGGCCGAAGAGCGCGCAACGGATCGCCTTCCACCTGCTCTCGGTCGAACCGCCGGATATCGACCGGCTCACCGCGGTGTTGTCACGGGTACGCGATGGTGTGCAGTTCTGCGAGGTGTGCGGCAACGTCTCGGAAGCCGAGCGGTGCCGGATCTGCGCCGACTCGCGCCGCGACGGTACCCAGGTGTGTGTCGTCGAGGAACCCAAGGATGTGCAGGCCGTCGAGCGCACCCGGGAGTTCCGTGGCCGCTACCACGTCCTCGGTGGAGCACTGGACCCGCTGTCCGGAATCGGCCCGGACCAATTGCGAATCCGCCAGTTGCTCAACCGGATTGGCGAACGGGTCGACGGAGTCGACATCACCGAGGTGATCATCGCGACCGACCCCAACACCGAGGGCGAGGCCACAGCCACCTATCTTCTGCGCATCCTGCGCGACATCCCGGGTCTGACCGTCAGCCGCATTGCGTCCGGGCTGCCGATGGGCGGTGACCTCGAGTTCGCTGACGAATTGACATTGGGCCGTGCGCTCGCCGGCCGCCGCGCGATGGTTTGACCGGATCAGACCACTGTCTTTCGCTCCACGGGGCGGTGGGTCGTAATAGTGTTCAACAGATGTACCTCACAGAGATTGTGATGAAGCGAGGGGTACGCGTCGCGCCGGGGGCGCGGTGGCTGTGGGTCGGCGTCCTCACCGCCGCACTCGGTGGGACTGCGTTGATTGGCGGCGCCGGCGATGCCGCGGCTGCCCCCCGACCTGATGGATCGGATGTATCCGCCGCGACTGAAGCTGCCGGAACTTCGGTATCCCCCGCGGCCCACGGCGCAAGGGCCACACCGGCGCGCCCGGCACCGTCGGTGAATCGGGTCAACCGGGCGCTGGCAGGAGAAGCGGCCAGGCCTGCCGCACTGCACCGGTCGGCCGCGCTGCGGCGCGCGCTGTCGATGACTGTCGCGACGGCTGCGACCGGAACCGATTCGTTTCCAACGGGTCTCACCGCCGTCTTCGCCCCGGGCCCGATACGGTCCGCCATTCTTGCGGTGCAGGCCCTCACGTACGGCTATCCGCTGCTCGAGTTCGAGAGATTCAGGTCCGAGACGCCGGGACTGAACATCATCAGATCCCAGACCGGTTTCGCGGCACCGGACGTGGTGCCCATCTGGCGCCCTAACACCGATACCCTCTATTCCCGCGCGACACTGGATCTGAGTGGCGGGCCGGTGGTGTTGTCCATCCCAGACATGGGAGACCGCTACTTCAGCTTTCAACTCAACGACCCCTATACCAACGCGATCTCCTACATCGGCACCCGCACAACGGGTTCCGGTCCCGGCCGGTACGCCATCACCTGGGACGGCGGACCCCAGGTCGCCGTCGAGGGCGCCCAAACGGTGACCGTGCCCTACCGCAACATCGTGCTACTCGGTCGCACACTCGCCGGCGACGCGGCCGACCAGCGGCAGGCCATCGCACTGATGGATCAGTACAGCCTGACGCCCTCCGGCCCCACCGGCAGCCCGCCTCCCCAGACCCCGATGCCCTCCGGACTGGCCATGCTGGACGCGATCAGCGCCGCCATGGAACTCAACCCGCCGCCGGGAAGCGATGCCGCTGTATTGCAGGCGATCGCGCGGATCGGCGTCGGCCCGGGGCTGCGGGTCGCCGATTCCGGCCTTGGTCCGTTGGCGAGAATCGCCGTGGATTTGGCCGTGCGCGCCGGGTTTGCGGCGGCTTCGTTTCGGACGGCGAGCAACCAGTACCTGGCGGCTCTCGGGAATCACGGGTGGGCGGCACCGCCATCCGCGATCGGCAACTACGGCATCGACTACAAGTTGCGCGCCGGGGTGTTCTTCGTAGGGCCCTGGGCGAACATTCGTGACGAGGCCATCTATCTCGGCGGTCTGCTTGATCAAACCCTGCGCCCCTTGAATGGGTGCAACAGCTACCAGATCTACTTCGCGCCAGGACAAGAACCGCCGACTGACGCGTTCTGGTCAGTCACCGTCTATGACCCCGATGGCAGCCTGGTGGCCAATCCGATCAACCGTTACAGCGTGAGCAGCAGCCGACCCGACGAGTTGGTGCGTAGGCCGGATGGTTCAGTCGTGATCGTCCTGTCCCGGGACGATCCAGGCGACACCACTGTTAATTGGCTGCCGGTTCCCCGCGGCAGCTTCAGCGCCTACATGCGGCTGTACCTGCCACATGAGCCAGCACTGGACGGTCGTTGGCAGCCGCCGCCCATCGCTCGGCTCTAGTCACCGTCGGCGACCTTGAATTCGCCGACGAACTGACCCTGGGCCGGGCACTGTCCGGGCGCCGCGCGAATGGTCTAGTGGCGCTTAGCTGGCCAGGGATGTCTGCGCGGCCACGATGCCGTTGACGGCGGCGTGGCCTGCAGCGCCGAACGAGGTCACGACCCGCTCAACCCCGCTAAAGTGGCGTTGATGGTGTTTGCTGAGGTACAGTCCGGCGACCGTAGTCAATTGTGGTTAATTAGCTTGACCGTGTTCGCACCGAAGCCGCAGACCACCGATGTAAGGACAATTATGACCTCGCCCACTACCCCCGCCCGCCGTACCGCCATCGCCGCAGTCGCCGCGGGTGTGTGCGCAGCAGCCCTGGCCGGAACTGGCCTGGGCACGGCACCCGCCGCCAACGCCACCTGCGCCTCAATTTTCGGCATCGGTAACGGGGGCGGCTGCACCAGCTCAATTTTTGGCGCTGCGATCGCCATCGGCGACGGCGCTACCGCCAATGCCGACGGACTTTTCGGGGCGGCCATCGCGCTGGGAACCAACTCGGCCGCCCAGACCGGCGACGCGTTCACCTTCGCGACCGCATTCGGTGACGCGGCGACTGCCTCGGCGACTGGGTTGTTCGGTATCGCCACCCAGGTGGGCAGCAACGGCTCCGCGACGACGCAGGGTTCCGGAACTTTAGGCAATCTCGGGCTCAACATCGCTCTCAACCTGGGCAGCGCCGACGACATCAGTAACAATACCGTCACCGCGGCGGGGATCGGCAATCTGGCCGCGAACCTCTTCGGGCGGGCCAGTTCGGCTGGATCGCACGCGGTCAGTTCGCAGGGGACGCTGGACATCGCCCTCAATGTGGGCGGTGACAACAACACGGTGTTCTCCGGCACCGGCTTTTTCAATCGGTCGATCAACATCTTCGGCAACGGCAATCAAGTGCTGGGAGAGGGCGGCCTCGGCAACGCAGCGCGCAACTTCCTGGGCAATGACAACGAGGTGACAACGGACGTCGGCAACGCCAACACCGCCACCAACATCTTCGGCAGCAGCAACAGAGTCATCCTCACGTCGGGCGCCGGCAACATCGGCACCTCCCTTCTCGGCAATACGAACAGGGTTTTTGTCACCGGTGGCACCCTGGACTTCGCCCGGAACTTGTTGGGCAGCAACAACACAGTGCAGACCCTCGGCGGATTGCAGAACACCGCCACCAACATCGGCGGCGCCGGCAACGAGCTGACCGCCACCGGCTCCAACGGCAACAACGCCGTCAACCTGCTCGGGCGCGAGAACGTTTTGACGTCGGGAGGCGTGGGCGCTAACGGCAACCTGGCGCTCACTTTCGGCGGTACCAACAACGCTGTCACCGGAGGTGCGGCATCCGGCATCCGCACCGCGGGATTCGGCATCTTCGGCTCCGGCAACACGGTGACAGCCGGACCCGGCCCCTTCGCCCTTGCGGGGTCGATCCTCCAGACCGGCCAGGAGGTTACCCAGGTGGGTCCGGGTATCGCCATCAACCAAAACCGCATCGGCGGCGCTGCCGCCCTGAACACCCGCCAGGCGACCGCCCGCAAGGCACCGTCCACCTCGGCGCGGAAGTCGGTCACCGCTCGCACCACGACGAAGTAGCACCGACGCCGCGTCACATCCGGCGGGGGGCAGCCAGACGCTCCCGACGCAACCGATCGACCTCGGGCAATTCCAGGGGCGCAAGCGGACCGACTGCGCGGGACAGCAGTAGGTCGGCCAGTGCAGGATTGCGGGCCAGGCACGGCCCGTGCAGATAGGTGGCCACCACGCTGCCCTGAACCGCACCGTCGAACCCGTCGCCCATGCGATTGCCGGCACCCTTGACCACCGCCGCCAGGGGACGGGCATGAGGACCCAGAACCGTTCCGCCACGGTGGTTTTCGAATCCGGTCAGTGGCTCAGTCAGCCCGTCGATCAACGGCGTGGCGACCACCTCACCGATCGTGCGCTCCGGCTGGGGGGAGGTAGTCACATCCAGCAGTCCCACGCCCTCGACCCGTTCACCGGCAGAGGTTTCGTACCAGTGCCCCAGCACCTGGATCGCCGCGCAGATCGCCAGCACCGATGCTCCTCGGGCGGTGGCGCGCTGCAGGCCCTGATGGCGCACCAGGTGTGCGGTGGCAAGTCGCTGGGCGTAATCCTCGGCACCGCCGAGGGTGTAGAGGTCCAGCGAATCCGGCACCGGGTCCTTCAGGGTGATCTCGATGATCTCGGCGGCGATCCCGCGGAGCAACAACCGCTGCTGCAGCACGACGGCATTTCCGCCATCGCCGTAGGTGCCCATCACATCGGGTAGCACCAGGCCGATCCGCACCGTGGATTCGCTCACCCGGAGCGCTCCACGGCCCGTTGCAACTGCAGGAACGCGGTGTAGTTGGCCACGACCTCGACATGACCGGGTGGGCAGGAGGCGATGGCCTCGACGGTGTCGTGAACCAGGGTGTGTTCCACTCCGGCGTAACCCAGTCGAACCGCCAGATCGGTTCCTCGCTCACCCGAGGCCACCACCGTCGTGGGGGCGAAATGCTCAAACCGCACATCCCACAACCACGACAGGTCCTCACCGTCGGGAACCTGACCGTTGACCGAAATCACCACTCCCGCGGCGGTCTTATCCACCATCGACAGCGCTTCCTGCCACCCCGCCGGGTTCTTGGCCAGCAGCATCCGGGCGGTGTGGTTCCCGATCTGGACCGTCCGGTACCGGCCGGCCACCTCGTCGACACCCGATACCGCCGCGACCGCCGCCGTCGGGTCGGCGCCCATGGTCACCGCTGCCGCCACTGCCTGCGCGGCGTTACCGCGGTTCACCGTCCCCGGCAGCGACAGCCGCATCGGCAGCGCCAAACCATTAGGGCCATAAAGCTTTTCGGTGTCGTACCACCACTGCGGCGTGGGCCGCTCGAATTCGGCTCCACTGGAGCGCCAATGCCGGCCTTCACGCACGATCACCTCGCCGCTGCGCGGACAACTCACCGAATCGCCCGCCCAGCCGCCACCGGCAGCGACCCACACCACATTCGGACAGTCGTAGGCCGCCGAGGTCATCAACACGTCATCGCAGTTGGCCACCACGACGGTGTCCCGATGACGGGACAGTCCGGTGCGCAGGGTGCGTTCGATGTGGTTGATCTCGCCCACCCGATCGAGTTGGTCACGGGAGAGGTTCAGCAACACGATGACGGCCGGGTTGACTGCATCCGAAACATGCGGGACGTGCATCTCGTCGACTTCGAGTGCGGCCAGTGGGGCATCGCGATCGGCAGCCAGTGCGGCGACGAGTCCGGCATCCATGTTGGCGCCCTCGCTGTTGGTCGCCACCGAACCCATGGTCGACAGGGCTGCTGCCACCATCCGGGTGGTGGTGGATTTCCCGTTGGTGCCGGTGACGACCACGCTGCGCCGTCCGGTTCCCAGTTGTTCCAGGATCGAGCGATCAAGGGTCATCGCCACAAGGCCGCCGATCATCGCGCCCGCGCCACGGCCGGTCAACCGGGAGGCCCAGCGCGCCGTCGAGCCGAGGGCCAGCGCGGCCCGTCCGCGCACTGTCATTGTCGGCTTGGACATCGAAGGTGAGTTTATGCCGACTTGCGGTTTTAAAAAATCACGCCACGACGGGCCCGACACGGATCCGATGTGCCCGTCGCTGTCGGGGGCGCATGCCATTGTGAGGGTTGTGAACCACACCTGGGGCCGGCCGGCACGCGAGGCCAACGACGGCTGGGTTGTCGTCGACGTCGAGACTTCGGGCTTCCGGCCACGCCATGCCCGGGTCCTCAGCGTGGCAGCCCTGGCTCTGGACCCGGCGGGCAACGTCGAGCGCTCGGTGGTCAGCCTGCTCAATCCGGGCGTGGATCCGGGCCCGACGCATGTGCACGGCCTGACCTCGGAAATGCTTGAGGATCAGCCGAGGTTCGCCGACATCGCGGACGATCTCGCCGAGTTGATGCACGGTCGTACCCTGGTAGCCCACAATGCCGCCTTCGACTACTCCTTCCTGACTGCTGAAGCCGAGCTGGCTCAGACCGTGCTGCCGGTCGACAACGTCATGTGCACTGTCGAACTCGCCCGCCGGCTCGATCTCGGTCTGGACAACCTGCGCCTGGAAACCCTTGCCCGGCACTGGAATATCCCGCAGACGCGCGCCCACGACGCGTTCGATGACGCACTGGTTCTTTCTCGCATGCTGACGCCGGCGCTGCAACGGGCGGATGAACATGACATCTGGCTGCCGATCAGACCCCTGACCCGACGACGCTGGCCCAACGGCAACGTCACCCACGAGGCATTGCGTCCGTTGAAGATGCTGGCCTCGCGGTTGGCGTGCCCGTACCGCAATCCCGGTCGCTACCGCAGCGGAGAACCGTTGGTGCAGGGTATGCGGGTGGCGCTGTCGAAAGAGGTGGATCGCACCCACGAGGAACTCGTCGAGCGAATTCTGCACGCGGGTCTGGCCTATACCGACGCCGTCGACCCCGAGACTTCGCTGGTCATCTGCAACGACGCACAACCGGATCACGGTAAGGGTTATCAAGCCCGCGAACTCGGCGTGCCGATGGTCTCTGATCAGCAGTTCATGGCGTGCGTCGCGTCGGTGGTCGGGGGCACCGGAATCGATGCATTCGAGCAGTCGGTCGACCAGGGCCAGCAGTTCGCCCTGTTCTGAGCATCACCGCAGCCGTGCCGCCCGGTTGACCGCTGACACCACGGCACGCAAGGACGCCGTGGTGATCGAGGTGGCGATGCCCACACCCCACACCGTCCGGCCACCCACCGAGGCCTCGACGTAGGCCGCGGCGGCGGCTTCCTCGCCCGCCGACATGGCGTGCTCGGAGTAGTCCAGCACGCTCACGTCGACGCCGACGGTGCCCAACGCGTCGACGAAAGCGGCCAGGGGTCCGTTGCCCTCGCCGCGGATCTCGGTCTCGACGCCGTCGATTTTCACCGTCGCCTCGATCACATCGGTTCCGCCGTCGACCTCCGAGCCGATCACCCGTTGCCGGACGCGCTCCAGCGGTCGAATCGGGGAAAGGTACTCGTCGCCGAACGCGTCCCACATCTCCTTCGACGAGACCTCGCCGCCCTCGCCGCCGGTGCCCTCGGCGATCCGCTGGATTACCTGGCTGAACTCGATCTGCAGTCGCCGCGGCAACACCAGTCCGTGATCGGCCTTCATGATGTAGGCCACCCCGCCCTTGCCGGACTGCGAGTTCACCCGGATGACGGCCTCGTAGGTGCGCCCGACATCCTTGGGATCGATCGGCAGGTAGGGCACCTGCCACAGCATGTCGTCGACATCCGCATCGGCCTCGTCGGCGGCGATTTTCATGGCATCGAGGCCCTTGTTGATGGCGTCCTGATGGCTGCCGGAGAACGCGGTGTACACCAGATCACCGCCGTAGGGATGCCGCTCATGTACCGGTAGTTGATTGCAGTGCTCCACGGTGCGCCGGATTTCGTCGATGTTGGAGAAGTCGATCTGCGGATCCACACCGCGGGAGAATAGGTTCAAACCCAGGGTCACCAGGCACACGTTGCCGGTGCGCTCGCCATTGCCGAACAGGCACCCCTCGATCCGGTCCGCACCGGCCTGATAACCCAATTCCGATGCGGCAACGGCAGTTCCGCGATCGTTGTGTGGATGCAGGCTCAGGATGATCGAGTCGCGGCGGGCGAGGTTACGGTTCATCCACTCGATCGAGTCGGCGTAGACGTTGGGTGTGGCCATCTCCACGGTTGCCGGCAGATTGATGATCAGCGGCCAGTCCGGTGTCGGCTGGATGGCAGCCGATACCGCGTCACACACGTCCCTGGCGTACGCCAGTTCGGTGCCGGTATAGGACTCCGGCGAATACTCGAAACGCCACCGGGTGCGGGGGTATTTGGCTGCTTCCTGCAAGCATTTTTGCGCACCGTCGACCGCGATCGCCTTGACCTCGTCGCGGTCGGCACGGAACACCACGCGTCGTTGCAGGATCGATGTCGAGTTGTAGAAGTGCACGATCACGTTGGGCGCACCGTCGCAGGCTTCGAAGGTCCGCTCGATCAATTCCGGGCGGCACTGGGTGAGCGCCTGAATGGTGACGTCGCGGGGGATTGCGCCCTGTTCGATGATCTCCCGCACGAAGTCGAAGTCCGTCTGGCTGGCCGACGGGAAGCCGACCTCGATCTCTTTGTAACCCATCCGCACCAGCAGGTCGAACATCCGGCGCTTGCGGGCCGGGCTCATCGGGTCGATCAGCGCCTGATTGCCGTCGCGCAGGTCGACGGCGCACCACAGTGGCGCATGGTCGATCACCGTGTCCGGCCAGGTGCGATCGGAGACGTTGATGGGTTCGACCTCAAGGGCGAACGGGCGGTAACGGTGCACCGGCATCGCCGAATTGCGCTGCGTGTTCCACGCGGGCTGGCTGTCGTGGCGCCCGCCGGCGGGGGTGGTGATGGTGCGTGCGGACACGTAGGCGTCGGTGGAGCCGGTGGACGCGATAGGTGATGCGGAATCGGAATCTGATGGGGTGTTCACGATGTGCGCTCCGGGGAAGTTGGAAGGGACTTCAGACCGGCGAATCGCGAAACACCCGCGACGGGAAGCCAGTCTGGATCAGACCCCGCCGCGGCGTCCGAGAAGGAGCAACCGCTGCATAACGTGAACTGTACGCCGGTCGCCCCACCAGGCATAGTGGCACCATCATGGCGGTTGCCTCGGCGGCCCTCACTGCCACGGCCGGCCCCACCCGCCCCCGAACGCGATCTCATCCAGTGGTAGCCGGTGTCGGGGCAGCGCGTCGCGTTCGGCGATCTCGGCGCTGATGCGGCTGTAGTCGCCGAGCGACCCGACGGCGATCACCATGAGCGGCAGTACATTGCCCGGAATGTCGAACGCCGCGCGGGATCCGTCGACGTCGAATCCGGCCATCGGGTGGCTGATGAGGCCGCGCGCGACCGCCTCGATGCTCAGGTTGGCCATCGCCGCTCCCGCATCGACGCGGGAGTACAGCGCCGTCTTCTCGTCCTCGCCCTCGTCGGCGCACAGTAGAACGAGTGCCCCGGCCGCCTTCGCGTAGGCGTTTCCTCGCCTGAGCAGGCCGGCCAACGTCTCGAAGGTGTCATCACCGCGCGCGCCGACGATGAACCGGACCGGCTGGCGTCCGCCCCAGGTGGCAGCCCACCGCGCAGCCTCAAGCAGGGCGGTCACCACGTCATCGGTGAGCACCGCATCGGGATCGAAGGCCCTCGGACTCCACCGGTCGGCGATCGGCGGGTGGATGACACCTTGGGTCTCGGCGCGACGGTCTGCGGATTGGTCGGGCATCGCAGGCAGGTTACCCGCCGGTCCGGGTAGGCAAAACCGGCTGCGCCCACGGTTTATCCTTATGCCCAACCCATCCACAGTGACACCCCCATGCCTGGAAAGGGCGGACAGTGGCTCTCGTCGTGCAGAAGTACGGCGGATCCTCGGTGGCCGATGCCGAACGGATCCGTCGAGTCGCACAGCGCATCGTGGAGACCAAGCGTCAGGGCAACGATGTCGTGGTGGTGGTCTCGGCGATGGGGGACACCACCGACGACCTGCTCGACCTCGCCCGACAGGTGTGTCCGACGCCGCCGCCGCGTGAACTCGACATGCTGCTGACCGCGGGCGAACGGATCTCGAATGCTCTGGTGGCGATGGCCATTGAGTCCTTTGGCGCCCAGGCGCGATCATTCACCGGTTCGCAAGCCGGCGTGATCACCACCGGAACCCACGGCAACGCCAAGATCATCGACGTCACACCGGGACGCCTGCGCGCAGCTCTCGATGAGGATCAGATAGTTCTGGTCGCCGGTTTCCAGGGCGTCAGCCAGGACAGCAAGGACGTCACCACCTTGGGCCGGGGCGGGTCTGACACCACTGCCGTCGCACTGGCCGCCGCGTTGCACGCCGATGTGTGCGAGATTTACACCGACGTCGACGGCATCTTCACCGCCGACCCGCGCATCGTCCCCAATGCCCGACGCCTCGACACCGTCAGCTTCGAGGAGATGCTCGAGATGGCGGCGTGCGGGGCGAAGGTGCTGATGCTGCGTTGCGTGGAATACGCCCGCCGCTACAACGTTCCGATCCACGTCCGATCGTCGTACTCGGACAAGCCCGGCACGATCGTCACTGGATCAATCGAGGACATTGCCATGGAAGATGCCATCCTGACCGGAGTCGCTCACGACCGAAGCGAGGCCAAGGTCACCGTGGTCGCCCTGCCCGACGTTCCGGGCTACGCCGCCAAGGTCTTTCGCGCGGTCGCCGATGCCGATGTCAATATCGACATGGTGCTGCAGAACATCTCCAAGGTGGAGGACGGCAAGACCGACATCACCTTCACCTGTTCGCGTGACTCCGGTCCGAATGCGGTGGCGAAACTCAGGTCGTTGCAGGCCGAGATCGGTTTTACCGACGTGCTCTACGACGACCACATCGGTAAGGTGTCCCTGGTCGGTGCCGGTATGCGGAGCCACCCGGGAGTCACCGCGACGTTCTGCGAGGCACTGGCCCAGGTGGGCGTAAACATCGATCTGATGTCGACCTCCGAGATCCGAATCTCAGTGCTGGTCAAGGACTCCGAGTTGGACAAGGCAGTCGGTGCGTTGCACGAGGCTTTCGGTCTCGGTGGCGATGAAGCGGCCGTCGTGTACGGCGGAACTGGACGCTGACCCATGGTTAGCATCGGCGGGCAGGAGCGAAGCGACCGGGGAGTTAACATCGGCGTGGTTGGTGCGACCGGTCAGGTCGGTCAGGTGATGCGAACCCTTTTGGCGGAGCGCGACTTTCCCGCCACCGGGGTGCGATTCTTCGCCTCCGCGCGATCGCAGGGCCGCAAGTTGGCCTTCCGCGGGCAGGAGATCGCCGTCGAGGATGCCGAGACCGCCGATCCCACCGGGTTGGATATCGCGCTGTTCTCCGCAGGCGCCACCATGTCGCGGGTGCAGGCGCCCCGGTTCGCGGCAGCCGGCGTCACGGTGATCGACAACTCCTCGGCCTGGCGCAAGGACTCGGACGTCCCGCTGGTTGTCAGCGAGGTGAACTTCGACCGCGATGTACGGGGTGTGCGACTTGCTAAGGGCATCATCGCCAATCCGAACTGCACCACGATGGCGGCCATGCCGGTACTCAAGGCACTGCACGACGAGGCGCAACTGGTGCGGATCATCGTCTCGACCTACCAGGCTGTCTCCGGCAGTGGCCTGGCCGGCGTGGAGGAATTGGCGAGCCAGGCCCGTGCGGTGATCGGCGGCGTCGAGGAACTCGTGAACGACGGTGGCGCACTGGCGTTCCCGGCGCCGAACAAGTATGTGGCTCCGATTGCCTTCAACGTCATTCCGCTGGCCGGCTCTCTGGTCGATGATGGTTCCGGCGAGACCGATGAGGATCAGAAGTTGCGCCATGAGAGCCGCAAGATCCTCGGTATCCCGGACCTCGCTGTCAGCGGCACCTGCGTGCGGGTGCCGGTATTCACCGGACACTCACTGTCGATCAATGCCGAATTCGCCCGGCCGATTTCGCCACAACGTGCACGGGAATTACTTGCTGCAGCACCGGGCGTCTCGGTGGTCGATGTTCCGACCCCGCTGGCTGCGGCTGGTGCTGATGACTCACTTGTTGGCCGCATCCGCCAAGATCCCGGGGTGCCCGATGGTCGCGGGCTGGCCCTGTTCATTTCCGGGGACAATCTCCGAAAAGGAGCCGCGCTCAACACCATTCAAATCGCCGAACTGCTGGCTGCAACTCTCTGACGCGGATCCGGGTTTTTCACAGCGGGTTCATAACCGCCACCCATCCGGCGCTATACCGGGTCGGCCACGATGGCGTCATGACTGAAATAATTGAGCAGGATCCCAAAACCACACCCGTCCCACCCCCGCCGCCGCACAAACTTCGGCCCGGCAGGGTCTACCAGGCCGCCGCCTGGGTGGGCATCATCGCCGGGGTGGTATTCATCGTCGGCTCCATCTTCTTTACTGGTTTCGTTCTGGGCCGGCACAGTGGCGGTGGACATGGTGGGCAGCATCGCGGACACGGCGAGATGAGCGAGATGGGTCCGCGGGTCGCGCCGTTGATGCCGTGGATGCGTCCGGACGGCCCGCCCCTGCCTCCGGGTTCGATGGGCCCCGGTACGCGCCCGGAAAACCCGCCGCAGCAGGCCCCGCCGCCTCCGACTCAACGCCCCTAGTCCGTTGCGTCGCTAGATCTACAACGATCCGATCATGCCGGCCTGACCATGGCCGGCATGATCGGATCCATGAGCCGGCGTCACCGGATCAGTTCCCAGGTGTGGACAGGTTCGTTGCTGTGCATCAGTTCGCAGTACCGGCGCAGCATCTCGGCCAGCGCCCGCGGCCGGTCCAGGCCTCGCCGCTGGAGCGCGTGCACCGTTGCGACCTGCCAGGCTGATCCGTTCTGGCCGTTCTTGGCGCGTCCCTCAATCACGCCGAGATAGCGGTTCCGCACCTCCGGAGCGACCCGCCAGCGGCGCAACCCCTCGTCGGCCATCGGCAGCAGATGCCGCAGCACCAACTCGTCGGGCGCCACCTCGCCCAGGCCGGGCCAGTACAGCCGGGACGACATGCCGTGTCGTGCGGCCGCGATGAAATTGTCATGTGCGGCAATGAAACTCATCTTCGTCCACAACGGACGGTCCTCTTCGGAAATGGTGCGCAGCAGCCCGTAGTAGAACGCCGAATTGGCCATCATGTCGACGACGGTCGGTCCGGCGGGCAGCACCCGATTCTCCACCCGAAGATGCGGCCGGCCGTTCGCGATGTCGTAGACCGGCCGGTTCCAGCGGTACACAGTGCCGTTGTGCAGGCGCAGTTCTGACAACCGTGGGGTACCTCCTGCGGCGAGTTCGGAAACCGGATCCTCCTCTGACAATTCGGGTAGCAGCGAGGGAAAGTACCGCACGTTCTCTTCGAACAGATCGAAGATCGAGGCGATCCACCGCTCGCCGAACCAGACGCGGGGTCGTACGCCCTGAGCCTTGAGTTCGTCGGGCCGGGTGTCGGTGGCTTGGGCGAACAGCTCGATACGGGTCTCCGCCCACAGTTCGTGGCCGAAGAAATACGGCGAGTTCGCCCCGAGCGCCAGTTGCGGTCCGGCCAGAACCTGGGCGGCATTCCAGTTATTGGCAAAGTCGGCGGGTGAGACCTGCAGATGCAGCTGCATGCTGGTGCAGGCCGATTCCGGAGCAATGGATTCGGCATGGATGCTCAACCGCTCTGCCCCGGCGATATCGATGACGATGTCCTCGCCCCGGGCAGTGAAGATGGAGTCGTTGAGGGCCTGGTAGCGCAAAGACGGGCTCATCCAGCTCCCGGTCAGGTCCTCAGGCATGAGGGTCGGCAGGATCCCGATCATGACGATGTGCGACCCGTCGGCACCGGCCTTGGTCTCTGCGGCATTGAGACTGGCCCGGACCACTGACTCCAACTCCAACGCGGCCCGGCCCGGCAGCGGCCGGGGTGGGACGTTGAATTCGATGTTGTAGGCGCCCAATTCGGTCTGATATGCGGGGTCGGCGATGGCGGCGAGCACCTCCTGGTTCGACATCGCCGGCTGGTAGTCGGCATCGACCAGGTTGCACTCGATCTCCATACCGGTCAGCGGACGGTCGAAGTCGAAGCTTGATTCCGCCAGCATGGTTTCGAACACGTCCAGGCAGAGTTGAACCTTCTGCCGGTATTCCTGCCGCTGTTGGCGGCTGTAGGCAGCGTGCGATACGTCTTCTCCCACTCCGACGATGCAACAGGCTCCGGTGCAGCGGCGCAAGTAAATCCCGGCCGGACGTCGCTTTTCCCCATGAACCCTGATCGACGGTGGCAGACTCCCAACACAGTTCTAGCGTGCCGACCCTCGAAGGAGCACCGTGGCCGAGTTCGTCGCCAGCATCGACCAGGGAACCACCAGCACCCGCTGCATGATCTTCGACCACAACGGTCTGGAGGTCGGACGTCACCAACTCGAACACGAACAGATCCTGCCGCGGGCCGGCTGGGTCGAACACAACCCGACCGAGATCTGGGGGCGAACCCAGACGGTGGTGACGTCAGCCCTCAACAACACCAACCTGAAGGCAGGCGATCTTGTCGCCCTCGGCATCACCAATCAGCGTGAGACCACGATCGTGTGGAACCGCAAGACCGGCCAGCCCTACTACAACGCGATCGTCTGGCAGGACACCCGCACCGACCAGATTGCGGCCGCACTAGACCGTGACGGCCGCGGTGACGTCATCCGGCGTAAGGCGGGCCTGCCGCCGGCCACCTATTTCTCCGGCGGCAAACTGCAGTGGATTCTGGAGAACGTTGAGGGAGTCCGCGCCGACGCCGAACGTGGCGATGCGTTGTTCGGCACGCCGGACGTCTGGGTGCTGTGGAACATGACCGGCGGTCCTGCCGGCGGCGTGCACGTCACCGACCCCACCAACGCCAGTCGCACCATGCTGATGGATCTCGAGACTTTGGATTGGGACGAAGAACTGCTGTCGTTCTTCGGGATCCCGCGCCAGATGCTGCCCGCGATCCGACCGTCGTCCTCACCCCAGCCGTATGGACTGACCACAGCGAATGGTCCGATGGGCGGGGAAGTTCCGGTAACCGCCATCCTCGGCGACCAACAGGCCGCCATGGTGGGCCAGGTCTGCCTGAAGCCCGGTGAGGCCAAGAACACCTACGGCACCGGAAACTTCCTGCTGCTCAACACCGGAGAGAAGATCGTCCGCAGTAAAAACGGTCTGTTGACTACCGTCTGCTACCAGTTCGGGGACGCCAAACCCGTTTATGCCCTGGAAGGTTCGATCGCCGTGACCGGATCGGCGGTGCAGTGGCTGCGTGATCAACTCGGCATCATCAGCGGCGCCTCGGACAGCGAGACGCTGGCCTCACAGGTCGAGGACAACGGCGGGATCTACTTCGTGCCGGCCTTCTCAGGCTTATTCGCACCGTACTGGCGCTCGGATGCGCGGGGTGCGATCGTCGGGCTGTCGCGGTTCAACTCGAACGCTCACATCGCCAGGGCCACTTTGGAGGCGATCTGCTATCAGAGCCGCGACGTGGTGGATGCCATGGCCGCCGACTCTGGAGTTCCGCTGGAGGTGCTCAAAGTCGACGGCGGTGTCACCCTCAACGAACTGTGTATGCAGATCCAGGCGGACGTGCTCGGGGTGGACGTTGTGCGCCCGAAGGTGCCGGAGACCACGGCGCTGGGCGCGGCCTACGGCGCGGGCCTGGCCGTCGGTTACTGGTCGGACCCCGAAGATCTCCGGGCCAACTGGCAGGAGGATCGCCGGTGGAAGCCCTCGTGGAGTGCAGAACAGCGCGAGACGGGATATGCCGGCTGGCGCAAAGCGGTACAGCGCACTCTGGACTGGGTCGAGGTCTAGCTGACCCGACGCGGTTTGGTTCACAGACTGCAGGAAACCGCGGCCGAAAAGTGACACAGTGTTCCCTATGACCGATACCGCCGCGGACTCCGCCAACCTGCCCGACACCGGCCAGTTCTTCCAGCGCGGGAACTATGCGCCCGTGCCCGATGAACTCACCGAGTATGACCTGCCGGTTGTGGGTGCGATCCCGCCCGAACTCGATGGCTGGTACCTGCGCAACGGCCCCAACCCTCGCCAGCCCAACGGCCACTGGTTCACCGGCGACGGAATGGTGCACGGCATCCGAATCCAGGACGGCGCCGCAAAGTGGTATCGCAACCGTTGGGTGCGCACCGAGAGTTTCGACGATCCCTTTCCGATTTACAACGGCGACGGCAGCCGCAACCTGCGCTCGGCCGTGGCCAACACCCACATCGTCAACCACGCCGGCAAGACGTTGGCCCTGGTGGAGTCCTCGCTGCCCTATGAGGTCACCAAGGACCTGGAGACCGTCGGGTGCTACGACTTCGACGGCAAGCTCAATGATGCGATGACCGCCCACCCGAAGATCTGCCCCACGACCGGCGAGTTGCACTTCTTCGGGTACGGCAATCTCTTCGGCCCGCACGTCACCTATCACCGTGCCGACGCGGATGGCGTGCTGACCGTCAGTCGCCCGATCGACGTCGATGCGCTGACGATGATGCACGACTTCGCGATGACCGCTGAGTACGTCATCTTCATGGACCTGCCCATCGTGTTCAACATGGATATCGCGATCAGTGGCCGCGGTGACATGCCGTTCCGCTGGGAGGACGACTACGGTGCCCGGTTGGGGGTGTTGCGCCGCGATGATCCGTTCGGCACGGTGCGCTGGTTCGACATCGATCCGTGTTACGTGTTCCATGTTGCGAATGCCTACGATGACGGCAAATCCATTGTCGTGCAAGCGGTTCGCTATCCCGAGCTGTGGCGCAACGATGGTGGATTCGGCGACCGCGCCGTCCTGTGGAAATGGACGATCGACCTCGAGCACGGCACCGTGAGCGAACGCCAACTTGATGACCGGGCGGTGGAGTTCCCGCGCATCGACGACCGGCTGGCCGGCCTTCCGGCGCGTTACGCGGTCTCGGTGGGTGACGCCAGCCTGGTGCGTTACGACCTGCAGACCGGCGCCGCCGTCACGCACAGCTTCGGTACGCCGGATGCTCCGGGTGGGCCCGGCGAGGCTGTCTTTGTGCCGTCACCATCGGGGCCCGCCGACGAAAGCAATGGCTGGTATCTGGGCTACGTCTATGACCCGGCCGACGACGCCAGCGAACTGGTAATTCTGGACGCCTCCGATTTCGCCGCTGAACCAGTGGCGCGGATCCGGCTGCCGCGCCGGGTGCCATACGGGTTCCACGGAAACTGGATCAGCGCCTGAGGAATCTCACCGGTCGGGAGTCAGCCAGACATCGTCGGTGAACGCCGCGGCGGCCGGACCCCGGGCCGCACCGCTGCGCAAGGCCACATCGAAGGCCTCGGATCTGATTCGCGCGTCGACGTAAAGCAACACCACCACGCCGGCAGCGAATGGTGCGGTGATCATCTGGCCGATCGCATCTCCGGCGGCCGCAACAATAGCGCCCAGGATGGTCGGGTCGGTGGTCCCCAGCGAAAAAACTCCTCCGATGATGCTGAATGGCACTGAGACCAACCCGGCCAGGATCGCTGTGATCAGGCCGGCCAGGACACGGATACCGAGGATTCGCCAAAACCGATGGCGCACAAGGGAAAACGATCGTTCTATCGCTGCCAGTATCGGCTTGCGTTCCAAAACGATCGCTACCGGAGCGAACGCCAGAACGGTGAACAGGTAGGCCAGTGCGGCGATCAGTAGCAGCACCAGTGGAATCCCGACCAGGGCGGCGACAACGCCGTTCGCGGCCCTGGCCACCCCGACGATCGTCAGCACCGCGCCGCCGGTGAGCAGTACCACCGCGGTGACCTGCAGCACGCCCAGTCCGATCAGGGCTGGCAGTCGGCCACGAACCTTGCCCCAGGCCTCGCCGATGGTGATGGCGGAGCCGAATACTGCGCGGGCCACGACAACGGTCAGCATCCCGGACAGCAGGATCGTCGCCAAGGCCGTCGGGACCGACCCGATGAGGGCGCCAACCAACGCGCCAACGTTGTCACCGTCAGACGGCGCCACGAACTGCAGCAGCAGAGCCAGGGTCGAGGTGATCGCGACGATGACGGCGGTCAGCCCCAGGGTCGCCTTCGGGTTGGCCCGGATGTACCCGATGGCCCCGTTGAATACTTCACTCAACGACAGCGGACCGAGCGGGATCACCCCGGGCTTCCAACCCCAGCCGACGGTGTTGCCGGGCGGGCCATAACCGGGTGGCGCATAACCGGGCGGGGGATATGCCGGTGGCGGGTAGCCCCCGTAACCCGGCGGAGGGTAGGCCGCATACCCCGGCGCGGAATAGCCCGCCGGGTATGCGGGCGGATAGCCGGGGGGTCCGAGCGGTGGTTGGCCAGGCCAGTTCGGTGGCGGGCCGGGCAGGGGTGTGGTCACCGGGCAGTATTTCCGGTGCGGTTGCTCATCGGATCATCTTGTCGGGGGTGCGGGTATTTCTCAAACTGCTGGTGTTGCGGGCGCTGGGGTTGCGGTCGTTAGGAACGACCTGCGGTTGAATGGTGATGTCGACTGTGGGAGAAGCGAACGTATGACTCATGTTCCCGTTAAAGGACAACCGTTCACGGTATCCATGGGCCTTCGAACCATGGCCGCCGATCAGTGGATTGAGATCGACGAACACTTCGAGACGGAATTGGCGCAGAAGCGGCAGTTACTCCAGACCAGACGAGCCGAGGTTTTCGGTGCGTTGCCCCAGGGCTTGCTCGCGTCAACGGAAGTCCTGGAGAAGTTAGTCGACTACTTGCCGGAGCAGTTTCCGCAGAGATACTCCGCACCGATCGAGATCGATGATTCGGCGCATCCCCTCGAAGCGGCAAGCCTGTTGGTGCAGGAGGATTTGGCGATCATGAGTCCGCAGGACGGGCAGTGGGTACTCACCGCGGCCGCGGTCTGTTTCCCGAGTCGCTGGGAGTTGTCCGCAAAGATCGGTGCGAACATGCATGGCATCCACGAACCCGTGCCGCACTATGAGGAGCGGATCGGTAAAGCCACGGATTCCATGTTTGACAAGTTGACTCCCGACCGCCCGGTCTGGCGGATCAACTGGACAGTTCTGGACAGTCCGGAGTTGTTTCAGCCGTCGGCAACAGGACGTAAAGCGCGTACGCATCGACGGTGGACCGCCGAGGAATTCGGTGCGGCCATGTATTTCCGAACCGAGCGTCAAACGCTATGGAAACTCCCGAAATCCGGTGCAGTTCTCTTCACGATCCGCACCTATCGGGAATCGCTGAGCAGTCTGGACCGACGTTATCCCGAATTCCGCGGGCACCTTGGCCAAACCTTGGTCACGACAAGTGTGGAAACGCGACGGTACAAAGGCTGGGCGCCGATGTGGGCCGATTTGATGGAATGGACGGGTCAATCGCATTAACCTCTGCCGCCGATTCCGGCGCCGGGTAATCGTCTCGCGTAGTGTGAGTTTCCATGTCTGAACTGAAAGCACGGCTGCGGTCCGACCTCACCGCCGCGATGAAGAGTCAGGACAAACTGCGTACCAACACCGTGCGCATGCTGCTGGCGGCGATCCAGACCGAAGAGGTCTCCGGCAAGCAGGCCCGCGAACTCTCCGACGATGAAGTCCTCAAGGTTTTGGCCCGGGAGGCCAAGAAGCGCAGCGAATCCGCCGAGATCTACACCCAGAACGGCCGCGGCGAGCTTGCCGCTGAGGAGCACGCCGAGGGCCGGATCATCGACGAATATCTGCCGACACAACTCAGCGATGCGGAGGTGGCCGACGTGGTCGATACGGCCATGGCGCAAGTGGCCGAGGAGCTCGGTGAGCGCCCGTCAGTCAAGCAGATGGGTCTGGTGATGAAGGCTGCCGCCGCGATCGCGGCGGGTAAGGCCGACGGCTCCAGACTCTCCGCGGCGGTCAAAGATCGGCTCTAGGGGAATCACCCATGAGTGCGGACACCGCCCGAGGCCCGATCAAGGTCGTGGTGCTTCTGACCTATTTGGCCATGATTGCGACGAATGTTCTGGCTAACGCGCTGCCATTGAACGGCCGGCGCACCGGTGACGTGTCCGACGCCTATCCGAACCTCTTCACGCCGGCCGGCGTGACGTTCTCTGTCTGGGGGGTGATCTACCTCCTTCTCGGGGCGCACATTCTCTATCAACTCGGACTGTTCCGCGACGGCCCCGACACCGCCGAGCAGACCGCTCTGCTCAACCGGGTGGGCATTCTGTTCGCGGTTTCATCGCTGGCTAACACGGCGTGGGTCTTCGCCTGGCACTATGACCGCATCCCGGTCTCTGCGGTGCTGATCGTGGTGATCCTTGTGTGTCTTGCGCTGATCTCCACCACGCTGCGGCGGGCGAATCTCAGCGGACGCCGGCGATGGTTCATCGGTGTGCCGTTCAGCGTGTACTTCGGCTGGACGACGGTGGCCGTCGTCGCCAACATCACGGTGCTGCTGGTCAGTTGGAAATGGGATGGGCTCGGCCTGTCGGAGCCGACCTGGGCGGTGATCATCGTGGGAGTCGCGATGGCGATCGGCACCGTCACCATGGTGCGCAACCGCGACATGGCCTACGGTCTGGTGCTCATCTGGGCGTTCGTCGGCATCCTGATCAGGCAGACCTCCGCCGACGGTTTCGCCGGTCGCTACCCGGCCATCATCGCCGCGGTGATCGCATCACTGGTGATCTACGTCGCCGCCGAGGTGGCGATTAATCGCCGACGAAAAGCCACGGCCGTATCGCCCTAGCGAAGACTGTCTTACCGCGGTCGGGGTGGCGGGATTCGAACCCACGACCTCTTCGTCCCGAACGAAGCACGCTACCAAGCTGCGCCACACCCCGCGTGAAGCCACGACAGCGTATCGCACCTGCGCGCCGCTAAGCCAAACACCCTCAGGGCATGCTTGCCGATTTCAGCGTGGTCCGGGAGCGGGACTGTTCGCGGCGCACCACCCGGTCGATGAGGGTGGCCACCGCTTGGTTACTAGCGGACCAGCGCGGCCGGCGTGGAACGCACCACGGTGCTTATCCGATCGGGCCCGCCGGTCGGTGCGGCCACCAGTGTGAGCAGGGTGGCCTCGGGCCGGCAGCAGAACCGGAAGGGTGCGAACGGGGAAGTGCCGATCCCGGCCGAGACGTGCAGTGCGGTGTCGGCACCCCAGTGCGACGCACCCTTGGCCCGGGAGCGGTCGATGTCGCAGTTGGTCACCACGGCGCCGGAGAACGGCAGGCACAACTGGCCGCCGTGAGTGTGCCCGGCCAGGATCAGCTGATAGCCGTCGGCGGCGAACCGGTCCAGCACCCGGGTGTAGGGCGCGTGGGTGACGCCGAGGCGAAGATTAGCCGCGCTGTTGGCCGGCCCCGCCACCGTGTCGTAGCGGTCTCGGCCAAGGTGCGGATCGTCGACGCCGGCGGCTGCGATGGTCAACCCGGCCACCTCGAACTCGCGTCGGATATGGGTCAGGTCAAGCCAGCCCCGCTCGTGAAACGCCGCCCGCAGGTCCTGCCACGGCAGGGGATTGCCGTGCACCCGGTCGTCACTACCGGTGAGGTACTTCGCTGGATTCTTCAGCTTCGGGGCGAAGTAGTCGTTGCTGCCGAACACGAAAACTCCTGGCACGGAAAGCAAGTCACCGAGCGCCTGTACTACTGCGGGCACGGCTTTCGGATGGGACAGGTTATCGCCGGTATTGACTACCAGGTCGGGCTCCCACTGCGCCAACTCTCGAAGCCATGCCTGCTTGTGCCGCTGCGACGGCCGCATGTGGATGTCGCTGAGGTGAAGGACTCGAAGCGGTGTGGATCCCGGCGTGAGCACCGGCATGGTCACCTCGCGCACCACGAAGGCGTTGCGTTCGATCACCGTCGCGTAGCCGACCGCGAGTGCCGCGGTACCCGCCGCGGCGAGAGCGGAAGTTCTCAAGGCAGGGGCAGCCATGTAGGCAGCCTATGCCACCGATTATGGCGGGGGCGATCCCTCCGGCGGTGGCGGTGCGGGCGGGATCAGCACCGGAACGGTGATAGGCGGAAGGCCCGGGATTTCGACGACGGTCGAACCGAATTCCGGCATCCCCGGGATGGGCGGCGGTGGTGGCGGACCCGGCGGTGGCGACGGCGGTGGCGGCGGTGGCGGTGCCACGCCGTTACTCACCAATAGCGTGACGATGATGCCCGGGACGGTCTGCCCACCCGGCGACGTGCCGATCACGGTCCCGGCCGAGGCCGTGCTATTCAATGTGTTCACACTGTCGGCCACTTGAAAGCCAGACGCGCGCAACTCTTCTCGCGCGCTGTCCTGGCTCAACCCGTTGACATTGGGCACTCGCGACCCTGGTGCGCCGTCGACGTAGCGCGGGTCCGTCGGCGGCATGCTCACCTCGCCGAAGTCCTCAGCGATCGGGCTCATCGCGGTGAACCAGGTCTCAGCCGGTTCCTTGCCACCGAAGAGGTCGCCGTCGTAGCACTGCCGCAGTGGGTAGGAACACAAATCGGAGGGAGTGGGCGAGTCGTCGTAGATGTAGTTGACCGCCGCATACCGGTTGGTGTAACCGAGGAAACCCGACGACCGGTGCGCCTCGGTGGTGCCGGTCTTGCCGGCCATCGGAAGTGACCAGCCGGCTGAACTCGCAGCCGGGGTGGCGGTGCCGTTGATGACGTCCTTGGCCAACGCGTTCGACAGGGTGTTGGCCAGACCCTCGGGCACGGCTTGTTCGCAGGGTTCTGCGTTGACGGCGACTTCGTCGCCACGACGGTCGTAGATCTTGTCGATCGGGTTGGGCGGACACCACATCCCGCCTGATGCCAGTGTTGTGGCGACGTTCGCCAGTTCCAGCGGATTGACCTCGAAGGGGCCCAGCGTGAACGAGCCGATGTTCTGTCGTTTGATGAAGTCGGCGAGGCTCTCGTTGTTGTCCGGGTCGTAGCCTCGCGCGGTGCCCGGCTCAGCATAGGAACGCAGCCCCAGTCGGACTGCCATATCAACCGTGCGTTGGACACCGACTTGAGAGATCAGCTTTGCGAATGCGGTGTTTGGCGATTTCGCCAAAGCGTCGGTGACGCTCATGCTCAGGTAGCGCGGATCGCGGTAGTTCTCCACGCACCAGGTCTCTTTCGGGCAACCCTTCGCGCCACCCTCGCCGAGTCCCTTGGCGTCGAAACGGCCCGGGACGTCAAGGGTGGCGTTGGTGCCAAGGCCGAGTTCCAGTGCGGCTGCCGTGGTGAAAATCTTGAAGATCGATCCGGCGCCGTCGCCCACCAACGAGAAGGGTTGCGGCTGAACGGTTTCCCCGGCATCGGTGTTCAGTCCGTAGGTGCGATTACTGGCCATTGCGATAAGCGGGTGACTGGTCTTGCCGGGCAATAGGACATTCATGACGCTGGCGATTCCGTCGAGGTCTGACGGCGCAATCGAGTCCACCGACTTCTTGACGTCAGCCTGCACGTCGGGGTCCAGGGTGGTCTTGATCAGATAACCGCCCTTGGCGATCTGTTCTTTGCTCAGGCCCGCCCTGGCGAGGTACTCCTGCGCGTAATCACAGAAGAAAGCGCGATTGCCGGCCGCGATACAGCCGCGCGGCAATTCGTTGGGCCGCGCCAGGATACCCAGCGGCTGCTGTTTAGCTGCGCGAAGCTGATCAGCCTTATCGGGCAGGTTGTCGATCATCGTGTCGAGGACGAGGTTTCGCCGCACCAGGGCGCCGTCAGGGTTGATGTACGGATTCAGGGTGCTCGTCGATTGCACAATCCCGGCCAGTAGTGCCGACTGCTGCCAGTTCAAGTCCGTGGCGTCGACGCCGAAGTACGTCTGGGCGGCGTCCTGTATTCCGAACGCTCCGTTTCCGAACGACACCAGGTTGAGATAGCGGGTGAGAATCTCCGGTTTGGTGAGTGTCTTGTCCAGCGTCAGCGCCATGCGAATCTCGCGCAACTTGCGGGCGGGCGTCGCCGCCACCGCCGCACGCTTCTCCGCATCTGTCTGGGCCAGAACGAGGAGTTGGTAGTTCTTGACGTACTGCTGCTCGATGGTCGATCCGCCGCGGGTTTCGAGGTCGCCGGACGCGTAGCCGGCGAGTCCGGTCAGGGTTCCCTTCCAGTCCACGCCATTGTGCTCGGTGAACCGTTTGTCCTCGATGGAGACGATCGCCAGTTTCATGGTGTTGGCGATCTTGTCGCCGGAGACCTCGAAGCGCCGCTGGGCGTACAGCCACGCGATCGTGTTGCCCTTGGCGTCGACCATGGTTGATACGGCCGGAATGTCACCCTCGAGCAGTTGAGCCGACCCGTTGGCCACGATGTCGGAAGCCCGGTTGGACATCAGCCCCAGGCCGCCCGCGACCGGGAACAGCAGAGCCGCAACGATCACGCTGGCCAACAGGCAGCACCAGCCCAGTTTGATGATCGAGGAACCGGCAGGTCGGCGTTCCGACATGGGGTACAGCGTACTGAGGCCGTCCGGGGGCTTGCGGTGCCCCGCGCGGCCATGAAAGATAACGAAGTTCTCCTACGTGCTGTCGGAAAACCGCTGTTCACGAGCGGACTGGACGCTTGTGCCAAAAAACCCGTGACCAGACTGTTGCGCAAACGATGCCTGAGCACCTAACTTAAGCAGGCAGTGCGATTCAGGTAACACCGACGTCGAAATGTGGCCTGGGTCTCACCGCACCGAATATGAGTGGAGTCGCCGCCCCCGGGCGGCTCAGACGAAGGGAATCACCAGTGTCGGTGACTCGGCCCGTAGCCCGCAGAACCAGCGCAGCAGCAACGATGCAAGGTTCACTTGAAGTGCCGAATGGCGAGGCCCGGATCGCCTGGGTATCCCAAGGCTTGTGCAGATCGACCGACCCTGATCAGTTGTTCGTTCGCGGCGCCGCCCAACGCAAGGCTGCGGTGATTTGCCGGCACTGCCCGGTGATCGCGGAATGCGGCGCCGACGCCCTCGACAACCGGGTTGAATTCGGAGTGTGGGGCGGAATGACCGAACGTCAGCGCCGAGCGTTACTGAAGCAGCACCCCGAGGTCTCGTCGTGGTCGGAGTTCTTCGCCACCCAGCGCAAGCAACGCAACGTCGGCTGAATCCGCCTGACCGCCCGGATCTAGACTTCGCCGGTGATCTGATCGGCGATCGCCTGTAGTGCGACGCGGTCCGACACATCGAATGGCAGCGACGGCACCCCCACGACACGGACCTGTGGATTTGCGCCGGTAAAGCGAGACAGCAGCCGAATCTCGCGTTTTGCTGTCTGCCCGCGATCGGCATGGATGCGTAGCACCGCAGCGGCGAGTGCGTCCCCGGCGCCCCCCGGTGCGGTCTCGAGTTCGGTGGCACCATCAAAGGCGCGGTCCACCGGCAGTGGGCACAGCA
>Ga0194057_10000267_pt1 | contig 26792 bp, 26 predicted proteins | sample SepL4415m_MetaG_FD_155474 | JGI IMG/M metagenome (GOLD analysis project Ga0194057, IMG submission 155474) | Anoxic zone freshwater microbial communities from boreal shield lake in IISD Experimental Lakes Area, Ontario, Canada - Sep2016-L442-15m | ecosystem: Environmental > Aquatic > Freshwater... | reverse complement strand
GAGTTAGGTAGGGTGGGCGGACGGCACACGGAGTGTGCCTGCTACTTTTGTGCCTGCTACTTTGTTGAACTCCGCGAAATCGCCGAAAGCACCGGGCGGACGCCGAGTCCGACCGGGCAATTCCGCGTGCAGTTGCCGCAGCCGGTGCAGAGGAGCGTGCCAAATTTCTGCGGATAGACGCGAAACTTGTGGTAAATCCGTTGCCGCTGCCGCTGGGCCTGCTGACTCCGCGGGTTATGGCCTGCGGCGTGGAGCGTGAACATGCCGAACTGGCAAGCGTCCCAATTTCTTGCCCGCACGCCCTGGCCCCCGGCACCTTCATCGACGATATCAAAACAATGGCACGTGGGGCAGGTGTAAGCACAGGCCCCGCAGCCGAGACATCGCCGGGCCATCTCCGGCCACTGCGCGTCTTCAAAGCCGCCTTCCAGGAACTCGCCCACCTTGTCGAGGTCGAAGCGAATCTCCGGTCCCGCACCCACCTGAGCCTCGAGGTCCGATGGTTCGGTCTGCCCAGCGAACAATCGCCGGCCCTTTTCCGTCAAACAGCGGATTTCCAAAATCCCTTCGTCCAGCGCGTAGAGCATGACGTCCGATCCGCGCGGGTCGTCCGGGCCAGACCCAACGGAAGTGCAGAAGCACTGGGCATCATAACTCTGGCAGGCCAGGGTCACAAGGGTCGTCAACTCGCGGCGGCGATTGTAGGTGGCGTCGGCATAGTCCCAGTTGAACACATGATCGAGGATCGGACCCAAAGCTGCGTCACACGGTCGGGCAGCAATCACGATCTGCTCATCCACCAGCGGCGCAACTTCCGTCAACTCGACGCGTTTCCGCCCAAGCTTATAGCCATACAGCTTTTCGTGGCGTGGAAAGAGAAACTCTTTGATCGAATTCCGCGGTCGTGCCTCGCCGTCAAGCGTCAGTTGCCCGGCCGATTCGAGCCAGCCGTAAAGCAGCCGATCATTGACCAATCGCGGACCGGCCACATGGCGACCCTCGGTGATCCATTGATCGACCAACCTACGAAGAGTCGCAAAGGAAAAGATTTCGCTCATTGGATGAAGCTCTCCTTGTCTTGGAGTGCATAGGAACCAACCACAGGCTCAGCCTGGGGATCATCGCCGGCACGAAAAGCAAAGTTTTCTTCCGCCGCCTGGGCGAGCGAGAGATTCAACAGTCGTAAATCGATGCCCATCGGGCAAACCCGAGTACATTCTTCGCAGCCGACGCATCGTGCGGCCAGATGGAAAGCCCGCGTGATGTGCCAGGCGAAGTTTCCCTTGAGTGTGGCCGAGGTGCTAATGACTTGCGGCCGATTCTTGTCAACGATGCAACGCGGGCAGTAACACATCGGACAGACCTGCCGGCAGGCGTAGCATTTTACGCATCGGGCCAGTTCCTGCCGCCAGTAAGCCAGTCGTTCCGAGGAGGATCGAGCCAGAAATGCGTTGATCGCCGAGTAGCGTTGATCGGCCGATATCGCGTTGGTATTACTGGCCGCTTTGCCAATAACCACGTCAGTGCCGCGGGGTTCATGAACGTCGCAAGTCTCGCACTTTGGCCGGTTCATGCTGTCGCAGGCCATGCCGATCACATGGACCTGCGAGCGGTCAAGCTGCGATTCCTTTTCCAACACAACCAAAGCCCGTTGATCGCATCCTTTGACGACGACTGCCGGCCGGCCCAAGGCTCGGATTTCCGGTCGTTTGAGATAAACCGACAGGTTCGCGTAGCAACGGTTGTTCCAGACCAGTTGATCGACATCTTCCGGCCGCTGGATGAAGACTGGAAAGACCGGCCCATCGGCATCGGAGCCTGGACATCTTGCCTGTGTGGAACTACACGGGCTGGAAGCCCGTGCCACGTCTGACGGGCTGAAAGCCTGTGCCACGTCTGACGGGCTGAAAGCCTGTCCTACGGGGTCTTGGCCGTAGCCGATGATTACATCGACCTTCCCGTCGCGGAGCAATTGCCGGCAGGTGTCGCGAAGTGTTTCAATCATCCGTTGGCCTCACAGACTTCGCGGTAGCCGACGTAAGGGCCGAGTGTTCGCGTCTTTTCGGTCAGTTCGTCGACAACTTTCTGCCATTTTTTGCCTTCGGCCGCCGAGATCCAGGTAAACTGCACCCGCTCGGTTTCGATTCCGACGGCTTCGAGTAGTTGGCGAAAGAGCATCCAACGGCGACGAGCGTGGTAGTTGCCCGCCGTGTAGTGGCAGTCGCCTGGATGGCACCCGGAGATCAGCACCGCATCGCCGCCCATCTCAAATGCCTTGATGATCAGGTTGAAATCGATCCGTCCCGTGCAGGGCAATCGCACGATACGGACGTTCGCCGGGTATTCCAATCGGTTTGTACCGGCCAGGTCCGCGCCCAGGTAGGTACACCAGTTGCACACGTAGGCGACGATTTTCGGCTCAAAACTTTCGGTTTCGCTCATACCAGGCACTCCACCATGGCGTAGATCTGTTGTTCGGAAAAGCCGGCCAGGTCGGCACTCTTGGAAGGGCATAGGGCCACGCAGGTGCCGCAACCCATGCATAAACCGGGGTTAACCCGCGCGGTGCGTTTGACGAGTTGCCCCTTGCGGTCGCGGATCTCGGCCCGCTCGATGGCGTTGTAGGGGCACGCCCGAATACAGGCGAAACAGGCCGCACAGTTCGTTTCATCAACCCGCGCAACTTCAGGTTCGCGAGTTAGTTGCTGGCGGCTGAACATCACCAGCACCTTGCCCGCGGCAGCCGTGGCCTGGGAAACCGATTCCGGAATATCTTTAGGCCCCTGGCAAGCCCCGCAGACATAGACGCCGGCCGCGTTGGTTTCGACCGGCCGCAGCTTGGGGTGGGATTCGGAAAGGAAGCCGTTCTCGTCGTAACCCACATTGAGCTTCTGGGCCAGTGCTTCGGCACCCTCGGAAGGACACATTGCCGCAGCCAGCACGACCATGTCGGCGTGGATTGTCACAGGCTCGCCAGCCAGGGTATCGACGCCGCGGACGACGAGGCGGCCGTCTTGTTCCACGATCTTCGATACGCGGCCGCGATGGTAATGGGCACCGTTCTGCTCGATCGCTCGGCGGACGAATTCGTCGTAGTTCTTTCCGCCGGCGCGAATGTCCATGTAGAAGACATGTGCCTCGCCCTCATGCACCTTGTGCTTGTAGAGCATCGTGTGCTTGGCATTATACATGCAGCAGATTTTTGAGCAGTACGAAAGGCCCTTGGCATTGTCGCGCGAGCCAACGCAACTGATGAAGACAACGCACTGCGGTATCTTGCCGTCGGAAGGCCGGCGGACTTCGCCGCCCGTGGGACCGGAGGCCGAGAGAAGCCGCTCGAATTGCAGCGAATCGATCACATCCGCATAGCGGCCATAACCATATTCGCCGTAGCCGGTGACGTGGCCGTTGCGCTGCTCCCGCCCCACGCTGTAGAGCTTATAGCCCGTGGCCACCACGATCGCGCCGACTTCCTCGGTCACTAGGCGGTCTTCGTCGTCGAAGCGGATCGCGCCAGGTAGACACTTCTTCGCACAGATGCCGCACTTCCCCTTGGTCAACTTCATGCAGACCGCGCTGTCGATGACCGGGCGGGCGGGCACAGCCTGCGGGAAGGGAATGTAAATGGCCGTCCGCTGCCCCAGTCCGTAGTCAAATGTGCTGGGGTTCTTCTTGGAGGGGCAGGAGTTCCAGCACTGGCCGCAGCCGGTGCATTTTTCCATATCGATGTAACGAGCCTTCTTGCGCACGGTGACGCGGAAGTTGCCCACAAAACCCTCGACCGATTCGACTTCCGAATAGGTGTGCAGTGTGATGTTGGGGTGCTGGCCCGCCTCGACCATCCGCGGCGTGAGGATGCATTGTGAGCAATCCAACGTGGGGAAGGTCTCGCTCAGGCCGGCCATCTTACCGCCGATCGAAGGCTCGCGTTCCACGAGCACGACCTGGTATCCTGCGTCGGCAATATCCAGGGCGGATTGGATTCCGGCCACGCCACCGCCAATGACCATCGCTCGGCGGGTCAGCGGGATTTCGATCGGGGCCAGGGCATGGTTGTATCGCGTCTTGGCCACGGACATCGAGACTAGGTCGATGGCCTTGGCGGTTGCCTGCCGCCGATCTTGATGAACCCACGAGCATTGCTCGCGGATGTTGGCCATTTCGACCAGGTAGGGATTCAGTCCTTCCTTCTCGGCCGCCTTGCGGAAGGTACGAAGGTGCATGTGCGGCGAGCAGGAAGCAACGACAACGCCGGTAAGATGTTCCTCGGTAATTTTCCGGCGGATCGTAGCCTGCCCCGGTTCCGAACACATATATTTGCAAGCCATAGCGCAGGCGACGCCCGGCAGCTCGGAGGCGGCCGACGCCACTTGCTCGACATCCACGGTACGAGCGATATTCTCGCCGCACCAACAGACAAATACGCCGATTCTGGCCATGGTTCCCTTACTGTTCTACTTATTCACCACGAAATGCCGGTCGATCCCCAAAATCTTCTCGTCGATCCCCAACGCCAAACCGATCAGGTCCGAAAGATAATAGACGACCAGCTCGTGCCGAACGCCGAATCGCCGCTCGATGTCGGCTTGCTTCATGTCGAGGTTGACATGGCACATCGGGCAGGCAACCACGATACACGAGGCATTGTGGGCTGCGGCGTCGCTGAGTATCTTGTGGGAAAGATTCAGCACGGTCTCCTCGTCGGCAAGCGTCATGCCGGCACCACAGCACTCGGTCTTGTAGTTCCAATCGACCGGCTCCGCACCCAAGGCTGCCAAGAGCGTTTCCATGCTGCTGGGCTGCTCGCAGTCATCGAACCGAACATCCTGCGGTGGGCGAGTCAACAGGCAGCCATAGTAACAGGCCGGACGAAAGCCATTCAGCGGCCGCACGACCTGCCGCACGATTGCATCCAGGTTGATCTTCTGCACGACCTGAATGAGGTTCAAGACCCGCGTGCTGCCATCCACCTCAAGCTCGACAATTTCGGAGATTTCTTTCTGTAGCTTTGGGCAGGCCGCCAAGGCCCGATTGGCACGCAGCAGTTCCATCGAACACATCGGACAGGGGGCCAGGAGTTCGGTCATTCCGTCGCGCTTGGCCAGCGCAAGGTTCCGTGCCGGCAGTGCGATGGCCAACTTGTGATTGAGCGAATGGGCCGCCGTGGCACCGCAACAAATCCAGTCGTCCAACTCCCGCAGACCAACCCCCAGCTTGCCCAGACAAGAACGGACTGATATCTCGTAGTCGTTTGACGACCCGTGCAGGGCACAACCGGGATAGTAGCCGATTTCCATGATTTACCTCTTCTCCCCGGACATGCACCGCGCGAAAATGCGGCTCACGACCGCGCGATCCTTTACGCGCTGGCCGCCGAAGTGCAGCTTGCCGCGTTGCATGAGTTTTGGGGCCAAGAGCGAGTCTTTCATCAAAGCCCGCAGGCTGCGATCGCGAAGAAATGCCCGCAGCTTGAAAACACCTACGAGTTCCAGTTCCCGCAGGCGGCCGTTGCGACGGACGTTGTCGAGGAACGCCTTTTGAAAGAGGACCGTTCGCTGGCGGGCCTCTGGCACGGCACCGCGCTCGAACGCAATCTGCCGCAGGGCGTCCATCACGCCTGCACAATCGACCGATTTTGGACACCGTGCCGTACATGTCATGCACGACACGCATTTCCAGATCGACTCGGCACGCATTGCCTTCTCGGCATGGCCTAACTGCACAAGACGAATCAGCCGGTTCGGCAAAACGTCCATGGCATCGGCCATCGGGCAGCCGGCCGAACACTTGCCACACTGATAGCAATCGCGCAGGCTCGTGCCGGAGAGTTGTTCGATGCCGAGATCGTCCGTTGTGGCGGTGAGCGTCATGGGATGCTTATCGGTGGGTTTGCATTGGGTGGGATTCGTAGGGTGTGGATCAAATGTACGTTTACGCTCGTTGATACCACCCTACATCAGCAACTGGACATTTCGCGAACCAGATGCGTGGCCAGGGCGTCATTGGTTTCGGGATCGAAATTCAAAATGCCGCCCTCGCTGCCGCAGGCTGGCTGCACGATCAGTGCCACAACCTTGTCGCCTCCTTTACCGGAAAGCGAGACAAATTCGCCCTTGGTATCACGAAGCAGACTGCCCGGCAGCCGGCCTTGTTCGCCCGTCGTGAGCACGATCACCCGATCGCAGCGCTGGGCAATACTGACCAGGTTCATGGGCGTAATCGAGGTCTCTTCAGGGGAACTCTCCATGGGGAAAAGCTTGGCGACGAGCTTCTGATGAATCAGCCGTCCCAAACCTTCCTCGCGTCGCAATAGCCCTGGGGCGATCTGCAATCGCACCCGCGTGCCGTTGCGGTTGGTGATGGCAATGCTGTTCAGCGGCTGGGCGATCTCACGGTGGCGATCGCTACGTGCGCCGGTCGACTGGCAACAGAACGCTGCATCCAGGATCTCGGCCATCTCATTGTCGGCGAATGGCTCGACCGCATAGTAGAAGATGCGTCGCAGCCGATAGGCCGCTTCGTGATTCGCATTGGCCGATGCCACGACGATCACTTTGGCCCCGGGGCACGCACCGTTGATCAGTCCGACCGTGACCGGCCCTTCGTCGCCGATCGCTGAACCATCGAGAATCACGATGGGAGCGTCCACTTCGTTCAGGGCCGCACTCAATTGGGTCCAATCCGTGGCCCTCTGCACGCCACAGCCAAGGCTTCCTAGCTTGCTGGCCTGAGTTAGCGCACTGACCACGTCGGGATTATACAGGGTGACTCGTCTTGCCAGACAGTTGCCTGCTTCATCTTCGGATCGCGTGGCACTGATACAGGCAATCCATCCTTTTTGGCACGGGTCGCTCAGAAGGAGTGAAGGGTCTTGCTTCAAAGCCTCATTGACCGCGACGACCACGCCCGACAAAGGCGAGGGGATGAGTTGCTGCGGTTTGTCGGCCACGACTACGGCGGCCAGCGGCAGCCCCTGATAGACCACCTCGCCGATCCGCGGCAAACGAACCGATTCAATCTTAACCGTTGTGGGATCGGTGAGCACGGCTCCGACTCGCGTGGCCCGCTGATCGCCCGACTGGAACCACGCGCGATGCCAAAAGTGGAACGGCTCGGTTGTGGCGGAGGGTTCGACGGACGCCGGCACCTTACGACCGTTGGGCGAGGTATCATGGTGCAGTAGGCGGTGTACGGCTTGTGTGATTTCTTCCGGCGTAAAAGGCTTGGTCACATAGTCGGAAGCCCCCAGGCGGATTGCCGATGCCGCGTTGGGAATGCTGGGATAACCCGTCATGAGAACCACGGGCACGTCGGCCTTCTGTTTTCGCAAGGCTTCAAGGAAGGCGATTCCATCCATGTTGGGCATCTTAATGTCCAGAAGGATGGCACTGTAATCGTTCTGCAGGGCCAGGCTCAAGCCTTGGCTCGCATCGCTGCATTTCTCAACCTCAAAACCTTGACGGCTGAAAATGCGGCGGCAGCCCTCGCAAATCACTTCCTCGTCGTCAACAACTAAGATTTTCGGATTATCCAACATGACAGTCGTCCTTTTTGGCGGATAGATTGCTCGCTTCTGACTTCGTGCCAGTAGCCTTGCAACAACTGTGCCAAAGAGGAAAACACCCTATAAAAGACGATAAATGCCGCGAAAGGGTGGTTTTGGAGACCGACAGGGCCAGAAACGTGTATGCCGCAGGTATACACTGTACCGATCATCCCTCGGAACTCAGTCCATATTTGCGCATCAAAGCGTGCAGATTCGTTCGCTGGATGCCGATCTCCTCGGCGGCACGGCTGACGTTCCCTTCGCAACGCCGAAGGGCTTCGGATAGAAACCGCCGTTCGAGCTGTTCGACGGCTGCGTCGCGCACCTGCTGCTTGAGCCGCTTGAACTCCTCCCAGTTGTGGGGAAGTTGGCTCACCGTCGTTCGCGGCGCGGCCTTGCGGATTTCATCGGGAAGATGGTGCGGCTCGATGCGGTCCTGATCGCAGAGAATAGCCAGCCGCTCGACGATGTTTCGCAACTCGCGGACATTGCCCGGCCAAGCATAACTTTCCATCAGGCACATGGCCTCGGAACTGAATCCCTTCACGTCAACCTGGTTTTTCTTGCAAAAACGTTTCAGGAAAGAAATCGCCAGCCGGGGTATATCGCCAAGCCGGTCGCGGAGCGGAGGGAGGTAGATCGGTACGACATTGAGCCGATAATAGAGGTCTTCGCGAAAAGCCCCTTCGCGAACCATCTCGCTCAGCTCGCGGTTGGTAGCCGAGATCAGGCGGATATTGACGTCGCGTTCGGCCGTGTCGCCGACCTTCCTTACCCGCTTGGTCTCCAGCACGCGGAGCAGCTTCCCCTGGGTTTCCATGCTCAGGTTGGCTACTTCGTCGAGGAATAGCGTGCCCTGGTGGGCAGCCTCGAACAACCCCTGCTTTGTGGCGATCGCGCCGCTGAACGAGCCTTTGATATGACCGAAGAGTTCACTTTCCAGCAGCGTGGGAGCCAATGCGCTGCAATCGCATGCCATGAGCGGGCAGTCGTTGCGGCGACTGAGTCGATGGATAGCCTGCACAAACATCTCCTTGCCGGTGCCGCTTTCTCCCGTCAGCAGGACGGTTCCATCCGAGGGTGCAACGCGGCGAGCAAGGGCAAAAACGCGCTCCATGGGCCGGCTTTCGCCAATGATCCCCTCAAATCCCTGGCGGATATCCAACTCCTGCCGGAGGGCCACGTTCTCGCGGATCAGCGACGAATGTTCCCATGCCTTGGCGACGACCACGTTCAACTGGGCCGGTGAAAAAGGCTTGGCAATATAGTCGTGGGCACCGGCTTTCATGGCCTCAACGGCCGTTTCAATCGCTGCGTGGCCCGTGATCATCACAACTTCCGTGGGAACCCCTGCCGCTTTGATCTGTCTCAGAACGTCAAGCCCCGAAACGCCCGGCATCATGAGGTCCAGCAAGATCACGTCGAACTGGCCCGTCAGGGCGGAATTCAAGCCGATGCCGGGATCACTAAAATACTCGACTTCGTGCCCGGCGGCACCCAAAGCCCGGCGGCAACTGATGCCGATCACCGCCTCGTCGTCAATCACGGCGATACGGAGTTTTGCAGGGAGGGAAAGAGGGTCATCGGAGTTCATGGAGGAGTCGCTCTAGTTAACCACGAAACACACGAAAAAAAAGACATGGTACAAGAACGCCTTGTCGCTTGATCCTTCGATTCAATCTATGTCTTATTTCGTGTATTTCGTGGTTAATTTCTTACTATGTTCAGGTCATTGTTTTGAATCAGTCAACGCCGGCAGGCTGATGATAAACGTGCTGCCTTGTCCTTCTTTGCTTTGAACTTCCAGGATACCGTTGTGCTGTTCGACGATGCCGAAGGTGACACTCAGCCCCAGCCCCGTTCCTTTGCCGACCGGCTGCGTGGTAAAGAACGGCTCAAAAATCATTTCCAGCAGTTCTTCCTTGATGCCGCAGCCCGTATCGGCCACGCACAGGATCACGCGGCCGTCGCTGGCCGTCGTGGTGATCGTCAAACGCCCACCGTTAGGCATGGCCGTGCAGGCGTTCAGCGAGAGATTCAAGAGGACCTGCTGCAACGGATTCATATCGCCGCAGACTTCCGGCAAGTCATCCTGCAGGACTTCTTCAATCAAAATGTGTTCAAACTTCTTCTGGTTGGCAATCAGCCGCACCGTCCGCCGTACCACGTCGTTGATGTCCAGCGGTTCCATCTTCGTAGGACGTTCCCGGGCGAAATCGAGCAAACCACGAACAATCTCGGCCGCCCGGGTCGTCTCGTGGATAATCAGATCGAGATCCTGATGATCTTCCTCGTTCATGTGCGGCTTGTGCCGCAGCAAGTGCGCAAAAGTGAGCACGCCGGTGAGCGGGTTATTGATTTCATGGGCCACGCCGGCCGCCAAACGACCGATCGAGGCCAGTTTCTCGGCCCGGCTGACCTGCTGCTGAGCGGCCTGCGTGAGCGACGTTTCCCGCCGGGCAACCGCCTCGGCCATGGCATCAATCGCCTGGCACAAAAGCCCTAGTTCGCCGGGCGGGCGGATGCCGACTCGCGCCGTCATATCGCCGGCAATCACCTTCCGCGCCATGGCCACGATCCGCCCCACGGGCCGCATCACCAGCATGGTAACCGTATAGATCAGCCCGAGGCTGGTTACCGTCGTGACGATCATCATCAATAGGAAATGTTCAGAATACTCGACCGCCACCAACGCGAGAATCGAATTGGCCACGACAACGATAGCGATGGCCGCCATGATGAGTTTGAAACGAATCGTCATCGTGAAACCGTGAGGGGTCCAATACAGTGTATAGCCACATCATACATGCGGCGGCAAGCTTCCGCAAGGGGCGTGTGTGGCAAGATTCTCTGGCAGACGGATGCCGCCGTGGCACGGGCATCTTGCCCGTGTCGAATTCCACGGGCTGGAAGCCCGTGCCACGTGCTTGCCAGAAAATCTTGCCACACACCAAGGGGCTAGCCGTGCAAAACCGGGCGGAATGACTAGCACGGTTGGTACTCGAACCAGGCCCGCAGCATGCGGAAGAAGGCGGCGGTTGATGTCCCCCCTCCTGCATCCCCCTTTATTCACTTTTCTCTGGTGTATACTGAGTTTCGTGAAATCAATTTTCCTATCCGTCAGTTATCGCTGGAGATTCCCATGACTACCACGACCATCACGCTTTCCAGCAAGGGACAAGTCGTGATCCCAAAAGAAATTCGGGACGAACTGCATTGGGATGCCGGAACGCAGATCGCCCTGATTTCCAGTGCTTCCGGCGTCACGCTCAAAGCAGTGCCGAAGAAGACCGGCCGCAAGTTCGCAGACTTGATCGGTCTGTTAAAACATGAGGGGGCGCCCCTATCCATCGAAACACTCTGCAAACCGGTTGATTACCGTGCGGACGGGGAAGCATCCGGGAGCAGCAGCCGATGATTGCGCTGGACACCAACATGCTGGTGCGCGCATTGGTCGCCGATCACCCCGACCAGGTTGCCATGCATACCTTCGACCGCAACTTTTGCACGGCGGCGCGCGCCGCAGGCATTGCCCCCGAGGTGCGGATATGGGAGGTTTGAATCAACGACCTATCTGCTATTTTGGGGCACGGTAAATTCCTCCCTGAACGCGGCCCAAAACCGAAACAGAATACGAATTAAGTCATGTGTCTGGAATTCTGGGTTGGAAGGGCGAGCGAAACCGAAAGTCCCGGCGGGACGACTGAAAAAGGCGACCGAGGTGGGATTCAACCGTCCGGGACTAGATGAGGTCTTGCGGAATTCCGATCCCAGCGATAAATCGCTGGGCTATTCTCACTCGCCCCTCCGGGGCAAATTACCTCGCCCTCGTAAACAAATCTCGCCCGATCACTCCAACACGCCAAGCCCAACTTTGCATCGCCCTAGCGCCGGGAATGACCATAAATGGCCATGAAGACACTCGGCTGGCCGTGGAAAGAACTAGCTGCGTCCCCGTTTCGACCCAAGTCCCACCTCGGTCACATGCAAGAACACGGTCCCGTGGTCGATCGGCAAAGACGCCTGGGCTAATTACACCCCTTGAAATAGACGTCCTGCTCGATTATCTCGGCCCGGTGCCGAATCGGTATATCAGAATAACGGCGAGCAACGGCACAAGGAACCCCACAACAATAAACGAAACTCCAAGCACCCTGAGAATCGTCAGCGATGTCAGCTCGTCATACATGAACTGAGATGCCCAGCGTAAACCACGAAGCTCGGTACATCGCTTTTCCCACCGTACGTGAAATTTGGCAATGGGTCGAGCAAAGGCCAGAAAGAGGATCCCGAGGCCAATGGGGACCAGACTCAGGACAGAGACGATAATCACGGAATTTGTATTCATTTTACGCCGTGCCTTTCAGGAGAAAGTCAGTTTACACCATTCAAGGCATCCGAACAACATGCGGTTTGTGAAATGAATTTATGGTCCCGTCGTCTAGCGGCAAAGAAGGTTGGGCAAATTACACCATTTACCAAAACCTCATGGACTAGAGTAACTGTCGCCATACGAACAAGGCCAGTATGGCCGCCAGAAAATCCGGGGGCGCAGTACCGATTGGGGGGATCGACTGGCCGGGCACACTGAATGGCGTCGCAAGACGATGATTCTCAAGGATTTTCTTCGCGCTCACCGGTTTCCCACCGCAGCTTGTCAATGCCGGGCGGATGCTCCCCCATGATGGCCTACATGCGTCGCACACGGACCAACTGCGATCGATTCATACGCAAAGCGGCGACGGTGGCCCGACCGATTGCAGTCAGGCCGTTTCTTCGGCCACGCGGGCCTCCTCAAGCAAGAGATAAATCGCTTCTTTCTGCGAGACTTCACTCCATTGGAGGGGGGGCGACAGATTCTTGCCACTGCCGGGGGGTGTGATTTCATCCCTGCTATGCGGCAGGACATCTACGTGCATTCTCGGGCGGGCGAAACGACTCGCAGTCATGAGTCTTGGGAGGTGCCAGTTTCATTCCGCTGCCGCCAGCCACCGCGCCAGGACGGCAATAATGTCATCGATCGATTCCGGCGTCAGACGCTGGCATTGGGGATGCGGCACCACTGAGCAAACATCCACGAAGGTGAGGTAGGCAGCCGAAGGCTCTTGATTACGGGGTCGGCGCGGGTCGGTATAATGGCGGGCGAGCGCGAACATGCCCCACGCGGTCGCTCTTGCCGACGACAACATGGTCGCCGCGGACGAGAACGGCTCTTAAATATTCTTGACCGCAGGGCCGTGGCGTGGATATAATCACCAGCAGATCCGGTAATTTGCAGGTATAATTATCCATGAACCCAGAAATACGACCATCACCCCTTTCGTCCTTCCGGCACGCCGAAGACCTGTTCCACCGAAATGGCGGAATGATGCGGACTAAGGATGCGCTACGAGCCGGAATTCATCCGCGGACGCTCTACGGGCTACGGGATTCAGGAGTCCTGGAGCGGCTCAGCCGGGGAGTCTATCGTCTGGCTACAGCGAGGCCTCTTGGAAACCCCGATCTGGTAACTGTCGCGCTTCGGGTGCCTGATGGAGTCGTTTGCCTGATCTCGGCCCTTGCGTTTCACGAACTGACGAGCCAGATCGCGCACGAAGTCTACGTGGCCATTGCGCGTGGCGCCGAACCGCCCCGCGTGGACCATCCACCCCTGCGGACATTCTGGTTCACCGGCCGCGCATTCACGGAAGGCGCGGAGAAACACCAACTGGATGGTATACCGGTTCGCATCTACTCCCGAGAGAAGACTCTGGCCGATTGTTTCAAGTACCGCAACAAGATCGGACTGGATACGGTGCTCGAAGCGGTCCGCCTCTACAAGCAAAGCCGCCGCACTGATGTCGACGCTCTGGTGCGATACGCCAAAATCTGCCGTGTGTCCAAGGTCATGCGGCCTTACCTGGAGGCACTGCTATGACCAAGCGACCAATCAAAGATCTGGCAGCCTCCATCCGGCATCGCCTTCAAGACAATGCAAGAAAAACTGGGCGACCGTTCCAAGAGGTGCTCCAGTATTTTGCCATGGAGCGATTTCTCTACCGGTTGGCGGAGTCTCCTCATGCGCGCAAGTTCGTTTTGAAGGGTGCTCTCATGTTCACGGCATGGGGGACACCATCCACACGCCCCACCAAGGACATCGACTTCCTGGTACGAACCAACAACAGCATCGATGCAGTCCTGGCTATCGTAAGCGACATCTGCCTGTTAGCGGTAATGCCGGATGGCTTGGAGTTCGACACAACAAGCCTGCAAGGCATCGCGATCAAAGGACGCCGATTATGAGGGAGTCCGCGTGACGTTCTTGGCACGTCTTCAGAACGCCGAAATCCGCATGCAGCTCGACATGGGCTTCGACGACGTCCTCACTCCGGCGGCCACGTTGGCAGAGTACCCAACCATCCTCGATCTTGCCCCGCCGAAACTCTGGGGCTACAGCCGCGAGACCTGGATAGCCGAGAAGTTCGAGGCGATGGTGAAGCTTGGGAACTTCAATAGCCGCCTAAAGGACTTCTTCGACATCTGGCTTCTCGCGCGGCAATTCAACTTCGATGGCACGATTCCGGCCGAGGCCATCGCAAACACCTTTGCACATCGAGGCACAGCCCTCACTGTGTCGCCGCTGGCGTTCACCTCAGAATTTGTATCCGATTCAGCGAAGGTGGACCAGTGGCGTGGTTTTCTACGCAAGTCTCGAATCACCTCAGCCCCCGAAGACTTGACTGAGGTGGTTGATGCTCTGGCAGCTTTCCTTCTGCCCGTAGCTCGCGCGATCCATGACGGCCAGCGCTTTGGCGCCCGCTGGGATTCTCCCGGACCATGGAAATTGCCCAGTAGCCCCTTCTTTTCATTGGTTCAGCCACCATAAATCCGCGAGCGTCGGGCGATAACTGACCCCTCGCAGATAGACTGCACTTTAGGCGATCAAATAACGATGGCATCAGGGTTTCAAAGAGTGTCCGGAATTCATGTCTTTCTGGCGTGTCGGATCGCGAAAGCTTTCCCGCAATGAGGAGGATTTTGCCATGCAACACATACTTTCGGAGAATCTTGAGCAGTTCGATAAGGATCTCGTGACCCAGATGTTGGAGGTGATGGTTCGTGATTCGATCACCGAAGAAATTCGAGAAATACGACACCGCCTCGCGGAAAAGTTCGACAATGACGTAGATCGCATCGACGAGGACTTGCGCCCGCGAGGGGTCCAATACAGTGTATAGCCATATCATACATGCGGCGGCAAGCTTCCACAAGGGGCTAGCGCACACAAAAACATACCTACAGGTGAGCAGATTTCGATCGCAAAATAGCGATTTCTTCGCAGTCTTCTGTACTTGGCAGCATGAAGAATCCCATTCTGGGCAGAGCTTTACGCAAGCCAATTAAATCAACGAAACGTGCATTAAACACCTATTTTCCCAGTGGCACGATTGTTGCTCTTGACCTAACCGATTCCGTTGGAGTTCCTGGCCGAGCAGCATGCTCTTCGGTTTTTTCATCATTTATGAAGGGACCGCCGTGCCAGGGCCCCTTAGTTTTCCAATCCTAACTATCAGCAACAGGGTATACCGTGGTAACGGCCGACGTTGACCTAGTCCTCGAGCGCTATCCCGACGCCTCGCGCGATTCACTCATCCCCATTTTGCAGGATGTTCAACAAGCACATGGCTACCTTTCGCGCGATGCGGTCGTGCGAATCGGCGCACATCTCCGCCTGCCCGCCAGCAAGATCTATGGCGTGGCGACGTTTTACAACCAGTTTCGATTTCAGCCGCAGGGTGTGAACCACGTTCAGGTCTGCCGCGGCACGGCCTGCCACGTCAAGGGTTCGGCCGCCATCTTGGATGCGATCAAGCGGGAACTCAAGATCGACATCGGCCAGACGAGCCGCGACGGCCAGTTCAGTCTGGAAATCGTCGCCTGCATCGGTGCCTGCGGTTTGGCCCCGGTGATCTGCGTGAACGGCGATTTCCACGCCGGAGTATCTACGAAGAGCGTGGCTAAGATCATCGCTTCCTATCGAAAGGCATCGCAAAATGACAAGTCTGAAAATTCCTGAACTGCCGACGGCCGTGCCTCCCTCGCTGGACGCCTGTCCCGAGCTTCTCCGTTGGATGGTCGGCACCGACCCGATCCCCCATGACCCGGAAGCCCGTCGGCTCCGTCAGCAGCGGATTGACGAGTTGAGGCGAGACCAGGTCGTGCGGCCAGTCATCTATGTCGGGGCAGGTACCTGCGGCCTCGGGGCGGGTGCCCAGGCGACGATGGACGCAGTGCGTGCTTATCTTGACGCTCACGAAATTCACGCCGACGTGGTCAAGACGGGTTGCATAGGACTATGCTCCGTGGAACCGGTCGTCGATATTCAATTGCCCGGCCGCACACGGGTATCGTTCCAGCAGGTCACGGCCAAGAAGGTGCCGCAACTATTGGACGAAGTCTTTGCCGGCCGACTACCGGAGGCGATGATCCTGGGTCAGCACCGCCACGTCACTCTGACCGCCTGGGATGAAGTGCCGTATCTCGACGAACACCCATTTTTTGCCCCGCAAACCCGCTGGGTTCTTGCTAACTGCGGACTGATCGATCCGGCGGAGATCGACGAATACATGGTCCGTGGGGGGTATGCGGCCCTATGGAAGACCCTGAAGGAAAAGACCCCGGAGCAGGTTTGTGAGATGGTCGAAGCCAGCGGCCTGCGTGGCCGCGGCGGGGGAGGTTTCCCCACCGGCACGAAGTGGAAGTTTGCTCGCAATGCCCGTAGCGAGCAGAAGTATTTGATCTGCAACGCCGACGAAGGCGATCCCGGGGCGTTTATGGATCGTGCCGTGATCGAGAGCGATCCCCATCGGTTGCTCGAAGGCATGGCCATCGCGGCCTATGCGATCGGGGCCTCAAAAGCCTACATTTATATCCGGGCGGAATACCCCCTGGCCATCAAGCGACTCAAGGTAGCCATCGCCCAGGCCGAGGCTAAACGCCTGATCGGCGAGCAGATCCTGGGCAGCAGCTTTTCGCTCAAGGTGGTCATTAAGATGGGTGCCGGAGCGTTCGTCTGCGGCGAAGAAACGGCCCTCATCAACAGCATCGAAGGCAAGCGAGGCATGCCGCGTCCCCGGCCGCCATTCCCCGCCGTGAGTGGGCTGTTTGGCAAGCCGACGATCATCAACAACGTCGAGACCCTGGCCAACCTACCGGCGTTGGCCGACCGCGGTGCCGAGTGGTTTAGTGCTGTCGGCACCAAGACGAGCAAGGGAACGAAGGTCTTCGCCCTTTCGGGCAAGGTTTCGCGCACCGGCCTGGTCGAAGTCACCATGGGTACGCGGATGCGTAACATCATCTTTGACATCGGTGGCGGCATCCCCAACGGCAAGGCTTACAAGGCCGTGCAGATCGGCGGGCCTTCCGGCGGTTGCATCCCTACCCAGCACTTGGACATTGACATCGACTACGAATCGCTGAAGACGGTCGGCGCCATGATGGGATCCGGCGGATTGGTGGTCATGGATGAAGAGACCTGCATGGTCGATGTGGCCAAGTTCTTCATGGACTTCATTCAGCGTGAAAGCTGTGGCAAGTGCATCCCTTGCCGCGAAGGAACGAGGCGGATGTTGGAAATCCTCCAGCGCATCACGCGGGGCCGGAGAAAAGAGAGGGGCATTGAGGCCCTCGAGCGGTTCCAGAGTGTGTTGCACTTACAGAATCTGGCGGAAAGCATCCGCGATACGAGCCTCTGCGGCTTGGGCCAAACGGCGCCCAATCCCGTTTTGAGCACGTTGCGATGGTTCCGCGACGAGTACGAGTCCCACATCTACGACCGCCACTGTCCGGCGGCCGCCTGTAACGAGTTGGTCACCTATTCGATCGACGCCGAGAAGTGCAAAGGTTGTACGCTCTGTTTGAAGAAGTGTCCTGCCGGGGCGATCGTCGGTGCCTTGAAGTCGCCACACCACATCATTGTCGAAAAGTGCATCGGTTGCGGCAGTTGTCTGGATGTCTGCCACACGGAAGCTATTAGCAAGGTATAGACATAATATGATCAACATCGAAGTTAACGGACGCAATGTTTGGGCCGAAAAGGGCGAGATGCTACTGACCGCGCTAAGGCGGGCCGGCATCAAAGTGCCTACGCTCTGTCACATCGACGGCCTCACGCCCACCGGAGCCTGCCGGATGTGCGTGGTCGAGGTGGAAGGTCAGCGCGGCTTGGTGCCAAGTTGCGCCTTCCCCGCGGCTGACGGCATGAAGATACGCACCCACTCGCCCCGTGCGGTCCAGGCACGCAAGACCATCATTGAGCTGCTGCTGGCCAATCATCCCGATGATTGCCTATATTGCGTCCGTAACGGCAACTGCGAGTTGCAGCAGTTGGCCGAAGAGTTGGGCGTCCGCGGCCGCCGCTTTGCCGGCGACCGCACGCGACACACGCTTGATGCCTCAAGCCCTTCGATCGTCCGCGATCCCGCCAAGTGCATCCTCTGTAGCAAGTGCGTACGAATCTGTGAAGAGGTCCAGCATGTCTCGGCCATCGACTTTATCGGCCGCGGCTCGCGATCGAAGGTCGGCACTGCCTTCGATGAAGGCTTAAACGTATCGAGCTGCGTGAACTGCGGCCAGTGCGTGACCGTCTGCCCCACCGGCGCCCTGACCGAAAAGAGCCAGATCCAGGAAGTCATCGACGCCCTGAACGATAAGGATAAGCTCGTCGTGGTGCAGCACGCCCCGGCCGTCTCGGTCGCCTTGGGCGAAGAATTCGGCGTACCCGCGGGCACCGACATCGCGGGAGCCATGACCACGGCCCTCCGCTGGCTCGGTTTCGATCGCGTCTTCGATACCTCGTTCGCTGCCGACCTGACCATCATGGAAGAAGGCTCCGAACTGGTCCATCGGCTGACCAACGGCGGTAAGCTGCCAATGCTCACCAGTTGCTCGCCAGGCTGGATCAAGTTCGTTGAGACATACTATCCCGACTTCATCGGCAATCTCTCGACCTGCAAAAGCCCGCAGCAGATGATGGGCGCAGTCATCAAGGGTTATTTTGCACAACAAACCGGCATCAATCCGTCGCGAATCTACAGCGTGAGCATCATGCCCTGTACGGCGAAGAAGTTTGAAGCGGCCCGACCGGAGATGGCCCACGACGGTCTACCCGACATCGACGCCGTACTCACCACCCGCGAACTAGCCCGGTTGATTCGCATGCGTGGGCTTGACCTTGCCCAGTTGCCGGCCGATACGGCCGACACGCCCTTCGGCGAGCGAACCACGGCCGGCAAGCTCTTTGGTGCTAGCGGTGGCGTGATGGAAGCCGCCATTCGCACGGCCCATTTCCTCGTCACTGGCCAGGAATTGGAGAAGCTGGAAGTCGAATCTGTTCGCGGCCTGGAAGGGACCAAGGAGGCCCGCGTCCACATCAACGGCATCGACCTAGGCGTGGCCGTCGTCAACGGGCTGGGCAATGCTTGCCGTCTTTTGGACGACCTCCGTGCCGGCCGCCGTACCGATCTCCATTTTATCGAAGTCATGACCTGCCCCGGCGGCTGCATCGGCGGTGGCGGGCAGCCGATGACCGCCAGCCGCGCGGCCGTGCGGGCGCGGATGCAGGCCCTCTACCAGATCGATTCCCAGGAAGCGGTCCGCCGTTCACACCACAACGAATCGGTCAAGCGGCTCTACGATGAGTTTCTCGGAGCACCGCTGGGCGAGAAGAGCCATCACTTGTTACATACCTCCTACGCACCGCGCGAGGCATTGATTTAAGTGTCCCCAAACGGTAATGTGGGCCGAGTGAAACGAGCCCCACCATTTTTCTCGCCCCACCCTACCAAAACTACGAAAGTCCATTAAGTGTCCCCAGGCCAGGCCTACATTACCACCGTCGAAGAACGCTGCCGCATGTGTTACACATGCGTGCGGGAGTGTCCGGTCAAGGCGATCCGCATCACGGAAGGCCAAGCCCAAGTGATCGGCGAGCGGTGCATTGCCTGCGGAAATTGCGTGCGCGTCTGCTCGCAGGGCGCCAAGTTGCTGCGCAGCACGTCCCACGAAGTGCGAGCCTTGCTCAATTCAGGCGCGCGTGTAGCGGCCTGCGTGGCACCCAGCTTTCCCGCCGAGTTCGTCGACATCGACCACACGCAATTGGTTGGCATGTTGCGCGAATTGGGTTTCAATCTCGTCGTCGAGGTGGCCTTCGGTGCCGACCTCGTAGCCCGCGAGTACTGGGAACTCTTGCTGGTGTGCAACGGCCATCGCTATATCTCCACGACCTGCCCCGCGATTATCACTTATGTCGAGCGTTACTATCCGGAATTGGTTCCGTTTCTGGCTCCGATTGTCTCGCCGATGATCGCCACGGCCCGCGCCTTGAAAGAGATCCATGACAAGGAACTCAAAATTGTATTCATCGGGCCATGCATCGCCAAGAAGATGGAGGCCCAGGGCAAGTCCGTGGCCGGCGAGATCGACGCCGCGATTACCTTTGCCGAGTTGCGCGAGTTGTTCGCCGAGGCAAGCATCGATCCGGACCTCGTCGAGCCGAGCGATTTCGACCCGCCCCAGGGGGGTGTCGGCGGCCTGTTTCCCATCAGTCGCGGTGTGCTCCAAGCGGCCAACCTCCGCGAGGATCTCCTCACGGGCGAGATCGTGGCCACCCAGGGCCGCAGTCATGTGCTGGAAGCGATCAAAGAGTTTGCCGACGGCGATCTCGGCGCTAAGCTGCTGGAATTACTCTGTTGTGAAGGCTGCATCATGGGCGCGGGCTTGACCAACGACCTGCCCCTGTTCAATCGCCGCCGGCGGGTGCGGACCTACGTGAACGCGCGCATGAAGACCTGCGACCACGAGTGCTGGCAGCACGACATGCAAGAGATGTCTCGGCTGAACCTGAGCCGCACCTTCCAGGCCAACGACCAACGCATTCCCGTGCCGGCCCATGGCGAGATCGAAGAGATCATGCACCGCATTGGAAAGTGGGTTCCCGCCGATGAACTGAACTGTGGGGCCTGCGGCTACGATACCTGCCGCGAACATGCCGTCGCGATCCATAAGCGACTGGCCGAGACTGAGATGTGCCTGCCCCATACGATTGATCAGCTCCGCATGGCACTGCGAGAAGTCGAGTCGTCGCATGTCCAGTTGGCGGTCGCCCAGGAAGCCCTCTTGCAGTCGGAGAAGCTGGCATCAATGGGCCAGTTGGCCGCCGGGATTGCCCACGAAGTGAATAATCCGCTGGGCGTCGTGCTGATGTACGCCCACCTGCTGCTGGATGATTGCGAACCGCAGTCGAAGATGCGAGAAGACCTAGTGATGATCGCCGAGCAGGCTGACCGTTGTAAAAAGATTGTCGCCGGGCTGCTCCATTTCGCCCGACAGAACAAGGTCGTCCGCATTTTCAACGATCTCCGCGAGTTGATTAATCGCGCGATGCTCACGATCCCGGTCACCGAGAATGTCACGGTCAACATCAAGCACGGTCTGGCCGATCCCATGGTGGAAGTTGATCGCGATCAGATCGTGCAGGTACTCATGAATCTGGTCAGCAATGCCCTGGCTGCCATGGAGAGCGGGGGGGCACTCACCATTGCCACGGAGGGCGATGAGCACAATGTCCGCCTTATTGTCCGCGACACGGGTGTGGGCATTCCCCCGGAAAACATCAAGAAGGTTTTTGACCCATTCTTCACCACAAAACAAATGGGTAAGGGCACGGGCCTGGGCCTGGCCGTAACCTATGGCATCGTGAAAATGCACAACGGCGACATCCGCGTACAGTCGCAGGCCGACCCGGCCGCCGGACCGACCGGCACCACCTTCACCGTAACCTTGCCGCGCAAGGAGTGATTTGTAGGTCAGGCTTTCCAGCCTGACATTAAACCGGACAAGGTCAGGCTGGAAAGCCTGACGTACGGTAGAATAATCAAGGGAGAAAACCATGACTGAAATCGAAACGAAACGAACCGTGTTGCTTGTGGACGACGACGAAGATTTTCTATTCCAGCACCGCCTGCACCTAGAGACGGCCGGGTTCAATGTGTTGGTGGCCCATGGCACGAAGGAAGCCGAGGCCATCTTGGCCCAGCAGCGGCCCGATCTGGCCGTCATCGACGTGATGATGGAAAATCCGGACGCGGGCTTCACGCTCTGCCATCGCATCCGCAAGCAGGACGCCTCAATTCCCGTGATTCTGGTCACCTCCGTCAATAGTGAAACGGGCCTCGACTTTACCCTCTCGACCGACGAACAACGCTCTTGGATCAAGGCCGACGCATTTTTGGCCAAGCCGATTCGTTTCGAGCAACTCATGCGCGAGATCGATCGGGTCTTCAGCCGACCTGCGGTGAAAGTTTAGGAATTCAATGGACACTTTGCGGGTTCTGGTGACCGACGATGAACTAGGCATGCGGCTGGGCGTTACTCGTACGCTGCGCGATTTCTCCGTGTGCGTGCCCGACGTCAGCGGCAACGTGACCTTCTCCGTCGACCAGGCCGAGTCGGGTGAAGAGGCCCTGGAGAAAATTGACCGCAACCCGCCCGACATTCTGTTACTCGATCACAAGATGCCCGGCATCAGTGGCCTGGACGTACTCGATCGTCTGGCGGATCGCGAGACCGACATGCTGACGATCATGATCACGGCCTACGCCTCGATCGAGACGGCCGTGGCCGCGACGAAGCGCGGGGCCTACGACTTTCTGGCCAAGCCGTTCACGCCCGACGAACTGAAGAGCACGATACGCAAGGCCGCTGCACGACTGATCTTGGCCAAACAAGCCCGGCGGCTCGCCGAGGAAAAACGCCGCGTCCGCTTCGAGTTCATCCGCGTACTCGGGCACGAGCTGAAAGCTCCGCTGAATGCCGTGGCGGGCTATCTCGACATCCTGCACAATCATCAACTGGGCGATAACCTAGCCGTCTATGACGAATTGATCACCCGCAGCCTCACTCGCATGGATGGAATGCGGAAGCTGATTGCCGACCTGCTGGACCTCACCCAGATTGAATCGGGCGAGAAGAATCGCGAGTTGGCGCAGGTCGATCTGGCCATGGCCGCAGCCTCGGCCATCGAGGCCGTCGCCGCCCAGGCCGCGGAACGCACCGTCACCGTTGAACTTCATTCCATCGGACCGCTGATGATTTCGGCCGACGCCCGCGAAATCGAAATCATTTTCAACAACCTGCTCACCAATGCCATCAAATACAATCGCGACGGCGGACGCGTGGACGTGGCCTTGCAACAAGCGGGAACAAAAGCCGAGATTACCGTGACCGATACCGGCATCGGCATGAGCGAGGAAGAACTCAAGCAACTCTTTGGCGAGTTCGTGCGCATCCGCAATGATAAGACTCGCCATATTCTCGGCAGCGGACTGGGGCTTTCGATCGTCAAGAAGCTCGCCCTGCTTTACGGCGGCGATGTGAATGTCGAAAGCCACCCGGACGCCGGCAGCACGTTCACCGTAACCCTCTGAGCACCGCATTGTCGCTATAATTGTCGTGTAAACTGAAGTGAGTGATTCTCGGCATCCAGATCAACGACCGTGTTCGTGGGGTTCCGTTCATCCAGCAGGTGTTTAAGAGGTAACTATGTTAATGCGCAGACTCGGATCGTCAGGGATCGATATTTCATCTGTCGGCTTCGGTGCGTGGGTCACCGGCGGATGGATGTGGGGCGGGGCTGATGATCAGCAATCGATCGCCGCCATCCACGCGGCCTTGGACCAGGGGATCAATCTCATCGATACGGCCCCCATGTACGGCTATGGCCACAGCGAGCGGGTGGTGGGCCAAGCTATCCGCGACCGCCGCGATCGGGTCGTGCTGGCGACGAAGTGCGGCCTGATATGGGATCGCGAAGAAGGTACGCTGCATTTCTATGCCGACGATCAAGGGGCCACGCTCCGCCCGGTGGACAAAAAGATCTACAAGAATCTGCGGCCGGCTTCCATCCGCGAAGAAGTGGAGAGGAGCCTGCGAAATCTTCAGACCGATCACCTCGATCTCCTGCAAACCCACTGGCAGGACCCCAGTACGCCGCTGGCCGATACCGTGGCCGAACTCCAACGGCTGAAGCAGGAGGGCAAGATCCGCGCAATCGGCGTCTCAAACTGTTCCCTCGAACTGCTCAAAGCCTATGGACCGATCGACTCAGCCCAGGAACAATACAGTATGCTCGATCGGAAGCTGGAGAAGAACGGTATCCTGTCGTGGTGCAGCGAGAACAACGTCTCGGTACTGGCCTACTCACCGCTGGCCAACGGGCTGTTGACCGGTAAGCTGCGTCCCGACAGGCAATACAATCTGGGCGACTTGCGCAAGGCCAATCCGCGTTTCCGCCCAGAGAACGTCGAGCGGATCAACGGCCTCTTGCAGCAGTTCCAACCGATCGCCGAGCGGCACGGCGCGACGATCGGCCAGTTGGTCATCGCCTGGACGGCCGCGCAACCGGGCATGACGTGCGTGCTCTGCGGTGCCCGCGATGCCCAACAGGCCAAGGAGAACGCAGCGGCCGGAAAGATCGAACTTTCGGCCGAAGAGATTGCGACCCTGGGGGAGCTGATTCGGGGGTAAACGATGCCGCGGCCGGATAACGCTTTTTTCCGCCGCAAACACTTCCCTCAATCACGGTGCCGTGGTCATTGCGTCAGCTTGGGCAGCGCGAACGTCGTTATTGTCGACGAGCCTTCGCCAGCGGGAACAACCGTGTTCGGGTCATAATTCATGGTGGGGTCGACTGTGGCCACCGGTTGCACGGAGATGTTCAGGTTGGAGCCGCTGCCGTCGGCCTGCGTGATCGAGACGCCCACGAAACCAACGATGTTGTAGTAAGAGTTGCTGCCGTTTCCGCCGGCGGCCACGTAGGGACTGGTGGAAACGGGCTGAAAAACCGGCAAAAGGCGCGATTGGTTCATGGCGTTAGCGAAGTCGTTTCCCAGGCTGCTTTTCAAACCCGGGCCGCCCGCCCAAGCCTTGGGCGAACTTAACGAAACCGGTACGAGGTTGTTGTCATCAAAGTACTGGAGATCGCTGGGACTGGGGCCATTGGAGAGCCAACTGCTAAAAGTTGGCGTGCTGGTCGCGGGTGGTCCGATGCTTACCAGGCCGAAGTTTCCAGGTGCGTTGCCGGGCGATGGGTAGATTTGCAACTGCGGTGAGCCGTTGGATGCCCGGTGGACCACGCCGTCCGGTGAGGTGCCGGTGGCGTAGAAGGTCGTCCAGACATTCACGTCGAGACCGACGGGCAACAGACCGCCGTTGATTCCAGCGGCATAGTTGAAACTGGACACCGTGGTGCCGGTGTAGATCGTGGCACTAGCCGTGGCCGTCACTGCCGTGGTCGAAATGCCCAAGACCGGCGCGAAGAACAACGCCAGGGAGCCGTTGGCCGAACCGTCGCGGCGGAGGGTCACTTTGCAGGTATTGGGGAATTTTCCCGACAGCGTCGTCGAATAGCTTCCCGAACTCGAGGTATAGCCAAACTCGATATCGCTGTCGTTGAGCGTCAGCGAATCGACACCGCCGGCACCGTTGTAGCTGGCGAAATTTTTGGCATAAGTCTTGGCACTGGTCTCGGCACTGCTGATGATATACTCCTTTCCGGTCGCCAAGGGAGCGTTAAAGAGCACGTATCCGTTGATCAATTGCCTGGCTCCGGAAACGGCCGCGGCATCGGCAGCGGCCTGCAGCCGGGCCTTTGTAGAAGCGATCCAGGCCATATCGACGGCAAAAGCCACCATGCCTAGTAACGGGATGGCGAGAAACGCCATCAGGACGGTAATGGCCCCTTTACGGCGCGGTTTGCGCGAAGTGCGATGATTCATGATCGGACCCCCTTGCTTGTGAAGGAATGGATTGGACTCGCATTACTGTCGCATCATGGTAATCGTGCCGGAGTAAGTCATATTTTGGAGCAGCGACACGCTAAAGTTGGTCAAACTGGTTTGAGAAGCGTTGATCTGTACGGTGACGGTGATTTTGTCGTTGGTCATTGCGGTTGATACGTCGGCCAAGACACCATTGACGAAGATTTTGGGGGGATTCGCGGTGCTGAGGCTGAGGTTGTTGTCGGTCAGCACGCTGTTGATCCGACTGATGACGGTGGCATTGCTCAATGTGGTGGGAAGAACCGCAACCTGCGCGCCGTTCCGCGCAGCGGTGGAAAGTGCCCTGGAGACCATCGTGCCGCGGCCGATTTCCATCATGCCGAGCGTGATGGTGCAAAGCAGCGGCAGGAGCAATGCGAGTTCCACGACCGCCGCACCCCGCCGGGCGATCTTCCGCCGGTGGCCCAGAACACGAGTCGTCCGTGGGCGTATACGTGATAATGAGACGGTGTGCATCGTAGTGCCGATTAAAATCAATAGCTCTTCCGGTTCTTGGTACAACCGTAGGGTGGGGAGAGCGCAGCGAGCCCCACCAATTCTGTTGCAGTCCGCTTTTGGTGGGGCTCGTTTCACTCTCCCCACCCTACAAGGATCATTCTTTTGCCAAACTCGATTGGCCCGATAAATTTCCCGAGATGAAGTTGGTGTTTGTCCAGGTGACCGAACTGGCAGGTATGGAAACAGCGACGTTGATGGTGTCACCCGACTGAGCGGTTGAGGTATCGGCAACGACACCATTGACCGTGACAACGACGCCATCGACGGTTACACCGTTGATGCCTTCACCTTGCAATCGGCTCTGGACGTCCGCTTTGATGCTCGACGTCGATTTCCCCTGGATGGCACCCTCGCGGCATCCGACGCGAGCGGCATCGCCCAGCAGGTCGATCACCATGAAAGCCCGACCGAATTCAAAGATTGCGAAGACGAACAGAAACAAGATGGGGGCTGTCATGGCAAATTCGACCGCCACTGCGCCACCGCGTTTTCTTCGTCTTTGTCGAACTACCAGTGGCATGATTCTTTACCGTATTCGATGGCGGTGGGGCCATCCTCGGCAGAAAGGAAACGAAGCAGATTCAATCAAGATAAGACGTTTCATGATTGACCCCAAGGAATTCCCTGGTGTAAGCCACAAAACGGGTAGGCGGGTAAGGCGTTTTTACATTTGTCATTGCCCTACCTGTCGCCTATATCAACCAATAGCTTTTCTCCGCCATTAAGCAAGCAAATGTCGCAATCACCTTGTGTCCTTCTGGCATTGTATCAAATCGGGTATTGTGCTATGACTTCACTGCGGTCGCAAATACTTGATTTTTATGATGTTACGTCACGGAGGACGCGTCATGGACGATCTATCGCAGTTCTGT